>Ga0181537_10004165_pt1 | contig 12083 bp, 11 predicted proteins | sample PEATcosm2014_Bin_39_FD_119765 | JGI IMG/M metagenome (GOLD analysis project Ga0181537, IMG submission 119765) | Peatland microbial communities from MTU Mesocosm Facility, Houghton, MI, USA - PEATcosm2014_Bin23_10_metaG | ecosystem: Environmental > Terrestrial > Soil > Wetlands > Peat | place...
GCCATTGGCCTGCATCTCGGCATCCAGCTGTCCGGCGCTCCAGCCGGTATAGCCGAGCGCCATGAGCGCGCGTTCAGGTCCGGCCCCCGCTGCCAGTGCCTGTAAAATCTCGACCGTCGCGCTAAGCGCAATCGTATCGTCGATGCGCATAGTGCCCTCGCGAAGGTAATCGGTCGAATGCAGCACGAAGCCACGCCCGCTCTCGACCGGGCCGCCATAATGCACCGGTAGATCGGGCGTCTCGGCGAGAGGCTTGACGTTGAGCTGTTGCAAAAGGCCGCGGAAATTCACTTCGCCATAAAGCCGGTTGACGACGAGACCCATCGCCCCATTGGGCCCATGCGAACAGATATAAATCACAGCGCGCGCGAAACGCGGATCGGGCATCGTCTGCATCGCGATCAGAAGCTGACCCGTCAGCCAGCTTGTATCGGCATAGAGTCCTTCCGGTTTATCGGGCATGATTTTCCTTTCGCTATTTTTTGCGCTTCTGATCGAGACGAGTTTATTGCATCATATGATGACTCGAAAGAGGAAATCGCGCGTGATGAAAACGATCCGAATCATTCTTGTCTGTTTGTTGGCGCTGGCCTTGATGCCTGCACACGCGCATGCAGCCGCCGGCGAAGCGCAGGGCGACGATGCCGTCTCGGTTTATCTCATCGCCGGCACCAGCGGGGTCGGCGATTTGACGCATGTGCCGCTTGGCCTTGAGATCCGGCTCGCGCCCGGCTGGCATACCTATTGGCGTTCGCCGGGTGAAGCCGGCCTGCCGCCCCAGCTCGATTGGAGCAAAAGCGAAACGCCTGATGGCAATCTGAAAGCCGCCACGCTCCTTTATCCCGCGCCAACCCGCTACAAGGCCTTCGGGCTGGAAACCATTGGCTATCGCGATCATGTGGTGCTGCCAGTTGATGCGGAGCTGCAAACGCCCGGCAAGCCGCTCGCGATCGAGGCCACGCTCGATCTTCTGGTCTGCAGCCAAATCTGCGTGCCGAAACATTTCATTCTCAAGCTTACCGTGCCGCAGGGTGCTGCGAAGCCGAGCGCCGACGCCGCCCTCATCGATCAATTCCGCGCGTTGGTGCCGGGAGATGAGCAAAAATCCGGCCTTGCCATCAAAAGCATCGGTAATGACGGGCAAAGCCTGACTGTCGAGGTGACCTCGCGCAACGATCTGCAGATGCCGGATCTTTTCGTCGAAGACGATCAGAATGTCGAATTCGCGGCGCCTTTCGTCACGCTCGCGGCCGATCGGCACAATGTGCGTTTCACGGTCAAGCCGACGGGTGCGTTGCCGGACGGCGTCGTGCTGGCCGGCATGAAGCTTATACTCACCATGGTCGACGGACCGCATGCGCTGGAGCAGAAAATCATCGCCCCGACGGCGGAAGCATCCACCCCTTCTTCCGCGACCGATGCACTCGATTCTTCCGGCGAGGCGTCCTCCCCATCGTCCAACGCGCCGGCATTGCCGCTGGAATTCGTTATCCTGCTCGCAATCCTCGGCGGCTTTATCCTCAATCTCATGCCGTGCGTCTTGCCGGTGCTATCGCTCAAATTGCTGAGCGTCATTTGCCACGGCGGCGGCGAGGCGCGCGTGGTACGGCACAGCTTCCTCGTCACCGCGGCGGGGATTTTATTTTCTTTTCTCGCACTCGCTTGCGCCACAATCGCGCTCAAGGAAACCGGGCTTGCGGTCGGTTGGGGCGTACAATTCCAGCAACCAATCTTTGTCGGTTTCCTCGTTCTGCTGTTGACTTTTTTCGCCGCTAATATGTGGGGATTGTTCGATATCCGCCTGCCGCAATGGCTCGCCGATAATCTCTCCGGCCCCTATCATCCAAAGCTTGCCGGCGATTTCGCCACCGGCGCCTTTGCCACGCTTTTGGCCACGCCTTGCACGGCACCTTTTCTCGGCACCGCCGTTGGCTTTGCGCTGGCCTCGGGCCCGCGCGAAATTCTGATCATCTTCGTGGCGCTCGGCTTCGGTATGACGCTGCCTTATCTTGCCGTCGCCATATGGCCGCGTCTTGCAACCCGCTTGCCGAAACCTGGCATCTGGATGATGCATCTGCGCCATCTGCTGGCCTGGGCGCTGGCGCTGACGGCGCTTTGGCTCATCTGGGTACTGGCCGCGCAAATCTCGGCGCAAGGGGCGATTGTCATTGGTCTTTGCATGCTGGCAATTTTGGGATTGTTCGGCTTGCATACTCTGCGGCCGCGCGGTTACACCAAATTCGGCATCGCATCTGTGGCGTTTTTTGCCTTTAGCATGACCGTGGCCGGAGCGATGATGAAGCCCAGCATCGCTATCGACGCCAATTGGCGGAATTTCGATCCGGCCGAAATTGCGCGCGACGTCGGGGACGGCAAAACCGTCTTTGTCGATGTGACGGCCGAATGGTGCCTGACCTGCAAGGCGAACAAGAAATTAGTTCTGGCGCGCGACGACATCACGCAGCGCTTGTTCCAATCGGATATCGTGCCGATGCAGGCGGATTGGACCAATCCCGATCCCGCCATCGCCGCATTTTTGCAGACATACGGGCGTTACGGCATACCCTTCAATGCCGTGTTCGGCCCCGGCGCGCCGCAAGGCATCGTGTTGCCGGAGCTTTTGACGCCGCAAAAAGTGCTGGATGCCCTCGATCAGGCGGCAAAATCGCCGCAGCCATAACGCTCGATCTTGCCGTGTAGGCCCTGTTATCCTAGAATAGTTACAATTTCGAAACACGATCAACGGAGCATCACATGACCATCAAGCCCGGCGACAAAATTCCATCCGTCACGCTCAAACAATTGACATCCGACGGCATGAAAGATCTTTCGACCGACAGCGTCTTCGGCGGCAAGAAGGTCGTGATGTTCGCGGTGCCGGGCGCCTTCACGCCGACCTGCTCGGCCAAGCATCTGCCGAGCTATGTGCAAAATCTCGACAAGTTCAAGGCGCAAGGCATCGAGGTCGCCTGCCTTTCGGTCAACGATCCGTTCGTGATGAAGGCGTGGAGCGACAGCCAGAAAGCCGACGGCATTACGATGCTCGCCGACGGCAATTGCAGCTTTACGAAAGCACTCGGACTTGAAATGGACGGTACCGGCTATGGTCTCGGCCAGCGCTGCCAGCGCTTCGCACTTTATGCTGAAAATGGCGTCGTGAAAAATCTCGCAGTCGAGAAGCCGGGCGCGTTCGAGGTTTCAAGCGCCGAGGCGATGCTGAAAGCGGTCGGTGGACAAAAGGCGGCGGCTTAATTTTCGCCTAAAATGGGTGGTAGGGGAGCGAGTCCTTCGGAAGCTGCGCGTTTATGCGTCGAAAGGCCGTGTCCGTAGGAGTCTCGTGATCCGTGGCCTCATTTGCAACCGGCCCGAATTCCCGCCTGGGATCGTGACGATAATTATCCGTATCCGGATCTCCAAACATTTTTGTCTCCCCTTTCATAATCCCAAAGGTTTATTCAAATAATTGAAAGCCTCTCATAATTGTCGAAATTGTTCAATAGCTGCCACGGCAAGTTGATCCGCCCTCTCATTCTCCGGATGGCCGGAATGCCCCTTTACCCAGATAAACTCGACCTCATGCGGTTTGATCGCCGCTTGCAAACGCTGCCATAAATCGACGTTTTTCACCGGCTTTTTATCGGCGGTTTTCCAGCCGCGCGCTTCCCATTGCGGCAGCCATTTGGTGATGCCGTCTTTCACATACTGGCTGTCGGTGTGAAGCTTGACGCGCGAGGGTTTCGTGAGAGCCTCCAGCGCCCGGATCGCCGCCATCATTTCCATGCGATTGTTGGTGGTCTGCGCCTCGCCGCCGGATAATTCCTTTTCCACATCGCCATAACGCAGAATAGCGCCCCAGCCGCCGGGGCCCGGATTGCCGCTGCATGCGCCGTCGGTAAAAATCTCGACACTCTTTTTTTCCGCTGTCATATTCCAATCCTGCCCGGAGGAGCACCACGTGCATATCACATTGATCGGAATGTCGAATATCGGCAAGACCCATTGGGCCGAGCGGCTTGCGGCCGAGCGCGGATTCGAACGCATCGATTGCGATCAGATGATCGAGGACCGGCTCGGTTCCGAGCTGACACAGCTCGGCTACAAGGGCATCGCGGGCGTGGCAAAATGGATGGGCCAGCCTTTTGATCCGCAATATGCCGAGACCAGCCAGGCTTTCATCGATCATGAAAAAGCCGTCATGGAAGAGGTTTTGCGTCGATTGCATTTTTCTCCGCGCGACAAGCAGCTTGTCATCGATGCAACCGGCAGCGTGATTTACACGGGCGACGACATCATCGAACCGCTGCGCTCGTTCACGCGGGTCGTTTATCTCGAAGCCTCGCGCGCGCATGTGAAGGAGATGCTGGCGCGCTATGTGAGCGATCCCAAGCCGCTTGTGTGGGGCGATCACGCTTTCGCGCCCGGGCACAACGAGAAACCGGAAGAGACGCTGAAACGCTGTTATCCCGATCTGCTCGAAAGCCGCGCGCGGCGTTACGCCAAAATGGCGCATGTCACGATCCCTTTCGAGCAGCATAGAAAGTCAGGCGCCACGATTGATGCGCTTTTCGGGCCGAAGGCATGAAAATCCTCTTCATCACCTCGAACCGCGTGGGCGACGCGGTGCTTTCGACCGGGCTTTTGGCGTGGCTCATCGAGCATCACCCTGAGGCGCAATTCACCATCGCCTGCGGACCTTACGCGGCAGGCCTCTTTCGCGCCGTGCCGCGGCTGGAGCGCCTTATCGTGCTCAACAAAAAAACATGGAACCGGCATTGGCTGGAATTATGGAAAGTTTGCATCGGCACGCGCTGGGATTTGATCGTCGATCTGCGCGACAGCATTGTTTCCCATCTTCTGCGCGCGAAGAAGCGCGCCGGACGCATGCATCGCGCGGGACAGCACAAGGTAATCGAGAATGCGGCCGCCCTCGGCATCCGTCCGCCGCCCGCGCCGCATATCTGGCTCGACGCGCAAGCCGAAAAAGAAGCCACACAGCTTTTACCTGCCGCGCGTCCCCTGCTCGCGCTGGCGCCTGCCGCCAACTGGCCCTGCAAGCAATGGCCGATCGAGCGTTTCGCCGTGTTGGCGGAGAAATTGACGGCGAAGGAGGGACCACTTACGGGCGCATCCGTTCTCGTTATCGCCGACACGCATGAGCGCGAACAAATCATGCCGCTGTTGCAATCCATCCCCGCCGAACGGCGCCTCGAGATCATGGGCCGCGATCTGCTGACCGTCGCCGCGTGCCTGAAACAATGCCGGCTTTTCGTCGGCAACGATTCCGGCCTCATGCATGTGGCCGCCGCGATCGGCACGCCGACGCTTGGATTATTCGGCCCCGGTTATGAAGAGATTTACGGCCCCTGGGGCGCCCCTTGCGCCGTCATCCGCACGCAAGAAAGCCGCGAGGAATTGCTCGCGCGCCTGCCGAATCTCGCCGTGCGTGGGCCAAATTTGATGGGAGGATTAAGCGTGGAAAAGGTTTATGAGGCGGCAGAAAAACTGCTCGCGCGAACAAAAAAGTCTAGCGCTGCGTAGGCTCCGGATACTCCGCCGGTTTATCCGATGACCCCATAATTCCGTTTATAAAATTCGTAAACGCATGCGAAAGCTGTTGCGTTGCCGCAGCGGTCGAGCCCCAGGAAGAACTGCCGAGGCCCCGCTCCGGCAATCCTTCTTCCGCTTCTTCCATATAATCGTGCCAGAGCGCCGCCGGCAGGCTGCCGCCGGTCACCTTTTTCATCGGCGCGTTGTTGTCGTTGCCGAGCCAGACGCCCGTCGTGTAATCCCCGGTGAAGCCGAGGAACCACGCATCGTGATAATCGGATGACGTGCCGGTTTTGCCGGCCACCGGCCGGTCGCCGAGCGCGGCGCGCTTGCCGGTGCCGGACCGCACCACCTCTTCCATCATGTCGGTGAGCGTGGCGATCGCGCTGCCATTCACCGTCACCGGCGCGTCCACCTCCGTGCGACGGAAGAGAACATCGCCATTGCGGTTATGCACTTCCTTGATCGCGTAGGGTGCGATTGCGCGCCCACCGGCGGCAATGGAAGCGTAGGCGGCTGTGAGCTCGATCGGCGTTACATCCGAGGCACCAAGCGCCAGCGCCGCGTCATGTTCCAAAGGCGATGAAATGCCGAGATCGCGCGCAGTCTCGATCACATTCTCGATGCCCGCGCGCTGCAGCACGCGCACGGCGGCCGTGTTGATCGATTCCGCCAGCGCCTCGCGCGCCGTGATCAGGCCACGATATTTGCCGTCGAAATTCTCCGGCGAATAATCGCCAAGTGTAATGGGCGCATCAAGGATCATATCGTCGGGCGTCATGCCCTGCTCGATGGCCGCGAGATAAACGATCGGCTTGAAGGCGGACCCTGGCTGGCGCATGGCCTGAATGGCGCGGTCGAACTGGCTCCCGTGATAATCGCGGCCGCCGACAAGGGCCTTCACCGCGCCGTCGGGTGCCAAGGTAATAAGCGCTGCCTGCGAAACGTCGCGATTATCCTGCTTCGCCAGCGTGGCATCGACTTGCCGCTCGGCCGCGCGTTGCAGACGCAAATCGAGCGTGGTTTCAACGATCAAATCCTGCGGCGCGTTTTCGATCAAAGGGTCGATCTGATCGGTGATCCAGTCGGCGAAATAGCGCCCGTCGCCGCCGGCACCGGGCTTATGCTCCGGCACTGGCGTGTTGGTGATGGCCGCGGTTTCCTGCTTCTTGGTGATGTAGCCGGCCTCGACCATCGCATCGAGCACGGTATGCGCGCGATCCAAAGCCTCGGAAGGATTGTTGCTCGGCGCGAAACGCGAGGGCGCGCGCAAAAGCCCGGCGATGATCGCGCATTCGTGCAAATCGAGATCGCGCGCCGATTTATCGAAATAGGTATGCGCGGCGGCATCGACACCATAGGTGCCGGCGCCGAGATAAACGCGGTTGATATAGGCGGTGAGGATTTCGTCCTTCGTATAAGTGTGCTCGAGCCAGAGCGCCAGCAACATTTCCTGCACCTTGCGGCGCATCGTGCGCTCGGGCGTCAGAAACAGATTTTTGGCGAGCTGCTGCGTGATGGTCGAGCCGCCCTGCACCACATGCCGCGCCAGCACGTCGCGGAGCGCCGCGCGCAACAATCCCCAGGGATCGATGCCGAAATGATGATAGAAGCGCCGGTCCTCGATCGCGATAATCGCTTCAGGCAGGTATTGCGGCACCTCGTCCAGCGTCACGCGATCGCCGTATAAATCGCCATAACGCGCGAAAACCGTGCCGTCGTCGGCCAGCATCGTGATGGAGGGCCGCCGCTGCCATTGGGCAATCTGGTGAATATCCGGCAGATCCCACGCGTACCATAGAATCAGCGCGCCAACCCCCACGCCGCCCCAGATGGCGGCGATCAGAACAATCTTCGCCAGCCATAATGGCCAGCTTTCTTCGCGGTGCGGGCCAAAACGACGTTTTTTGGACACGTCAAACTCCGGTCAGGATGGACCGCGACACTTTAGCGGAAAATAAGGCGAGGATACGGCAAAAAAGAAAGGCGCGACCCCGAACGATCGCGCCTTATAATACAAGGCATTGTGAAGGATTAGGACCCGTTCTTGATTTGGATTTTCTTCGCCGATTTTTGCGGCTCGGTTTCTTTCGGCAGCGTGATGGTCAGCACACCTTTGTCGAATTTGGCCTCGATCGCGTCCGCCTTGACACCGACCGGCAGGGAAAGCTGCCGCGCGAAACTTCCATAAGAACGCTCAACCAGATGCCAGGTGCCCTTTTTGTCGTCGCGCGCGATCTTCTTTTCGCCGCGTATGGTAAGCACGCCGTCCTCGAAGGTGACGTCGACCTCGTTTTCGGCGAGACCGGGCAAATCGGCCGTGACGGTATAGGTTTTTTCGTCTTCCTTCACGTCGAGACGGATCGACATCGAAGCGGCTTCGGTGAAGTTCGCCGGCGCGCCGCTTAAGGCATCGTCGAAAGTCCGCTGCAACGCGCGCTGTATGGCCAGAAACGGATCGTCGGAAAAACGTGATATCCCGTAACGCGACGGGGTCATGAGTGAACGCAAAACCATTTTAAGCTCCTTGGGTTTGAGAGAAATAGTGCGGCGGAAACGGCCAGCGCCCCGCCTCTTTATGGATTTGGCGCTCGTTCTGGCGATTTAAAGAGGTAAAAAAATATTGCCGCGGACCTCTTGAAAGCCGCGGTTAACACACACATCTAGAGCGTTTTTTAAAACCAGCTCCGACCCGGCATATCGGCCCCGGCCCATAATTTATCCCACTTACGCGCGTAAGACCCGACCCGATCCAGATTGTCGCACACGACAAAAACAGTAACAGGCCACAACGAAACGACGCATGTTTTTCACGCTTAATGACTGCAAATGAATTTTTCATCAGCAAGAACAAAGGGTGAAAATAACGTACGATACAATACGATACCGCATGCCTTGGTAACGCGGCGTGATGAAATTCGCAAAACGTGCTTCAATGCCCGCCATGAGTGACGCTTCGCCCACCGCTGCCATCCTTATTATCGGCAATGAGATTCTCTCCGGCCGCACGCCGGACGCCAATCTCAATTACGTCGCCAAAAAACTTTCCAGCATTGGCGTGAAATTGGTTGAGGCGCGCGTCGTGCCGGATCTCGAAGACGACATCGTGCGCGCGATCAACGAGCTGCGCGCGCGTTATACTTATGTTTTTACCACCGGCGGCATCGGCCCGACGCATGACGACATCACGGCCGCGTCTGTTGCAAAAGCTTTCGGCGTTCTCTTGATCGATCATCCCGAGGCCCGTGCGCGACTGATGGCCTATTATACCGAAGCCAACATCAATCCGGCGCGGCTGCGCATGGCGATGACACCGCAAGGCGCTGAACTCATCGACAATCCGATCAGCTCAGCACCCGGCTTTCGCGTCGAGAATGTCTATGTGCTGGCGGGTGTGCCCAACATCATGCAGGCGATGATGGATCATATCGCGGCAACTTTGCGGCATGGCCCGGCGATCCACAGCGTCGCGATTTCCGGCACCGTCGCCGAAAGCCTGATCGCCGAAGAGCTTACCGCCATCGCCGCGCGTTTCCCGCAGACGGATATCGGTTCTTACCCTTGGTTCCGGCTAGGACAATATGGGACTTCGCTTGTCGTGCGCGGAACGGACAAAGCCGCCGTGCAGGCGGCGGCGGATGCCATTTTCGCGATGGTCGAAAAACGTGGCGGCAAGCCGGAGATTGAGACTAATCGTTCGGCGGCGTGAAGCTTTGCGCTCCGTCTTTTTTCTCGCCGTCGGCCGGCGCTTGTTCTTGTGCCGTGCCGGCGCCAAAGGACGGGGGCGCGGTCCGACCGGGGCCGAAATTCTGATAAAGAAAAGCCAGCACCACGAAAATCGCCAACCAGATGGCAATGTTGCGCAGGATCTTGCCACGGTTGAGCGCCAGAATATTGGGCGCCATGAAGGCCACCAGCCCCAAGAGCATCAGCGCCGTGAGCGCGATCCCGACATTATGCATCGATTATCCTTCCCGCGTGCAAGTCTAGCCGCACGCGGCCGAAAAGAAAAGCTCAAGCCGCGCGCCTTTGTCCGATCGTCGTCACGGTGAGAATGCCGATCGTATAAAGAATGGCGATGCCGATGAAAATTGCGTGATAGGCGTGATGATCGGCAAGGGCGCCGAACACGATCGGCGCCGTCGCCAGCGCCGCGTCGCCGCCGGAATAGACCACGCCGAACACGCGGCCGATCGAGCCGGGCGGGGCCGCACTTTTCACCAGAATATCGCGCGAAGCCGTGGTGGTGCCCTGAAACAAACCGGCGGCGGCGATCGCCAATGTCACCATATCGAACGGCAGCGCGCCGCTCGCGACGATCAAGGCGAACAACGCTGCGATCGCAAGGCCGACGGCTGCCACGCGCGCGTGATGCCGCGTATGATCGGCAATGAAGCCGCCCGCCAGCATCCCGACTGCGGCACAGATAAGATAAGCCGACAGCGCCGTGGTGGCCGCCGTCAGCGGCACGCGATAAAATTCGATGAAAGACGGCACCGAAAAATTCTGGATCGCGCCGGTCGACATGGAGGTGAAAAAGAGATAGCCGAAGGCAAAGACAATCACCGGCGTCGTGATCACTTTGAGATAGGAAATTTTCGGATGCGCCGCGTGATGATGCGGTTCGAGATGGTCCGGCATGAAATGGCGGCCATAGCGCCAGAGCAAAAACGTCATGCACCAACCGAGGATGCCGGCCGTTACCAACCCGGTGCGCCAGCCGAACGCAACGGCCAACCCGCCGATCATCACTGGCGACGCGGCATAGCCAAGATTGCCCGCAAAGGCGTGAATGCTGAACGCGCGGCCGTGGCGCGCGTTGCTGACATGATGCGAGAGTGCCGAAAAATCGGCGGGATGGAAAATGCTGTTGCCAAAGCCGGCTAAAATCAGCAGCGGATAAAGCATCCAGAATTGCGGCGCGAGACCGGCAAACACGATCGAGGTCGCCATCAGGCCGATGCCCGCGATCAAAACGGGGCGCGAGCCGTAATGATCGACCAGAATGCCGGCGAAGGTCTGACATACACCGGAAACAACGTAAAATCCCGTCACCACGGAGCCCAGCATCACATAGCTTACCTGATACGTATCGTGCAGAAGCGGGAACAGCGGCGCCAGAGCCAGCTGGTACAAATGGCTAAAAAAATGCGCGCTGCCGATCAGGCCAATGACGAGAGAGTCGCGTTTAAGCGAAGGCGGCGGTTGAGTGATGTCGGTCATCGCCGTTTCTTAAAGCATGCGGCGCGCGGCGGATTCAACCTTTTTCACGCCGGGTCCTGATGACGAACCGGCGCGACGGGTGTCGGCGCGGCCGCCGGCGTCGCAACGACCGGCGTGACATGACCGCTCAATTCGGCGCCGGCATCGGGCGAGAGCGTCACGAAGGAGATCAGCGCCGACAGCGATAATATTCCGATGCCGATATAAGCCGGCCAGAAATCCCAAGGCCCCAAATGCGGATCACCCTTGATCGCCAGCGTAATGTTGAGCAAGAGAGCGCCCACGGCGACGCCGAGGCTAAGCGTCAATTGTTGCAGCATGCTGTAAAGCGTATTGGCGCGGCTGATGAACTCCTGCGGAATTTCGGCATAAGCAAAGGTGTTGAGCGCGGTAAATTGCAGGGAACGAAAAAACCCGCCGAATAGCAGAAACGCGAAAATCGCCGCGTGCCAGGTGTGCGGCGTGAAAAGCGCACAGCCCATCAGAAAAACGGCGTTGATGAGCGTGTTGGTCACCAAAATGGGCCTGAAGCCGAACCGGCGGATGATGGGCGCCGCCGACATTTTCATCAAAATCGCGCCGGCGGCGCTCGCGAAGGTCAGCAGACCTGAGGTCACCGGCGACACGCCGAAGCCAACCTGCAGCATCAAGGGCAATAAAAAGGGGAGCGCGCCGATGCCGGTGCGAAACAGCGACCCACCTATAATCGAGGCGCGGTAGGTTTTATATCTCGCAAGGCTGAGATCGATGATCGGATGCGTGATGCCGCGTATATGCCAGAGATAAAGCACCAGCCCCAAGACGCCGGCGGCAAGAAGGCCGATGACAAGCTCGTTCGAAACCAGATTCCGTCCGGCCGTCTCGAAACCGAAAACCAGGCCCGACAGCGCCACCGCCATCAGAAGAAAGCCGCGCAGATCGAGCGGTTCCTTGGTCTTCTCGCGCACATTGGGGATGAAGATGCTGGCGAGCACAAGACCGAGCACGCCAATCGGCAAATTGACGAAGAAAATCCAGCGCCAGTGGGCGTAAGTGACGATCAATCCGCCGAGCGGCGGTCCCATCACCGGGCCGATCAAGGCCGGCGTCGTCAGCCACGCCATGGCATTGACCAGCTCCGTGCGTGGCACCGTGCGCAACATGACAAGGCGCCCGACCGGCACCATCATGGCGCCGCCCATGCCCTGAATGATGCGTGCACCGACCAATTCGCCTAAATTCTGCGATACGCCGCAGAGTGCTGAGCCGATGACGAAAACGACAATCGCCGCCCGGAACACGCTACGCGCGCCGAACCGGTCCGCGACCCAGCC
>Ga0181537_10004167_pt1 | contig 12079 bp, 10 predicted proteins | sample PEATcosm2014_Bin_39_FD_119765 | JGI IMG/M metagenome (GOLD analysis project Ga0181537, IMG submission 119765) | Peatland microbial communities from MTU Mesocosm Facility, Houghton, MI, USA - PEATcosm2014_Bin23_10_metaG | ecosystem: Environmental > Terrestrial > Soil > Wetlands > Peat | place...
CCCAGAAGCCCTGGATAAGTGGCCATCTTGAGGATCGCGGTCATTACGATCGGCTTGACAGCGTTCACCCCACCCGCGGCGGCGGTTTGCAGTGCCGGCAATTGAGGCAGGCTACGGCATTTCCCGCGAACATTTTCGGATGCGATTCATTGCGCGCTTCAGGCGTCCTCTTGCGAGCACGATTTTTGGTCTTCAGAGGGTTTGCAAAGCCACCTCTGTTTTTATCAGATGCCTTGTCCACTATTTGCCGCGTTACTCACGGTGATCTTGAAATCCTGCACTTCCTTGCGGCCGCCGGTGAAAGTGACTTCGAGCAAAAATTCGTCAATGCCGCTGAAGTCCGGAACAGAGTGGTAGTAGGCAACGAAGGCCGGCACGTCGATCGCCAGGCACTGTTTGACATTGGTGGCTTTGAGCATGGCGCGTTTGACGGTGACGGTGCCGTGCGCCGGAGCGTTGGCAAGCCGGATCGCCGGCAGCGGCCCCGATGTGCAATCGGGACGAATGCTGGTGTAGATGCCGACGCGGACGTCGCGGCCCGGTGGCCCGCTGACCGTGCGCTGGACGATGCTTCCTTGCGCCCACGCCGCTTGCGCGGCGACGCACGAACAAATAATGGCGGCGAACCTCCTTGTTCTCATCGCAAGCGTCCTGCGGTCATTACATGTCGCACGCCGTTGCCCAGCCGCGAAAGACTATACAATCTCGGACGCAAATATGATGGCATTTCTGATAAGCTTTTGAGCGACAAGCGATGCTCGGCGCAGGACGAAGATGATGGCTGCCGGCCCCTTACATCCAGGCCAATTTACAAGCGCTGTCGCCGGCCGCGGCGACGCGGTGGCGCAGGCCAAAGCCGCGTTGAATGCCGATCGCCCGCAGGAGGCGCAGCGGATTGCCGAGACTGTTCTCAAGACCGATCCGCGGCATGGCGAAGCTTTGTACATTCTCGGCTGCGCGCTGGTAATGCAGGGCCGCGCCGCCGACGCGATTGCGCCGCTTGAAGGCGCGGCGCGCGAACGGCGCGATGCGGAAACCGACACCATGCTCGCGATCGCGTTGCGCCAAGCCGACCGGCACGACGATGCGCTCGCCCGTCTCAAGCGGGCGCTGAAGCGGCAGCCATCTTATGCGCCGGCGTTTTACGAACTTGGCCATCTGTTGAGTTTGCTCAAGCGCTTCGATGAGGCGATCGACGCGCTGCGCCGCGGTCTTGCCGTGGCGCCGATGATGCCGGAGCTGTCGATTCGATTGGGCAACGTCTATCTGCGGCTGCGTAATTCGAGCGAAGCCAAGCTCGCCTTCGCTCGCGCGTTGGAAATTGCTCCCACCTCCCCGGAGGCGCTGTTCGGCATGGCCAAGGCGCATCAGGAGATCGGCGAGAACGCGCCGGCCGCCGAATATTTCCGCCGTTATCTGCGAAGCGCGCCCGATGACGCGGGCGCCTGGCTCAGCTTGGGGCATTGCCTGCTCGAGCTCGGCCAGAACGACGCCGGCCATGAATGCTTTCGCACCGCCGGGCGCGGCGATGCCAAGCGTTACGGCAAAGCGCTGACCTCGCTAGCGGCCTCCGCCCGCGGCCGGTTCTGGCTCAAGCCGAGCGCCGCCGCCCAATTTATGAAGGGCGCAAAGAGTTAGCGTTTCGGCGCGCGAAATTGCCGGCGATAGACGTCGGTATCGCGCGCGATGGCGTCGCGGACCTCGATGATGCGCGCGGCGTCTTCGTCCGAGAGCGCCTCGAAGCGGGCAGCCCAGCTTTCGCGCTTGACCGGCAGGCATTGCGCAATTGGCGTACCCTTGGGCAGCACGCCGTTGAAATCGGGATCATGCCAGCGCGCCGGAAAATTGAGCGGCGTGTCGTGGAACGTGTCGCAATCGACCAAGCCGGTGAGCGTCGTAAACGGCAGATCGGTGCGGTTGACCGGATGGGTGCACAGCAGCGAGTAACCGGGCGGCGCTTCGATAGTCCAGAAATTGTTGAACTTGATGATGAAGCGATCGTCATCGTGAAACGGCGTGCCGGCGATCTGGCTCGGATCGTGAAATCCGATCGGCGAATGCGAATATTCGCTGATCACGCCTTGAGGCAGTTCGAAGTCCCAGGTGAACTCACCGTTCTCGACCTTGAGATCGATTGCGAGCGGAATAAGAAATCCGTAGGTCATGGCGTCGATAAACGGCGGGCATTTTTTGACCGTTTCGACTTCCCGGCCCATGGTCGGATTGAAAGATTTGGACGGCAGCGTCTTGAACCAGTCGGGCAGTCCCTGCACCGCCGGTATCGGCCGCAGCAAAATGTTCTCGAGCCCAGGCGGGCAGCGGAATGTCACGGTCATCTGATTGGCCTGGTCCACGGCTATCCCGACCTTCTCGAGAATCCGAGTTTCTTTGCTCTGCTCTCGCTTCCTTAATATACCCTATCCGCGAATAAGGGTCAGAGCGTCGACCTCCTTTGCGAACCGGATGAACGGTAACGGCCGAAGAAACGACAATTCGCGTTGAGACGTTAGAGCTCCGGATGAGTCGAAAGTTAAAGCGCGCAAGCCAGCACGGCGGCAAGCAGTCGGCCTCCGCAAAGCCGGAGGTCGATGCAAAATTTATCAAAGCCTTTTTGGAGGAAGGATGGACGCTGCTCGGCAAGGCGCGCGATGAAGAGGCAACGCATCTGGCCATACGCATAGTGCGCCTTCAGGAGACAGAAGAAACAAGGGCATTTTTTGTAGAATGCGTGAGACAGTGGAAGTTTTTTCCCGGCGCCGGCGAGATACGAGACCTCGTTGCCCGCGCTCTGCGTGAGGCGTGGGCCAAGCCGGAGGAGCTTTTCGGCCTTGCCAAGGGAATACTCAAATCGGATTTCATGATTGGCCCGGCCATCCAGCGCACGCTAGCCGCTTGGCCCCGTCGCCTCTCGTTGCAGGAGCTGGCAGATGCGACAGGTCTTGCTCATATCTCGACTGATCCCCTGCTCCTGGCTTTGCTTGGCAGAGGAAGCGTTTTCGATATCGAACTCGAGCGCGCAGCTACCGACGCTTCGATCGCGAGCGCATTGACGTTCACGGATTTTTACACGACTAGCGAATTTCGCGATCTGTTCCGTCCGACGCAAATGCTTCGCTTTACGATTCCGAAGCTGCAGACCTTTCTCGATGCGAATAACCTGGAATTTTTGGGATTTATCCTGAGAAGCCAAATCCGGCATCAGTTTTGGGCGCGGTTTTCCCGGGAAGCGGAAGCCGATTTGGACCTATGGGACATATTCGAGAAAGAACAACCCGATACGTTCAAAGAAATGTACGAATTCTGGCTTCAGAAGAAAAAAGACCCGGCCATGATCGAAAGACCGTCGGCTCATGGCTCTGCCACTTTTCCGGAATATAAAGCGGCGGACCGAAGTTTCCTTGACCCGTCGAGTCCCGTAAAATAAGCAGTTTCCACGCCGGAGAGGTGGCCGAGTGGCTGAAGGCGGCGGTTTGCTAAACCGTTATACGGTCTAAAGCCGTATCAAGGGTTCGAATCCCTTCCTCTCCGCCAGATTCCAACCATGCACGAGCCGGCCGAATCCCATGAACCGAAAGCAACGGCGCGCAGCGGGAAGTTCCGGCGCGGGACCGGCGACCGGCGTCGCTCCCGGGACAGCGCCGGGCAACCTCAACGAGTTGTTCGCCGCCGCGGTGACCCAGCATCAGGCCGGCGCGCTTGCCGAGGCGGAGCGCCGCTACCGCCACATCGCCGCGCTTTATCCGGCGCATGCCGAAACCTATAGCCGGCTTGGCGCGGTACTGATGGCGCAGGGCAAGACCGGCGAGTCCGTCGCCTGCCTCGAGCGCGCGCTGGCGTTGCAGCCGAATCTGTTCGAGGCTTTGGGCAATCTCGCGCAGGCCAATATGGCGGCGGGACGTGCAGAACCGGCGCTCGATGCGATAAGCCGCGCGCTTGCGATCCGGGAAACCCCCCAGGGCAAGGCGCTGTTTGCGCACTGCGCCAGATTTGTGCGCTTCACCGCCGACAACGCCCGCTATCGCGCACTTCTCACCCGCGCGTTGATCGAAAGCTGGTCACGCCCGCGCGCACTCACCGCCGCCGCAATCAGTCTCGTAAAATGCGACACAACGATCCGCGACTGGATCGGCCGCGCCAATGCGGCTTGGCCGGCGCGGCTGCCAGCTGCGGAATTGCTTGCCTCTGCGGTCATCAACGTGCTCGCGCTCGATGAACTTCTACACCGCGTGCTGGAAACCGAACTCATCACCGACGTTGGTCTTGAACGGCTCCTGACCAACGTGCGGCACGCACTGCTGACAACCGGCTTGGCCGAGGACAACGGCGAAAACCTGCGCGAACTTTATTGCGCGCTAGCGAGGCAGTGTTTCGTCAACGAATACATATTTTCGCTGACCAGTTCAGAAGCCGAAGATGTGCAGCGATTGCGCGCATCACTCGATCAGGCGCTGGCGTCACAGGCGCCCTGCCCGCCGCTGTGGCCGATCGCCGTGGGCGCTTATGCTCCCCTGAACACGCTCGCAAACGCGGCATCGCTGCCACAACGCTCCTGGCCGCAACCGGTCGCGGCCTTGATCCGCCAGCAGGTTGAGGAACCGGCCGAGGAACGCCGCCTCGCGGCAGCGATTCCGGCACTAACCGAGATCGACGACAGCGTTTCACGCGCGGTGCGCACGCAATACGAGGAGAACCCCTATCCGCGCTGGGCCGCACCGGGCGTCGCGCAACCGGGCGCACTGCGCGGCGGGGACACTTCAGACAAAACCGGCGATGTACTCATTGCCGGCTGCGGCACCGGCATGTCGACGATCGATTTCGCCCGCGGAGCGCCGCGGCTGCGCGTGCTGGCCATCGACTTAAGTCTGGCTAGCCTGAGTTACGCGAAGCGTGTGGCGCAGGGTTTGGGCCTCGCCGATGTCGAATTCGCCCAAGCCGACATTATGAAATTGGGCGCGATCGGGCGGCAGTTCGATTTCATCGATTCATCGGGCGTGCTGCATCACCTCGCCGATCCATGGGCGGGCTGGCGAATCTTGCTGTCGCTGCTGCGTCCCGGCGGCACCATGCAGGTCGGGCTCTATAGCGAGTTCGCGCGCCAGCACGTCGTCGCGGCACGCGCCTTGATCGCCGAGCGCGCCTATCGGCCAATCCCGGAAGATATCCGGCGCTGCCGCGAGGAGATCATGGCTGCCGCCGACGGGTCATTATTGAAATCGCTGACCGAGGCCGACGACTTCTATGTAATGAGCGAATGCCGCGACATGCTGTTCCATGTCCAGGAGCACCGCATCACGCTGCCCGAGATAAAACGTTTTCTCGCCGCGAACAGCGTGGAATTTGCGGGCTTCAATCTTGACGCGCCGGTGCTGCAACGCTTCGCCGCGCGCTTTCCAGAACGCGGTGCGCTACTCGACCTCGATTGCTGGCACCGCTTCGAAACCGAAGCGCCCGGCACATTCGCCGGCATGTATCAATTCTGGCTGCGCAAGCCCGCCACGCGCGCGAGCGCGGCGATGACCGGCGTCAGCTAGAAGTCAGCTTCGCGTGAAGCTTCAGGCCGCGACCGCAATGACCGGCGCAGGTGCCGGTTCATTGTCGCGCAGCCAGTCGCGCGCCGCGCGCTGCGCGGTCGCAATCTCGACATCCGACATCTGGTTGGCGACTTCGCGCCGCAGCCGGATGGCGTCGATGTTCCCCTTCACCGCCGCGAGATTGAACCACTTGTGCGCGGAAATGAGATCCACCGGCATATCGCGGCCGACCGAATACATCATTCCGAGCTCGAACAGCACGTCGCCGGACGCCGGCCCGGCGCCGAACGGCGCCGCATTGCTGTCGAGCATTTCAAAGCGAGCCATGGCGCACTCCCCTGTCTGTGCCTTTTGACCAGTTGCTCTCGCCGGCCGTGCTCACGGCCGACATACGGATAATCGTCAGAAGATTTGAATGGCAGTTTAAGCAATGCAATGAATCGAATCTGAACCGCGCGAGGCTATTTGCGCCGCTTTTGCAACGCTTCGTTAGTGAACTAGGCAGCGGCTGCCGGCTCGACTATAGTTGCCGCCTTGCAACGAGAAGCGAGGGAACAATGACGACCTGTCGCCGGGCGGCCATCACTTTGTTTTCGATCGTCGCGGTTTCGATCTCGGTAAATTTTGTCCTGCCGGCGCGCGCCGCCGATCCGCTGGGCACGTGGTATACGGCCGATAAAGACAGCCAGGTCCGCATCACCAATTGTGGCGGCGCGCTGTGCGGTACGCTGACATGGCTGAAAACCCCGATCGATCCGGCCACCGGCAAGCCGAAGCTCGACAAGAACGATGCCGACGCCTCGAAGCAAAGCCGGCCGCTGCTCGGCGTGCCAATCGTTCTCGGCATGACGCCGAGCGGCCCCGGCGTGTGGAGCGGCAACGTCTACAACGCCTCGGACGGCAAGACCTATAGCGGCTCATTCACCATGACCGGCGATAACACCGCCGATCTCAAAGGCTGCGTCATGAGCATCATCTGCAAGACGCAAACCTGGACGCGGGTGAAATAGGCGGCGTTTGGCCGCCCGATCATCGGCGCGACAACGGCGTTACGCCGGCTGAACCGCAAAGTTCTCCGGCGGATCACCGCGCCGATAGCGTTCGTACATCGTCATGTAGGCAGCTTCGATATTGCGGGTAAACCGCGCGGTATCGAACAATGGAGAATTCTCACGACTGTCGGCAAGCTTTGCCTTTAATGAAGCCAGCAGCGCCGGTTGCCTCGCGATCTTGAGCGCCAGCGCCTCGTATGCCTGCAAAGATTCGGCGACGAGTTCGGGCATGCCGATCGTATGGTTCAAGCTTGCCCCTACTCTCGCGGCGAACGTGGAGCCGATTTGCGTAACAATCGGAACGCCTGCGAATAGAGCGTCGCTTCCTGTCGTGTGCGCGTTGTAGTTCAACGTATCAAGAAACAGATCGGCTTGCCGGTGCCGCGCCAGATGATCGGCCACGAGCGGTACACGCGGCGCAAACACCAGCCTGTCGGCATTCACGCCGCTGCGAACGGCCTCGTTGCGAAGATTGCGCGTGGCTGCCGCGCCACTGTCGCGAAGCCATAACACGCTGTCATCGACGGCCTGGAGCAGGCGCATCCAGACATCGAAGATCGCGGGACCGAGCTTCATAGACTGGTTGAAACAGCAGAACACCAACCCCGTGTCAGGCAGCTGCAATTCGCTGCGCTGTGGTGTCTCGCCCGATGAAACCGACTGAACGTCCGTCACCAGGAAAGTGTCGGGCAGCCAGACCACCTTCTCATCAAAGAATTCAAAATGCTCCGGCGGGATGACGGCCCGATCGGCGACGATGTACTGGTAATAATCGGCGCCCATCGTGCCCGCATAGCCGAGATAGTTGACCTGAACGGGCGCCGGGCGGCGCGCAAAGATGCCGCGCCGGCCGCCGTGCGTATATCCGTTGAGGTCGACAAGGATGTCGATCTCAAGATCACAGACGAGATCCGCCACTTCCCGGTCGCTTTGGGCGCCGCAATCGATGAATCTTTCGAAACCGGCTTCAATCCGGCGGCGAACGGGCGAGTCCTCCGCCGGTCCCAACGAGATTGCCGTTGTTTCGAAGCGCGCGCGATCGTGGCGCTCAAAAAGACCGGCGGCCGCGTAGCCCACCGGATGCTCGCGGAAATCGGACGAGGCGTAAGCCAGCCGGATGCGGTCGTGCGCGTACGCCCGGCCGTTCCAGACTTGCGCGAAAGACGGCACGTCCTGGACGTAGCGCTGGGCGAAGCGCTGTTGCTCGCTCGCCGATAACGGCATCGGCAACAGCATGAACGGCACGCTCGCCGATTTTTGCTCGCGTAGCCGCTCCAGAAATGACGCGATCTCGATATCGAGGTTCGTCCAATCGCAAAGCTGCAGTTTCGAATGCAGCCGGCTCGCCTCGGCGTATTTGAGATCGGGCTTGAGGGTGAAAGCCCTGTCGCGCGACTGGAACGCCTCCTCATGACGCCGCATCATTTCAAGCGCGATGCCGCGGCCAAACCACGCTTCGGCAAGATCGGGGTCGGAGGCGAGAGCCCGGTCGTAAGCGCCAAGCGCATCGTTGTGCCGGCGCAGTTCGACAAGCACATTGCCGCGGCCCACCTGCGCCCGCGGGTGCCGCGGCTGCAGCGCTATGGCCTTGTCGTAATCGACCAGGGCCTCATCGAAGCGGCCCAGGTCGAACAAAACGTTGCCGCGGTTGCTTCTGGCGTCCGCGTAATCGGGCGCCAGTGCAAGCGCCCTGTCGCAATGCACGAACGCCTCGTCGTATTGCTTCAGTTGCCGCAGCAGGATGGCGAGATTGCTGTGCGCGAGCGGCGAATTCGGATCGAGCGATAAGGCCTTCTTGTAGGTGGAAACCGCCTCGGCGCGCATTGCGAGTTCGCCCTGCATCCTGCCAAGATTGATCAGTACGTCGGTTGCCTTCGGTCGGACGCGCAGGGCCCGATTGAGGCGCTCGATACCGGCGGCAAAATTGCCGCGCTGTCCTTCAATCACGCCGAGCAAATGCAGCGCGTCGAACTGCTTTTTGTCGGCTTGCAAGACAAGCTTGTAGAGGAATTCAGCCTCGGCGAGGTTGCCAGCCTGATGCGCGGCAATGGCGCGCGCAAGCGTACCCTGCATAGTGGCGAACGGAGGTGCCATGTCGGCAGGGTTCTAGCGCAGAACCCAGCGGGCTTGAACAATATTGGCTGGTCGCCGTCGCCGCCAGATCAGCGCGCCCTTTGCCCAAACAGCACCGCGCGCACTTTGGCGTTGCGCATGTCAACCGCCGAGGCCGCCTCAACGCGGATAGCGAAGGCGCGCTTGACCGCGGGCCGCGCGCGGATGGTTTCGAACCAGCGCTTGAGGTGCCGGAACTGCGACAGGTCTTGGCCCGCCCGCTCGCCGAGCCGCACCCAGCCGAGGCAAGCCATATCGGCGATGGAATAGCGGCCGGCCAGGAATTCCTGGCCGGCGAGCCGCTTATTCATGACGCCGAACAGGCGATTGACCTCGTCGGTATAGCGCGCGATGGCATAAATGATCTGCGCCGGCGCGTAGCGGCGGAAGTGAATCGCCTGTCCTGCCATCGGCCCGAGCCCGCCGACTTGCCAATAGAGCCACTCCTCGACCGCGACGCGCGCGCGTTCCTCCCGCGGATAGAACTTTCCGGTCTTGCGTCCGAGATACTGCAGGATGGCTCCGGATTCGAAGACCGAGACCGGCCGCCCGCCGGGGCCTGAGGGATCGACGATCGCCGGAATGCGGTTGTTCGGCGAGATCGCCAGAAATTGCGGGGTGAATTGTTCGCCCTTGGAAATGTCGACGGGCTTCACGACGTAAGGCAGCCCGCACTCTTCGAGCATGATCGAAACCTTCCAGCCGTTCGGCGTCGGCCAGTAATAGACCTCAATCGGCCCTTCGCGACGTGCTGCCGTTTGGCGCGGCGCCTTTCGCGCCGCCGCCGGCGTTCGTTTCGCGCCCGATGCCTTGCCCGATGTCCTGCGCGCGCGCTTCATGTCCCGGCAAATAAAAACGGCGCCGCGGATTTGTGCCACGACGCCGGTGAAAGTTTCGAGGTTAGTACACCGAGGGCGTCGGCGAGATGGTTGAAGCGCAAATCCGCTGGCTCTCCAGCGTGAGGTCGGGTTTCCCGCTTCTCCGCCCCGCTTGCGCATCCGTCGAACGCGCCCGCGAAGCTCGCACTTTCGTCCCGCCGACGCCCCCTGCCGTCCACCGGAGCCGGCCCGCCTCAGGGAGATCGTCGATCAGCCCCTAGACGTAGCCGGCTCGTGTGACGCGATCTTCAGCACATGCGATGCCGAAGATCGAAGCGGCGTCGACTACTTCTTCTTCCGACGTTTGGTCTTCTTCTTCGCCGCTACTTTCTTTCTCTTCTTCGCCATTGCTGCCCTCCTAGCCATGAGTGGATGGCGACTTAAGTACAGTGCAGTCGCGAATCGATCTGCACTGCCATCCGATTACTACAGCAGAAAAAAAATAATAGTGACTCCACTTGATTTTGTGCGCGGGCGCCGCCGCCCGCCGCCGCGCGCGATGCGTGGTGCGCACGCTCGCGCGGTGTCGTGGAGAAAAATCTCGCGTTTACGTCAATTTGCGCGAAAATTTTTCGACGTCGCAGAAATACCGATGAATTAAGGGTTTCTGTCGCATCGGAATATTAGCCGGCGACGAACGCAGGCGCGAACGTCCGCGCGTCGCGCGCTTGCGCGACGACGCGAACAACGACGGCACGAGCGCCTTCGCACGCGCAAAAAAAATTATGCACCGGACCGATTTGCGGACGCATTGACGGGCCCAAGGAGACGAAAAACGTGCGAATCAGTGCCAACCGATTCGCGGAGACGGCCGCTCGAAGCTCGCGCCGAGCACTTTTGCACACGACGATTCTCGTCGATGCGCGTCTCTTGCACCGCACGCGAGCGACGATGTGTTGCATGTGTGAAATGTTGAGGTGGAGCTTTTGCACCTAGGCGCCGAGCCGCTTGCGCAGGAGCTCGTTCACGGTCTGCGGATTGGCCTTGCCGCTGGATGCGTTCATCACCTGGCCGACAAACCAGCCGATCGCTTTCGGGTTCGACTTGGCATCGGCGACCTTGTCCGGATTCTTGGCGACGATGTCGTCGACGATCTTTTCGATCGCGCCGATGTCGGTCACCTGCTTCAAGCCGCGTTGCTCGACGATCGCGCGCGGATCGCCGCCCTCGGTCCAGACAATTTCGAACACGTCCTTGGCGATTTTTCCGGAAATGGTGCCGTCGGCCAAAAGATCAAGAATGGCGCCGAGCTGTGCCTCGTTCACTGGCGCCGCGGCTATGTCCTTGCCTTCCTTGTTGAGCCGACCGAACAGTTCATTAATGACCCAGTTCGCCACGATTTTGGCGTCGCGGCCTGCGGCGACGGACTCGAAATAGTCCGCGGTGTCGCGCTCGGCGACTAGCACGTCGGCATCGTAGGCATTAAGCGCGTAATCGCGCATGAAGCGCGCTTTCTTGCCGTCGGGCAGTTCCGGCAGGTTCTTCTCCAAGTCGGCGACCAGCGACGGCGACAATTCGAGCGGCAACAGGTCGGGATCGGGCAAGTAGCGATAGTCGTGCGCCTCTTCCTTGCTGCGCATCGACCGCGTTTCCCCCTTCTCCGGATCGAACAGGCGCGTTTCCTGCTCGATCGCGCCGCCGTCCTCGATGATGTCGATCTGGCGGCGCGCCTCGTGTTCGATCGCCTGGCCAATGAAACGGATCGAATTGACGTTCTTGATCTCGCAGCGCGTGCCGTAGGGCGCGCCGGGCTTGCGCACCGACACGTTGACGTCGGCGCGCAGATTTCCTTTCTCCATGTCGCCGTCGCAGGTACCCAAGTAGCGCAAGACGCTGCGCAGCTTGGCGATAAACGCCTTGGCCTCGTCGGCCGAGCGCAAATCCGGCTTGGTCACGATCTCCATCAGCGCCACGCCTGCGCGGTTGAGATCGACCAGCGACATGTCCGGATTCTGCTCGTGCAGCGATTTGCCGGCGTCCTGCTCGAGATGCAGCCGCTCGATGCCGATCCGTACCGTCTCGCCGTCCGGAATGTCGACGACCACCTCGCCTTCGCCGACGATCGGCGACTTGTACTGGCTGATCTGGTAGCCCGGCGGCAGGTCCGGGTAGAAGTAATTCTTGCGGTCGAACACCGAGTGCGGATTGATCTTCGCTTTCAGCCCGAGCCCGGTGCGCACCGCCTGGCGCACGCATTCAGCATTGATCACCGGCAGCATCCCGGGCATGGCGGCATCGACCAGCGAGACATGCGAATTGGCTTCGCCGCCGAATTCGGTCGAGGCGCCGGAGAACAGCTTGGCCTGCGAAGCGACCTGGGCATGGACCTCCATGCCGATGACCACTTCCCAGCCGCCGATCAGCTTCGATTTACGCGCCGGAGCGTCCATGGCGCGTTCGGTTACGCGTTTCGCATCGGCGCGGCAAGACCCGCTGCCGCGGACGCTGCGGCGGGCTAAAATTCCGTCGGACCGGCGGCCTTAGCCGCCGCACTTCGGGGCGCAGA
>Ga0181537_10004168_pt1 | contig 12078 bp, 12 predicted proteins | sample PEATcosm2014_Bin_39_FD_119765 | JGI IMG/M metagenome (GOLD analysis project Ga0181537, IMG submission 119765) | Peatland microbial communities from MTU Mesocosm Facility, Houghton, MI, USA - PEATcosm2014_Bin23_10_metaG | ecosystem: Environmental > Terrestrial > Soil > Wetlands > Peat | place...
AGAAGGCGCTGTTCAACGGCGGCCTGTGGCGGGTGAAGTCACGCAACGCTTCGCGATCGAAGTCGCGCATCGTCAGCATGCGGCTCGCACCCGACGAAGAATTCAGCCACAAGGTGACGAAAGTATCCGTTCGCTGCGATTGTTTCGAAGGCGGGATCGAGGCGATCCCGTGGGAACAGCGCAAGCCCTATGACGAATTCGACTACGGCTACGTGCTCACCGTGCACAAGTCGCAAGGCTCGCAATGGGACGACGTGGTGCTGTTCGACGAGAGCTTTGCGTTTCAGGACAGCCGCGCCCGCTGGCTCTATACCGGCGTGACCCGGGCGGCAAAGCGGCTTTCCGTGGTAGTCTGAAGAGGCGTCACTTCCCTGCCACGAAATAAAAATCTTCCCGCCCGGGCGGTGAGCCGTAAGTGAATGGCTGCTGCTGGTGTTTGGTGTCGTTCCAGACATCGTCGCGGACGATATCGAACAGTTTTCGTACCTCCACATTCGCCTCCTTGACGTCACGCGCGAGTGCGGACGCAAAGGGGCTGTCGATGCCTTCGCCGTCCAGCGCGACCTCGCCGTGCTTGGCGGCATACACCACCATGAAGCCGGAAGAGGGCTCGATGTCGGAAAAACCCTTGTCGACCAGTTGCACGGCCATGGTCCGCTTCATCGTCGGCGCAAACGGATTGTCGCGGCAGGCATCGAGCATTACAAGCCGCAGCTTGCGCGCACCGCCGACCGCGGCGATCACCTGCTCCAGCGCGACTGCTTCCTTTTCGGTATCCTTGTCCTCGGCAAGCTTGGCATCCACCGGGACCAGGTAGTTGACGCCGCCGATCTCGAAACCATGGCCGGCATAGTAAACCACGGCCCAGTCGGCTCGTTCGGCCTCGCTCGCAAACGTGCGCAGCACATCGAAGAACCTGTCACGTGTGAGATCGTTGGACAACGTCACGCTCTGGAAGCCGACGTCGCGCAAGGCTGCCGCGATCAGCTTGGCATCGCGCGGTGGATTGTCGAGCGGATGGACATTCTGGTAGGCACCATTGCCGATAACGAGCGCGATGCGGCGTCCCGCTTTCGCCGCGACCGGGCCCTGTGCCGTGAGCTCGGCCAACCGCTCCTGCGCCGCCTTTCGCGCCATCGCGACGTCGATTTCGTCGAAGCGCGTAAGCGCGAAGGCCGCCGAGCGGTAGTCGGCGCGCGCCTGCGTCAAATCACGCCGCCTCTCGAACAATTTGCCGCGGTCCATATGGGCGCGCACATTGTTGGGATTGAGCGCCAGAACGGTGTTGAGGTCCTTCAGCGCGGCGTCCAGATTGCCCTTGCCCACATAAGCCTCGGCGCGGCTGCAAATCGCGAACTGGTACTTGGGCAGCCTGGCAATCACCGTGTTGCAGTCGGCGATGGCATCGTCGAACCTGCTCATCGCGATATAGGCCACACAGCGATAGGTCACCGCCTGGGGCGCGTCCGGATCAATCTTGAGCGCCTCGGCGAAATCCGATAGCGCGCCGTCAAAATCGTTGGTCATGGCCAGCACGCGCCCGCGGTTGGAGCGCGCGTAGTACATGTTCGGCGCATAATTGAGGGCCGAATTGAAATCGTCGAGCGCGCTCTGCAGCGCACCCTTGCGCAGGTACAGCGTGCCGCGGTTATTGTAGGCGCTGGCGTATTTCGGGTGACCTTGCAGCGCGAGGTTATAGTCGGCCATCGCGAGGTCGTCCTGACCCTTGCGTTCATAGGCCCAGCCCCGCGCATTGAGAATCCCGGCATCGTCGGGGTCGATCTCAAGCGCCTTGCTGTACGCCTCGATTGCCTTGTCGGTGGCGCGCTTGGCGAACAATGCGTTGCCGCGGATGTGGTACGCGGTCGCCAGATCCTTGCCGCTGGCCTCGCCACCCGCAATGACTTTTTCGCATGCGTCCAGCCGCGATTTCGGGTCCGGCTGGGGCTGACGGCACATTCCGAGGTCGTCGTCGAGTTCGGGGCCGGCGAAGACCGGCGCAACGGCTGACGCGATCCAAATGACGCTTAGCACAAACCAGGCGCGCATCATGTGCAGGGCCGCTCCCTCGAATAAGAAGTTGGTCGCAAGATCGCAGTCTCGGTTCATTATGGAGTCGCCGGCGCGATTGCGGCCAATGTTCTCAAGGTGCGGCTGCCAAGAATGCCCCAAATGACGCGATTTTACTCACGAAGTCGTGTGTTTACTGCGGTAACAAGCCCGGACCCATCCCGTATCTTGGCGAGAACAGGTGCAAGGGCCGATTGCGAACGGCCATTTCCGCATTAAAGTTAGGGCCCATAGCGCCTCGTTCCGCTGAGCCGACAGGAAATCTAGAGGAAGCCCCCATGACCCGCCATTCCCTGAGCCGTCTTTCGATATATGCCGCCGCCATCGGCTTGCTGGCGATTTCCGCCATCAAGATCGCGCCGTCGCTCGCCGCCGAAGAGGCCGTGATCATTCCGCCGCCGGCGGTCGATGTTCAGAACTCAAGCAACATCCAGACCGCGGTTTTGGCCGGCGGCTGCTTCTGGGGTGTGCAGGGTGTGTTTCAGCACACGGCCGGCGTCGTCAATGCCGTGTCGGGCTATTCCGGCGGCAGCAAGATGACCGCTGACTACCACATGGTTTCCAGCGGCACGACGGGACATGCGGAATCCGTCGAGATCAAGTTCGATCCCAAGAAGATCAGCTATGGCAAGATTTTGCAGATCTTCTTTTCCGTGGTGCACGACCCGACGCAGTTGAACCGCCAGGGACCGGACTCAGGCACGCAATATCGCTCGGCGATCTTCACCACTTCTGACGAGCAAAAGAAGGTCGCGGAGGCCTATATCGCCCAGCTCAACGCCGCCAAGGTCTACGGGAGGCCGATCGTGACCAAGGTCGGACCGCTGGAAGGGTTTTTCGCCGCCGAAGCTTACCATCAGGACTACCTGACGCTTCACCCCACTCAGCCCTATATTGCCTATAATGATATTCCGAAGGTCGAAAACCTGAAGAAGATTTTTGCCGAGAATTATATCGAGAAGCCCACTTTGGTGAGCAGCATCAAGGTGATTAACTAAACGGGGCTATTACCTGCCAGGGAGGTTCCATGTCCGACGCCAAGACGACGCCGAAGATCGAAAAGAGCGAGGCCGAGTGGCGTAAGGAACTGACGCCGATGCAATATGCGGTGCTGCGCGAGAAGGCGACCGAACGGCCTTTCTCCGGCGAGTACGAACATGAACACCGCCCCGGCACCTATATCTGTGCCGGGTGCGGACAGACGCTGTTTGAGTCCGACGCCAAGTTCGATTCCGGTTGCGGCTGGCCGAGCTTCACCCAGCCGGCAGGCGAAAAGCATGTCGACGAGGAGCGCGACATCAGCCACGGCATGATCCGCACCGAAGTGCTTTGCTCGCGTTGCAACGGCCATCTCGGCCACGTATTCGAGGACGGCCCGGCGCCGACCGGACTGCGTTACTGCATCAATTCGGCGGCGCTGAAACTCCAGCCGAAATAGTTTTCCGGGGCGAGACCTCGCAATTTGGGTTCCCCTGCTGGAACCGGCGCGGCGGATATGCTGTTCTTCTTCAGCCCTGTTTGGCGGAATTCATCCGCTCACCAGCCCTGTCCGGAGGCGCGTCATGTCGCTCGGAACGATCCTGATCATTCTCGTGATCCTTTATTTGCTCGGAGGCTGGAGCGGCCGTATCGGCGGTTATGGCTACGGTTATGGCCATTCCGGAATGGGACTGGGCGGTGTGATTTTGGTGGTGCTCTTGGTCCTGCTGCTCTTCGGCAAGCTGTAATTCGCATAAGATATTGAAAATAAACAATTTCTTATCGAAAAGGCTGCCGAACGGACGAATTCATCATGGCGTCCGGCAGGAGTCGCATTTCCCGCAGAGAGGCCTATATTAGAGTCCGTCCACAACGAGATGACGTGTACCGGCGCCGCTTGATTTTCGCGCCCGTGCGATCTGTTCGCGATGTCTTTCGCGTTCTCACTAAAAAGAACAGAGGTCCGCTACCATGGCTTCCTTCAGCTTCAATACTGCTGCCGAGTTGTTTCCCGCCGCCATCCGCAAGAAGAAGCGGGCGGGCTTTGCCTACCGGCGATTTGGCACCGCAGCCGAAGCGGTCCGTTTCGCGATCGAGGAACTGCCGGCGGATTCGCTGAACGGCGCCTATCTCCAGGTCGACGAGGCCCGCTTCGACCAGGTCGGCATTCGCACGCTGTATGAAAGCCAGGATTTTCCGCTGCCGCGCCGCCCGCGCCCGCCTCAGCCGGCTCCCGCTGACGCCAAGACAGACGAAAAAGCGGCTTGATCAAACTTGCGCTAACCGAACCGGTTATGGACAAGCGGCGCGATTAACGCGGCTGCTTGTCCAGCCAGCGCCTGAGCAGCCGCACATTGCGCATATTGGCGCGGAACAGCACGTCGAACGCATCGCCCGCCAGCGGCACCATGCCGACGACGCCGTCGACGGCAACGTTGCCGAGCATCCGTGCGGTGACATGCCACGGCGCGCCCAGCGCGCGTGCTTCGCGCACCAGCCAGAGCGCGAACGCGGTGGCCAGGAGATCGCCGACCACCGGGATCAATCTGATGATGCCGTCGACGCCGTAACGGATCTGGGTGCCCGGCAGAATGAAGGCGATGTCGAGCAGTTTTGCCAGCGCCTCAAACCGTGCCAGACGCTGCTCTCGGGTGAGATTGCCGAACGGATTGGCGCTGGAATGGGCGAAATCGAACTGGAACCGCCGTAAGCCGTCGCCCAGCGAACTTGCCGGAATCTCACGGCCTTCCTGATCGATCACAGGACGTTGCGGCCGGCCCGCACGAAGCGGTCCGCGCGCTACGTTGAAACGCGCATCAGCCGGAGAGATGATTTCTTCGTTCGCCATGCCCATCAGATGGTAACGCACTCGATCGGCGCAAGTGCCACCGTGAGAACGGCATTTTCAGACCGCCGCCTTGGCCGGCCGGTCGATAACGTAATGAGCAACGCCCGACGATACCGAGCCGGGAACGAAGCCGACCAGGCCGTAGAGCACGAATTGCAGCACGCCGCTATCCGGTCCGCGCGAGCCGTAGAGCAATTCGGCCGCCGCAAAAGCGATCACACCGACGATCAAGAGGCGCACCATGGGGCCTACTCGTTTGACGTGAAAAATAATATCGTCCACGGCACCGAGCATCAGGGCCGGCAACAGGCCAAACAGATAGGAATACTGCAAAGTCTTGGCGAACACGATGAGCAGCTTGTCGGCTTCCGACAGACTCGGCGGGTGGCCCCAATAGCCGGACATCACGGTGTTCGTCAGAAGCAGCAAAAACCCGCCGAACAATGGCCCCAGGACTGCAAAGATCGCATACCGCTTCATCTTGGCGTGATCTTCTACTCACTGCCCCAGGCGGCGAACGCATCGTTGAAGGCGCGCTCGCCGGGGGCACCCTTTTCGATGGCGATGATGGCGCGACGCCCGTTGACGTAGACCAGCGGCACGTCGAACCACGAGCGGTCCCTCAAGAGCGGCAGATTGCGCGCGCGATCGGCCTCGACATTCGACAGGCCAACCAGGAAGAAACCATCTGTGACCTTGACGGCAAGGCCCGCAAGCGGCGTTCCGCGCGCCTGCTCGTTGGACTTCATCAGGATGCCCGGCACGTTGCTGACGCCGCCGCCCGAGAAATCAGGCGGGAGGGTGAAGGTCAGCTCCACAGTATGGCTCGCCGGCAGCGACGCGTCGGTGTTGCGGCGAAAAGACATTGTCATCTTGAACTTGCGATCGGGGATTTCGATATCGGCGCGCACGGCGATATCGGCTTTCTGGTTACCCGAGGCCTTGATCGGCTCGGTCCGCCAGATCACGGAGCCGACATACTGCTTGCCCTTGGGATCGGAGGGATCCTCGTCATACAGCACGACCTTCTGCGCCACCGGGGCGAGTTGGTCGCTCGATGACGGCTGTCCCACGCGATCGGCAATCTTCGGTTTTGTGCCGGGGGCACCGGGATCTCTGGGCGTCTCAACGACCGTCGAGGAGGATTTGAACAAACCGCTCACCGTGTTCACGACCGACTTGCCCCACAAGATCGCGGCGCCAACGAGGATCAGAACGATGCCGACGGCAATCGCGCTCTTGAACGGAAATACCGTCCCCCGTTTCGGCTCGCGGCCCCGATCCGGCGTGAGGCGTGGACGCGGCGGGGCAGGCTGCGGCGGGGCGAAGCGCTCCGCCTCTTCAGCGGATTCGTCGTAGGAATAAGGTGCTTCGGAATCGAAGCCGCGGTCCTCCATGGCCGGTTCGAGCCGGTCGAACTCGGGGGACGGCGACGGCACGTTGGCATAGGTTTTCCGCGCCGCGCGGCTTGCCTGCGCGGCGGCACGGCCAAGGTCGTCGGCGTCGGCTGTGATGTCGCGAAATCCGCGTATGCCCGGCGCCTCGGGCGTAGCGTTGTCGGCACCGCGGCGAACGGCTTGCCGCTCGCGCGTCGGCGGCAACTGCGGATCCTGCATGGAAACTTGCGGCTGACGCGGCGTCTCCAGCCGGGGGCTGCGCGCCTGAAACGGATCTTGCCGGTCTTCCTGTCCCAGCGACGGCCGATCGTTCCGCGGCAATGGCGGCGGCGGCGACGGTTGTCGCGGGCGCGGCGGCGGCTGTTGCGGCTGTGCTTGCGCTGCGGCCGGCGCGGTCTCCGACGGCCGCGCGCCGGGACGGGCAGCATTGGCCCGCAATGCGCTCGAGGCCCTTGAAGGGGTTCGGGTCGGGTCCGCCGAGCGCGACGCATCACGCGCCCGCTGGGCGGCCTCCGATTCCACTTTCCGCACGGCCTCTTCCAGCGACAACCGCTCGCGGGTGATTTCGGATTCGCTGAGCGGGGGTTCGACGCTACGAAGCTGCGCGATCAACGCCGCGCGCGCCCGCTCATAGAGCGCGCGACGGCTTTCGCCGGGAGCACTGGGGTCCAGTCCGGCGATGGCGCGGGCAATCAGCGGGTAGTAGTCGGCCATTTCAACTCAACAATGCAGGCTTCACGGTAATAACTCGTTAATCTCGTTAAGCCTCGAACGGGTTCTGTACCAGAATAGTATCCTCGCGTTCGGGGCTTGTGGAAAGCAAGGCAATCGGGCAACCCACCAATTCCTCCACACGGCGGACATATTTGATCGCTTGCGCCGGCAGGTCCGCCCATGAGCGGGCATTGGCGGTGGGTTCCCTCCAGCCCTCGATCGTCTCATAAACCGGGGTAACCCGGGCCTGGGCGCCCTCGCCAGCCGGTAAATGGTCGATTTCCTTGCCGTCCAGCAGATACCCCGTGCAAACCTTGATGGTTTCAAAGCCGTCAAGGATATCGAGCTTGGTCAAGGCCAGGCCATTGATGCCACAGGTGCGCACAGTCTGACGTACCAGCGCGGCGTCGAACCAGCCGCAGCGGCGCTTGCGTCCGGTGTTGACCCCAAATTCCTTGCCGCGGCGGCCGATCTCCTCGCCGATCGCGTCATGCAGCTCGGTTGGAAACGGCCCTTGGCCGACCCGGGTCGTATAAGCCTTGCAAATTCCCAGGACATAGCCAACCGCGCCGGGGCCCATGCCGGTGCCGGTGGCGGCCTGCGCCGCGACCGTGTTGGACGAGGTGACGTAGGGATAGGTGCCGTGATCGACGTCGAGCAGCGCACCCTGCGCCCCCTCGAACAAGATGCGCTTGCCCTCCCGCCGTTTGAGATCGAGCAGCCGCCACACGGTTTCGGCATAAGGCAAAAGCTGCGGCGCAAACGCGGTCAGCTCACGCAAGATCTGTTTGCCGTCGATCTCTTCCAGATTGAGCCCGCGGCGCAGCGCATTGTGATGCGCCAGCAACCGGTCGATCTTGTGCGGCAGCGTATCGAGGTCGGCGAGGTCCATCAGGCGGATCGCCCGCCGACCGACCTTGTCCTCATAGGCCGGGCCGATGCCGCGGCGCGTGGTGCCAATCGCGGTGCCTGCGTTCGAAGACTCCCTGAGCGCATCGAGCTCTCGATGCAAGGGCAGGATCAGCGTAACGTTTTCGGCAACGCGAAGATTTTCGGGGCTGACCGCAACGCCTTGGGCGCGCAGCTTCGCCACCTCATCGAGGAATGCCTGCGGATCGAACACCACGCCGTTACCGACCACCGCGAGCTTCGAGGGCCGCAGCACGCCAGACGGCAACAGCGCCAGCTTGTAGGTCTCGCCATTGATCACGAGCGTATGGCCGGCATTGTGGCCACCCTGGAAACGCACGACGATATCGGCCTGCTCCGACAACCAGTCGACGATCTTGCCTTTCCCTTCGTCGCCCCACTGGGCGCCGACGACGACGACATTCCCCATCCGCAGCTATTCCCTCTGCAACTGTCTATGTTCAGGCGTGATCTGTTCGAAAAAACCGGCGTCAGCCCTGTGGGCATGCTGGGGCCGGTCGCATGCGAGGCACACCATCGGATAAAGGATGCGGGCTACCGACGCAAGCAAGAAGGCGTTCAATTTCGCCCCGAGGAGGCCCATCAACCCATTGATATCCCCCAAAAATATGCGCCCCGCCAACTCGGACCCAAGCACGGTTCAAAACCTTTCATTTATTGAGACAGGGACAGGGCAGATCGCCTGAACCTCACCCGGCTCTGGCCGATTCTAAGATTTCGCAAAAGTGGCCGCCGAGGAGGAATGCGAATGTTAGAATCAGACCGCCAGGTACCGCCCCGAGACTTAAGCTTTGGAGACATCATCTTATGCGGAGGAAGTTCAGAACGGCCGTACTGGGCGGCGTGCTCGCATGCCTGATTGGCACGGTGCTGCGAGCGGCTCCTTATCCCGACCAGCCGATCACCATCGTGGTGCCATTCGGCAAAGGCACCACCGCCGATCTCATCGCCACTGTCGTGGCAGAGGCCATGTCCAGCCAAATCGGACAGAAAGTGACGGTCGAACTCAAGCCCGGCGGGGGCGGCGGCGCTGCGATGGAGCAGGTCGAGAAGGCCGCCCCCGATGGCACCACGCTCGCCATGATCACGCAAGGCACCCACGTCTTCAATCTCAGCCTCTACAAGAAGCTGCGTTACGATCCGCAGGCGATCGTCCCGATCACACCGATCGCCGCGGTCTCCAACGTGATGACCGTCCATCCATCCAATCCGGCGAATACGCCACTGGAAGTCGCAGCTGCGGCCAAAGCGGCGCCGGGCCAGCTCACCTATGCCTCCGGCGGTGTCGGCACCTCGCACCACCTTGGCGGCGTGCTGTTCGCATCGATCGCCGGCGTCAACATCAGCCATGTGCCGCACCTGGTTTCAGTCGACGGCGTCAACAAGATCGTCAACGGCGAAATCACCATGGGCTTCTTCAACCTGCCGACCGTCATTGACCAGATCAAAGCTGGAAAACTCAAGCCTTTGGCCGTGACGTCGCTCGCGCGCTCGCCACATCTGCCCAACGTGCCGACGCTCGATGCCTCAGGACTGAAGGGCTACGACCTCGTGACCTGGTTCGGCTTCGGCGCTCCTGCCGGTACGCCTCCCGAGATCGTGCAGCGGCTTCGCGACGATTTTGCAAGGGCCGCGGCCGACCCCGCCGTCAAGGCGAAACTCGACGAGGCAGGTCTCGATCCGATCGACCAAATGCAACCTGCGGAATTTGCCCGCCTGATTGCATCCGACCGCGCCAAATGGGCGCCGATCATCGCGGCGGCCCACGTCAACCCGGAGTGACAACGCCCGCTATGGCCTATTACTTTTCCGAAGTTCGGAAACGTGGGGCCGCGCAAGCATACGAACTTCGGAATCGGGACACCAGCGCATGGTCGCGATGCGTCCAGCGCCATTGATGCCTTGCCGAAATCCGTGTTTTTGAGGTGGCCGGGCCAGGAATTTCCCGACCCGATATCGAAAGCGGGTCCGGGCGCGGCGCACGATTCGCTCAGAGAACCCCGCCGCATGTCCGCTTCCGATGAGATCACCGATGCGATCCCCCGCGGCCGGGGAGGCTGGCTTGCCAACCAGCCCTACGTCCTGCTCTCGATCACTGCTCTGTGCTGGGCCGGCAATGCCATCGTTGGCCGGTTGGCCGCAGGTCACATCCCGCCGGTGACGCTGGCTTTCCTGCGCTGGTCGCTCGCTTTTCTGATCATCCTTCCCATGGCCTGGAAACATCTCAAGCGTGACTGGAGCTCGATCCGCTCCGGCCTCGGCACGATGATCTTCCTGTCGCTGACCGGCATTGCCGCTTTCAACGGCCTGCAATACTGGGCGCTGGAACATACCCAGGCGCTGAACACGCTGCTGCTGCAATCGGCCGGGCCGCTGTTCGTGGCCACCTGGTCGCTGGTGTTGTTCGGGGTTCGGCTGACGCTGGCGCAGACCATCGGAATCCTGGTGTCGCTGACGGGTGTGCTGGTGATCCTGCTGCATGGCGATCTGACGGCTATCGCAGCGATCGACTTCAACAAAGGTGACCTCATCTTCACCGTCGCGCTCCTGATCTTCGGGCTCTATTCAGTGATGTCGCCGAAACGGCCGCCGATGCACGGTCTGTCGTTCGTGGCTTTCACATTCGGATGCGGCTCTGCCTGCCTGATCCCACCGCTGATCCCGGAGTTGCTCTGGCGTCCCGTGATGCAGCTCAACACCACCAACCTGCTGTCACTGGTTTACGTGGCGGTCTTCCCCTCCACCGTCGCCTATCTCTGCTACAACCGCGGTGTCCAGCTGATTGGCGCCAACCGCGCCGCGCCGTTTTTCCACGTCGTGCCCGTCTTCGGATCGGTGATGGCGATGGTTTTTCTCGGCGAAACGCCGCAGGCCTTCCATTTCATCGGTTTTGCGCTGGTGCTGACGGGCGTCTTCGTGGCGTCGAGAAAGCCTTCCGCAGCACCGGGATGAGCGTAGCCCCGCCGCCATCATCTTTTGATCCGATTCGCTGGCTCAACCATCAGCCCTATCTGCTCCTGAGCCTGGCGGCGCTGTTCTGGGCCGGCAATATCGTGCTCGGCCGCTATGTCGCCGGCCATGTGCCGCCGATGACGCTGTCCTGCATCCGGTGGATCGGCGCGTGCCTGATGTTGCTCCCGTTTGCGTGGCCGCATCTGAAGCGGGATTGGCCGGTCCTGCGCGGGCGGCTGCCCCTCATGATTGCGCTGTCAGCAACGGGTTTTGCCGTCAACAATGCGTTGTCCTACTGGGGACTGCAATTTACCCAGGCTCTCAACGCGTTGCTGATCCAGTCATCCGGGCCTTTGTTCATCGCGCTGTGGGCGCTCATTCTGTTCAACGTGCGGCTGACCTGGGCGCAACTGGCCGGCATCGCGCTGTCGCTGCTCGGTGTTCTCACCATCATCCTGCGCGGCGATTTTGCTGCGCTCGCCGCCATCCACTTCAATATCGGCGACCTCATGATGACCGGTGCGCTGGTCGCCTTCGGCCTGTATTCCGCACTGATGCTGCGCCGGCCCGTGACGCATCAACTGTCGCTGATCTGCTTCACCATGGCCTGCGGCGCACTATTGCTGCTCCCGTTCTCCATCTGGGAATATACCAACGGCGTCACGCTGAAACTCGACACCATCACCATGGTCACGCTGGTCTACGTCGTGATCTTCCCCTCGACGCTCGCCTATCTGTTCTTCAACCGCGGCATCGCGACCATCGGACCCAATCGCGCCGCGCCATTCTTCCATCTGGTGCCGGTGTTCGGTTCGGTGATGGCGATCCTGCTGCTCGGCGAACAACCGCGGCTGTTTCATCTCGCCGGCTATATCATGGTGTTTGCCGGCGTCGTGATCGCCTCGCGCAAGGCGTCGGCGGCCTCGCCGTAGGTGATGACGCGGCGGCGTTGCCGTCCGCCCTTTCAACTACTCTGCGACATGCGCCGCCAATCCGACGTGACCTGGTGCAACGTCATCCCTGAGCGTATGCCGATCCATGTAGTCGCCGCCGTTTTGGAATCTGAAGGGAACGGGAGCGTCCACAAAAAGCCGCGTGACCCGTTCGCGCCACGCCGCCTTGGCCGCTTCTATCTGGTCAGCTGCATTAAAATGCGCTGCGCCATAGACTGTGTGGGTCGGGAGGACG
>Ga0181537_10004169_pt1 | contig 12078 bp, 9 predicted proteins | sample PEATcosm2014_Bin_39_FD_119765 | JGI IMG/M metagenome (GOLD analysis project Ga0181537, IMG submission 119765) | Peatland microbial communities from MTU Mesocosm Facility, Houghton, MI, USA - PEATcosm2014_Bin23_10_metaG | ecosystem: Environmental > Terrestrial > Soil > Wetlands > Peat | place...
GAAGGCGTCCCGGCCTTCGAGCGCTTCTACCGCGAAGTCGAGCAGATCTATCCCGACGCGCCTGACAAACTGAAATTCAACGAAGCTCTGAAGCGCGTCCTCAACCGCTTTGTCGGCGACCTGATCACCCACACGCAATCGCGCGTCGAGCGCGCCAAAGTTAAAACCCTCGACGACGTCCGCAACCACAGCGAACGCCTTGCCGCCTTCAGCCCCTTGGTCGAAGCCGAACGCAAACAGAGCAAGGATTTTCTCTACGAAAATCTCTATTACAGTCCTTCGCTGGCGGGAGAAAAAGACGACGCCGAGCGCATTGTCAAGGAGCTATTCACTTTCTGGATGGCGCATCCAGAAACGCTTCCGCACAATTACCAGGAGAAAGCCAAACAAGATTCCCTGCCGCGGGTCATCTGCGATTACATCGCCGGCATGACCGACAACTTCATTTTCGAGCAATACGAAAAGCATTGCGGAGCTTGAGCGCGAGGCTTCATGCCAGGGTCAACGTGAGCTTGACCACGCTGGCGGCAGGGAAGCGGAATACGGGTGTATCGCCCTTAATCTCCATGGACGCCATCTTCGGCTCGACCGCCTGGCGCTGCTCGAAAGTGTTGCGCGCATGCATGTCTGAGGCCGTGAGCACGGTGGCGCTGCCACTCCTGACCTGTGCTCCACGCACACGAATCTGCGCCTCAATCGGCTCCTTCACATTTGGATTTACCGCCGTGATGACCAGTTCCTTCCCGTGGAGAGAGGCGGAGCCTTGCAATCCCCAGAAACTAGCGGTCTGACCGTCGCGGTCGTAATGCAGCGCGGGCACTGAAAATTCTGTTCTGAGACTCGTTCCTCCCTGATGCGCCGCATACATCGCGAATACATGCCCGACGGGAGTGACACAGAAGCGATCTTCATGCGCCAGGTAGAGACTGTTCAAACAGTTAATCAACTGGGCGCAGCACCCGATGCCCACTTTCTCAGGATGGCGGTTGAAGGTGTCGAGGGTCATGCCGCTGAAAACCGCGTCCCGCAGCGTGGGCAACTGCTCGATTTGATCTCCCGCAGTAAGTTCGCTGCCCGGCCGGTACCACGGTCCCCACTCATCTACCACCAACTTCATGTGGTGCTCAGCATCAAACTCCGCCATCACCTGCCAATGACCTTTAATCAGGGACTCCATGACATCGCCTTGCCGCAGCACTTCGTACCAGTCGAGAACATCAAAGTTGACGGCGTCGCCTTTGCCCTTGTCCCAGTCGGTGGTCTTTCCGCGGCTCAGGTTCCACGCATAGTAGTGCAAGGCCAGACCGTAGATGCCTTGAATCTCAGACTTTCCCTTGCGCACAATCTCTTCCAGAAATCCCCGGGTCCAGTCATAGCTATCGTCATTGGGGCCAGAGGCAACGAAAGCAAGGTCTGCGCCGGGATACGACGGCGCCCAGGCGGTGAATCTGCGGTATTCCACCGCATACTCCTGCGCTGTGAAGTTTCCTCCGCAGCCCCACGATTCATTGCCTACTCCCCAGTAGTGAACGTTGAACGGATCTTTGAAACCGGCGGCAGTCCGCTCGTCCGCCAGCGTGGTGCTGCCGGCGGGAGAGTTGCAGTACTCGATCCACCGGTCAAACTGTTCGGCGGGAAGGCTGCGGAGGTTGGCCGCGAGATAGGGCTGCGCGCCAATCAACCGGCAGAACTGAACAAACTCATTGGTTCCAAAGCGATTCGGATCGTAGCGATGTGCGGCAGGAGCTCCACTCGGCTCTCCACCGTTCCAGAAGTTGGTGCGGCGCGGACGCTTCTCGATCGGCCCAATGCCGTCGCGCCAATCGTAGCTGTCCGCAAAGCAGCCGCCGGGAAAGCGCACGATCGGCGGATGGATCTTTCGCATTTCCTCGACGAGCTCCTTGCGAATTCCGCCCAGATTGGGGATTTTTGAGTTCTCGCCAACCCAGACTCCATCGTAGATCACGCCACTCAGATTCTCTGTGAAGTGGCCGTAGATGTTCGGCGATATCGTGCCCAGAGGCTCGGCGAGAATGACTTCAATTCCCGCCCCCGTGGTTTGGGTGAATGCGGCAGGTGTGGTCCTGAACCAGAGTGCCCCCGCGGTGGCTGCAACATTGCGAATAAATTCCCTTCGTCTCATGCGGCGCTCCTTGCCTCGTCGACCAACCAGAGTAAACCCTTTGCAGCCGACCGGATAGTACGACAAACCCAGTTTTGATCGGCAGGAAAAAGCGAAATTGTGTCGTTGCACTATCGCCCCTGTGGAATAAAATAATAGGGTGCCGTTGCATTTGAAGTCTCTACCAGAGGGAACCCTTGGTACCAGCCGGGCGATCTGACCTGTCGGCGGAGATCATTATCGTAGGCTCCGGCGTGGCCGGGGCCGCGCTGGCCGCTGTCCTGGGGAAGCAGGGCCGGCGGGTGATCGTGGTGGACCCGCATGCCACCTCCCCGCCGCTATTCCGAGTTGAGAAGATTGAACGAAGACAGGTCGAGTTGTTGCGCAAGCTCGGACTGATGGAGCATCTGCTCCCCTACACTGGGCTGGTCAACCAGGTGCAGGGCAGCTACGACGGGCGAATTTTCAAGACCGGCCCCATCGAACAATATGGCCTCAAGTACGAAGAAATTGTGAACGGGCTGCGCGCGCAAATACCTGCCGCGGTCGTTTCCCGTGTGGGACGCGTGGAGGCAGTCACCAACAGCGACCAGGTGCAGCACGTGAAGCTCGCGGGCGGCGAGGAATTGACTGCGCGTCTGGTGGTGTTGGCATCCGGCGGCAACGCTGGGGTCGAGGCCGGGCTGGGAATGCGCCGCCGTGTGCTCCAGAAAGACCAATCCCTCGGGCTGGGGTTCGATTTCGCGACGGCGGATTCGCGGCCTTTTCCTTTTGACGGTCTTACTTACTACTCCATGAGTGCGGAGACCTGCATTGACTACCTGACGCTTTTCAGATTTCGCAACTTGGTGCGCGCCAACCTTTTTGTTTTTCGTTCGCCGGGCGATCCGTGGGTGCGTGAGTTCATCCAGAATCCGGAAGCCATGCTGCGGCGCTACCTGCCGAAGCTGAGCCGCATCACCGGCGAGTATCGCGTGACCAGCAAAGTTGAATCCGGCCGAGTCGATCTCTACACCGTGGACCATGATCCGCAGCCGGGCGTGGTGCTGATCGGCGACGCTTTCCAGAGCGCGTGTCCCGCGACCGGCATGGGTATGGACAAGGTTCTCACCGACGTCGACGTACTCGCCGAGTGCCTGCCGCGCTGGTTCGAGACCCCCGGCATGGACGCCGGCAAGCTGGCCGATTTCTACCAGCATCCGCGCAAGCTTGCGGTGGATTCGTTAGCCCTGCAGCGTTCTCAGGACCACCGCCGCCTGGTGATGGACCCATCCCTCCGGTGGCGGATTCACCGCTTCCTGTTGCACCTCAAATGGCAGCTCTTAGGTTCTTCCGCGCGCTTGCTGAAAGCAAACTAAGCGGCCGAATGGCGGCGGGTCAGTTTTCCCCGAAACACATCCCGCAGCGGCTAAAGCCGCGATTCATCTCGTGATGCTTTCGGCGCGGCTGAAGCCGCGCCCTTTCAAGGCGAATTCAAACTGACCCACTGCCCACCGAATCGCAGATATGCTGTCGTCGCAAACGCTGCAACCGGCGCGCCTTACCAGGCGGGCTCGGTAACGGCATTCTGTTCCAGCGTGACCGCTGTCTGCGCCAGCAGTCTGCCGTTTGCCGATGCGCCTGTGTTCAAGGCAATTTTCGTTTTGCCTAAGATTGTTCCCTCAAAGTGCGCGGTGGTTCCAATGGCTACTGAGCCGGAAGTCTGCCAGAAGATGTTCTTGGACCGCGCGCCACCTTCGAGAGTCACAGTCGTAGCGCTGGCCTGAGTCAGAGTTCCGGCGATCTGGAATATCCAGACAGCGTCGGCGCTGCCCGCGAGCGTGACATTGGTTGAAATGGAAACCGGGCTGGTCCATTTGTAGAGGCCGGGAACGAGGGTTAAGCCGCCAATCTCTCCGGCTCCCAGATTCGTAAAGTCAGGCAAGGTTCGTCCGGCGGCGTTGGTGTAGGCGCTCTCCATGTTGCTCACAGCCGTTGTGAGTAAGGTAGGGTCAGTCACCCTGCAGGGAAGCGGGCCCGTCGCATTTACGGAGTAAATTGTCCCGGTCACCATTTCTGAACAGGTCAGATGGATGGCGGCTCCGGTGATCGGACTCGAACCAACATCGCCATTGATGGCAGAGGGAGAAACGTCGGTGATTCCTGATTTCGTGAGGATCGCGAAAAGGGTTGCTTCTCGAAGAGGCACCGGCGCCTGTCCAACGGAGTCGACCGCGTTGGTGGTGAATGTCCAGGTAATGGGATTGCGCATGGCAACTTCTGCTGCGTTCTTCGCAGCCGTTGTAACCGTGGCGGTATAGCTGGTGTTTCGGTTGAGAGCAGGCGAGGTTGGGGTAAAGGTCGCCACAGTGTTGGCGGCATTCATGACGACGGTGCCGGGTACGTCGCCTCCGTTTGTTTCTTTGACGGTGAACGTGAGCACACTTCCCGCCCATGACGAGTTAAGCGTTTGCGGGTCCATCGGCAGGCTGAAGGTTGCAATCACAGCGGTGCCTGTGACAACGTTCTCGCTGGTGTTTGTGCTGGTTGGTACGTTCAAAGCCCGGTTGCTTGGGTTGGACGAAATCACTGTGGGTTCGGTAGCTGCGCCGGCAAGGGTGCCGGGAGCAACCGCAACGCTGTGGTTAACGGCGGCAAAGACCCTTCCGATTCCGCCACCGGCAAGCACAGCGGAGAATAGTAACGTCATTAACATAGTCACTAACATCGTCACTAACATCTGTACTAACATCGGTCGTTTATGTGAACTTGCTAATCTGGTCATTTTTCCCCTTCTTTTCCATGAACCCGCAGGGCGCCGTTACTGGCCGAGCTGTCGCCTAAAGTTGGTGGATCGCGGGCCATATTAAGATTAAGGGCAAGCAACAGAGAGAAGCTGTCCTGCATTGACCAGTTGCGGCAATTATCTTGTTATTCGTGTGCGGTCAGCGCATGTGCGCTTTACGCAGACTGTGGAACGATTGTCGAACTTATCGTCGAACTTATTGTCAACGATGACGTGTACTCATTCTCTGAGAATTACTGACGTTTGTTCGGGGGACTGGCATGAAGGCGGAACGAACGCGTTGGCTGGCTGGGTGTGCTCTCACCGCATATGGCGCGCTTCTGATCAGGCTGGTGGTCTTCAAGGCCATACCTGTCATTCATGTAGGACACATGAGGTTCAAGTTTTCCGGTACTCACACAGGTCCTGGCAACTTCGTTCCGTTCAAGAGCATTGTTCCCGAACTCATGGGCCGGGGGAATCACTTGATAAACATGGTGAACTTGTTCGGCAACATCATCCCGTTTATGCCGATAGGACTTCTCGCTCCGCTTGTGATTCGATCCATCTCCTCATGGCGGAAAGCGCTCGTCCTCGGAGTGGTCACCGGGCTCAGCTTCGAGGTGATGGAGGTGGTCTTCCGTGTAGGCATCTTCGATGTTGACGACATCATGCTGAACGCATTCGGCGTCATGCTTGGCTACGGAGTGTTTGCAATGTTCAAACGTTGGGCCCAACCTCGCCTGGGGTGAGCGCTTCTCAGGATTTCGATTGCGCCACCCGGAGCACGATGCCAAGCAGGTAGAGAACCGCCGCCAGCACGACTCCGCGAAACGGCGAAGTGAAAAAGTAGAGTTTGGCGACGACGGCGTAGCTGAGCAAAACTGCGAAGCCCAGGGCCAGCAAAAACCAGGACTGAAACAGGAACGCGCTGTGGCGCATTGCGAGGTAACCGAAGAGCGCGCCAAAGAGAATAAGCCCGAGACTGTGGGTTGCGTTGAAGCCAATCCATGCCCGCCACATGGTGGTTTCCCGGGTGATGACGGGTGAAGCGGTCATCATTTGGGCAGTAAGCTCGGGGTCACGGGGATGCAGCATTGGGCCGCGAAACGTATAGAACAGGTGCATGAGTCCCAGGAGCAAGATAATCGCCGCACTCGCGGCAATGAAACTCGCGGCAATGAAGACGGAAGGTTTCACGATTTAATCCTCCCCTACGGGCAGGTTTATTGGCCCGCCACGCCCGCCACTTCGCCCTTTTTGAGGCGAATTCCAACTGATCGATGCGAAATCACCCTTGACCGAATTTTCACGCAGTTTTTATATCAGGTTCGCCAAAATTACCTTGGCCCGGCCCGCGCTGGCTGGCTTTCCCGCCTCAACGGTACTACAATGTCTATAGATATCAAGCATTTAGCTCCTATGCCCCGCGGGTCTGATTTGGCATCCTACCTGTAATAGCAATGGGGTAAGGCTGGCGCCACTGTGGGCAGTACGCCTGTAGTTCAGGGCCCGGCGAAGCGTCCGCGCAGGCCGGTTTGGTGAAGCAGTTGGCTTGCTTTGGCCGTCAGGGACGCGATCAAAATTTCAGCACCGGTGGCGCAAGAAGCTGAGGTTAAAAGCTCCGCCCCGAACTTTGGAGGAAGTCATCTATGAATAACCGCCTAATCTTCGCTTTGCCCTTGGCCGCTGTGCTTGCTTTCCCGGCCCTGGCGCAGACCACTTCGTCGGCCTCGACCCAGCCGGCGGCAACTTCGTCAACCTCGACCTCGACAAGTTCGACGGACAACGCCACGGGTAAGGCTCCGTTGCAGGCTCCGTCGCGCGAAGGCTTCTGGGGACGCATCAATCCCTTCGCCCGCAAGAACTACGTGCGGCGCCAGACCGAGCCCATCCGCGACCGCGTCAACGAGTTGGATGAGCTGACCGCCGGCAACAGCAAGGCGATCAAAGATACTGACGCCCGCGCCCAGGCCGGCATCAAGCTGGCCTCCGACAAGGCCGACGCCGCCGACCAGCACGCCGTTGAGGCCGCAAACAAAGCCACCCTGGCCCAGCAGAGCGCGCAGCAGGCTGCCACCCGCGTCCAGACGGTTGAGACCGTGGTCACCAACATCGACCAGTACAAGGCGGCGAATCAGACCGAAATTCGCTTCCGGCCCGGGCAGACCATCCTGAGCAAGAATGCCAAGGACGCTCTCGACACCATGGCGAGCGGCGTGAAGGGCCAGCACGGCTACATCATTGAAGTGCAGGGCTTCTCGTCCGGCAAGGGACAGATCGCTATCACCAACTCGCAGAAGATGGCCGAGTCGGTCGTGCGCTACCTCGTCCTCAACCACGAGATTCCGGTCTATCGCATTTACCTCGTCGGCATGGGCAATGCCCCGACCGCCGATGAAGATGCCAAGACCAAGCGCGTCAGCGGAGGCCGAGTCGAAATCAGCCTCCTGAAGAACGACCTGGAACAGCTCTCCGCGAACGGCGGAGCCCCGGTCACCACCGCCGACCAAACCCAACAGCCGAAATAAGAGCGAGCGCCTCGCCCTAGTCCCTCCCCGAAAAAGCCTCTCGCGCAAGCGAGAGGCTTTTTCTTGCTGGGAAGAAGAATGGTGGGGAAGTGAGCCGCGGCGGCAGAGAGCGAGCCGAGCTGGCGCTCGGCCTAGACGAGTCAGAGACCCGTCCCCACACAAACCACTCAGGGGAGCGGTTTGACCCTCCGCCCCCGCCTGACTAGAATTCGGCTCACAACATTCGCGAGGGCCTCATGAGACGTCTTGCCTACTTGCTCCTGTTCGTCAGCCTTCTCACCTTCAACACTTTTGCGGCTGACGACGACAAAGATCACCATCATCACGAAGATCTCACCGAGAGCCAGCTCGGGACCGTCCGCTTCCCTATATCCTGCGCGGCGTCGGTGCAGAAGCCCTTCGCGCGCGGGGTCGCCCTGCTGCACTCGTTCTGGTACGAAGAAGCCGAGAAGGAATTTCTCGACATCGCCAAGGACGATCCGAAATGTGCGATGGCGCATTGGGGCATTGCCATGAGCATCTGGCATCAGCTGTGGAATGACCCCGACGCGAAAGTGATAGCCCGCGGTCTCGAGGAGGCGAACACAGCCAGCAAGCTGGCCGCGAAGGCCACGCCGCGAGAGCAGGCTTACATCGCGGCCATCGCCGCCTTCTATAGCAATTCGGAAAAGCTCGACCACGCCGCCCGCGCCAAGGCTTACTCCGACGCGATGCAGAAGGTTTACGCCTCCTATCCCGACGATCACGAAGCTGCGGTTTTCTACGCGCTGTCGCTGCTGGCCTCGCAACCGCCCCACGACGAAACTTTCGCTAACCGGAAGGCAGCGGCCGCAATTCTTGAGAAACTGTTCGCCATCGAGCCCGACCATCCCGGGGTTGCGCACTATCTGATTCACGCCTACGACAAGCCGCAACTCGCCGAACTGGGCATTCCCGCCGCGCGCCGCTATGCCCAGGTCGCGCCGGCCGCACCCCACGCGCTGCACATGCCGTCGCACATCTTCGCCCGCGTCGGGCTTTGGCAGGACGACATCAATTCGAACCTGGCTTCCGTCGCCGCCACTCGCAAGACCGCGGCCATGGGCATGGGCGGCGAAGGCCACCAGTTTCACGCCATGGATTTTCTGGTCTACGCTTACCTGCAGAGCGGCCGCGAGGCTGACGCCGCCAAAGTCATCGACGAGATCAAGACCATGCCGAAGATGCCGTCGATGTACGGCGACGACTACGATCCTCAGACCAACGCTTTGTCAGCGTTTCCAGCGCTTTTCGATCTCGAGCTTCGCCACTGGACCGAAGCGGCCGCGCTGCAGCCCGTGCCGGGCGCGCTCGACAGCGATCTTGTGATTACCCACTGGGCGCGGGCCATCGGGGCAGCGCGCAGCGGCGATCTAGCCCAGGCTCACAAGGATCTGCGGGAAATCGAAAACTTGCGGCAGAAGGCGTTGGCGGAGAAAAAGACTGAGCGCGCGGAAGGCATGCAGCAGGCCTATCAGGAAGCCGAAGCCTGGATTCTGCACGGCGAAGGCGAAAACGACAAAGCCGCAGACATTCTGCGCACGCTGGCCGACAAAAATGACAAGCTGGGCAGCGAGCCGGAGTGGATCCCGTCCCGTGAAATGCTGGCCGACCTGCTGCTCGAAGCCAAGCGTCCGCAACAGGCGCTGGCGGAATATCAGATTGACCTGAAGCTGAATCCCAACCGCTTCAATGGCCTCTACGGTGCGGGCCGCGCCGCCGAAGAAGCCGGCAAGCAGAGCGAAGCCAACGACTACTACGCGTTGCTGGTCAAAACTTGCGACGGTGGCAGCTCCACGCGCCCGGAGTTAAGTCACGCGAGAGAGCTGCTGGCGAAGAAGTGAGCAAAATTTACTAGTTCTCTTAACATAGCAGCCAGAATCCCGGTAGTGGTTTACTTTGGTCAGGACAGTAGCGGCGCTCTGCGCGAGATCCCTCGCTTCGCCTGAAGAACGGCTCCGCTCGGGATGACGCCAACGCCTGATAAGAATTCAAGGTGCGTCACTACTAGAATCCCAATGCGCAATTCAGCACGAAGTCTCCGAATCACTCTGATCGCGGTGCTGTTCCTGCTGGCCGCGAAAGCTACGCTGCTCGGCCAAGCCACATCTACGACGTCATCCCCAACTGCGCCTTCGACCGCATCCGGTGCTCCCTCGATCGTGGTGACCTGGGAGAAAAAAACTTCGAACCGCACAATTCCCACTCTGCAGGCTGTCGTCAATCCCATGCTGCGTCGCGGATCGCCCATTCACGACGCCTCGCTTGACGCTCTGCACAGGCTGGGACCCGACTTCGTGCGCTACGCCTTCTGGTATCCGTATCCAAAGCTGGCCGTGGCCGAGTTGCGACCTCCCGACGCCAACCAGACTTACTGGGATTTCCAGTACCTGGACCCTCTGGTCGAGGACTTTCTGCATGCGTCGGGCGGTCACCCGAGCGTCATGAGTTTCAGCACCATCCCGCAGTGGATGTTCTCGACGCCCCAGCCCGTCGTCTACCCGGACGATCCGAATCAGGTGATGTGGAATTATTCGCAGGGTTCGCAGCTCAACGATCTCAAGGCTCTCGGCGATTACTATGCGCGCCTCGCGAGCTGGTACATGCAGGGCGGATTTTCCGACGAACTGGGCAAGTTCCACGCTTCCGGTCATCACTATGACATCCGCTACTGGGAGATCTTCAACGAGATTGATGGCGAACATGACACTTCGCCGCAGCAATACGTGGAACGTTACGATGCGATCGTCCAGGGGGTGCTCAAGGTCGCGCCGGCGATGAAGTTTGTTGCGCTCGCTCTGTCGGCTCCGTCCGATGCCCCGGGCATGTTCACCTATTTTCTGGACCCTAGGAACCACCAGCCGGGCGTGCCGCTCGACTACATTTCTTTTCATGTCTACGCCACGCCATCGGCGGATCAAACGCTGGATAGCTGGCAATATACTTTTTTCGATCAGGCCCACGAATTTGTAGCCGTGACGCACTACATCCTGCAGATTCGGGATCGTCTGTCGCCGTCCACGAAAATCATGGTCAACGAAGCCGGCTCGATTCTTAACGGCGACATGACTCAGGGCGAGCCCGGCCACGTGGAAAAGCCCATCCCCGCAGCCTACTGGAATTTGAGCGGAGCAACCTACGCGTATCTCTACATCGAGTTGGCGAAGCTTGGAGTTGACACCGTCGGCGAATCGCAGCTGGTCGGCTATCCTTCGCAATTTCCCAGCGTGAGCATGGTGGACTGGACCAACGGCAAACCAAACGCGCGCTTCACGGTTCTGGAATTGATCATGAGCAATTTCGGCCCCGGTGACGATCTCCCTGATACTGAAGTGCGCAGCAATGGCTCGCTGGCGGAGTCTGACGCGATTGAGGCGCAGGCGTTTGTGAGAGACGGTCACAGAAAGTTGCTGCTGGTCAACCAGCGCAATCGTGAAGTCACGGTGGAACTGCCGAAGGAATGCCTCGGCGCCACGATCCAGAGCATCGGAGGAACGTCCTCAGACACGGTGCAGCAGAATGTTGACCAGGGTAAAGTGCGGCTGCTGCCTTTCGCTGTGTCCGTGGTTAGCTTGAAAGATTAGACGCTGAAAGACTAGATCTTCGCGATCAGTTTTGCGACCAGCGCCGCCAGCATGGCCAGCGCGCCCAGCAGCGCGTTGTATTCGCGGTGCTTCCAGTACAGATCGGAGGAGAATCCTGCGGGGGCGTCTGCGGGCGGAGGGTGCGGCCCGATTCTCGGGAATATGCGTGGCACACGCCGCGCATACTCTTCGAACTCCGGAAATTTCTGCCGCAGGAACTTCTCTTCATCTCTGATCACCGGAAGATAGATGGCGAAGAACATGGCGACGAGCACAACCCCCACCCACCAACTGCGGGCCGCGACGGCGAATCCCACGCCCATCAACAGCGAGCCGAGATAAAGCGGATTGCGCGTGTAAGCATACGGCCCGGAAGTTGCCAGCGCCTCGTTTTTGCGCACGTGTCCCGAGGCCAGCGCGCGGATCACGAGCCCCGGCACAATCAGAATCGCGCCCAGTGCGATGAACCGCCCGGTCGGCCTCGCCAGCCAGAAATAGAGCACGGCAAACCCAAATCCGAGCGGCACCCGGATGCGGCGTGCGATCTTTGACCATTCCATGCGCGACCCTTCAATGCCCGACCATTCAGCCATCCGCGCCTTCGGTGTGGGGCGGACACTCTTGTCCGCCATTGCTGTCTGCAAGCAGGCTGCATGCAGCGGCAACGACATCATCGACGCTGATCTCCAGCATGGCCTGGTCTGGCTGCGGCCGCCGGGCGTGCGTGGTCGGGCTCGCCGGATTGCGCAACACGATGCTGCGGGTGTTTCCGATCGTGTAGGGCCCATTCCGCGCGGGGTCCGTCGGCCCGAAGATGCCCACGACGGGAACCTGCAGCGCGGCCGCCAGATGCACAGGTCCGGTATCGCCTCCAATGAACAATTGCGCGCGACGCGTCAGCGCAATCAACTCGCTGATCGAGCACTTCATCGCCTTGGCAGCGCCTGCGCTCGCCGCCTCAGCCTCGTGCGCCAGATTTTTCTCTCCGGGGCCGTAGTTGAAAATCGCCCGCACGCCACGCTCAGCCAATGCGCGGGCGACGCGGCCATAACGCTCCGC
>Ga0181537_10004170_pt1 | contig 12077 bp, 10 predicted proteins | sample PEATcosm2014_Bin_39_FD_119765 | JGI IMG/M metagenome (GOLD analysis project Ga0181537, IMG submission 119765) | Peatland microbial communities from MTU Mesocosm Facility, Houghton, MI, USA - PEATcosm2014_Bin23_10_metaG | ecosystem: Environmental > Terrestrial > Soil > Wetlands > Peat | place...
GCAGGCGCAGATATCGGACTCAAGCGAATCGAGCGCTTCCAAGGGCGCGCCTATCTCCCAAGCACCTCATAGTTGGCCTCGGTCTGGGCCTTCTGCGGGCGCCACCAGGACTCGTGCTCGCGGTACCACTCGATGGTCGCCGCAAGGCCGCCCTCAAAGTCTGCGTACATCGGGCGCCAACCGAGCTCCTCGCGCAGGCGGCTCGCGTCTATCGCGTAGCGCAGGTCATGCCCGGGCCGGTCATTCACGTGGTCGTAATCACTCGGGTCGCGGCCCATCAGCTTGAGCAGCAGCTCCACCACGTCCCTGTTGCACTGCTCGCCATCGGCACCGATCAGATAGGTCTCACCGAGCCGCCCACGCTCGAGGATCGTCAGCACTCCGGACGAGTGATCCTCGGTGTGGATCCAGTCGCGCACGTTCTGCCCGGCGCCGTAGAGCTTCGGCCGCCGGCCGTCGAGCACCTCGGTGATCTGCCGCGGAATGAACTTCTCGACGTGCTGATAGGGGCCATAGTTGTTGGAGCAGTTGCTGATCGTCGCCTGTACGTCAAAGCTTCGAACCCAAGCGCGCACCAGCAGATCAGACCCCGCCTTGGTGCTCGAGTATGGGCTTGAGGGGTTGTAGGGAGTCTGCGGCGTGAACTTCGCGGGATCGTCCAGCTCGAGGTCGCCGTACACCTCGTCGGTCGAGATGTGGTGCAGGCGCACGCCGTGACGGCGAACGGCCTCAAGCACCTGATAGGTGCCGATCAGGTTGGTCTGCACGAACGGCCACGGCGACTGCAGTGAGTTGTCGTTGTGGGATTCGGCCGCGAAGTGGACCACCGCGTCGCATTCACGCACGGCCTCATCGAGCCGCTCCGCGTCGCAGATGTCGGCCTGAACCAGCGTGAGCTGCTCGAGCCCCTCGACGTTGCGCGCGTCACCCGCGTAGGTCAGCAGGTCGTAGACCACGATCTCCCAATCTGGTCGCTGGCGGGCGACGTGACGGACGAAGTTGGAGCCGATGAAGCCGGCCCCCCCGGTGATGAGCAGCCTCATGGCAGCGGCGACTCCGTCGGTTCGCGAGCTTGGAGGTACTCACGTAGACCCTCGCGCCAGTCCCGCAGGAGAGGCGCTTGGTCGCGAGCGCTGCGCAGGACGCTGTAGGCGGGCCGCGGCGCCGGACGCGGGAACTCCGCGGTCGTACATGGGGTGATGGTCGCCCGCAGACCGGCAGCGGCCACCGTCTCGCAGGCAAACTCAAACCAGGTGCACTCCCCACCACCGGCTACGTGTACGACCCCGAGCAGCTGCTCGGAAGCGACGGCCAGCAACGCACGCGCCAGATCAGGTGTGAAGGTCGGAGAGCCGCGCTGATCGTCCACAACGGAGATCGAGTCGCGCTCGTCCGCCAGCCGCAGCATCGTCGCGGGAAAGCAGAGCCCGTGGTTCCCGAAGAGCCAGGAGCTGCGCACGATGGAGTGCGACAGCGGCGCCGCCAGCGCGACGGCAACTTCGCCCGCCAGCTTCGACTCCCCGTAGACCGACTGCGGCGCCGTCCCGTCCGACTCCAGATACGGCCCTGTGGTCTTGGCGCCGTCGAAGACGTAATCCGTGGAGACGTGCACCAGCCAGGCGCCCGCGGCCGTGGCCGACGCCGCGACATGCCCCGCGCCGATGCCGTTGATCAGGTGCGCGGCGTCGCGCCCAGCGCCCTGCGCTTCGTCGACATTCGTGTATGCAGCGCAGTTGATGACCAGCTCGGGCGCGGCGGCGGCGAAGGCCGCCTGCACTGAGGCTGGGTTGGTGATGTCGAGGTCGGCGCGCGTCAGCGCGACGACCTCATGGCCCGCCGCCAGCGCCACGGCCTGGACGTCCACACCGAGCATCCCGCCCGCGCCTGTGATCAGCACCCGCATCTACTGGCGCACCGTTCCGGGGGGATTCCATTGTTGGTCGGGTGAGTGGTGCATCGGTATGGAGCGTAATAGGTCATCGCGGGTCATCACCCCACAGACCGCAGTTGTCCAAGTGGCCAACCCGGAGCCCGGTCGATTAGCCGGGAGACGGTGGTGCGGACCGCAACCGCGGGCCTAAGCTACTCAGAGTGAGCGGGGAGACTTTGATCGACGGCTACACGATTCCGGCGGGTTCGTGGGATGAGCTGTTGCGCGCCGACGGGTCGGCGCAGCCCCACGTCGCGACTCTGATCGAGGCGCTCCAGCGGCTGGGGCCGGGAGCGCTGCTGGAGGCGGGGCAGCGTCGCGACGCGATCTTCATGCAGCAGGGCATCACGTTCGAGGTGGCCGGCACCGACGGCGAGAGACGCGACCGGCCGTTCCCGCTTGACCTGGTGCCGCGCGTCCTGACGGCGCAGGAGTGGACGGTGATCAAGCGAGGGCTGGCTCAGCGGATCCGCGCGCTGAACGCATTCGTTGATGACGTCTACCACGCCCGTGAGATCGTGCGTGCCGGGATAGTGCCCTGGTCGCTGATCGTCAGCCGTCCGAGCTTCCAGCGCCCGGTGCACGGCATTCGCGCGCCCGGCGGCGTCTACACCCACGTCGCCGGCTGTGACCTCGTCCGCGCCGGCGACGGCAGCTGGCGGGTGCTCGAGGACAACGTGCGCACGCCCTCCGGCATCTCCTACGTGCTGGAGAACCGGCTTGCGATGACGCGCCTGGTGCCGGAGCTCTTCGCCGGCCACCGGGTGCGACCGGTCAACCACTATCCGAGCCTGCTGCTCGGCGCGCTGCGCGCCGTGGCGCCCGCGGCCAACGAGACGCCGACGGTGGTGGTCTGGACCCCAGGGCCGCTCAACAGCGCCTATTTTGAGCACGCCTTCCTCGCACGTGAGATGGGCGTGGAGTTGGTTGAAGCCTCTGACCTGGTGGTCCGTGAGGCGGTCTGTTACATGCGCACCACCGCCGGACTGCAGCGCGTACACACCATCTACCGGCGCCTGGACGACGACTTCATAGATCCGCTCGAGTTCCGCTCGGATTCGGTGCTCGGCGTGCCGGGGCTGGTGCGTGCCTACCGCGCCGGAACTGTCGCGATCGCCAACGCGATCGGCACCGGGGTCGCCGACGACAAGGCGGTCTACCACTACGTCCCAGAGATGATCCGCTTCTACCTCAACGAGGAGCCGATCCTGGAGAACGTTCCGACCTACCTGCTGAGCGATGAGAAGGTGCTGGCGCACGTGCTCGAGCGGCTGCCGGAGCTGGTTGTCAAGCCCACCTCCGAATCCGGTGGCAAGGGCGTCTTCATCGGGCCCCACGCGAGCAAGCAGGAGCTGGAAGCGGAGGCACTGCTGATCAGATCTCAGCCGGAGCGGTTCATCGCCCAGGAGCTGGTGCATCTCTCAACGGTGCCGACGGAGACGGGCGATGGCCGGCTGGCGCCGCGCCATGTGGATCTGCGGCCGTTCGCTGTCTTCGGTGAGGAGATCCGGATCGTGCCCGGCGGTCTCACCAGGGTCGCGCTCAAGGAGGGGTCGATGATCGTCAACTCCTCACAGGGCGGCGGCTCCAAGGACACCTGGGTGCTCGACGACGGTGAGTTCCTCGAGGCGAGCCAGGCCGAGGTGGAGATGCGCCAGCCCCCGCGGCTGCCGGACGTCCGCTACGGCGGCTGGCAGGGCCAGGCTCAGCAGCAACAGCAGCAGACCCCGGGTCGCTGAATGCTTGCCCGGATCGCACAGGAGCTGTTCTGGCTGGGCCGTGACCTGACCCGCGCCGAGCACACCGCCCGCATGCTCGACGGTGCGTTCCACGCCGACGTGGCCGGCGGTCCGGGCGGGCGCGGCATCGCGATCAGCTGGCGCGGCGTGCTGGCGGTGATCGGCGCCAAGCCACTGGTTCCCGGCCAGGGAAAGCCCGGCGACGAGGCCGGCGCCTCGGTCCCGAGCCTGCTCACACTCAGCCGCCGTGAGATCGCGCCGATGCTCACGCTCGACACCGAGAATCCGGCCGCCGTGGTGTCATGCATCTACCGGGCGCGCGAGCGGGCGAGCACGCTTCGCGATGTGATCTCGACTGAGATGTGGGAGGCGCTCAACGGCTTCTACCTCTCGCTCGGACGCTACGACCTCGAGGCGGCACTCGCGACCGGTCCGTACTCGGTCTATCAGGAGGTCAAAGAGCGTTGCGCCCTCTTCTGGGGTGTGCTCGAGAAGACCATGCTGCGGGACGAGGCGCGCTCGTTCCTGGAGGCGGGAGGCCGCATCGAGGAGGCCGACATGGTGCTGCGCATGCTGCGGATAGCCGTCCCGGCCGCCTCCCTGCCGGACAACACGCTCGACGGAAGCACCACGCATGAGGCCGAGGCGATGGCGCTCTTGCAGGCCGTCGGCGGCTTCCAGGCGTTCCGCCGCTCCGTTCACCAGGTCCCCACCCTGGCGAGCGTCGGCAGCTTCCTGCTCTATGAGAGCATCTACCCAGGCTCGGTGGTGGCGGCACTCGCACAGCTTCAGGACTCCTTGGAGACGGCCGACCAGGCGCCCCGCTCTTCCCCGCCGGTGCTGCGACTCGGCCGCCTGATTGCAGACCTCGAACTCCAACAGCGAACCCAGCAACCCACAGCATCGCTGATTGAGCTGCTGGCTGACGTCCAAGACGAGCTGGGACTGATCGACCATGACATCGACGAGCGCTACTTCACGATCGCGGGCATTCCGCCGGTGCATATATGACCGACCGTCTCGATAAGCCTTCCGATATGCACTTCTCGATCAGGTATCTGACCACGTACAGGTATGACGCTGAGGTGGTGGACAACATCAACACGCTGCGCGTGAAGCCTGCGGCAAACCTTCGCCAGCGTGTGGACGAGTTCAACGTGCGGATCACGCCAGAGGTGCGCCTGCATCGGCACGACGATTACTTCGGTACCGAGGTGGTGGAGTTCGAGGTAACGCGACCGCACCGTGAGATGACGATCGACGCCCGCGCCATGGTCTCAACGCAGCCCCAGTCAGAGCCGCACGGCACCAGTTGGGAGGGCCTGCGTGATCCCGTCTACCGCACCGCCGCCAGCGAGTTCCTGCTGCCCACTGATGAGGTCTCCGGTCACCCGTTGGTGGTGGCGCTGAACACCGACGTCGGCGAGGCCACGAGCCCGCTGGCGGCGGTGATGAGGGTCTGCGAGATCATCCCCGAGCGCTTTGAATACCGCCCCGGAGCCACCTATGTGGATTCGCCGCTCTCGGTCCTTTTGGATGGCGGCGCCGGCGTCTGCCAGGACTTCGCCCACCTCGGGCTCAGTCTGTTGCGCCACCAGGGCATCGCTGCTCGCTACGTGTCGGGATACCTCTACGCGACCGAGGGTAGAGGGGCCGCCGCGGCTGCCGCGCCGGCCACGATCACCGCCGAATCCGAGCGCAGAGCTCCCGGGCCGGGTGCTACAGCGGTCGAAGCGGAGCGCAGGGCGCCCCAGCCACCGACGAGCGCCGCGTTTGAATCGGTGGAGGTGGACACCCACGCCTGGATCGAAGCGCTGCTGCCTGGCGACGATGGCGAGTCCTTCTGGGTGAGCATCGACCCGACCAACCGCGGCCTCGCCGGCGAACGCCACGTCAAGATCGGTCATGGCCGGCACTACGCCGACGTACCTCCGATCAAGGGCGTCTACCGTGGCGCCGCAAACGCAGAGCTTGAGACGCGGGTCACCATGACCCGCGTCGACAGTGCCGACCCCGTCGCCGCCGCGCGCGGCTAGAGGACTAGAGAGGGAACCGAGTGCCGGTGAGGTCCTCGGACACCGTCCACAGGCGCTTGCCGACCTCCTCATCCAGGGCGCGCTTGGAGCGGCCTACCAGCTTGGGCGCGCCGCGTGACTCCTGGAAGCCGCTCGGACCGGCGAAGGCGCCGCCCGGGACGTCTGCCACGGCGGCGTAGAGGGTCGGCAGGGCGCCACTCTCCTGATCCTGCGCTAACAGCCGGTTGCCGACCTTGCCCATCAGCAGCTCCGTCAGCGGGTTGCCTGAGTGGGACTGCAGGTTCGTGGCCGCATAGCCCGGGTGGGCCGCGGTGGAGATGACGTCAGAGCCGGCTTCGCTCAAGCGGCGCTGCAGCTCGCTGGAGAACATCAGGTTGGCGAGCTTCGATTGCCCGTAGGCGGGCCAGCGGCGGTAGCGCTTGTGCTCCCAGTTCAGATCGTTGAAATCGATCCGCCCGAACCGGTGCGCGCTTGACGAGACCGTCACAACACGGCCACTGACGTGGCCCAGCAGCAGGTTGGTGAGCGCAAAGTGGCCGAGGTGATTGGTCCCGAACTGCATCTCAAAGCCATCGGCGGTGCGGGAGAGCGGCGGGATCATGATGCCCGCGTTGTTGATCAGCAGGAAGATCTCGCCATCCCAGCCGGCGGCGAATTCACGCACCGATGAGAGGTCGGCGAGGTCGAGCTGGCGGACCGTTGTATCACCCTGCATGGAAGCGGCCGCCTGGTTGCCCTTCTGGAGGTTGCGCACCGCGAGCGTGACCCGCGCGCCGTGCGCCGCCAGCGCTTGTGCGGCGCTGCGTCCGATGCCGCTGTTCGCCCCGGTGATGACGACCCGGCGGCCGCTGAGGTCAGGGATGTCGTTGGTGGAGAAGGTAGTCATAGAGGTCATGCTCGCGCATTCCCACGCGGCGCACCACCGATCGGCCAAGAAGCTCGTTACGACGACCTCCTCCGACTCCCACAACGATCCGCTCGACGCCAGTTAGCGACCGACGTCCACACGGCGGCGATCGGCTGAGAGCAGCCACCGACTGTAACGGCGGTCACAGAGCGGGGTACCTCGGGCGGTGCCGCCGTTCGGAGATCAGAAGCTCACCAAGGAGCAACTCAGGGAACGCGTCAAGGACGTTGCCCTAGACGCGGCCCAAAGCGCGCCGCAAAGGGCTCGTGAACTCGGTGATGTGGCGATCGAGGCGGCGCGTGAGGCGGCGCAGAACGCACCTGAGCGCGTACGCGAGCTGCGCAAGGCGGCCGCGGAGCTGGACCTGCCCTGGGCACGTTCCTTCCCGGCGCGCTGGATCCGCGAGAACTTCATGCGGTTCATCCTGAATCCGACAATGGACTTCTACGCCGCGCGCAGGTCAGACGGCTTTGAGAAGCTCGCGGCACTCGACGAGCCGGTGATCCTCGTTGCCAACCACGCCAGCCACATGGACACGCCGGTGATCCTCTCCGCGCTGCCGCGCAAGCTGCGCAAGCACACCGCCGTGGCGGCGGCGGCCGACTACTTCTACAAGAGCAAGATGATCGCCTCGCTGGTGTCCCTGTTCTTCAATACGGTGCCGCTCGACCGCAAGGGCGGTAGTGGCACCAAGCCCGGCAGCCACCTGGACAGGCTGCTCAACGACGGCTGGAGCCTGCTGCTCTACCCCGAGGGCACGCGCAAGCACGGGGATGGTCTTGGACGCATCCGCCGCGGTGCCGCCGTGCTCGCCGCCGAACACAACCTTCCGATCGTTCCGATCCGTGTCGACGGCACGGCCGAGGCGATGCCGCCGGGACAGGTCTGGCCCAAGCGCCTGCGGGGGCGGCTCTTTTCGCGCCGTCACAAGATCCACGTCTCGTTCGGGGAGCCGATCCCGCCGCAGGTTGACGCCGCGGCGATGATCGAGCGCGTACAGAGCTTCTTTGAGAGCGGTGAAGCGGGCAAGCCCTCACGCACCCCTTACGCACGCCGCAAGCCGACTGACGGCAGCGACAAGTGAGCGGCGGTAGCCATCGCCCCCCCGAGGGCGCGGCTCCCGCGGTCCAGTCCGGCGCCGGGTCCCATGCGGCGGGCGCATCCAAGGTGCCGATGCCGCGGCTCTCGGACTCGATGGAACGGGGCACGATCGTCCACTGGTTCCGCTCCGACGGTGAGCACGTCAGCATCGGTGACGAGCTGGTGGAGATCGAGACCGACAAGGCGACTATGCCCTACGAGGCACAGGCAGCGGGGATTCTGCGGATCCTCGCGCACGCCGGCACGACCGTGGCAGTCGGCGAGCCGATCGCCCACATCGGCGAGCACGCTGCCGCCAGTGACGTGGAACGGTCGAACATCGCGGGCGGTGCTGGTCCCGCGCCGAGCCTGCCGGTGCCGGACGCGGCCCTGGCGCCGTCGATCGCGACCTCCGACGCCAAGGGCACGGTTCAGCGCGAACGGCTGAGCCCCACACAGAACATCGTCGCGCGCCGCATGGTCGAGTCGAAGGCCACGATGCCCGAGTTCACCGTCACCACTGACGTCGACGTGGAGGCGGCGGTGACACTCCGCGAGAGAATCCGGGCAGACGCTTCTGAGCGCACCCCATCACTCGGGGACTTCGTGATCAGGTCCTGCGCGCTGGCGCTACGCGAGTACCCGCGAGTCAACTCCAGCTTTCAGAACGGCGTGCTCGAGATCTACGGGCGCGTCAACGTCGGTATCGCCGTCTCTGCCCACGGCGCGCTGTTCGTGCCGACGATCTTCGATGTCGATGGCAAGTCACTGAGTGAGATCGCGACTGAGGTGCGCTCGCTTGCCAGGCGAGCGCGCACCAGCCAGCTGACGGCGACCGACGTCGGCGGTGGCACCTTCACCGTCTCCAACCTCGGCATGTACGACATCACGCACTTCACCGCCATGCTGAATCCGCCGCAGGCGGCGATCCTCGCCGTCGGCAACGCGGAGCAGCGCGTCGTGGTGCATGAGGGACAGATCGTCGCCCGGCGCCGGATGACCATGACACTGACCTGTGACCACCGCATCCTCTACGGTGCTGACGCGGCTGCGTTCCTGTCAACGGTCCGCGCCAACATCGAACACCCCGAGCGGCTGGCCCTCTAGCGGCGCGGACGCATCGGCAAGCGGCAGGGTCGGGCTCATCTGCGGCGGCGGGTCGGGCCACGAGCCGCTGCACCGCGGCGGCCACTTCGGGAGCGCCTGCTCGGCGTTCACGAGCTGAAAGGAAGAGATGGCCAAGTACGCGGTTGCGATAGATCAAGGGACGACAAGCTCACGCGCGATGGTCTTCGACCACGCCGGGCGCGTCGTGTCCGTCGCTCAGCAGGAACACGAGCAGATCTACCCCAAGCCGGGCTGGGTCGAGCACGACGCCAAGGAGATCTGGGCCAACTGCCAGGAGGTCCTGGCGCAGGCGCTCAAGCAGGCCGATGCGAGCACCGAAGAGATAGCCGGGCTGGGGATCGCCAACCAGCGCGAGAGTGCGGTGGTATGGGACAAGACCACCGGCGAGCCGGTCTACAACGCGCTGGTCTGGCAGGACACCAGGACCGACAAGATCGTCGACGAGCTGGGGAGGGTCGGCGGTCAGGATCGCTTCCGGGACAAGGTGGGCCTGCCGCTGGCGACCTACTTCTCGGGACCGAAGGTGCGTTGGATCCTGGAGAACATCGACGGCGCCCACGCCAAGGCCGACGCCGGTGAGCTGGCCTTCGGCAACATCGACAGCTGGTTGCTGTGGAACCTGACCGGCGGCGTCGACGGCGGCCTGCACATCACCGATGTGACCAACGCCAGCCGCACGATGCTGATGGATCTCGCGACCCTGGAGTGGGATCCGCAGATCGCGCAGACGATCGGCGTGCCGATCTCGATGCTGCCGGAGATCCACGCGTCGAGCGAGGTCTATGGCGAGGTCGAGGGCGGCCCAGCGGCCGGTGTCCCGATAGCCGGCATCCTCGGTGACCAGCAGGCGGCGACGTTCGGCCAGACCTGCTTTGCCGTTGGCGAGGCCAAGAACACCTACGGCACCGGCAACTTCATGCTGATCAACACCGGCGAGCAGTTGAAGCACTCGAAGTCAGGCCTGCTGACAACGGTCTGTTACAAGGTCGGCGAGAACAAGCCCGTGTACGCGCTCGAGGGCTCGATCGCGGTCACCGGCGCGCTGGTGCAGTGGTTGCGCGACAACCTAAAGATCATCAAGTCCGCTCCCGAGGTTGAGGAGCTCGCTGCGACGGTGAAGGACAACGGTGGCCTCTACATCGTGCCGGCCTTCTCCGGCCTGTACGCGCCGTACTGGAAGTCCAGCGCCCGCGGTGTCTTCGCCGGCCTCACCCGCTACGTCAACGCCGGCCACGTGGCTCGCGCGACCCTGGAGGCGACGGCCTTCCAGACCGCTGAGATCGTCGAGGCGATGAGAGCCGATTCAGGCGTGACACTCGCCGAGCTCAAGGTCGACGGCGGCATGGTCGCCAATGAGACGCTGATGCAGTTCCAGGCGGACATCCTCGGCGTGACCGTGATACGCCCGGTGGTGGCCGAGACCACCGCGCTCGGGGCGGCCTACGCCGCCGGCCTCGCGACCGGGTTCTGGGCGAGCGAGGAGGACCTGCGCGAGAACTGGGCGGAGGAGAAGCGCTGGGAGCCGAAGATGGAAGCGGACCGACGCGCCGCGCAGATCAAGGAGTGGAAGAAGGCCGTCACGCGGACCTTCGACTGGGCCGAGTAGAGCGACGGCAACGCCGCCGGGGGTGGCCAGCTGGCCACCCCCGGTACGCTCGCTGTGATGGTCACCCTCACAACAGACGTGCTGGTGATCGGCGGCGGCGCAACAGGCGCCGGGGTCGCATGGGATGCATCGCTGCGCGGGCTCGACGTGATCCTCGTGGACCGTCTTGACCTGGCGCAGGGGACCAGCGGCCGCTTCCACGGCCTGCTGCACTCCGGCGGGCGCTATGCAGTCAAGGATCCACTGGCCGCGCGTGAGTGCGTCGGCGAGAACCGGATCCTGCGACGGGTCGCCGCCGACTCGATAGAGGACAGCGGCGGCCTGTTCGTGACGACGCCGTTCGATGATCCCGACTACGCGGACCGCTTCGTCGCGGGCTGCAGGCAGAGTGACGTCGACTGCCAGGAGATCCCGGTCGCCGTGGCGCTGCGTGAGGAGCCGCGACTGCATCCACAGATCACGCGAGCCTTCCGTGTGCCGGACGCCAGTATCGACGTCTGGAAGACGGTCTGGGCGCTGGCCCACGGCGCCCAGCAGCGCGGCGCCCGCATCCTTCCCTACCACGAGGTGATGAGCATCGAGCGCGACCGGGACACGGTCACAGGCGCCCGGGTCCACGATCTCCGCGGCGGTGAGGACCTGAACGTTCAGGCGCGCGTGACCGTGAACGCCTCCGGCGCCCGGGCCGGCACCATCGCCCAGCTCGCCGGGATCGAGGGCGTCCGTTTGCTTCCCGGGCGGGGGATCATGATCGCGATGAACCACCGCCTCGTGAACACGGTCATCAACCGCTGCCAGATGCCGACCGACGGCGACGCGATCGTCCCGATCAGGACCGTCTGCGTGGTCGGCACGACTGACCAGCGCACCGACGATCCCGACGACCAGACGGTCCTGCAGTCCGAGGTCGACGCGATGCTCGATGAGGGGGAGAAGCTGGTGCCCGGCTTGCGCCAGGCACGGGCGCTGCGCGTCTGGACCGGCGTGCGGCCGCTGTTCGAAGACGCCAAGCAGGCGGACTCTGAGAGTGAGACCCGTGACGTCACCCGGGCGCATGCTCTGCTCGACCACCGGGAACGGGACGGCGTCAGCGGCTTTGTGACGATCACGGGCGGCAAGCTGACCACCTTCAGGTTGATGGCCGAGCAGACCGTGGACGCGGTCTGTTCGGCGCTCGGATCAGAGCAGCGCTGCAGGACGACCGTTGAACCGCTGCCGGGCTCGGAGAGCGGCCGCAACTACAAGCTCGGCGAGCGGCTCGGACACAAGGAGCAGCACCTGCGCGACGAGCAGGTGATCTGCGAGTGCGAGCTGGTTGCGCGGGCGAAGCTCGAGCAGGCGATCCGCCGCACCGGCTCGAGCAACCTCGATGACATCCGCCGCCAGCTGCGGCTTGGCATGGGCCCGTGCCAGGGCGGTTTCTGCATCTACCGAGCCGCCGGCGTCATGCACGAGCTGCACGGCCTCAGCGCCGAGCAGGCCGACGCCTCGATCCTCGCGTTCCTGCAGGAACGCTGGAAGGGCGTCTGGCCGGTCCTGTACGGCGACCAGCTACGCCAGGCGCGCTTCGACGAATGGATCTTTCATGGGGTTCTGGACGTAGATCACCTACCGGCCATCGCCAGCCGATCATGAGCCGATCATGAGCCGA
>Ga0181537_10004171_pt1 | contig 12076 bp, 12 predicted proteins | sample PEATcosm2014_Bin_39_FD_119765 | JGI IMG/M metagenome (GOLD analysis project Ga0181537, IMG submission 119765) | Peatland microbial communities from MTU Mesocosm Facility, Houghton, MI, USA - PEATcosm2014_Bin23_10_metaG | ecosystem: Environmental > Terrestrial > Soil > Wetlands > Peat | place...
GTCGGCTCGTTCGCGCTGGCGCCCTATCTGGGCCAGGACTTTTTTCCGTCGGTCGATGCCGGTCAAATTCTGCTGCATGTGCGCACCCACGTCGGCACGCGGGTCGAGGAAGCCGCGCAGCAATTTGCCGACATCGAGAAGGCCGTACGCCAAGTCATTCCGAAGGACGAACTCGCGACGCTGGTCGACAACATCGGCTTTCCGATCAGCGGCATCAATATGACTTATAACAACACCGGCACCATCGGGACCCAGGATGGCGAGATCCAGATCAAACTGGAAGATGGGCACCGGCCCACGGCGGACTATGTTCGCACCTTGCGCGAGGAGCTTCCGGCGCGGTTTCCGGGCACGACATTCTCCTTTCTGCCGGCCGACATCATCAGCCAAATCCTCAATTTCGGCGCGCCCGCCCCGATCGAACTGCAAGTTCGCGGCCCCAACATCGAAGCCGACTTCGGCTATGCGGAGCGCTTGATGCGGGGGCTTCGCCACGTTCCGGGACTCGCCGACGCGCGCATTCAGCAGTCGCTCAGCGAGCCAAGTTTCACCGTCGATGTCGATCGCACCCGCGCGCAATATGTCGGCGTTACCGAGCGCGATGTGACCAACAGCATGGTGGTCAACCTCGCCGGCTCAAGCCAAGTCGCGCCGACCTTCTGGCTCAACCCCGAGAACGGCGTGAACTATTCGATCGTGATGCAGACGCCGCAATATCAAGTCGACTCGTTGACCGCGCTGCGAAATCTTCCGATCACCGCGCCGGGCGCGGCATCGCAAACACTCGGCGCCATCGCCGACATCAAGCGGGTGGCGACGCCTGCGGTCTATTCGCAATACAACATCGCGCCCATGATTCAAATTTACGGCACCACGCAAGGCCGCGATCTTGGCGCGGTCGCCGCTGACGTGCAAAAAGTCGTCGATCAGTCTGCAAAAGACGCGCCCAAGGCGGTCCAGGTCGTCATGCTCGGACAGGTCAAGACCATGAACAGCGCGTTCACAGGGTTGTTGTTCGGCTTGCTGGCCGCGGTCGTGCTGATCTATCTGTTGATCGTGGTCAATTTTCAGTCCTGGACCGACCCGTTCGTGATCATCACCGCATTGCCGGCGGCGCTGGCCGGCATCGTGTGGATGTTGTTTGCCACCCACACCACGCTGTCGGTGCCGGCGCTGACCGGCGCCATCATGTGCATGGGCGTCGCCACCGCCAACAGCGTTCTGGTCATCAGCTTTGCCCGCGAGCGGCTGGATGAGCTCGGCGATCCGGTTGCCGCGGCGCTCGAAGCCGGCTTCGTCCGCCTGCGCCCGGTCTTGATGACAGCTCTCGCCATGATCATCGGCATGCTGCCGATGGCGCTCGGCCTCGGCGAAGGCGGCGAACAGAATGCGCCGCTCGGCCGCGCCGTGATCGGCGGACTTATTTGCGCTACCGTTGCAACGCTGATGTTTGTACCCGTCGTGTTCAGCATCGTACACGAACGTAGAAGCAAGGCGCCGCTGCCGGCGCTTGGAGAACCGCATGCAGCCTGATTCAACTCCACCCGTTCTGTCGCGCCGCCGATTGTGGGTTTCTGCCAGTTTGGCTGCGGCCGTCGCCGCCTCCGTCGTCGTCATGGGGCTGACGACGCGCAAGATGGCCGACGCAAAATTAAGCGAATGGACCGAGGACCAGGCCGTGCCGGTTGTCGCTGTCGCCTTGCCGGATACACGCGGCAGCAAAACGACGCTCGATTTGCCGGCTCGGCTGGAAGCCTACACCCAGGCGCAGCTCTTTGCCCGGGTCAGCGGCTATCTGAAAGACTGGAAGGCCGACATCGGCACGCCGGTCAAAGCCGGCGAACTTCTCGCCGAGATCGACGCGCCCGATCTCGACCAGCAGATCATGCAGGCTCAAGCCGCTCTTGCCAGTGCCCAGGCGAATTCCAAACTCTCCGATGCCACGCTGCAGCGCGGCCAGCAATTGATCACCTCGGGCTGGGTGTCGAAGCAGGATCTCGACCAACGCTCGGCTGACGCCGGCAACAAGCAAGGCATGGTAAAGTCGGCGCAGGCCGATCTCGACCGCTTGCGCGTGCTCGAGCAATACAAGCGGATTACCGCGCCGTTCGACGGGCTGGTCACCGCGCGCACCACCGACGTTGGCGCGCTGATCAACGCCGGAGCGGGCGGGCCGGCGCTGTTCGTGGTTTCCGACACCAGCCGGTTGCGCGTTTACGTCAACGTTCCGCAAAATTACGTGCCGAGCATCCGGATCGGAACCAAGGCCGAGATGTCGGTCCCGGAATATCCGGGCCGAAGTTTTTCCGCGACCGTCGAGGCTTCCGCGCAATCCGTCGACGTCGCGTCCGGCACCACCCGGATGCTGCTGGTTGTCGACAATTCCGCCGCCGAACTGATGACCGGGGCCTTCGCCAATATAAGCTTTGAACTGGCCCAACCCGAGACCGCCATCAACGTGCCGGCCAGCGCGCTGATGTTCAACCGCAACGGATTGCGCGTCGCGACGGTTGGCAACGACAATCGCATCGTTCTCAAGACGGTCACGATTTCCCGCGATTTGGGCAAGGAAGTCGAGATCGGCTCGGGCCTCGCCGCCGACGATCGCGTCGTCGTGAACCCCTTGGAGGGATTGGCGTCGGGCGACGAAGTTCGGATCGCCGGCGACCCCGGAAGTCCCCGCGAACCCAAAACCGCCGCGGCCATCGCGCCTCGGTAACCGCCACACTTAGCCCGGCGTCACCCGATGGGCTTCAGCGCCTTGGCGTAATGCTGCGAACGCCGGACATAGCCATCGGCGCCGGCGGCAATGCCCTTGATCGCCGCGTCGTCCAGCGTGCGGATGGCGCGCGCGGGCGATCCGACGATCAGCGATCCAGCCGGAAATGTTTTGCCCTCGGTGACCAGCGCGCCGGCGCCGACCAGGCAATTATCGCCAATGTGCGCGCCGTTGAGCACGATCGCGCCCATGCCGATCAGGCTGTTCCCGCCGATGCTACAGCCGTGCAGGACGACGTTATGGCCGATCACGCAATCCGGTCCGATGGCGATCGGGAAGCCGGGATCGGTATGCAGCGTCGCGTTATCCTGGATCTGCGAGCGCTCGCCGAGCTCGATCCATTCGTTATCGCCACGCAATACCGCGCCGAACCAGACGCTGGTATCGCGCTTCAGCCGCACTTTGCCGATCAGCGTGGCGGTCGGCGCGATCCAATATCGCCCCGGTTCCGGCAGCTCCGGCCGCCATTCATCAAGTTGGTAGATCATCTTCTCTCTCGTCATGCGCGGGCTTGACCCGCGCATTCGCACTGAGCATCGACAATTGCCGCTATTCTCGCAAGTCCGCGTGTGGATTTGACGCTTGCGCGTGGATTGCCGGATCAAGTCCGGCTAATGACGAAGTTGGAATCAGACGTTGAACAGCACGGAAAGCAAGAGCACGACGACATTGCCGGACAACAGGCTCCAAAACCCCGCGATCACCGTCGCCACCATCACGATCTCGGCGCGGCGGCGTTCCAGCCGGCGGTGGCGCAAAGTATTGCGCATGATGATAAAGGGGGCGGAGAACATCAGCAGCGGAATGGCGGCAAAGCGCGCCGGCACCGGACCCACTTCCAGGAGCCGGAAGCTCGGCAGGCGGGTACTGAACAGCCGGTAGCCGCTCGCGCATAATCCGGCGAAGGCAAATCCGATGGCGAGCGCGAAAAACGATTGGATGGTTTCCGGCGAAATCGCCGGCAGCAGGTCGTCGAGCATTCGGGTGCCTCCCAGACCCAAAGCCATCGCAGAGGAATTGGCGCGCCGCTACGAATTGATTAAAGAAAGGTTAACTGCGGCAATTTTGGATTTGCCGTCGGGAGGTTAGCCGATGGGTTTCGCGCTGAGAGTCGTGGCAATCCTGGCGGCTTTGGCCGCGGCGTCGCCTGTGTGCGCGGCGACGCTGAACATCGTCGCGATCGGCGCCAGCAACACCTCCGGCTGGGGCGTCGGCGCCGCAAACGCCTATCCGGCGCAATTGCAGGCCCTGCTGCGCACTAAAGGCATCGACGCCAAAATCACCAATGCCGGTGTTCCCGGCGACGTCACCACCGGCATGCTCAACCGCCTCGACGAAGCCGTGCCGAAAGGCACCGACCTCGTCATCTTGCAACCCGGCGCCAACGATCTGCGTTTCTTCGGCAGCAAAGAGCGGCGCGCCGGCAATATCGCGGCGATGGTCAAGCGGCTGCGCGAGCGCGGTATTCGCGTCATCGTCTATGATCCGGACAAGATCCCGGCGGATTTTTATCAATGGGATGGCATTCACTTTAACGCCGCCGCGCATGCCAAAATCGCGGCGATCCTGGCCGCGCAAATCGCCGCGCCGGCGAAGCCGGCGACGGGGCCCGGCACCCAACAAACAATGCCCAATAAGCCCTAGCGAAGCGGAAGTTCCACCGCCGCGGCCGACGCCCTGCCCGCTTTGCGCTCGCGCGCCGTGCGATACTGGCGCGCTGATTCGGGTCACTTAGCGCAAGACAAAATAAAACAATGACGGCGAATGCGGTTACCCAGCGCAAGACACGCGGCCGTGCGCGTGCGGTTCTGACGTTGCCTGTTACGGCCCTGATCGCACTGGTGGCGGCGGCCGCCGCCTTCGTCGCCTATGCGTTGTGGCCGACATGGCCGAGCCAGCCGGTCCAGCTCGATGCGCCATCGATTCCGGTCACGGTCGCCGGCGTGCTGTTCGATGTGCCCCCCGCCGCCATCCGCGCCGCGGTGCAACGTCAACCCGGTCCGCATGAGCGCATCGATCTCGTCTTTCTATGGCCCACGCTAGCGCCGCCGCCGCCGGATGCCAAAATAGCGGACGCCGATAAGCCGGCCCTCACGCCCGAAACCGTCGCCGCCGCGGCGGCGCAGAGCGCCGACGAGCGGCTGTTCGTCACCATTGCCGGTTTGGGCGCCGTGCTGCCGCCGCTTGAGCGGCTGCGAACGATCTATCCACGCTATGTCGAGGCTCAGGCGAGTGCCGGTCCCGACGGCCTTGCCATCTTGCCGTTTCGCGCCGGCACGCCTTATGAGGGCGAAGACCTGGTCTATCTCGGCAGCAGCCCCGAACAATTCTTCGCACGCTGCACCCGGCCGGGGCGCGCCGTGCCCGGCACCTGCATCGACGAGCGCGTGCTCGACAAAGCCGAGATCACCTGGCGATTTCCCCGCGATTGGCTCGGCGATTGGCGCAACGTGGCGGCGGGCGTCGACCGGCTTATGGCGCAGTTGCATCCGCAGGGAAAATAACGGCGACCGCTATTCCAAATCGGTCGCGAGTATCGCCATCTGGAAATTGTAAGAGCGCTCGTCGTCCTCGTCGTCGACGAACAGGACGCCGATGAACTCCTCGCCGAGATAGACTTCGGCGGAATCGTCCTTCTTCGGCCGCGGCACCACGCGCATTTTCGGATTGCCGAACAGCTTCTTGAGATAAGTATCGAGCTTCTTGACTTCCTGAACGTCCACGGCGCGTCTCCTAGAGCATGATCCTGAAAAAGCTTGCCCCGAAGGCTATCCGGGGCGGTCGGCGGCGTTCGAAAAAGTCGTGTCCAAACAACATCTCCACTCCCGCATAGCAGGCGGCCGCCGTGACAACAATCTGGATTCAAATCTCGTTTTGAAATATCTGATCCATGGAGCGTGCGGGCTCGGGACAGCCGGCAACGCCGACCACGCGAGCCGGCACGCCAGCAACCGTAACGTTGTTCGGCACCGGCTTGACTACCACGGAACCCGCGGCGATGCGCGCGCAATGGCCGACTTCGATATTGCCGAGAATTTTGGCGCCGGCGCCGATCATCACACCATAGCGGATTTTCGGATGACGGTCTTCGTGCTCCTTGCCGGTGCCGCCTAGCGTGACGTCATGCAGCAGCGATACGTCATCTTCGATCGCCGCAGTTTCCCCAACCACTAGGCCAGTGGCGTGATCGAGGAAAATGCCGCGGCCGATCTTGGCCGCGGGATGAATATCGCATTGGAACACCGCGGACGAGCGGCTCTGCAGGTACAGCGCAAAATCGCGGCGGCCCTTGCCCCATAGCCAGTGCGCCAGCCGATGCGTCTCGATGGCGTGGAATCCCTTGTAGTACAGCACCGGCTCGATCAGCCGATGCGTCGCCGGATCGCGGTCGACGACCGCCATCAGGTCGGCGCGGAAGATCTCGCCGAGAGTGGGATTGTCCTTAAGCGCATCCGCATAGGCCTGCCGGATCAATTCGCTGGATACTGCGGCATGGTCGAGCCGCTCCGCCAGCCGATAGACGATGGCGGCTTCGAGCGTGTCATGATGCAGGATGGTCGAATAGATGAAGGTCGCCAGCTCCGGCTCGCGGCGCAACACCTCGTCCGCCTCGCGGCGGATGCGCGTCCAGACCGGATCGACGGTGTCGAGAGCCGGCTTTGCCTGATACTGCGCCATCACACTGTCTCCCGAAAGATGGCCAATTCCACCCTGTCTTTCTATCACAATGGGCGGCGGTGGGTCCAAAACCAAGGTGTCACGCCGCATCGGCCAATGGCCCGGTTCTGGGCCAATGACCTAGTTTCAAGGCCGTTTCGACAAGAATTCCAGCACGCCCGACTTAAACGCCCTGTCGCCGACCGCCAACATGTGGTCGCGGCCGGGAATGGCAAGGGCTTCGGCGGCGGGCATCAACGCGGCAAGTTCTTGCGGCGAGCCGGCGATGGGGTCATTGCTGCCGACGGCGACCAGAACCGGCATCGTAATGCGGCCGACTTCGGCGCGGCTGAGCGTCTGCCGGGAGCCGCGCAGGCAGGCGGCCAAGGCGCGCAGGTCGGATTTGGTCTGCTCGGCAAAAGCCCGAAACATATACGCCGTCGGATCGGAAACGCCGGCGAGCGCCGGCGCTTCCAGGGCTTCCGCAATCGTGTCCGGCAAGCCGACACCCTCCACCAGGCGGATGCCTAGACCGCCGAGCACCGCCGAACGCACACGATCGGGACGCGACAATGCCAGAAACGCGGTATTCCGCGCGCCCATCGAATAGCCCATGACATCGGCGCGCTCGAGACCGAGATGCTCGATCAAGGCCCGCACGTCGCCTGCCATCAGCGCGCTGTGATAGTCGGCCGGATCGTAAAGCTTCGTCGAAGCGCCATGGCCGCGGTTGTCGAGCGCAATGACGCGGCGGCCAGCGCGGGTCAGCGTCGTCACCCAGCCCGGACCGACCCAGTTCACTTCTTTATTGGACGCAAAGCCGTGCACGAGCACGATCGGCTCGCCCTGCCCCTCGTCGAGAAACGCGATCTCCACACCGTCGTGAGCAAAGCGGGACATTATGCCGACCTTAACCCCTCGGATTCGTCCTGGCCAACGATTGCAACGGCCGTGCGCCGGAGGCATGCTGGCGCCCAGCAAGACTTAAGAACCAGAAATTAAAATCACGGGAGGATCACGATGCCACAAATTTGGCAACGCTTTTGGCGCATTGGCTTGGCCACGCTATCAACCCTTTCGATTGGTCTTCTGTGGAGCGACCTGGCCCGCGCGCAGGTCTCCGACGACGTTGTGAAAATCGGCGTTCTGACCGACCTGTCGGGTCCCGCCGCGACCGCGACCGGGCCGGGGTCGGTCGCAGCCGCGCAAATGGCGGTCGACGATTTCGGCGGCAAGGTTTTGGGCAAGCCGATTACGCTGATTTCGGCCGACACCCAGAACAAGCCGGACATCGCCGCCGGCATTGCGCGGCAATGGTATGACGTCGGCCAGATCGATCTTATTGTCGACGTGCCGGTCTCGGCGGTGGGGCTCGCCGTGCAACAGGTCGCCAACGAACGCAAAAAGCTCTTCATCGCCCATTCCACCGGCACGGCGGACTTCCACGGCAAGTTCTGCTCGCCCTACGCGATCCAATGGGTGTTCGATACCCATGCGCTCGCCGTCGGCACCGCGCAGGAGGTAACGAAGCGGGGCGGCAATACCTGGTTCTTCCTCACCGCGGACTACGCGTTCGGACATGCGCTTGAGCGCGACGCCACCGCGGTGATCGAGCAGAACGGCGGCAAGGTATTGGGCTCGGTCGCGCACCCATTCGCCACTCCCGATCTGTCTTCCTTTATCCTGCAGGCGCAGGCCTCCAAGGCAAAGATCATCGGCATCGCCTCCGGCCCCCCCGACAATGTCAATGCGGTGAAGCTTGGCGGCGAGTTCGGCGTTTTCGACGGCGGCCAGCAGATGGCCGGCCTTCTGATGCTGATCACCGACGTCAACGCGCTCGGCTTGAAAGCCGCCCAGGGCCTGCTGCTGACCACCTCGTTTTATTGGGACATGGACGACAAGACCCGCGAATGGTCTAAGCGCTATTTCGCCAAGATCAATCGCATGCCGACGATGTGGCAGGCGGGAGTTTATTCCTCCGTGATGCATTACCTGAACGCGATAAAGGCCGCAGGCACCGACGAGCCGCTGAAGGTGGCGGCGAAAATGCGCGAGATGCCGGTCGAGGATTTTTTCGCCCGCAACGGCAAGCTGCGCGAGGACGGCCTCATGGTTCACGATCTCATTTTGGTGCAGGTGAAAAAACCGGAAGATTCGAAATATCCGTGGGACTACTATCAAATTCTCACGCATATTCCCGGCGCACAGGCGTTTGGACCGCCCAATCCGGCGTGCCCGCTGGTCAAGAGCTGAACGACGACGTCAACGGCCTAAGACGATTGTCGCGTCCGTCAGCAAACGCCGCTCGAGCGCACGCAATCGCCGCGCCTTGCGCCGCAAAAGATGACGCTGGGTCAAGCGCTCGACGGCCGATTTGCACGAGGCGCAGAAACCGAGGAGCGTGACGCCCGCCCAGAACAGCCACAGCGCCAGATCGAACGCCCCCGCAGTAAGCACGATCGCGGCGCGGCCGAGCAGCTTTACGATCGCGCGAGTCTTGCCGCCCTTGGCCGCGGCAAGCCGCGCCAATCGCGCCATGTCCTGCGGCTGTTCGGCTATGGCCAGACTATCGAGCGCGGCCTGCGTGCCGGCCTTGGTCTCCACGCGCCCGGCGTTCTCCGCGAGTTCGACGAGGCCGCCGGCCCCCTCGACCTTCACCACCTCGCGCGCCGCGCGCACCGCGAGCGCCGGATTGAGCCGCCCGCTGCGCCGCGCGGCCTTGACGATGGAGAGGCCGAGCCGCTCCGGCGCGGTGGCGCCGAGCGTGGCGTAAGTCGCCGCGGTGATGGCGATGCCGGCGCCGGCAAGGCCGAGGATCCAGGGATCGTAGCGCTGTCCGGTCAGATAGCGGGTGCCTTCGCGGGCGGCGTCGCGAATATCGCCGAACACAAACAGATCGCCAAAGGCGGTGCCGGCGAGGCTGGCGAGGTCGGCGGGTTCGCCGGTCCACAAGCCGCGCACGAAGCGCCCGGCGGTATCGGCAACGGTCGCTTGGGCCGCGCTGGCTTGCTTGAGGTCGCCGGTTAACGCCGGGTCGATCGGCACGCCGCGCTCGGCCGCGAGATCGACAAAGCTTTGCGCCAAGTCGGTATCGCCGGCCGCCAGGGCGGTGCGAATCTCGCGCTCGGCGATGCCTTGGTTGAAGCTCCGATCCAGCGCCCGATCGCTGATTTCGACCGGGTCATCCGCCGTCGCCAATCGCATGGACTCATAAATTCCGCCGCGAACGAACCACAGCGCGGCGAGCGCGAAAATGACGGCGCCGCAAAGCGCGAATGCCGGATGGCGCACCGTGACGATGAATCGCTGCATCAACGTCATGCTCACATTCCCGATTTGCCGATGCTGTGCTTCAAATTTGCGGCTTTTTGACAACGAAAAGCCGTGGGGTCGGTTGACGACAGCCTTTGACCAATGTGTTGCTGGAAATCGGCCGGCCGGCCCGCTATGGTGCCACCCGACTTGAATGCCCTATTCGGGCCCCGCGGACGAACCGGACATCGAGCATGACGGAAACGATAGTTCCGCATTTCCATAACGATCTCGGGGTCGCGGTCATCGAGATCGGCGCCAAGGAATTCATGTGCGTCGGCGCCACCCCGCCGTTCGACCACCCCCATGTATTCTGCGATATGGGCAACGATGCCGAGTACATCTGCCCTTATTGTTCGACGCTGTACCGCCACGACCCGACGCTCTCGCCCTATGCCGCGCGACCGGCGGAATGTGCTTTGATCAGCGCGACCGCCTAAGCCGTTGCCGGTAACGTCCTCGCGCATCGTCATTGTCGCAGGGGCCGGCATTGGCGGTCTGACGGCGGCGCTGGCGCTGGCGCGGCGCGGCTTTCGCGTCGTCGTCTTGGAACAGAGCGAGCGGCTAGAGCAAACCGGCGCCGGCATCCAGATCTCCCCCAATGCCGCACGTACGCTACTTGAACTCGGTCTCGGTGACCGATTGCGCCGGCACGTCGTGGCGCCCACGGCTGTGCGCGTGTTGGGCGCGGCAAGCGGCAGCGAAATCGTGCGCATTCCGCTCGGCGAGACCGCGGCGCAACGCTACGGCGCGCCCTATTGGATCGTCCATCGCGGCGATTTGCAGACGGCGCTCAGCGCCGCCGTCGATCAGCAACTCGATATTTCAGTCAAGCTCGGCATGCGCATGGAGGATTTCGTCGCCCACCCGAACGGCATCACGGTGTCGGCGCGCGGCGCCACCGGCGCGTGGGACGAGCACGGCCATGCGCTGATCATTGCGGACGGGCTTTGGTCGCAGGCGCCGGCGCGGCTCGGTTTTAAAGAACCGCCGCGGTTTGCCGGCCGCACCGCCTGGCGCGCCTTGGTGCCGGCAACCGCTGTCGCGGCCGAGTACCGCGAGCCGCTGGTTCAGCTCTGGCTCGGGCACGACGCCCATCTCGTGCACTATCCGGTTAAGGGCGGCCAACTGATCAACGTGGTCGTCGTCACCGCCGATCGCGGCAACACGAACGCTCCGAACGCTCGCGGCTGGAGTGAACCGGGCAGCCGCGGCGATCTGCTGCCGCAGCTATTCGCGTCGCACTGGGCGCCGCAGGCGCGCGCGCTGGTCGGCCTGCCCGAGGCCTGGCTGAAATGGCCGCTCTACGACCGCCGGCCGCTGCCGTACTGGTCGCAAGGCGCCGCGGCGCTGCTGGGCGACGCCGCGCATCCGATGCTGCCGTTCTTGGCCCAGGGCGCCGCCATGGCCATCGAGGACGCGGCCGTCTTGGCGCAATGTCTGGCGCGCCAGCCGGACGATCCGGCCGCGGCGTTGCGCGGCTATGTCGGTTTGCGGCGCGCCCGTGTTTCGAAAGTACAGCGGCTCGCGGTCCGCAACGGCGAGCGCTATCACTTGACCGGCGTGGCGGCTATTATGCGCAACATGGCCATGCGCGCCATGGGCGGCGGGCGTCTATTGGCGCATTACGACTGGCTTTACGATTGGCGCCCGCCCGAAACCCCCTCGATCACTTGATCCCGCCGGCCACAATGTCAACCAAGCCGTCCCCTGTCTTGTTCCCCACCACGATCGCCGGCAGCCTGCCGAAGCCCGGCTGGCTGGCGGTCCCCAACAAGTTGTGGGCGCCATGGCGCGTCGAGGGGCAAGAACTCGACGCCGCCAAGGACGATGCCACGCTGATTGCGCTAAAGCTGCAAGAGGACGCCGGCATCGATATCGTCACCGACGGCGAGCAGTCGCGCCAGCATTTCGTTCACGGCTTTCTGGAAGCCGTCGAGGGCATCGACTTTGACCGGCGCGTCGAAATCGGCATCCGCAACGATCGCTATAAGGCGATGTGTCCCACCGTGGTCGGTCCGCTGCGGCTGCGCGCGCGCGTACATGCCCGCGAGGCGCGGTTCGCGCGCGCCCACACGACGCGTCAGCTCAAGTTCACGTTGCCCGGCCCGATGACGATCGTCGATACCATCGCCGACGACCATTACGGCGATCGCGTGAAATTGGCGATGGCGTTTGCCGCGCTGCTCAACGAGGAGGCCCGCGGCCTCGCCGCTGACGGCGTCGACGTGATCCAGTTCGACGAACCGGCCTTCAATGTCTACATGGACGACGCCGCCGGCTGGGGCATCGAGGCGCTGCACCGCGCCATCGAAGGCGTCGCCTGCA
>Ga0181537_10004172_pt1 | contig 12074 bp, 10 predicted proteins | sample PEATcosm2014_Bin_39_FD_119765 | JGI IMG/M metagenome (GOLD analysis project Ga0181537, IMG submission 119765) | Peatland microbial communities from MTU Mesocosm Facility, Houghton, MI, USA - PEATcosm2014_Bin23_10_metaG | ecosystem: Environmental > Terrestrial > Soil > Wetlands > Peat | place...
CACTTTCCGCATTTGATGGACCCAGGGTTCAAGCCGGTTCCGCCGGGGCTTTCGTTTCGGTTTCTGTCTTCGCCGAAGGCTTTTGTCGCAAACGAGGACGGGCGGGTGACGAAGATGGAAGTTTCAGAGAATGATCTTGTGCTGAAAGCAGACGGGAGCACATCGGCGCGGGTCACGGGGGCGAGCGCAATGCTGGATGTGGATACGGTGCTGTTTGCGATCGGAGACCGGCACGACCCGCAAATCGGATTGCCGATGGGGCCCGATGGGTACGCGACGAAGCCAAGCGATGGGCAAGTGGGCGAGCCGTCGTACGAAGTATTTGATCCGGCGGCAGGCGGCGTGCATCCGGGCCGGTTTGTGGTGGGATGGGCGCGCATGGCGAGCACAGGTTTAGCGGGCATCGCGCGGCACGACGGAGAAGCCGGCGCGAAGAAGGCGATTGAGTTTCTGAAGGATAAGCCGGACCCGGACACGATGACGGCAGAAGAGATCAGAGCGCGCCTGACGGCGAAGGGTATTCGAACGGTGGACAAGGAAGAGCTGAACCTGCTGGGTCGCGCGGAGCAAAAGGCGGGCGACATAGCTTTGCCCAACTCGTTTAATTACTTTGATGTAGAGAAGATGTTTAAAGCGATCGAGGAAGAGCGAAATCGAGCTGCTGGCGAGAGTGTGGCGGGCGCGCCGGCGTAGACAGATCAAAGATGCGGGGTCAGCCGCCGAGCGAAGGCAGCTTTTCTGAGATTCCCAGCAGGAAGATCAGACCAATCGCGCAACTGTAGATGGCTCCGGTCCACGCGATCGCGTGATAGAAGCGGGGATGATGGCCGGTGGCCTTGAAAGCGCCGCCCATGGATGCGGTCATCAGGGCATTCATCGCGACGAGGCCGATGGAAAAGGCGGCGAGGCCCAACATGCCGCGGGAAGTTCCGCCTAGACTTGCGGCGAGGAAGAAGAGGGCAAGCTGGCTGGGCGTTTCCGCGCCGACTCCGTGCAACATGCCGATGAGGAAGACCGATTTACCGGTGTACATCCACTGAAAGCGGTCTGGACGCGGAGCTGCGGGGTTCCAGAGGCGGCGGATCTTCCAGGCCATCCAAAGGACGCCGTTGATGGCGATGGCGAGACGGCTCTCGATGCGACTGTGGGTGTGTCCGTGTGCATCTTTGCGCAGGATGCCGGCGACGACGCCGATGCCGAGGACAATCAGGGTTAGGCCGATGAGGCGCTCGGTCCAGTGATCGAGGCCAGAGGGTAAACCCATGTGCAACTGAAGGACGGCGATGCCGAGGGCGGCGACGGTGAAGGCGTGTCCGAGCGCGTAGGTCATGCCGAGACGGAGGCCGCTGAGCCAGTTGCGCTGGACGGCGGTGATGTCGGAGATGGCGGCGAGGTGATCGTAGTCGAAGCCGTGGCGCAGGCCCAAGAGGAGGCAGGAGCCCAGGGCGGCATCGAGTTTCCAATCCCCGAAAATCGGCGTCACGCTGCCCAGTATAGTGCAGAAGATGTATGGCTGGAGCGGCATACGTCACTTCTCTTTTGAGGGCCAGCCGGCGGGATGGGGAGAGACATCGGCAGCGCAGCAGGTTTCACTTTGTGGATTTGGTTTGGATGGTGTAGCCGGAGTAGTCGATTGCGACTACGGTCGTGCCATAGAGAAACGTGCTGGACTCGGCGCGGGCGTGCGTGGCCATTGCGAATCCATTGATGTTGGCATACTGGCGCATCATGTGGGTGGTTCCGGCAAAGATGGAAGGGACCTGGGAAGCGACGCCCTCGAGACGGACGATGGAGTAGTCATGAGCGTCGACCCAGAGGGCGCCGACGATAAGATTGGGGGCCTTCTGATGAGGGTAGATGGAGAGCACGATGCAGTCGCGGCCATCGAGGCGCTGGATGCCGCCTGGCTTCAGAGTCATTTCATAGTTGGCCGAAGTAATCCATGAGTGTTCGACATTGCCGGGGAGGTTGATCTTCTTTTCGTTGTCGAGCAAGGTCTCTAGGCCGAAGTGGCGGACCAGTGCCGATCCGCTCTCGGAGAGGATGGCGTAGCTCTTGCCGGTGCTGCGGCTGTAGGTAGTCTTCACCGTCATCTGAGCGGTGGGATGAGTCTGATCGGCGCCGTGGTAGACGGTGTAGTGTTCGGTGACGGAGTAGCTGGTGATGCCGTTGACGCGGGCCATGACGGCGGCATCGATGCCACGGATAACGGCCGGTTGATCGAGTTGCTGAGCGGGTGCGGCCGGATTGAAAAGGGCCAGCACGGTGAGAATCAGGGAAGAATGGATGAGGGTCGTTGGGGAGTTTAATTGTAAGAATCTCATCGTTATCTTGATTGTCCGTTGCCGAGGGTGAGCCGGCTGTTTTTGCGCGCGGCTGGAGCGGGCCGCCGCAATGGGTAAGATGCCGGCCGGAGCAATGAGGCGCTAGGCTATCCTTTGACTGCAAAGCGGGGCGTGCGGGTGACGGAAAAGGGCGAACAACAGGAATCTCTGCCGAACGAAGGTCGAGCGCCGCTTGAAGTAGTGAGGCGCGGGGTCGCGGTGCGCGGCGTGGTGCAGGGCGTGGGGTTCAGGCCATTTGTGTATCGACTGGCCATGGAGGAAGGGCTGGCGGGGTCAATTGGGAATGACACGGACGGCGTGACGATTGAGGTGGAGGGGTTGGCGACGCGCGTGGAGGCATTTCTGACGCGACTGCGCACGGAGACGCCTCCGCTGGCGCGGATCGATGCGGTTGCGGTGCGGGAGATGGCGGCGATTGGAGAAAAGGGATTTCGGATTGTTGCCAGCGAGGTGCTGGGCAGGGTGAGCACGGGGATTCCGGCGGATGCGGCGACATGCGCGGACTGCCTGCGGGAGTTGCTGGACGATGAGGATCGCAGATATGACTACCCGTTCTTGAATTGCACGAATTGCGGGCCTCGATTCACGATTACGCGACAGATTCCGTATGACCGGCCGCAAACTTCGATGGCGAAGTTCAAGATGTGCGCGGCATGCCAGGCGGAGTACGACGACCCGTTGAATCGAAGATTTCACGCGCAGCCGAATGCGTGTTGGGAGTGCGGGCCGGTCGTTTGGGTAACGGGAGCGAATGGTGCGGAATTCGCGGTTGATGATCCGGTGGAGTGGAGTGTTGGGCGGTTGGTGGCGGGCGAGATCGTGGCCATCAAGGGTGTGGGCGGATTTCATTTGAGCGTGGGCGCGACGAGTGAGGCGGCGGTGGCGCGATTGCGCGAAAGGAAACATCGTTATGGAAAGCCGCTGGCCGTAATGGTGAGGGATCTGGAGGGGGCGCGGACGATTTGCGAATTATCGAAGGAAGAAGAGGAATTGCTGCAAGTGTCGGCGAGGCCGATTGTGCTGGCGCGGGCTCGCGCGGGGAATGGGATTGCAACGTCGGTAGCACCGGGGGTTCCGTGGCTGGGTGTGTATCTGCCTTATGCGCCGCTGCAACATCTGCTGTTTGCCGATGAGCGGGTTAAGGCGCTGGTGATGACGTCGGCGAATCTGAGCGAAGAGCCGATTGCGATTGACAATGACGAGGCGTTGGCACGATTGGGAGGGATTGCGGATGCGTTCCTGATGCACGACCGAGAGATTTTGCAACGCTGCGATGACTCGGTGGCTGCGGTAGTGGAAGGCGCGCCGCAGTTGATTCGCAGAGCTCGCGGGTATGTGCCGTTGGGGGTGGAACTGCCGTTTGAGGCGCCTCCGCTGCTGGCCGTGGGCGGACATTTGAAGAACGTGTTTGCACTGGCGCGCGGACGGCATGTGTATCAGAGCCAACATCTGGGCGATCTGGAAAATCTGAGGGGGCTGGAGTTTTTCAAAGAATCGCTTAAGCATCTGATGCGTACGTTTGAGATTGAGCCGGAGACGGTGGTGCATGATTTACATCCCGGATATTTGTCGACCGAGTGGGCGAAGGAGTGGGCCGCGGATCGCGAACTGCCGGTAATTGCCGTGCAACATCATCATGCGCATATCGCGGCGTGCATGGCGGAGAATTTGTTGGAAGGGCCGGTGATTGGGCTGGCGTTGGATGGAACCGGCTATGGCACGGATGGGCGTATCTGGGGCGGGGAAGTGCTGATCGCGCGGCTGGAGGGGTTTGAGCGATTTGCGCATCTGGAATATGCGCCGATGCCGGGTGGAGAGGCGGCGATTCGCGAACCGTGGCGGATGGCGATTGGAGCACTGCGGGCGGCGGGCATCGACGTGTTGAACGCGGAGATTTTGGAGCGGCTGGGGGCGAAGGAGAGCGAAGCGCGAATTCTGCTGAGGATGATGGAGCGCGGCGTGAACACACCGGAGACGTCGAGCTGCGGAAGATTGTTTGATGCGGTGGCGGCGCTGGTGCTGCGGCGGCGCGAGGTGGACTATGAGGCGCAGGCTGCGATTGAATTGGAGGGAATCGCCGTGGATGAACCGGATGCGCAGGGATACACGACTGAACTGATCGGCGGAGATTGGGAGCGACGTGAGCCGACGCGGATTCGGGTTGAGGCGATGTGGGGCGAATTGCTGGAGGATTTGCGGAAGAGGAAAAGTCAGGCTGGGATTGCGGCGCGGTTCCACGCGGGGATTGCGGACGCATTTGTCAAAGCAGCGGTGAAAGCGCGAGAGGCGACGGGCGCGGCGCAGGTGGCGATGAGTGGCGGGTGCATGCACAACCGGCGGCTGGTGCGGTTGCTTTCAAAGGGCCTGCGGCGAGAGGGATTTGAAGTGTTCAGCGACCGACAGGTGAGCCCGGGCGATGGCGGACTCAGCTATGGGCAGGCTGTGGTTGCGGCGGCGATGATGAAAAGCAAGCCGGCAGAATCATAACTCTGGAATTGAGGGCGGAGTGAAATTGAACTTGCGATCGGACGCATGGGTTGCGGTGCGGGCGTTGACTGGCATTCTATGCATGTATGTCAGTTTTCATGGCGGGTATTCGGCGTGGGTGATGGACCTTCGCGCGAATCCGTTGCTGTCGGGCTTGTATTGTCTGGTGCCGGCGACGAGCATTTTGATTTTTTGCTTTGCGAGATCGCATCGGATTGAGGCGGCTCTGCAGGCGGTGGTCGCTGTGAGTTTTCTAATGCTGTATTCGATGATTAATTGGCGGACGTGCGCGGAAATGGGTTATTGCGGGACGGTCGCGGCTACGGTGCTTGAGACGGTGAAGACGCGGACGGTTGAGGCGGCGCTTGCGGTGGTGGCATTGACGCTGGTTGCCGCGACGATCCTCGGAAACCAGCGCGCCGGGAAATCCTGATATCGCTTAGGATGGATGCACCACTCGATCCCATGGAGGAAGCATGCGATTCTCAGAGAGCGACGATGTGCTTATACCACGCGGCGCCAAAGCATTCTGGGTTGGCTGTGCCCTTTTGCTGCTAGCCTTTTGTTCGACCGTTTCCTCTTTTGCGCAGCAGTCGGAGAACGAGAAAACTGTGTGGAAGCTGGAGAACAATTATTGGGAATATGTAAAGGCGCTTGATATGGACCACTACAGGGCGCAGTGGCACGAGAACTTTGTGGGTTGGCCTTACTCGAGCTCCCAGCCAGCCCGGAAAGACCACATCACCGACTGGATCAAGGCCTACACGGACAAGGGAGCAACGCTTGCCTGGTTTGAGTTGAAGCCGGCAGAGAGTCAGGCCACTGAGAACCTGGTGGTGACGGATTATTGGCTGACTTCACTCTGGACGGACAAAGCTGGGCATGGAGAACCGTCGACGACGAGAGTCACGCACACATGGATCAAGACCGCGAGCGGCTGGCAGATTATTAGCGGGATGTCGGCAACTGTTCCTGGTAGTTAGCCGGAGAAGCGTACGAGCTCCTGGGCTTCGTGGCGAGGGCCGAGAATCGAGATGCGAGGAATGCGGCCGCGGACCATGGCTACTTCATCGCAGCGATGAAGGCGCGGACACAACTGGCAATCTTTGAAGATCTTGTCGGGCAGCTCGGATTTGTCTTCGACGGTGCGGAAACCGAACTTGAAGAAAAAGTCGGGGATGCGTGTGAAGAGACAGACGGACTGAATGCCGTGCTCCTCCGCTTCCTCAATCAACGCGCCGAGAATGCGGCCGCCTGCGCCCTGACCTTTGGCTTCAGGCTTGACGACGATGGAGCGGACCTCAGAAAGATGCGGTCCGTAGAGGTGGAGCGCGCCGCAGCCAAGAAAGACACCGGCGTCGGACTCGGCGACCGTGAAGTCGCGAATGTTTTCGCAGATCTCGGCAAAGGCGCGCTTGAGCAGCGTGCCGTCACCGGAGAGCGAGTTGACGAGGTCGTAGACGTTGGACGCGTCTTGAAGGAGAGCCTTACGCACCAGCATGGACAGCCTCCTGCGTAAGGGATTTGACGCGCGCGGATGCATCGATGAGAGCCTGGCGCACGCGCTTGCGCGCAGTGCCGCCGATGACGTCGTGGCAATCGAGTGTCGCTTCGACGGTGACAGCGGCGAAGAAATCGTCGCCGAACTCGGGACCGAAGGCGCGCAGTTCGTCGAGTGTAAGATCGTTGAGTTCGACGCCTTTTTCAAGAGCGAAGCGGACGGCGTTGCCGATTTGTTGATGCGCGGTGCGGAAGGGAACGCCCTTGTGAACGAGGTAGGTGGCGGCGGCCATGGCGTTGAGATAGCCCGACTGCGCAGCCTCATTCATGCGAGCGAAGTTGAACTCGAGCGCGGCGGTGAAGCGTGCCACGAGCGACAGCATCTGGGGAACGAAGTCAACGGAAAATGCCGGCTCCTGGGTCTCCTGCATGTCTTTATTGTAGGCGAGCGGCAGGCCTTTTAGCTGGAGCGTGACGGCCTCGGCGGCGCCGTGAATGCGGCCAACCTTGGCGCGAATCAGTTCAGTGAGGTCGGGGTTTTTCTTTTGCGGCATGGCGCTGGAGCCGGTGGAGAAGGCCTCAGGCAAAACCGCGAATCCGAATTCAGCGGTGGCGAAGAGAGTGATCTCTTCAGCGAAGCGGCTGAGGTGAAGGCCGACGAAGGTGAGCGCCTGCAGATACTCGAGGATGAAGTCGCGATCGCTGGTGGCGTCGATGGAGTTGGCTGTAGGCGCGGCGAATTCGAGTTCGCGAGCGACGAGATTGCGATCGAGCGCAAGGGTGGCGCCGGCGACAGCGCCGGAACCGAGAGGGCAGAAGTTGAGACGTGCAGTGCAGTCGCGCAGGCGCGATGCATCGCGCAAGATCATCTGAATGTAGGCGAGAAGCCAGTGAGCTACGAGCACGGGCTCGGCACGCTGCATGTGTGTGTAGCTGGGCATGACGGCATCGCGAGCGGATTGGGCGCGGTCGATGAGGGCCTCGGCCCATGCGGCCAGCGAGGCGACGACGAGGTCGATTTGATTGCGAACGTAGAGGCGCAGGTCGGTGGCGATCTGCTCGTTGCGGCTGCGGCCGGTGTGGAGCTTGAGGCCAAGAGGACCGATACGCTGGACTAGAGACAGTTCGACGAAATGGTGGATGTCTTCGGCGGTGGGATGGGTGCGAACGAGGGCCTGGCCGTCAACTGACGCGTGATCGGCGGCGATGGAGTCCAATCCCTGGCGCAGGAGAGTTGTCTCTTCGTCGGTCAGGACGCCGGCCTTGCGAAGAGCGGATGCATGCGCCTTGCTGGCGGCTATCTCCTGAGGGAGAAGGCGCCAGTCGAAGTCGATCGAGCGCTGCCACTGTTCGAATTCCGCATCCAGCGGTTGGCGAAAGCGGCCCGACCACATCTTCTCGGATTGTTGTTCGTTAGACATTGATCTTCGCGGATTCCTGCCTATTCTTTGGGCTTGCCGTTGTTGAGCTGGGGCATTTCGCTGCCTTTGCTGAGGGTGAGGAGGCCGGCCTGAGCGTACGTGAAGAGCTTTGCCCGAGTGTCGGTGATGTCGAGGTTGCGCATGGTGAGCTGGCCGATGCGGTCGCGCGGCGAGAAAGCGGAATCGGTCTTCTCCATGCTGAGGCGCTCGGGATGGAAAGTCAGATTGGGCGACTCGGTGTTGAGAATCGAGTAGTCGTTGCCGCGGCGCAGCGCGAGGGTGACCTCACCGGTGATCGGTTCGGCGACCCAGTGCTGGGCAGATTCGCGCAGCATGATGGCCTGCGAGTCGAACCAACGGCCCTGATAGAGCAGTCGGCCGAGTTTGCGGCCATTGTCGCGATACTGCTCGATGGTGTCTTCGTTATGAATGCCGGTGATGAGGCGCTCGTAAGCGATGAAGAGCAGGGCGAGGCCCGGTGCCTCGTAGATTCCGCGCGATTTGGCCTCGATGATGCGGTTTTCAATTTGATCGGACATGCCGAGGCCATGACGGCCACCGATGCGATTGGCTTCGAGGAGGAGTTCGACAGGATCGTCGAAGTGCCGGCCATTGAGGGCGACCGGGAAACCTTTTTCGAAACGGATCGTGACTTCTTCGCGCTGGATCTCGACGTCGTCGCGCCAGAAGGCGACGCCCATGATGGGTTCAACAATCTGAATGGACGTGGAAAGATGCTCGAGATCCTTGGCTTCATGGGTTGCGCCGAGGATGTTGGAGTCGGTGGAGTAAGCCTTTTCGGCGGACATTTTGTAGGCGAAGCCGGAGCGCTGCATGAAGGCGGACATTTCGGCGCGGCCACCGAGCTCGTCGATAAAAGTGGCGTCGAGCCAGGGCTTGTAGACCTGGAGGCTGGGATTGACCAGCAGTCCGTAGCGGTAGAAGCGTTCGATGTCGTTGCCCTTGAATGTGGAGCCGTCGCCCCAGATATGGACATCGTCCTCTTGCATTGCGGCGACCAGCATGGTGCCGGTGACAGCGCGGCCAATGGGGGTGGTGTTGAAATAGGGAACGCCCGCGGTAGTGATATGGAAGGCGCCGGCCTGCAGCGCGGCGATGCCTTCGCGGACGAGAGGAGCGCGACAGTCGATGAGGCGGGCCTTTTCTGCGCCGTATTCGAGGGCAGCGCGAGGGATGGCTTCGTAGTCGGTCTCGTCGGGCTGGCCGAGGTTGGCCGTATAGGCGTAAGGGATCGCGCCCTTTTGCCGCATCCAATGCAGGGCAGCGGAAGTGTCGAGCCCACCGGAGAAGGCAATGCCTACTTTGTGGCCGACGGGCAGTGATTCGAGAATGACCGACATGCTTTAGAAGCCTCAGAAAACGCAGTGAACAGTGGTGCAGTGAACGAGTGAGAGAGTGAATCGCTCGCTACTGAAAACTTGGAACGTTGGCCAAGCCGCCGAGCAAGAGAAGCAGCAATGCCTTTTGCGCGTGGAGGCGGTTTTCAGCCTGATCGAAGACGATGGACTGCGGGCTATCGATGACGGCGTCGGTTACTTCATCATTGCGACGCGCGGGTAGGCAGTGCATGAAGACGGCGTGCGACGAGGCCTTTTGCATCAACGCTTCGTTGACCTGGAAGGGGCGGAAGATGGGCGCGCGCTTGGTCGATTCGTGTTCGAAACCCATGCTGACGCAGACATCGGTGTAGACGGCGTCGCAACCCTCGACCGCGGCTTGCGGGTCTTGGGTGAGACGCAGCTCGCAGTTGTTAGCCTGAGCGATGTCGCGCGCGATGGTGACGATTTCAATATCGGGCGAGTAGCCGCGCGGCGTGGCCACGGTGACGTTGGCGCCGAGCTGCGCACCGGTGAGCATGAGCGAGTGGCAGACGTTGTTGCCGTCGCCGACGTAAGTGAAGTTGAGACCTGCGACGGAACCGAAGTGCTCCTGCAAGGTCATGAAGTCAGCGAGAGCCTGGCAGGGATGTTCGAAGTCAGACAGGGCATTGACCACGGGCACGCGAGCGTTGGCGGCCATCTCGGTGATGGTGTCGTGTGCGTAGGTGCGCAGGACGATGATGTCGACCCAGCGCTCGACGTTGCGCGCAATGTCGGCAATGGATTCGCGCTCGCCGAGGGGCGAGTTGGTCTGGTCGACAAAAATTGCGCTGCCGCCCATGGTGTTGATGCCGGTCTCGAAGCTGAGACGGGTGCGCAGGCTGGCCTTCTCAAACATGAGGACCATCTGCTTGGCGTCGAGGGCGTGGCGATATTCGCGGGGATTGCGCTTGACGTCGTGGCCGAGCTTGAGGATGGCGCGAACTTCGCCGCTGGTAAGGTCGGAGACGGAGCACATGTCTTCGCCAGCGAGGCGCGCGGCAGCGGCAAGAATGTCGGGGTCCTGTTGAACGGGGACCTCGGTCTTGTTTTGGTCGATGGTTGCTCTGCTAGCCACGGTTGTGACCTCCTGCGGATTGCGTTGATGCGTGTACGGCGTGTTCGGTGAAGATTTCGTCGAGCGCGGCGATGGCGGTGTCGACATGTTCGCGCTCGAGGATGTAGGGCGGCAGGAAGCGCAAGACCGTGTCGCTGGTGCAGTTGATCAGGATATGGCGCTTCAGCATTTCAGCGACGGTAAGCTTGGCAAGATCGGCGGAGTCAAGCTCGGCGGCGAGCATTAAGCCTTTGCCACGAACGTCGATGATGGCCTCGTGGCGCTTGGCAAGAGAGCGAAGCTGCGCCTGGAAATAATCGCCGACCTCGGTGGCATGGGCGAGGAGGCCCTCATTCTCGATAGTGTCGATGACGGCGATAGCAACGGCGCAGGCGAGCGGGCCGCCGCCGAAGGTGGTGCCGTGCATGCCGGCGTGGATGGCGCGGGCGGCTTCTTCAGTGCAGAGGATGGCGCCGAGCGGAATGCCGCCAGCGATGGGCTTGGCGAGGGTGGTGACGTCAGGCAGAATTCCGTAATGCTGGTAGGCGCACCATTTGCCAGTGCGGCCCATGCCGGCCTGAATCTCATCGACGATGAGAAGAGCGCCGGTGGAGGTTGCGAGAGCACGCGCTTCGGCGAAGAATTCCCGGGTGAGGGGACGGATGCCGCCCTCGCCCTGAATGGCCTCGACGAGGATGGCGCAGACTTCGTTGGAGAACTTGGCGCGCAGATCAGCAACGTCATTGAATTTGACGAAGTCGACGCCGGGAACGACGGGGCCGAAGGGCTCGCGGTACTTGGCCTTGTAAGTGGTCGAGACGGAACCAAAGGTGCGTCCATGGAAGCTTTGCTCAAGCGCGAGGAATCTGGTGCCGATCTCGTTGCCTTCACTGCGGAGCAGGCCAGCGTGGGCGCGAGCGAGCTTAAGCGCGCCTTCCCATGCCTCGGTGCCGGTGTTGGCAAAGAAGACGCGATCGAGGCCAGTGCGTTCGGTAAGGCGGAGGGCAAGCTCGGCCTGACCCTCGTGATAGAAGAGGTTGGAGGTGTGGATGAGCGCGCGGCTCTGGCGGGCGATGGCTTCAGTAATCGCGGGATGGCCATAGCCAAGCGCGTTGACGCCGATGCCGCTGAGCAGATCGAGGTACTTGGTGCCGCTCTCGTCGACGATGTGGACGCCTTCGCCGCGAACGAACAGGATGGGGTTCCGTTCATAGGTGTCGAGCAGGAGCCGCGATTCGGCGGCGCGAATTTGATCGAGTTTCGTCACTTCATTTCTCCTCAGGCGACCATCACTTCGGTGCCGTGGGCTACGCGAGAGCTGCAGAGGTCGGGAAGGGAAGCTGCAGCCTCGGCGGGCAAAATGCGAACGCGCTTGACGCCGTTCAATAGAGCTTCGCGGCAGGCGCTGAGCTTTGGCAACATGCCGCCGGTAATGATGGCAGACTTTGCCATTTCAGCAATTTGATCGATAGAGAGCCATCGGAGGACCACACCATCGGACCCTTTGACGCCGGGTACATCGGTGAGAAAGACGAGCGCGTCGGCGTGGCAGGCGGTGGCGCAGGCTGCAGCCATTTCGTCGGCGTTGATGTTGTAGTATTCGCCGTCGAAACCGAGAGCCATGGAGGAGATGACGGGGACGCCGTTCAACTGCCAGATGGCTTCGAGCCAGCGGGGATCGCTGGAGACGATTTCGCCGACGAAGCCGAGGTCGGGCGCAGTGCGCTTTTTGCGCGCGCGGAAAAGTAGGCCATCGCCGCCGGAGAGACCGACGGCCGGCTGGCCGAGAGATCCGAGTGCGGCAACGAGCGACTTGTTGACCTTGCCGGCGAGGACCATCAGGGCAACGTCGCGGGTTTCAGCGTCGGTGATGCGAAGGCCGGCG
>Ga0181537_10004173_pt1 | contig 12074 bp, 10 predicted proteins | sample PEATcosm2014_Bin_39_FD_119765 | JGI IMG/M metagenome (GOLD analysis project Ga0181537, IMG submission 119765) | Peatland microbial communities from MTU Mesocosm Facility, Houghton, MI, USA - PEATcosm2014_Bin23_10_metaG | ecosystem: Environmental > Terrestrial > Soil > Wetlands > Peat | place...
CTAATCGGGAGGGCTGCACAAGTACCTTGACATTTTCCGAATGTGTAATCCTAATTTGGTATATGGACAGTTCCCAAATTTGGTATATGGGGACCCTGGACACTTTCTAAATTTGGTATATGGGACTTGCTCTCATCCCATGGACACTTTCTAAATTTGGTATATGGGACTTGCTAGTCTACTTTCATTTTCTTTGTGGGAGGTCCAAATACGGGCCAATACAGTATCGATCTGCCGATCCAAAACAGTGTGTAACGCACCAGGAAAGCCGTGAAGAACGCTGCGGTGGGGAAGCCCGGTGTCGGAGAGAGTCCAGAGGGTCGCATCACTAGGCGGTCGATCAGTATGCTGAGCAGTCCAAAGACGGCCACGTTCAGCATGCCTCGGAAGTAAGACTTGGCAAGTCCCTTGAGCATTGTGTGTGCGTGACCTTCTCCAGAAGAAAAATGTTTTGTACATTTATAAAGTAGCTTCCCTGGGGTTTGTTGAGTCACCGCCGTTCTTATGAAGCCGCTGCTGCTGTTGCTACTGGCCGTGGTGCTGGTGCATGGGCAGAGCCAGACCATCAATCCGTGCGAGGTGGGGCCCGGGTGCTGCTTCACGATCGACTTTGAGAGCACCCCTGGCGACCCTCAGATTGGAGACTCGGTGAACCTGGCGCAGGGCTACGAGGTGCTGCAAGACACGAGCAGCTCGCCCTGGGCCGAGGAGATGGGCATCCAGTTTACGCTCGACAACAGCAACGTCCGGCCCGGCACCCTTTGGAAGTATCCTATTGCACTGCTGAACGCCAGCGCCCTGCCCAACACTCTCTCGAGCCCCGGCAAGAACGTCTACTCGGCCACAGACGGTCTGGTGCTGACGGCGGTGGATCAGCTCTCGCCCACCCTCGTGCCTCTGATGGGCAGCTGGACGCTGCACGTGTACAGTCTGCTCCGACCCATCTGCATGGAGCACATCAGGGTGCTGCGCAGCTTTGCCTGGACCAATCGCATGACCCAGACCACCATTACGCTGTACGACGCCACGGGAAACATCCTCGACAGCCAGCAGTTCACCTGGGGTCTGTCGGTGCAGCAGCCGGCCATCGATATCGACTACACGGTCTCGGGGGTGGTGCACATCAAGCTGGACTTTGTATCTACGCAGGGCTACGGGGCGCTGTCCTACTTTCGAGGATGTTTTGGCAACGCCGAGATCGACAGCTGTGGAGTGTGCGGTGGCAACAACCTCTGTCTGCCCACGATCCAGGCCGGCGATCCATGCGTGGTGCCCAACACCACCAATCCCAGCTGCCAGCTCGGTCACCAGCTGGTGAATCAGACCACGGGCCTGTTGCAGTGTATCTCTGACCTGACGATCACGGGCGTCGAGATTTGCAACGGCGTCGACGACAACTGCAACGGCCTGATTGACGAGAATCAACCCGTGGTCGAGTGTGGGGTGGGCGCTTGCTTTCGCCAGGTATCTTCCTGCGTCAACGGCCAACCCAACGCGTGCGTACCGGGTACCCCCACACCCGAGATTTGCAATGGAGTTGATGACAATTGCAACGGCCTGGTGGACGAGGGTGGAGTGTGCGAGAGCAACAATAGCCAACCTCTCATTGCCGAGTTGCTCGTCACCCCTCAGCTGGCTTGCGTACGAGCACTCACCGTCAGCTCCTGTCTGGCCAAGTTTGGCTACGTCAACCAGAACGCCAACAGCAACTACACCTTTCTGCTCGACGGCCTGCATAACGCACTGTTCTATCCTCTTGGAGATGGAGTCGCCAGTCCCATGGCCGTGCCGGTTACTTGGGGATCTGTGCCGACATTCTTTGCACCCGGTGCATCTGTTCAGGTGGCATTCGAAGCTTCGTACCCGTGCAACGGCAGCGTCACCTGGCGACTGGGAGACGGTGCTGGTCGATTCATCGGGGCGACCGCCGCGGGAACCGCTGCACTATGCCAGAGTGACGTAGCTCCCTGGCTGGTCACTCGGCAGATCTCTCCCACCGTGGACTCTCCCTGCGTGTTGCATGACGCTGCGAATCAGACCTGCTCTGCGTTGTTTGGATACTACAACCCCAACTCTCAGTCGGTTCGCATCATGTTCTCCTCGGTGGACAACTCGTTCTTCTTTTCAGGAACCGCCCTGAGCTTGGCGGTTCCAGCGCAGCCGCAGACGTTCCTCTCTGGGCGGAATCGCCAGATGCTGAATGCCACCTGGCCTTGCGCCAGCGGGAGTCTAGAATGGCACCTCCAGGGCCGCACGGCACAGGCCAACCTGGACAATATGTGTTGATGTTTATTCCATTAAAAATTCCTCTCCCCCTCTATCATTTATCATGGGCAACAGACATGCGCGGGATCGCGGCGTCCGTCTGGAAGATGTGCCAAACGAAGATGCAGAACTGGTCGACTGGAAGGTTATGCTCCAATCGCCTCCTCCTGCTGCTCCAAAGCCAGCACCGCCCCGGCCTCCCACTCACGACGAAAAGGTGGCCCAGCTCCAAAAGCAAGTAGACGAGGTCAAGGGCATTGCACTGGGCGCCATCGAGAAGGTTCTGGAACGCCAGGAGCGCCTGGAGGACGTTGAAGAGCGAGCCGAGGACATCCGCTACATGAGCGAGTCGATGGTCGAGGGCAGCAAGAAGCTCTCGACCAAGAAAAAGTGGGAGTACCGCAAGTGGGCATGTCTGTGTTGGATCATGTGCTGTATTCTAGTGGTGTTTCTCCTGGGGGGAAGTGGGGCGTTGTCTTGGTTTATGGGATGGATATAAAAAAGCCTTTCCCACGTTTTTATTTTGAAAGTCCCCTCCCACATGGGCAACGAACAGGGCACCATCGCTGCCGGTGCTACCATGAGTGCCGCTGGCACTACCATGAGCAGGGTGTTTCAGCCCACGGCTCCCCCGCCACTCTCGACGGGCGATGCGGCGCGCTTGCTGGCCCAGACCGAGGAGAATCTCAACAAGAAGCTCACCTACTATGAGAAGCAACAGGGGGATCTGGCCCGAGAGGCCCTCAAGTGGAAGAAGGAGAACAACAAGAGAAGAGCGCTCGACAGCATGCGCAGGCGCAAGATCATCGGCGGACAGCTCGACTATCTGTTCAAGTATCGGGAGCAGCTGTTTACCTATCGCATGAGCCTGGAGCAGATCAACACCACCGTGGAGGTGTTTGGTGCCATCAAGGCCAGCTCCAAGGCCCTGGCCACCGTTCAGCAGATGATCCCCGAGAGCAAGGTCGACAAGATCATGGACAAGGCCCAGGAGCAGCTGGACTTTGCGAGTGAACTGGCAAAGCGCATCTCCGAACCACTCGTGCCCATCAACGCCGAGTCGGTTGACGAGGACGAACTGGAGCAGGAGCTGGAGGCTCTCGCTGCCGAGGAGAATAGGGTCGCCGCGAGCATTGTGTTTCCGTCGCCACCAGCCAATCGTCTGCCCATTGCCGCGCCTCCGCCCTTTGTCCCTGTGCCAGCAGCAGCGGTGATGACAATGCCAATGGCAGCGGCGGTAGCGGCAGCACCGGTACCAGTGCCAGCAGAAGCAGACGAGTTTGCAGAGCTCGAGCGCTCCATGCTGACGGCGGCACCACTGTCATCAGCACCGAGGACCACCACCACTACGGCTGTCGTCGCTCCTGCTACCTGAAAATTATTAAATTTTTCTCTTTTCTCACTCTGCTTCGCAGTCCTGGGGGTGTTATTAAAAGAGTTTTGCGTCGTTAGAAAAAGTGTAAGCCCTCCCTCTCTCTTCCCACAAACAGCAACACAAATGGGCGTGGTGGGCGGAGATCTGTTTGCTCCGTCTCTGGCGGACCTGATCCTGTATGCCGTGGCCACAAGCTGCTTCACGGTGTATCTCTTCTACACCCGCAATCCCGGCCACAAGCTCAACATCTGGCTCGCCAAGGCCGACAGCTTTGTGCGGTTGACAATCGCCCTCGTGCTGTTTTTGGCGCAGGGCTTCTACGCTGCCAGGAATGTCTACTATGCCCGCGAGGCGGGCTACATCCTCTCGCTGGGTCTGCTGCTGACCAACGTCGCGGACTTTCTCTGGTGCTGTCCCACGGGCTACATCAGCTCGTTCATCTCTGGCGCCGTCTCGATGACGTTTGCCCTCTTTGCGGCACTGAGCTTTGACGAGAACCAGCGCATCGCCTACATCACCATGGCGGCGATCGTCTACACGGCCAACTTTGTCATCCTGTTCCTGTCTCGGCATCGCAACGACTTTTGGGCGTGGATTGTGCTGCTCTCGGTGCCTGTGATCGGTGTGGTGTACCTGATCCTGTTCATCCTGGGGCACGCCTGGAAGCACACCATCGACCTGGTCGGGGAGACATGGGGCTGTTTTGGAGTCGATCTGTACGCGTACATCATCCTCCAGATCATCATCATCGTGCACAAGCGTGCCTATGCCATGAAGCGCGACGCCCAGTCCCATCACCACCCCGTTCCGCTCGTCTCCGTTCCCCCGCAGTGGGCTCACGCTCTCTCGCCCGAGTTTGCCTACGCTCCCCAAGTCGTCGCTTCTGCCGCTCCCCCCGCCTCTGGAAGCGAGGAGTACGATACCATGTAGGAAGGAAGGAAACATTGTGGTGTCTTTTGGGAAAGAATTGTCAATCAGTCAGTCAGTAAAAAAGAAACATTATTTTTCTCTTAGGCGAGCCCAGAGGTCGTGAATGGTTTGGGAGGCGGTGCTCAAGTCCCCCTCGTAGCGGACCCAGAGACAGTGTCGACACTGATCGAGGTTGAAGGATCCCTCCCAGCCCCAGTAGAACCACTCGTGCTTCCCGGGATCACAGGCAGGCTTCGTCTGGTTGAGCTCCCTGGCGTAGAATGGATCGTGCAGATAACCACTTTTGAAATCGCGAAGTTCCTCTGGCGTGGGCCGACGAAGGACCACTGATGCTGCTGCCGCTGCTGCCGGGCGACTCATGGTTTCAGACAAGAGTAAAACAGTGGGATTTTTTTAATAAAGAGAGAGAAAGAAGACACGCGATTTCACATGCATTTGTGGTGATGGTGGCAGTAGCGATTACCACCAGTAGCGACGAGGTCCATACACGCCGGGAGGGTAGTAGGGGCCCACGCCATAGTAGGGCCCGTACCATGGGTAGGCTCCGGCAGCGTAACCCAGGCCCAGACCGAGGCCGAGTCCCGCAGCGCCCCATCCTGCGCCTCCCCAGCCTCGACCACCCCAGCCGCCTCCGCCGCCGTGTCCCCAGCCACCACCGCCGCCTCCAGCGTGCGGGGCAATGTGCTTCACCGGAGCAGGAGCAGAGGGTGTAGCAGTAGCAGCAGCGGTGGTCTTCTTGAGCATGGAGGCAATGTTCTTCTTGCCAGCGCCGATGGCATCGTTCGCCGGGGTGGTGATGAAGGCGTACTCTTGCGGGGCGATCGAGTCCTCGGGCAGCTCCAGGTGTGGGGGCAGGGAGGCGGCGACGCGGGCGTCCTCGGCCAGGGAGCTGTGCACGCGGTCCTGCAGGTTGGGGCAGATGCGGCGCTTGATCATCTCGTAGAGCGTCGGGCGGACGTAGAGCCGGCCCGAGAAGCAGATGATGGGCTCGTGGCTCTCGAGCACGCCCGACTTGCCGGTGATGTTCTCGCTCGAGAGCTGGAACTTGGCGAGCTTAAAGTGGACGTGCTCCGAGAGCATCATGTCGTGCGGCTCGATGCGCCGGTGCACCCCGCACTTTTGCGTGTCGTACGCGTAGCCCTCAGAGACGCCGGCGAACGCCTCTGCGGCGCGAGTGTTGGTGTGGTGCGCCGCCGGGTCCCACGCCACCATGAAGCGATTCTCCTCGCCGAACGGGTTGCGGCGCTCGCTGATCACGTAGCCCGACATGTGGCCACCGCCGCGGTGAGAGGGCACCTCGCTGGTCTGGAAGCTCACGGTGAGCTTGTTGAGGTGGCGCGGCTCCAGCGACTCGCTCGGCGAGTGATCCTCGCTCAGGCAGACAAACTCGCCCGAGCAAAAGTGCTGCTTCATCTCGGGGTCCTGCTGCGGCGACTGGATCATGCGGCCGAGAACCTGTGCGCAGTGGCGGCGGTAGGTGTGGTACTGCGGACCGTCCGCCGGAGCGATCGAGAGCTGCGCGTTGAGGTTGGCGTTGTACACCTGCACGGGGCAGGTCGAGACGTTCTCCAGGCCGCGCGCAGCGTCGAGGCAGGTGCCCACGATCTGAGAGACAAAGTCGAGGATGCTGCCGTGCTCGTCGAGGAACGCCCCCAGGTCGGCGTTGCAGCCGAACGCGAACGAGAGCGAGTACGCCGGCACCATCACTGCCAGGACCGTGTGGTGGCCGGGCGTGTGGCCGAGCTTCACCAGCACGCGCAGCTCCTCCTTGCCGGCGTGGTGCGACTTGGTGCGCAGGCCCAGGTGGTGCCAGCCGTACCCAGCGTAGAAGCCGACCTGGCGGTTGATGCAGCACTTTTGCACCAGCGTGTGCGGCAGAAAGCCGTATGGACCGAGGTGGCGGTTCTGGCCCTTGACGAGCTTCCAGGGGTTGTGGCCAGAGACAAAGTGCGCCAGCTCATCGATCTTGGCCGAGAAGCCGCACGAGGTGTGGAACAGCGGCGCCTCCTGCTGGCCGCGCTGGAACGGCTCGCGGTGCGTGGGGCACGGGGGAGCCAGGCGGGCAGAGTCGATCTCTCCGTGAACGGCGGTAGAGCAGCCCAGAGCGCGGAAGCAGTGCCCGACGGCAGACAGACCACCCGAGGACACCTGCCAGTCCTTGAAGCAGAAGCGCAGGATGGCGTAGCCGAGCTTCGAGTGGTGGTAGCGGGCACCGGGGGCATGCAGCGGGACGCCGTACTCGCCGAGGTGCTTGCCGAGCACGCGCTCCACGTCCTCGAGGCGGTCGCTCGAGAGCAGCGCCAGATCCTCGAGGTGCTTGTGCGGACCGTCAACCGACAGCAGCACCTTCTCGACCACTTCGGCATGGATGGGCAGGTGCTCGGGCAGGCCCGACTGGTGGGTCAGGAGGTGCGACAGGCTGGGCAGGCAGCCCTTGCCCACGTGCTTGTAGGCGCGGCGCAGGCCGGCGAGGATGTTGTGGGCGCCGTTGGTCTCCAGCACGTACTCGGTCACCGCCGGATCGTGGAAATTGATCTCGGTGCCAAAGCGACCGCTCTTGAGGAGCACGTCCTTGAGGTGCTCGATCAGGGCTACGCTGGTGAACAGCTCCGAGCACTCGCCGAGGCGGTAGTGCGCCTCGCCCTTGCCCAGGCAGGCGATCTGCTTGCGGCCGAGGTGAGCCACCAGCCGATGCTGATGGTCCGAGTGTGCCACGCCGAGACGGCCGCGGATCACTGCGTCGAGCAGCTCCGAGAGGTTCGAGCTGGGGTTCTGCACCGCCTCGGCGGCCACGTGCTGCTCCTCCGACTCGTAGTAGTTGAGGTGGTGCGAGTGCGAGAGCAGTGGGTTGCCCGAGCAGGGCAGGATGATGCGCGGGTCGAGGAACGCCGGCGACTCGGGCCGCAGGTGGACCACCAGCTTCACCTCCTTGACCGAGTAGAAGCCGGCGGTGCGCTTCTTGGCCTTGAGCTTGATCTGCAGCTCGGCGCTGGGCAGGCGCATCTCGACGATGCTCTTGAACTTGTGCGGCGAGAAGAGCTTGACGCGGTACACAAACGCACCGGCATCGTTGCGCGTCGGAGCTCCAGCACCCACCAGGTCGTAGCGGCCCACGCAGGGCAGGTGGCCGTCGCCGCCACTGCCGATCAGACCCTCTGGCAGGTGTGCCTGCAGATGGTAGTCGCCAGCGGCAGACAGCGAGAACTTGGCCACGCGCTTGAACTTGACGTGCACCTCGTTGGCGCTGTGGTCGTACACCTCGTGCGACTCAAATTGGCCGCTCTCCGAGACCTTGAGAGTGATCTTGCCTCCATCGACCAGCGCAGCCAGCGTGACGGCGTGGTTGTACTCGTAGTCTCCGCTGAGCAGGTCGTACTTTTTGCGGCAGGCGCGCAGCATCGACTCGCGCACCACCGCCTTCAGGTCATGCTGGTCGATGGTGCAGCCCTTCTCGATCTGGTGAGCCAGATACACCGCTTCGTGCTTGCGGTAGTGCTTCTTCTTGAGCTTCTTCTTTGTGCCTGCACAGGCACGCTTCTCCTCGCAGTGCTGATGGTACAGCTCCAGCTCCTCCTCTTCGTCGTCGCCGTAGCCTTCGTCGTCTCCTTCTTCGCCCTCCGAGTCGCTGTCACTGTGGTGGTGATGGTGGTGGTGATGCTGGATGGACTTTACACTTGAGTCGACAGACGATGACGACAGGCCCGAGATCGATGCACCAGTGGATGCCATCGAGATTGGAGCACCGACATTGGTCACCGAGGTCACCCGCTGAGCGGTCAGGACGTCTGTTGTTGCCATTCTTTAACAATCGGCGCAACAGAGACTTGAGGGGTGATGATGCGATGGGGGCAATAGGAAACAACAGTGGGGGAATGGCACTGCTGGTACTACTCTTATGGAGGAACGATTCATCTTTTAATAAGAGATCGATGGGTAGGTGTACAGGGGAGAGGGGGAGAAAAATTAATTATTACTGCCGGGTGATGGCGGCTGCGGGAGGGAAGGCTGACACCGGCTCGGGTGTGCAGGGCGGGCGGCTGTTGAGGAGAGTGTCGCGGTGAGGGAACGTCTTGCGAGTACCATTCGGCAACAGGACGCTCCAGAGAATCCGACCACCAGAAGAGATGACGTTTGTGTGGACGTTTGGGTGGTACACCCTGATCTGCTGCAAAAAGGCGTCGGCGGCTTCCGACTGGAAGTTGCCGTCGATGCGATAGACGCTGACAAAGTACGCGAGCTGAGCAATGTCCCAGTCGCGTGATGGCACCTCGGGAACGTCCTGGCTCCAGCCGCCGTACACTTGGCAGGCCAGGCGCTGTCTGTTGTTGTTGAGATCCCACCCGTAGGGAGTGTTGAGCGGCGGAGCAAATGCTGGATTCCCATAGTGACGCCCGCCATACCACGCGTAGCCAAAGTCGATGATGTACCAGCGGCGCGTCCTGACCCTGGTCACGGGATCCAGGCTTTCTCTGCACATGATGTTGTCGGGCTTGATATCGTGGTGGATAAAGTTGGCCGCCGCAAACCGACGGATCAGGTCGCAGATCTGCACCACATCCTCCTGGGTGCACGTGCGCTGCACCAGCACATCCCACAGCGTGATGGTGAGGCGCTCCATCACAACAAAGCCCACTACGGACTGGACGGGATCTGTCGTTCCGCAAGAGAACGGTGGTAGCATCAGCTGAGGCCCGAATCCGAGTACACCCGCCTCGTTCTGGATGTAGGTCTCCACTTGGTCGACGTTGCCAATCTTGACGATGGCGTTGCAGTTGTTGGGCGTCGCGCATGCAAAATACACACTCCCATGGGAACCGCTCGCAAGATAGTTGGTGGGCTCGAGACGGATGCCCCGGGACAGCAGGCATTGGTTCGAGACCCAGATGGTTCGAAGAGCAGTGCGGTCTGCGTTGTAGCCCTTGTTGACGTTGATCCAGGCGGGCTGAGGCGGTTGATTAAACTGATGAGGCGCTGGGGCTAGCCCAGGAGGCAAGCCAGAAAAGAGCCCTCCTGTCCCTACTCCGTCGTTGAAAACTGGCCCAGGAGTAGGTGCAGGCGCCGGAGGGGTGGTCAGGTCGATCACGACGACTTTCTTGGGCGCGGGCGGTTGCTCTGGTTCGTAGGCATTCTGTTGCTGTCCACCGCCACCACCACCCTTGCGCTTGACCTGGGGTCCGATGAGGGAGAGCAACTGAAAGTGCAACTCGCAATCTTTGCCGCAGAACGACAGCGCCTGGCCTATCGGTCGTCTCTCAAGATCCCCACATAGCACACAGGTCGCCATGGAGGACACACCTAGTAACAAGTTGTTTTGGGACGATTTAATATCGAGCACACGAGAGAATCACAGCTCAAGATAATTGCTTCAGCTGCTCCAGAAACTTGCTTCGCTCCTTGCTGGGTTCGGATTCCGCCGCCGCCGCATCGGGAGTCTTCTTGGCAGGGGTAGCAGCAGCCTTCTTGGGTTTGGCGGCGGTGGCATCAGACGCCTCCTTTTTCTTCTTCTTGGGTTTGGACTTGGAGCCTCCGCCACCGCCGCCACTCTTGTCGACGTGAATGACGCTACCAGGAGCCAGTGAGATGGTCGCCCCCGCGACGCTCAGGACGAGCTGCTTTCCGCTAGTCTTGACAGTCGACGATTTCTTCTTGGGTTTGGTGGTGGGGGTCTTGTTCTTCTTCTTGGTGGTGGTGGCCTTCTTCTTCTCTCCTTTGGATTCGGTTTTCTTGGGCATGTCAACGATGCTGGTGCTGCTAGTCATACTGGAGAAAAGAACAGCCCTATTTATCAAGGGTGATTACATTACAGCTCGAGATGCGGCGTTGCTGCAACCTGTGCGTGTTCTGTAAACCACTTTTCGAACCCCTCGCCCAGGTAGATGTAGTAGAACCCCTCGTCTTGCAGAGTCTTGAGCTCGGTCTCAGAGAGCGCAAAGTTGGCTGCCAGCACAAATGCCACTGAAGATACACGATCGCAATGTTGGTTGGCATGAAACGTCGAGGCGTAGGTCTTGAGTTGTCTGAGAATTTCACCAATCTGTTGTCGAAAGATCTTTACTTCGATCACCAGGCAGAGATGTTCGACTTCTTTCTCTGAAACCTTGAGGGTAAGCGTATTGCCGCCACTAAGAGGTCTCGGCACGGGTTTGTCTTGCTTTCGTGAAAAAGTCAAGATACCGTCCAAGAACATGGATGGCTTTGTTTGTTTCCCCGTGCACAATCCAACCTCTTGGGTGATAGATATATCGTAGGGATGCGAACGGAGATTGAGAACAAGAGGAGCGTTACTCTTGTTTGGGACATATCGAGATGGCTCACAGCCATCTACTCGATTGTCGGGGTTGATCATTGCAGAGATCTTGGACACGTTCTCTGGGAGGGCGAGGAACAAACATGCAGCGTCGTGGCGTGGGTTGCCCTTGTCCTTGTCGTTGAGAAAGCTAGAGAGCAGAGTCCTGGACCTCTTGGGCGCATCGTTGGGTTTGGTTCCGGTTCCTGGAGCACGCTTCCTGGGATCAATCTGCGGTTCTGGGGTATGGTCCATATCAGAGGAGGAGGGGAACAAAACTGGTTTTTCCTGGCTATTTATTTCGTCACAGCGGTTGCTAAAATTAGCTTTTGCGGCTCTTCTTTGGTGCACGGGTGCTGGGAGCAGCAGCGGCGGCCTTCTTTTCGTCGCGCTTGCGCTTGAGTTCCTGGTGCTTCTGAAACTTGTCCAGTAACCAGGTCCAGCCCTGGCGATAGTCCTTGGCGATCCACTTGGGTTCCAGGGCCGTGACACGGTACGTGCCCAGCGTCGAGATGTACACAATGTATGCCCGCTGCACCGGCACCTTGTGCGTGTCCTGCAGCATGTGGAGCTCGCAGGTCAGCTGGGCAATGTGCTCGCGCAGAGACATCTCGTCCGAGGTGCGGGCCTTGGTCATCATGCTCATGCAGTTGGCCAGCTTGGGTGCCACCAGCTGCTTGTAGCCGGTCTTCCAGCTCACCAGCACCGTCTCCTTGGTGGCGGGGTCGTGACAGAGGCAGTCGAAGCGCGTGCCCACGGGCGCCTCCCGGGACACGATCACCTGCTCCGAGGCCACGGGCACGAGCTTGTGCGCCTGCAAAAACTCGAGCGCGGCCTTGACCAGCTTGTAGCAGATGCTGCTCTTGGCGGGAGCACGCTTGGTGGCCTTGCCAAAGAGCGCCTCGCAGCGGCATTCCTTGCGCTCGAGACAGAACAACGAGTGGTAGACGTTGCGGTGAAAGGCATCGCCGTGCTTCTTGGTGCTGCTCTTCTCCTTGCGGCCCATCGTCTTGGCCTTCTTGCTCTTGTTGGCTCGATAGGCCTTCTTGCTGATGCGAGCAAAGGCACGCGTCTTCTCTGAGAGGAAGCGCATCACGCCGCACAGCTTGCCGCGCCCCGACTCGAGGTCCTTGTAGCCTCCATTCTTGTCGGCGGTGCGCAGCAGACCGGCTCGATTCTGTCGCAGCAGCAGCTGCAGACTCGCGTATTGGGCCGCAG
>Ga0181537_10004174_pt1 | contig 12074 bp, 11 predicted proteins | sample PEATcosm2014_Bin_39_FD_119765 | JGI IMG/M metagenome (GOLD analysis project Ga0181537, IMG submission 119765) | Peatland microbial communities from MTU Mesocosm Facility, Houghton, MI, USA - PEATcosm2014_Bin23_10_metaG | ecosystem: Environmental > Terrestrial > Soil > Wetlands > Peat | place...
ATTGCGCTTCTCATTGTGTCGGCGACGGACATGACGACCTCCTTCAGGCCTTGAGCGGCGCGTCGACGATGGCGAGACGCTGCTCGTTCTGTTTGAACGTGACGCTGGCGATGCCGAGCATGCTGCGCAGCTGATCGTCCGGAACCTTCATCGGGCCGGGCGATGGCGCGGTGCCGGGCGCCGGCTGCGGGAATGCCGTCGAGCGCGCGGTGTGGAACGTGACGTTGCCTTCCACCTTTTGCATGACTTGGTGGATGTGGCCGTTGAGCACCGTCACCGAGCCGAAGCGCTTGAGGTATGACAGCGCTTGGGCGCTGTCGTCGGTGCCCCAACCCCAATCCGGATAAATGGTCCAGAGCGGGATGTGGGCGAAGACGACGATCGGAGTGGAAGCCGAGCGGCCTTTAAGGTCGTCTTCGAGCCATTCGAGCTGATCGGGACCGAGAAAGCCGAGCCCGCCAGCTTTCAGATCCAGAACGTTGACCAGGCCGATGAAGTGCACGCCATTGGCGTCGAAGCTGTAATAGCCGGTGCCTTTAGCAGCTTTGCCATAGCGCTCTTGGTAAAATTTCCGGTCCGGGTCGAGAAAGTCATGCTCGCCGGGAACGTAATGCACGTCGAGGCGGGACTGCGAAATGATGCGGTCGGCGTCGTCGAACTGCGATTCCAGCGACAAGTGGCTGATGTCGCCGGTATGGATCATGAAGGCCGGTTTCTTCGGCAGCGCATTGACTTTGGCGATCGCTTCTTCGAGCGTGCCGAGCGCATTGGGATTTGCCGGCTTGTCGAAGCCGACATGGCTGTCGCTGATCTGCATAAAGGTGAGGCCGCGCGCTTCCTGCGCAACCGCCTCGCCCATGATGCCGAGCGAATGAGGAACGCCGCCGGCAATGGTCCATAGCACGCCGGTGCCGACCCAAGTCATGCATTCCAGCACTTTGCGCCGGCTGACGCCGTCGTCGCGATCGGATTCGCTCATTGCCTGTCTCCTCTGAAGCCCCGGATTCGAAAAGGCTCCAAAGTCGTGGCGGCTTTGGCAGCTTTTTGGCTTCCGAAGACGAGATTGGGCGAAAGCGGGGTTTATTCCCGACGCGGCCGAAAATTTACGGGCGGGGTTCGCGGCCGGCTGCTATAGCTTGCGTTCCTGCCAACGAGCCCTGCCGGGCGCGCCAGCGACGCGACATCAATGCTGAACTCATCATTATTGCCGTCGGTCGAGACGCGGACCTCTTGGGTCGTCGCCGGAGTGGTGCTGGTGATCATGGCGGTCGCATTCGGCGCGCCGTGGATCACCGTGGTCGCGCTCAAGGACATCGCCGCGGAAGTCGGCGGCGAACGTTCAGTCCCGTCTTTCGCCAGCGCACTGATGTGGATCGGCTCCGGCGTCGGCGGCATTGTCATGGGCCGCGTCGCCGAGCGTGTCGGCATACGCTTCACCGTGATTTTCGGCGCGGCGATGATCGCGGTCGGACTGGCACTATCCAGCTTGGGGCCGTCCTGGCCGCTCTATGTCGGACATGGCCTGTTCATCGGCTTGATCGGCATCGGCGGCATCAATGCGCCGTTCTACGTCTATGTCAGCCGCTGGTTCGACCGGCGGCGCGGCTCGGCGCTGGCGCTGATTTCCAGCGGCGCCTATCTCGCCGGTACGCTTTGGCCGCCGATTTTCGCGCGTGCGATCGCCTATGCCGGCTGGCGGCACACGATGCTGTACTACGCGGCGTTCGAGCTTCTCCTGATCGTGCCCGCGGCCGCGGTTGTGTTGACGCCGCCGCCGGATACGCCGCATCACTCGACAATCGCGAACATGCCGCGCGCGCAAAAGTCCATCATGGGATGGCCGCCCAATCTCGTTTTTGCGTTGCAGATGGGCGCGATCTTCACCTGCTGCATTCCGATGTCGATGCCGCAAGCGCATCTTGTCGCGTTTTGCAGCGATCTCGGTATCAGCGCCGCTCATGGTGCCGCGATGGTGTCGGTGCTGCTCGGAGCGGCATTCTTCTCAAGGCAACTCTGGGGCGTCGTCTCCGATCGGATCGGCGGCCTCTATACGATGCTGATCGGCTCCGCCTGTCAGGCGGTCGGCATGGCGGCGTTCGTGGTCACGCAGGACGAAGCCGGACTGTTCACCGTCGCGGCGCTGTTCGGCTTCGGCTTCAGCGGTCTCGTTCCCGCCAACGTGCTGGCTTCGCGCGAACTGTTTCCGGTCAGTGAATCTTATTGGCGCATGCCGACGCTGCTGCTGTGCAGCGGTTGGGGAATGGCGGCGGGCGGCTGGATCGCGGGAATAATCTACGATCATTTCGGCTTTTACGCGCCGGCCTTCGCCACCGGGCTGGGCATCAATATTTTGAATTTCATCGTCATCGGCACGCTCGCGCTCCGGCGCAGCCAGACCGTGATGGCGTAGCACTCAATGCGCCGGTGCAGCGGACTTCGCCGCAACGGCATGGGTGCGCGCCGCGCAAAACTTCTCGACTGCTCCGACGATGGCGGCGCTGGTGAGCGCGCGGCGTTCGGCCGTCGCCAGTTCCACTTCCTCCTGCCGGTTGACGATTGATCCGGCTTCCAGCAGCACCGCCGGCATGCGCGTCTGCCGCAGCACGATCAGTTGATCGTAGCGGTAAACGCCCGCTTGCGCGTCGACCAGCTCGCGGCGGCGGTGCCCCATCAGTGCCAGTGTGTAATGCGGCGTGTAATGCAGGCCGCGCGCTTGCAGCTCCTTGCCCAGAAGACTGCCGAACATCAGGCTGCCGGGCGGATCGGCATTGTCGTTCGAGATGAAGAGCGCATAGCCCGGATAATCGTCGTTGTATTTTTGCTCGTTACCCTCGTACTCCCAGGTCTGCAGCAGATCATCCGGCACTGAATCGTGATGGATCGCAATAAACAAATCGGCGCGCATGCTGTTGGCGCGCGCCGCGCGCTCGACGAGGCCCCGCCAAGGAGCCGTGGCGGTGATGAGAAGCACGGTCTTGTCGAAGCCGGCGTCGACGAGCGCGTGATCGACGTCCTGGCCAAGCGCAAGGTTGAACGCATATTCGGGAACGCCGCGCGCGCTGATGGCGCCGGGCACGTCGATCGTATGACCGACGTCAACGACGACGCGGAATGCCGCACGCTGGCAGTTTGCCTCCGCTGGTTTTGCCGCGACAGGCGCTTGCGCCTGGGCCCGCGCCGGATGCCGACCGGCAGCAAGGAGCATGATCGAGGCGACGGCGTAGAGCGCCAGCGTTGCTTGCCGCGAAGCAGTCATGACACGTGCCTTCCTAGCATGGAGCGTTGCCCCGCGCCCTTGTGCGAAACGCGCTCCTGTCGTACCAAAAGCGGTGCATTTGCCGGGTGGGTCAAGCGTTGAATGGCTAAGTTTGTCGGTATCGGCGTAGTCGTCTTTGTCTTGGCGATCGGGTTTATCGTCGTAACCCAGGCGCAAGACATTGCCGCGTTATTCGAGGCGTTTCGCTCCGAGCCGCTGGCGCAAAAGCTGGCGTGGTTCGTCGCCGTCGTCATTGCGCTCGCTGCGATCCCGGCCGCGCTGTGGCTCTGCGACGCGCTCATCCGGCAGCGTAAAACGGCGAGCGCGCTTGAGCTTCGGCTCGGCGGCCTGCGGCAGGGCGTGCGGGAATTGGCGAGATCGCAGGTCGATGCCGAGGGCTCGGTACATCACCTGGCCCGTACTGATCCCGAGGACGCCGTCGGCGCGATCGCCCAGCGGCTCGACGAAGCCGAGCGCGCGGCGCAGATCCAGGCGAACCGCAACGAAATCGGCGATCTGCAATCGCGCGTCGATGAGTTGCGTGTGCAGCAACAGGGCTTGCGGGAGCGGCTCGTTCCGATACTCGAGAAGCGGCGGGCGATCGAGCAGCTTTTCGCCGAGCTCGACAGCCGCGAGATCGACATCGATCGGGCGCTCACGGAGATTGCCAGCGGCGACGATGCCACCGCCATCGAGCTTCGGCTCAAGAATTTGACGGAATTCGTCCGGCGCAGCCACGAGCGCTGCGACGAGATTGAACATTCGTCGAAGACCGTCGCGAGCCTCAAGCAGGACTTCACCGAACTGGGCGCGCGGCTGGCTCCCTATGCCGCGGCGGATGACGGCATCACCCGCCGCGTCAAGGAGCTCGGCGAAATCCGCGACCAGTTGACGACGGAAATCGATTCGCTGCAGCGGACGCCGCAAGGCAGCCTTGCCGCTCACGTGCAGTCTTTCGCCGACCACAAGGCCAAACTCAATGACGGCTTGGCGAACCTGGAACTGCAATTTTCCAAGCTGGCGACGCTGCGCACGGACGTCGAGAGGCTATCTGACAATTTCGATCACGCGCTCGATATGCTTTCGGAGTCCGTCGGGGGCGCAAGTGACGCCGATACTCCGCTTGAGGAGGTCTCCGAATTCGTCAGGGCGACGCAAGGCCGGTTCGATGAAGTCGAGCGTACGATGGTCACCTTCGGACAGATCAAGGCGAAGCTCGGCCATTTGCAGTCACGCCTCGTGCCGCTGGAGGCAAAAGACGGCGGTATCGCCGATCTCATTGCGCAGGTGCAGGACATGCGTGACCGGCTTATTGCCAAGATCGAGCATCTTGAAGCCGATGAGAGCGGCGATCTCGCCGCGCGCGTCAACACCTTCATCGAGGCGAGGCAAGAGCTCGAAAAACGCGTGACGACGGTGACCGAGCACTTTTCCAAGCTCGCGACCATCCGCAGCGACATCGCCGGCCTGTTCGACAAATTGTCGAATGCCGCTGACACGTCATCGAACTGATCTTCGCGGGTGCATCTTCGCTATTGCATGGTCCAGGCGGCTTGGTTTTAGATCGGCCGTCGGTCGATATGCCGGATCTGGATATTTTTTGAGGAGCCGAACATGGTTCGCGAGCCCATGCTCACTACGGTCGCCATTACCGATCTGCGTCCGACCCAGATCACCGTCGGCATGCGCGAGGTTATGGCCAAGCGCAAGCGCTGGCGCGAAACCGGCAAGAAAAAGGGCGAGAAATTTCTCGGCAGACACATGATACCGGTGATCCGCGGCCCGAAGGGCCGTCACTATGTCATCGACCATCATCATCTGGCGCGCGCCCTCCACGACGAAGGCCAACAAGAGGTTGCCGTCACCGTCGTCGCCGATCTGAGCAAACTCGATCTCGACGCGTTCTGGACGGTCATGGACAATCGTTGCTGGATGCATCCGTTCGACGCCAAGGGCGAGCGCCGGCACTATAGGGACATTCCCAAATCGGTGACCGCTCTCGTCGACGATCCGTTCCGTTCGCTGGCGGGCGAACTGCGCCGGTCCGGCGGCTACGCCAAGGACACGACGCCGTTCAGCGAGTTTCTATGGGCGGATTTCCTGCGCCGGCGCATGAAGCGCAAGCGGGTCGAGCGCGACTTCGACCAGGCCATCGAAAAGTCGCTGCAATTGGCCAAGAGCATGGATGCCGATTATCTGCCCGGCTGGTGCGGGCCGGTCCCGGAGGACTGATTGGCCCGGGACGCGACAAGTCTCGCGCTATTCCGCGCATGATCGACACGGCTATCTTTTGTATAATGTTGGGGAGAGAGGAGGGACGGATTGGCCGAGCTGCGTAGAAGTGGGATGAATCGTAGCGCGGGCGTCGCGGCGGCGCTTCCGGCCATGGCCATGGCTGTGGTTATGGTTATGGCCGTCGCCGGGTGCAGCGGCTTTGGCGGTCCGAAGAATAATAATGACGTCGCGCCCATCGATCCCAACGTCTATCCGGCAAATTACCGCACGCAGATCGTGGAATTCCTGCGGCAATCCTTGAGTTCCCGCGCCGATTTCCGCGGCGCGCTTATTTCGCAGCCGGTGCTCAAACCGATAGGGGACAGTCAGCGCTACGTTGTCTGCGTCCAGTTTAACGGCAATGGCCAAGTCAAGAATAAGGTTGCGATTTATTTCTCGGGAATGATCAGCCAGTTCATCGATTCGACTCCCGAACAATGCGGCGACGCGGCCTATCAGCCGTTCAAGGAGCTCGGTGCCGCCCTGCCGGCGATGTGACCGGCGAATTGACCGACAACAAAGCTGACAAACGAGGCGCAATGGATAGCGACGTTCTGATTGTGGGCGCCGGGCCGACCGGGCTGACGCTCGCGATCGATCTCGGCCGGCGAGGCGTGCGATGCACTCTGATCGAGCAAAAGCCGCGCCCGGCGTTTTTACCCAAGATGGAGCGCATCAACGCGCGCACCATGGAAATCTATCGCCGCATGGGGCTCGCGCGCAAAATCCGCGCCGCCGGATTGCGGCCCGATTGCCCGATGGACGTCTACGTCATTCTCGCACTCAACGAGCCGCCGCTCCTGCATTTGGCCTATCCGTCCGTCGAGCAGGCGCAGCGCAATGCGCGCGCGGTCAATGATGGGACGATGCCGGCCGAGCCGTATCAACTAATTTCGCAATACACGCTTGAGCCGCTGCTAAAATCCATCGCCGAAACTATGCCTTCGATCACGGTGCGGTTCGGCTGCGAGTTCCTCGCGCTACGACAGGACGCGCAAGGCGTCACCGCCCGGGTACAAAGCGACGGCGTCACTCAAGAAATCCGGGCCGCTTATCTGGTCGGCTGCGACGGTGGCGGCAGCTTGGTCCGCAAGGAGCTTGGCATCGGACTTTCCGGTGAAGGCAATTTGTTGGGGCTGCGTCAGGCGCTCTTCCGTTGCGAGGAGCTGTTCGACCGCCTGCCGGTCGGTCAAGGTCCCGGCAAGGGCCGTCACTATCATGTTGCCGACGACAAGGCGACGTTCCTGATCATGCAGGATTCGACCAAGCACTGGACGCTGCATTCCATGGTCGACAGCGACGAAGAGATGACGGCGGCGTTCGAAAGGACCGTCGGAATTCCGGTCAAATATGAGATGCTGTCGTGCGCGCCGTGGCGGCAAAATCTTCTGCTCGCCGATCGTTATGGCGAAGGTCGGGTTTTCCTCGCTGGCGACGCGGTGCATCTGGTGATTCCGACCGGCGGGCTTGGCATGAATTCCGGCGTCGGCGATGCGATCGATTTGTCGTGGAAGCTTGCCGCGACACTGGCCGGCTGGGGTGGGCCGAGGCTGCTCAAATCCTACGAGATCGAGCGCCGCCAGATTGGCGACCGCAATGTCGGGGCGTCGCGCTACGCGACGATCGGCCGTCGCAAATGGCGTTCGATGTGGCGGCCGAATATCCGCGAGGATTCGCCGGCCGGCGCCGAGACCCGTAAAAATCTGGGCGCAGTCGCCGACGTCGAGCAGCGCAAGAGCAATGAGATGATCGGGGCCGAACTCGGCTATCGCTATGTCGACTCCCCGGTCATCTGCAACATACCGGGTGGGCCCGAGCATTTGTTTCGCGACTATCAGCCGACCACATGGCCAGGCGCGCGCTTGCCGCATATCTGGCTCGAGGACGGCACGCCGATGCAAGACCGCATTGCCGAGGGCTTCACGATCGTCAGGCTCGGCGGCACGACGGCCGAGACGGGCGGCCTCGAACGCGCCATTGCCGCCCGCGGCGCGCCGGTGACGGTGCTCGACGTGCCGGATCGCGCTGCGCGCGAGGTCTACGGCTACGATCTCATCCTGGTTCGGCCGGACCTCCATGTGGTCTGGCGCGCCAACACGGCGCCAGAAGATGCGGCAGAAGTCGCGGCAGTGGCGACGGGACACGTCCGTGATGGATTCTGATTAGGCCGGGGGCGTGATCTGGTGCCCGCGGGCCCTTAGTCCCCGGCACTGCCTGAGTTGCGTTCGGTGCGGTACCGTTCATTTATAATCCGGGGAATCTGAGAAGCATTGTTGACAAGTCCCCGTGCGCGGGCAACATTTTGGCCGCCGGCCGGCGCGCTTGGGGCGAGACGAGACAAGTGACCAGCGAGAGCGACGACCACTGTCGTCCTGGCTAATCGACATTTGATGGATGTTCCGGTTTTCGCGAGATTTCCGGATTTAATCCTAGGTTGCCGCGGAGTAGCCCCCGGGAATGGCGGCTATTGGTCAACGTCCAACACCGGAAAGTTTCTATGGGGGCGGGATAGCAACCTGTGGTGTATATCAAGGGGACGCAGATTGCAGCTACTTGGTGTAAACGACCGATACTGGGGATTGCGAGCTCTCGAATTCGCCGCCGCCGCTGAACAGGCGAGCGCGGTCGAAACCGTGCTGGAACTTTTTACGCAAGAGATCGCGCAGGTCGGCTTCAATTCCCACCTCATCGTCGTTGTGGATGACCGTGACCTGACGGGTCGGAGCATTGCGAACGGCTGGCCGCCGCAGTGGACCGAGCTCTACACCAAGGAGAAGATGTCGCGGGCCGATCCGGTGCATCGCTACCTTTTGCGGACTCTCAATCCGTTCTTGTGGAGCGAAGCGCCTTATGATGCGGAACAGGAGCCCGAATGCAAATCGGTCATGCAACTGGCGGCCGATTTTCGCATGACCGAGGGTTTCTGCGTGCCGGTTCATTACGACGGCACTACGGCAGCGGTGAGCATCGCCGGCGAAAAACCCGAAACCAGCCCCGGCGTCCGTTCGGCTTTGCACTTGATGTCGCTATTCGCGCACAACCGGCTGCGCGCGCTGAGGAAACCGGCCGATTCGCGCCGGCGGCACGTGCTCACGAGCCGGGAGCGCGAAGTGTTGCAGTGGGTTTCGGCCGGTAAATCCGACTGGGATATCGGCGTCATTCTGCACATCACCGAGCGGACCGCGCGGGCCCATGTCACCAATGCCGTGCGCAAGCTCAATGCGGTCAATCGGCCCGCCGCAATCGTCGAGGCGCTGCGCGCCGGCGAGATTTCGCTAAACCACTAGCGGAAAACCTCTCTGCAAGCTCGGTGACTAGGCGCGCCACGACGCGCGCCGACCTGTATATTGTCTGTTCCGACAATATCGTCCGATTTCCGATCTCGGCCATCGTTCCACGCGCAACTCGCAGTGGAGCGATCCATGATCGAAATACATGTCGTCCGGCGCGACAATTCCCACCTCTATACCGAAGAATTGGAGCAATATTTTCGGGCTCGTTATCAGATTTACGTCTGCGAACGCGGTTGGATGGATCTCGACCGCCCGGATGGCCGGGAAATAGACCAATTCGACACCCCCGAGGCCAGTCATTTGCTTGCCCTCGATAATGGCCGCGTCGTCGGCGGGCATCGCTTCAACCCGTCGATCGGGCCGACGCTGCTGAACGAGGTCTTCCCTCAATTGTCGTTGCTGCCGCTTGCGCGATCGCCTGACGTTTATGAAACGACGCGGCTTTGGGTGGCCAAGGAGCAGCGCGGCCGCTACGCGCATCCGAGCGTCGAATCGCTTTTGCTCGCCGGCACGATGGAATTCGCGCTCGCGCTCAAGCTCCGTCACATCCGGGTTATCTTCGAAACCTGGTGGCTGAGCCGTTTCCAAAGTATCGGCTGGAAATTGCATCCGCTGGGCGTCCCTCAGGACATCAACGGGCTCAACTGCGTTGCAGTCCTCAAAGATGTAAGCGAAGCGATATGGATGGAAACTTGCATCAAACGGTCCGTTGCCGGGCCGGTGCTGATCTGGAACGGCACGGCGCGGCCATCCTACCGACTTCCCGAATTGCTCCCCGCTGTCGCGTAAGGAGCCGTTAGCAGTCAGGATGGAGTAAAATGTCAAAGAGTAAACGGGTACCCGCGTCGGATCTTACCGAGCTTACGATTCTTCGCCTTGCCGCAATCGCTGTCGACCTGCGCGGTCAATTGACGCCGGAAAGGATGGCGAGGGCCCCAAGCCTCATCACCGTCCTCGACGCCTGTGACCGCGTGTTCGATGAGTTGGGCTGGGGCGATAGTGTGTCCCAGCAGCAAGTCACCCGCCGGGCCAGCCTGCAAAGCAGGTAAGTCGGCGAGTTTGCCGATCCCATTGCTCTGTTCGGCGGAGCGTCGCGAGTTATCGCGGCTTTGGTCTTTTCGGCTTTAGCCGGCGGACCCACGTGTGTCACGGTCTGCGCCTGAGACACGGACATTCTCAGCCAAGCTCTATTTTTAAGTCGTTTTTCTACCCTGAAGCTTATATTTGGCGAAATATTCTACTGTTTGCGGACGAATGAGCCCTCATATATAGAAAAGTATTCTCTCCGGCGGCGCTGGCGCTGCCTTATCGGTCTCGTGGGTGCCATGACATCACCGCTCGAACAGAAAAAAATCAAAGTCACCGGCCCGGTCGTGGTGACCGCCAATCGCGCTACCGACGGGGCGGTCGTGTATCGACGCGCCGACGGGCGTTGGACCACCCGCCTCGACGCCGCCGCGGTCGTCACCAATGCCGCCGGCGCGCAAGAATTGATGAGCGGGGCGATCGCCGACGATCTCGGCGCGGTCGGGCCCTATGTAGCGCCGGTGAAACTCCTGCCGGGCGGCCACGTGCGTCCCGGCAATCTGCGCGAACTCATTCGCCTGGGCGGTCCGACGATCGAGCTGCCGGGGGCGTTCGCGGGCGAGCACGCGCCGGAAGAGTTAGCCGCGCATGTACGTTTATGACGCTTTCGACCGCACGCTGGTCACCGAGCGCGTCGCCGAATTCCGCGATCAGGTCGCCCGCCGGCTGTCGGGTGAATTGACCGAGGATGAATTCAAGCCGCTGCGGCTGATGAACGGAGTCTATCTCCAGCTTCACGCCTATATGCTGCGCACCGCGATCCCCTACGGCACGCTGTCGTCCGAACAATTGCGGATGCTGGCGCACATCGCGCGCAAATACGATCGCGGCTACGGCCATTTCACGACGCGGCAGAACATTCAGTACCACTGGATCAAGCTTGCCGAACTGCCGGATGCCATGGCCGATCTCGCCAGCGTCGGCATGCACGGCATGCAAACCAGCGGCAATGTCGTGCGCAACATCACCACCGATCAATGGGCCGGCGTCGCGCCCGACGAGATCGAGGATCCGCGGCTATGGGCTGAGCTCATTCGCCAGCACGTGACGCTGCATCCCGAGTTCTCTTTCATGCCGCGCAAATTCAAGATTGCGGTGGGCAGTTCGAGTCATGATCGCGCCGCGCTGCGCACGCATGATCTGGCGCTGCGCCTGCATCGCGATAGCTCGGGTGAGTCGGGTTTCGAGGTCATGGTCGGCGGCGGGCTAGGCCGCACCCCGTTTCTTGCCCAGACGATCAAGCCGTTCTTGGCGAAGCGCGACGTGCTGAGCTACGTCGAAGCGATCTTGCGGACCTATAATCAGTTCGGCCGCCGCGACAATATCTACAAAGCGCGCATCAAGATCCTGGTGCATGAGCTTCGACCGGAGGCATTTGCCAAGGAGGTCGACGCGGAATGGCAAAGCATCAAGGACGGCGCGTTGGCGCTCGATGCCGCCGCGATCGGCGAGATCGCCGCGCGCTTTCATTATCCGGCGTACCGGCGTCTCGACGACAACCCGCCGGAGCTTGCCGCGGCGCGCCGAGCCGACCGTGGGTTCGAAGCCTGGATGAGCAATTCGGTGGCCAATCACAAGGTCGCCGGCTACGCCATCGTGACGCTTTCGCTCAAGCCGGAAGGCGGCACGCCCGGCGACGCCACCGCCGTGCAGATGGACGCCATTGCCGATCTCGCGGACCGCTATTCGTTCGGGGAGATTCGCGTCGGGCATGAGCAGAACCTGACGCTGCCGCACGTCGCGCAGCGCGATTTGCCGGCGTTGTGGCGCGAGCTTGACGCCATCGGCGTCGCTACCCCGAACGTCAATTTCATTTCCGATATCATTTCCTGCCCCGGCCTCGATTATTGTAGCCTCGCCAACGCGCGCTCGATTCCGATCGCGCAGGAGATCACGCGGCGGTTCCGCAATCTCGATCTGCAGCGCGACCTCGGCCGGCTGCACGTCAATATTTCCGGCTGCATCAATGCCTGCGGCCATCACCACGTCGGCCACATCGGTATTCTCGGCGTCGAGAAGAACGGCGAGGAGTTTTATCAGATCACGCTCGGCGGCAAGGCCGACGAAATCGCAACGCTTGGTACGCTGATCGGTCCTGCGGTGCCCTATGCGCAAGTGGCCGATGTGGTCGAGGATATCGCAGCGGCCTATCTCGAGCTGCGGAC
>Ga0181537_10004175_pt1 | contig 12073 bp, 11 predicted proteins | sample PEATcosm2014_Bin_39_FD_119765 | JGI IMG/M metagenome (GOLD analysis project Ga0181537, IMG submission 119765) | Peatland microbial communities from MTU Mesocosm Facility, Houghton, MI, USA - PEATcosm2014_Bin23_10_metaG | ecosystem: Environmental > Terrestrial > Soil > Wetlands > Peat | place...
AGCCTCGCCAATGCGCGCTCGATCCCGATCGCGCGGGAGATCACGCGGCGCTTTCGCAATCTCGATCTGGCGCAAAATCTCGGCCGCCTGCATGTCAACATTTCCGGCTGCATCAATGCCTGCGGCCATCATCATGTCGGCCATATCGGCATTCTCGGCGTCGAAAAAAACGGCGAGGAGTTTTATCAGATCACGCTCGGCGGCAAGGCCGACGAGAATGCCACGCTCGGCACGCTGATCGGCCCCGCAGTGCCCTACGCCCAAGTGGCCGATGTGGTCGAAGATATCGCCGCCGCCTATCTCGAATTGCGGCAACGGCCGGATGAGTTGTTCATCGAGACGTTCAAGCGCACCGGCGTCGAACCATTCAGGGAGCGTGTCTATGCCACTCGTTGAAGGCGGACGCATCGTCGAGGATCGTTACCGGCACATCGACGACGAGGCGCCGATCCCGGAGCGCGTACCGGTGATCGTGACCGCCAAGCGATTTTTGGCCGAAGCTGAACAGATGGTTCGCCGCGACGGCTCGCTCGGCGTTTTATGGCCGAACGACCGGCGTGTGGCGGAATTGGAACCGTGGCTTGGCCACCTCGCGCTCATCGTATTGGTATTTCCGAAATTCCGCGACGGCCGCGCCTACAGCCAGGCGCGCCTGTTGCGCGAGCATTACGGATTTCGCGGCACGCTGCGCGCCACCGGCGACGTGTTGCGCGATCAATTCGGCTTTCTGGTCCGCGCCGGCTTCGATTCCTTTGCGGTGAAGAAGCCCGCCGATGCGCTGGTTTTCGCCGAGACGGTGGCGCGCTTCAGCGTATTTTATCAACCGAGCGCTGACGGCCAGGTGCCGGCGCTGCGGCGGCGGCTGCAGAGCGCCGATGCTGTGAAAGCCGCCGAAACGGTGTAAGTCTCGTCATTCCAGGGCCGAGCCAACGGGTCCGAACTCCGGCCAGCCCGATGACAGCTCCGCGAGGAGCCCGGAATGACGGCTATGAGGACACCATGACTCCTGTCGTCGCTGTGATTGCCCCCGGTGCGATGGGCGCCGCGGTCGGGAAGCGGCTCACCGATAACGGGGTCAAGGTGCTGACATCGCTCGCTGGCCGCAGCCAGGGAACGGCGGCGCGGGCCAAGGCGGCCGGGATGATCGCCGCGAATGACGACGAGATCGCCGCCGCCGATTTTATCCTTTCGATCTTGCCGCCGGGCGATGCGCTGTTGCTCGCCAAACGTTTTGTGCCGGCGCTGACCGCCAGCAACGCGAAGCCGATTTATGTCGACTGCAACGCCATCAATCCGGCGACGGTCGAATGCGTCGCCGCGGCCATCGCACCGGCCGGCTGCGCCTTCGTCGATGCCGGGATTATCGGACCGCCACCACCCGCCCTCAAAGCGGGGGAGGACAAGCTAACAGGCAATACCCGCATCTATGCCTCCGGCGTGGCGGCGCAGCGCTTCGCCACACTGCGCGACTACGGCCTCGACATCCGCGTGCTCGCCGGCGCCATGAGTGCGGCCTCGGCGCTCAAAATGTCCTATGCCGGCATCACCAAGGGCACGCAGGCGATCGGCGCGGCGATGATGCTGGCGGCGACGCGCGCCGGTTCCGCCGACGCGCTTCTTGCCGAACTGCAATTGAGCCAAAAGGAAATGCTCGGCTGGTTCCAGCGGGGCTTGGCGACGATGCCGCCAAAGGCCTATCGCTGGGTCGCGGAAATGCAGGAGATCGCGGGCTTCGTCGGCGACGATCCGGCGGCGCACGAACTCTACCAAGGCGCGGCGCATTTTTACGAGCGCATCGCCGAGGATTTCGCGGCGGATAAAAAAGACGTTGCCGCGCTGGCTGAGTTTTTGGGCAAGAAACCGCAATGACGAAGTCCGCTACCGGTTAAGCCACCGCCGTGCAAAGCCGAGCAGGCCCTGCGGCAGGAAGATGATCATCGCGATAAAGACGACGCCGAGCGGGATCAGATAGGGAAACTGATCGCCGAACAGTCGCGACAGCAATTCGCGAGCCAGTTGAAAGAAGCCGGCGCCGACGATCGGCCCGACCAGCGTACCGATGCCGCCCAAGACGTTGAAAATCACGGTGTCGCCTGACGTCAAAAAATATACGAAATCGGGCGCGGCGAATTCGTTCTGGATGGCGTAGAGGACGCCGGCGAGGCCGGCGAACAGGCCCGACAGCATCACCGATACGATCTTATAGCGCTCGACGGAATAGCCGATGGCGCGGGTGCGCGACTCGTTCTCGCGGATCGACTGCAACACCATGCCGAATGGCGATTGCGTGACCCGCCGCAAGATCAGGTACGATCCCGTCACCACCGCCAGCACGAACCAGTGCAGGGTCGTCGTCGAGAAACGCACGTCATAGACGAACGGGATCGACAGATGCGGGCGGGTGAAAATCAGGCCGTTCTCGCCGCCGGTGACCCGGGTCCAGGTGAAGATGATGACGTAGAAGATCTGGCTGAAGATGAGCGTGGTGATAGCGAAGTAGATGTCGCGCAGCCTTGTCGAGAAATAAGCGACGAACAGCGCGGCGCCGGCGGCGCCAATGAGGCCGAAGCCGATCGCCAGCCACAAATTCGGCGGGCTCACCATGATCAGCGCCGCCGCCGCGCCATACATACCCAGTCCGAAAAACGCCGAATGGCCGAACGAGATCATGCCGGTGTAGCCGATCAACAGATCCGACGACATCGCCAACAGGCCCCAAATCAGGACTTCGGTCAGGAAGCGGCGCCAAAATTCCGGCAGCAAGAGCGGCGCGACGATCAGGATCGCCATCACCGCGACAAAGCCGATCCAATAAACGGCGGTGTGGCTCAATCCGCCTTTGCGTAGCGGCATCGCTTTATCGAGCGGGGCTGTGGTCATTTCGGTGTCGCAACGAACATGCCGGTGGGCCGGAACAACAGCGTCAGGATCAGCACGACGAAGGACACGATGATCGCCTGCGACGGATCGACCCAGATCGCGGCGTAAGATTCAAGCAGGCTGATAAAGATGGCCGCGGCGATCGAGCCGCCGAGGCTGCCCATGCCGCCGACCACCACGACAATGAAGGCCTTGAGCACCCAGTCGAGCCCCATGGAGTGGTCGACGCCGACCAGCGGAGCAAACAGCACGCCGCTTGCGGCCGCCATGGCGGCGCCGATGGCGAAAACACCGGTGAACACCCACGGCACCGGGATGCCCATGGCTTGCGCCATCACGCGGTCCTGGGTAGTGGCGCGAATCCAGATGCCGAATTTGCCGAATTTCAAAAACAGCCAGAAGCCGCCGATGATGAGCGCCGACAACACCGCGATCATGATCCGGTACCAGGGATATTGCAGATAGAACAACGTGAATTCGCCGGTGATGGGCGCCGCGATCCGGCGCGCCGTCGGCCCGAACTGCCACAGCGCGAAATTCTGCAGCACCAGCGAAATGCCGAACGTGACCAGGATCGTATTCAACGGATCGCGACCGATCAGCGGCCGCAGCGTCACGATCTGCAGCGCCGCGCCGAGAATGGCGATGATCAGCGCGGCGCCGACCAGCGCTAGCCAGAAGCTGCCGGTGGCCGCGGCGACGACGACTCCGACATAGGCGCCGAGCATGAATAATTCGCCATGAGCAAAATTGACGACGTCCATGATGCCGAAAATCAGCGTCAAACCCGAAGCGATCAGCGCCAAAATCATGCCCGTGACGATGCCGTTCACCGTCTGAATGATCAGCAGCTCGAAAGGTATGGCTTGAAAAAAATGGCCGAGCGCATTCATCGCTCATACCCCCAGATATTGCTTGATGACCGGGTCGTTGACGTCGATTTCGGAGGCCGCGCAGTGGTGCCGTACGCTGCCCTTTTCCATGAGATAGACGCGCTCACTCGCTTCCAGCGTCAACGGCACGTTTTGCTCCACCAGAAGGATGGCGACCCCTTCGTTGTGCAGCGCCTCGATGATCAGCCGGATCTGCGTGACCATGCGCGGCATCAGCCCCTCGGTCGGCTCGTCGAGCAGGATGATTTTTGGCTCCAGCATCATGGCGCGCGCGATGGCCAGCATTTGCTGTTCGCCGCCCGACAAGGTGCCGCCGGCCTGGCCACGCCGTTCCGCCAGAACCGGAAAGAACGTGAAGACCTTGTCGAGCAGCTCCTGACGCTTCTCCTCGGTGACGCCGCGGCGGTCGAAACCGGTGCGCAGATTCTCCATCACCGTGAGCAGGCGAAAAATCCGGCGGTCTTCCGGCACGTAGCCAATGCGGAGACGCGCCAGTTTGTGCGGCGCCAGACCGGTAATGGCATTGCCGTCAAACAGCACGGTACCGCGGCTCGGCTGCACCAGGCCCATGATGCTCTTCAAGGTCGTGCTCTTGCCGACGCCGTTGCGGCCGAGGAGCCCGACCACCTCGCCGGCGCCGATCTTGAGCGAGACGCCGTGCAAGATGTGGCTCTTGCCGTAATAGGTATGCACGTCCTCGACCAGGACGAGCGGCTCGGCGCTGTCGGCTCCGGCGCTCATGTCTTGAGATAGACCTCCAGAACTTTGGGGTTCTGCTGGATTTCCTCCGGCGTTCCCTCCGCGAGTATCTGGCCGTAATGCAGCACGGTAATGCGGTCGCAAAGCTCCATCACCACTTGCATATCGTGCTCGACGATCAGGATAGTGAGATCCTTAGCGATGCCGCGCACCAGTTCCATGGTCTCGTTGGTTTCGACCTGGCTCATGCCGGCGGTCGGCTCGTCCAGGCATAACAGCTTCGGTTCGGTCGCGAGCGCAATGCCGATCTCGAGATTGCGCTGCTCGCCGTGCGACAGATTGGAGGCCAGTTCATAGGCCTTGCCGAGCAGGCCGACGGCATGGAGCGCGGCTTCGGCCTTGTTATTGGTATCGGGGAAGGCGCCGTGGTGCGAGATCATGTTCCAAGCGTGCCGGCGCGATTGCGCGGCGATGCGCACGTTTTCCAGCGTGGTGGCGTTGGGCAGGATATTGGTGATCTGGTAGGAGCGGGCGATGCCTTTTTGCGAGATAGCGTTGGAGCGCAGGCCGGTGGTCTCTTCGCCATTGAAGATGATGCGGCCGCTGGTCGGCCGCAGCACGCCGGTCAGGCAATTGAAGAACGTGCTCTTGCCCGCGCCGTTGGGTCCGATGATGGCATGCACCTGGTCGCGCGCCACCTCGAAATTGACCTGAGACAGCGCCGCAAGCCCGCCGAAACGGACGGACAACATTTCGGTCTTGAGGATAGGTGCCGCCGCCGCTCCCCGGCCAGCCGCCGGGGAGCCCGCGTCGATCGAAGGCTCTACGCGCACTTAGGCGGAGAACGTGCAAGCCGGCGGAACGATGGTCTTGTCCTTCGGCACGGTCTCGTGCAGGTGATAGGTGCCGCCGCCGATCTCGAAGATGAACTCGCGCAAGAACGCCTGATGGTCGGCCTTGCGCAGTGTCTTGTCGCCTTGCGGAAAATCGTCGCTTTCCTTCACCTCGAGACCTTCGAGCGCCTCGATCAGCTTCATCGTGTCGTCGCGACTTTCGAACTTCGACATCTCCATGGCGATTTTCATGGCGTTCAAGGCTTCGTAGTTCGACTGCACGTATTTATCGGGCAGCGGGCCGGTCGGATCGACCTTGGCGAGCCGGGCTTTGCCTTCGTCGAAGAACCGGTGCAGATAAGACGTGTTGAGCGGCCCGTCGAACACCGGAATGTAGCGGTTGATGGCGATGAAGCCATCGAGTTTGTTGCCGGTCGCGAGCAGATTGGTCGATTCGGAGATTGAGCCGTCGCCGGCCCATTTGTATTTCTTGGTCAGGCCGAGATCGTAGGCCTGGTTGGCGATGGTGACGCCGTCCTTGCCAAAAAAGATGCCGAACAGCCCATCGAAATTGCCGGAAATTTTCGACAGGAAAGGCGTCATGTCGGCGGTGCCGAGCGGAATGCCGGTGGTGCCCACCACCTCGCCGCCGTTCTTCTTGATCTCGGCGACATAAGCGTCACGCGTCGACTGGCCCCAAGAGTAATCGGCGTAAACGATGTGCCAGGTCTTGCCCATTTTGGTCAGCGTCGGCGCGAACGCCACCGCTTGCGCCGGCGCGTAATCGTGCAGACGAAACGTGTAGCGATTGCAGGCCGACGTCGTCAGCGTGGTGTCGAGGCAGACCGTGATCATATTGACGATCTTGGCTTGCTCCCAAACCGGCAAGCAAGCCAGGCAGATATTAGACAGGAAGCCGCCGACGTGCACGTCGATGTTGTCCTGCACCATCTTCGCGGTCTTTTGCCGAGCGACGGCCGGTGAAGTCTCGTCATCCACGATGTCGAGTTCGACCGGGCGGCCATTGATGCCGCCATTGGCATTGATGCGGTCGGCCGCCATTTGCAGGCCGACGATCGAAGTCTTGCCGCCGGCGGCGCCGGCGCCGGAGAGCGGCTGCTCGGAACCGATTTTATAGGCCTTAGCGGCGCCGAAGGCCGCCCGCCACGGCGCCGGCACCAGCATCATGGCGCCGATCGCGCCGCCGCCCCATCCGACAAGGCGGCGGCGGGTTACTTTACCGCGGTACCAGATGTCTTGCGCCCAGGCCTCGTCTTTCCATTTTTCGCTCATCGCACGTCTCCCTCTGGAATTCGCTGCATTATCAAGCCCGGCCCCGACCAAGCTTCCGGCTAGCAATTATCGTTAGCAAACGCGATCTTGACGGCAGTTTCAACCGATTTCGCGCCGTCGCGGAACGGATCGGCGGCAGGCAGCGCGCGTAACAACGTCGCGGCGACCGCATTTTTCTGTGGTCGCTTGACGATAAAATGGGCAATTATCTGGACCGCAACAGAATGCGGAGCGTGCGATGGCGACGGCCACGATACGGCGCGAAGACCCCGGCCCGTTGCTGACCGGCCGGGCGGCACGGCTCGCGATCCGGCGCAACGCCCATGGCGGGCCGACTTCGGGGCTGGCGCCGGGATTTGTGCAGGCCAATCTCGCCATTTTGCCGGCGGCGCTGGCGCAGGATTTTTTGTACTTCTGCCAGCGTAATCCAAAGCCTTGCCCCCTGATCGGCGTATCGGCGCCGGGCGATTGGCGCGTCCCGGCGCTGGCCGAGGACCTCGATATCCGCACCGACCTGCCGCGCTATCGGGTCTGGCGCGACGGCGCGCTGGTCGATGAGCCGAGCGATCTTTTGGCCTCTTGGCGCGACGATCTGGTCACTTTCGCCATCGGCTGTTCGTTCTCGTTCGAGCAGGCGCTAATCGAAGACGGCATCGAGTTGCGCCATATCACGTGCGATTGCACCGTGCCGATGTACCGCACCTCGGTCGAAACGGCGCCGGCCGGTCCGTTTCACGGGCCGCTGGTGGTCTCGATGCGGCCGATGAAGCCGGCTGATGCCATCCGCGCGGTTCAGATCACCACCCGATTTCCCTCCGTTCACGGCGCGCCGGTGCATCTCGGCAAGCCGGAACTGATCGGCATCGCCGACCTCGGCGCGCCGGATTACGGCGACGCCGTACCGATCAACGACGACGAAATTCCCGTGTTTTGGGCCTGCGGTGTGACGCCACAATCGGTGATCGCGGCGGCGCGGCCGGAATTTTGCATAACGCATTATCCCGGCGCCATGCTGGTGACCGACCGGCGCAACAGTGAATTCGCGATTATGTGAGGGCGAGAGAACGGCGAATAGTGAGTGGCGAATGGCGAAATAGTGGGCTCTTGGCCTTTCTCACTATTCGCTACTCGCCATTCGCTAGGGGCCGTACCCGCTCGGCCTGACCCAAACAAGGTTTACGCATGAACGACAAGCCTAGGCCGGACGTCGAAAAGCCGTTCGACCCGGCCAGCGCGGGCTGGGACATGGTCGAACCCTTGGGCTTCGGCGAATTGATCGGGCCGTTGTGGCAGCGGTCGGATGGGACAGTCTCGCGGTTCGGTTTTGTCGTCACCGCGAAGCATCTCAACTTCAATAATATTTTACACGGCGGCATGCTGGCGACGCTGGCCGATCAGTCGATGGGCATGACGGCGCAGCGCGCCACCGGCATCAAAGCGCATGTCACCATCGAGCTTAATATCCAGTTCATCGGCACCGTGCGGCTCGGCGAATTCGTCGAAGCCCATTGCGAGGTGGTGCGCGCGGCACGCTCGATCGTGTTCATGCAGGCCAAATTAGTCGCCGGCACGCGCATCGTGGCGTCGGCGACCGGGATTTGGAAGATTATCGGGCGGCCTTAGACCAGGACGACTTGCCGTCGACCGCTGATCTCTGACTTTTATCGCAAGACGTTATCGTAGTCTCGGCGGATAGGCTGGCGGTGCGTTTAACGGGCCGGCCCCGAGCGGCTTCTTCAGCAGGCCCGAGCGCAACAAGTCGGCGCGGGGCATCGGCGCGGGGGGCGCTACCGGCGCCGGCACGATCGGTGCCACCACCCGATGCAAGGCCGCGCTGTCGAGGGATGCGCCGTTATCCGCGAACTCGCCGTCGCGCATGCGCTGATTGACGGTGGCGCTGCGCCAACGCTCGATCACCATCGGGATCAAATCGCGGCTGATGTGAGCGCCGGCGTCGGCTCGGGTATTGCCTTCGGCTTCGCTGTTCGGCCGCTGCGCCGCGGGCAATTCGCCAAAGCTCATGCGGGTCGGCAGCGCTACGCCCGGGCCGAAGGTGAAGGTCTCGCGCATCCCGAGCGAGGGAATAAACGAAAGCAGGTTCGCCGCCGCTTCCGACGCCGCCGAACGGATCAGCGCCTGGTCGCGGTCGTTCGACAGCCGCATGACAAACAGCGTCGAACATTGCGAAATGATGGTGGGATCGATCTCGGCCGGCCGCTGCGTCACCAGGCCGAGGAACACGCCATATTTGCGACCTTCCTTGGCAATGCGCGACAGCGCGCGGCGGGTCGGACCGAAACCAATCTTGCCGTCGGCCGGAGCGTAGCGATGCGCCTCCTCGCAGACGAACAATAGCGGCGCCACGCCGTCGCTCCACAGACCGAAGTCGAACGCCATGCGGCACAGCACCGACACCACCGAATCCACCACTTCGGCCGGGAAGCCGGCCAGTTGCATGATAGTCATCGGCTTGCCCTGCGGCGGCAGCCGAAACAATTGGCACAGAATATCGGCCATGGTGTCGCCGCCGATATTGGCGTTCTCGAACATGAAAGCGTAGCGCGGATGATTGCGGATCGTTTGAATCCGCGAAATCAGCTTGTGATAGATCATGCGCGACGAACGGTTTTCCAGCTTGCCCATCTGCTCGTCGAGCAGGTTGATCAAGTCCTCGACGCGATAGGGCACCGGTGTATCCGCGGTGAAACCGGCGTCGCGCGGATCGCGCTTCTTGGCGAGAGCGCGGTCGGCGCCGTTGCGATATTGCAAGTAAGCGGCTTTTGCCTGCGGAATAGCCTCCGAGAGAATTTCGATCTCCTCATCGACGCCCGGCCGGCCGCCGAAGAACGCGTCGACGATCTCCTCGAAGTTAAACAGCCAAAATGGCAGGCGCAAATTGCGCGGCGTCAGCACCTGCGCCTTGTCGCCAAAACAGCGGCCGTATTCGTTATGCGGGTCGACCAGAAAAATCCGAAGGTTCGGCCGCGTGTCGAGAATTTTCTGCAGGATGATCGCGACGCCACTCGATTTGCCGACGCCGGTGGTGCCGACGATAGCGAAATGCCGGCTCACCAGATTGTCGATATCGATATGCACCCGGATATTGGGATTCTGTTGCAAATGGCCGATATCGACGCGATCGGCATCGGCGGCGCCGTAGATCAGCCGCAACTGCGCGTCGGTCAACATCGCGGCGCCGTCGCCGATGTTGGGATATTCCGAAACGCCGCGCTGAAAGCTCGCCACGCCGGCTTGAGTACGGATCTCGCCGATAAGGTCGAGATGAGCGACTTTGCGGAATCCCTGTCCTCTGCCGGCCGCGGACCAGGCTTGTTCGCCGATCTCGGTTAGCAAGCCGAGAACAAGGCCCTTGGCCGTCGTCAGGGCCATGAATTTTCCGACCGTCGCGTTATTACCGCCAGCCGCCGGCGCCGTAAGTTCGACAGTGGCATGCGATCCTGCGATCGTCGCCACCCGGCCGATCGTCCCGGACTCGGCCGGCGCGCGCAGATCGCTTGCCAGTGCTGCTTCCACGTTTTCCACGATGCTTTCTTGCCATGTTGCGGGACATCCGCCCGTAGGGGGAAATACCAAGGTGCCATTTCGCTCGCGTTAATTCATGGTAACGAGCTTTAAGTAAATCTCGGATGCCGTGGCCATTGGCGCGGCAATTCGTGCGTGATCACGACGGCGATTTGCGCCGTGGTTAAGATCGCGTTTGCAAAACGACTGGCATTGAAATCGTCCGCGGCATGCACGGCCGCCGCATGGCAGGAACGGGCAAGCGCCCGGAGCGGCGTTATTCGGCCGCTTCACGATGCCGATGCAACAAGGGTAAAATGCGCGCCCGTTCGCCGGCAACGGCGACCAGCACGTGATTCTCCGGCACGGACTGCCAAGTGCCGGGTTCGCTGTCGAGCGGTTCGGAAACCACCACGATGTTGTTCCCCGCCTCCCGATAATAAAGGGTATTGGCCTGATCGTTTACCGCATAGCGAAACGCATACAGATCCTGCCCGTTCGAAAGCGCCGCCGTGAAGCGCAAACGATCCGCGGGCTCGGTCTGATCGAGGAGCGCCGTGAGCCGCGTCAGCGTTTGCCCCGTCGCCGCCACGGGATCGTTCATGCCGGCGCCCATGATGGCGAGAAAAATCGCCTCCGAGTCGGTGGTGCCGATGCGCGACGGATAAAGCTTGTCGGGAATGAGCGCCTCGACCTGCCGGCGCAACCGGTTCCAGCCGCCGATAAAACCGTTGTGCATGAATATCCATCGCCCGCAGGCGAAGGGATGGCAATTCGGCCGGGTCACCGGCGTGCCGGTCGCGGCGCGGACATGGGCAAAGAACAAGTGCGACTGCAAATGCCGGCACAAGTAACGCAGATTCTCGTCCGACCACGCCGGCCGAAGCTCACGGTAGAGACCCGGCTCCGGGTGGCTGCCATACCAGCCAAGGCCGAAACCGTCGCCGTTGACGCTCGCCGTCGATTCCAGGGCATGGATGCTCTGCGAGATCAGGGAATGCGACGGCTCGGTCACGTAATGTTCGAGGGCCGTGGTTTCTCCGCGATAAGCGATCCAGCGGCACATGATCCGGTTTCTGCCTTTGCTATCGTGGTCGACGGGCTTCTCAGGCCGCCAGTGTGGTTTCCTGAATCCAGCGCGACACTTTATGCAGCGCAATCTCGGCGCCTTCGTGTCTATTTTCGGCGAAAACGCGCAACTGCGCGTCCGCCGAAGTGCCCTCCGAAACAATGAACCGGCAGCGCTCGACCTGTTCCGCGCAGCCCAGCGCATCGGCATCGGCGGCCACCAATCCCAACACGCGCTCCAGCGTGTCGCCAACGGTAATACCGCCCGATCGCGACACGAAAGTTCCCTGCACGCCGTAGCGCTGCGCGCGCCATTTGTTCTCGACCGCAATGGCGCGGTCGACGACGTTCAGCTCGGCATTATGCCCGGAGTGATCATAGAGGTAACGCGCCAGTACGCGATAAAGCGAAGCGATCGCGACGGTGTCGTCGAGCCGGGTGCAGCAATCTGGGGCGCGCAGTTCCAAGGTCGGATATTTGCGCGACGGCCGGATCGCCCACCACAAATGACTTGCATCGGACATCGCGTCCGAGCGCACCATCGCCTCGACATAAGAATCGTATTCCGCGTTGGTGCGAAACAATTCCGGCAGGCCGGTCCGCGGCAGTTCATCGTAGGCGGCGAGACGGTAGCCTTTGAGGCCGGTCGCGCGGCCGGCCCAGAACGGCGACGATGTCGCCAACGCGATGAACAGCGGCAGGTATGGCAGCATGCGCGCCATCACGTCTATGCGGCGCTCCGGCTCCGGAAATTCGACGTGCACATGCATCCCGCACAGCATATTGCGCTGGCCGATCATCTGCAGGTCGTCCATGACCTGGTCGTAGCGACCTTTGGGGCTCTGGACGGCTTCGCGCCACGACGCCAAAGGATGCGTTCCGCAC
>Ga0181537_10004176_pt1 | contig 12072 bp, 10 predicted proteins | sample PEATcosm2014_Bin_39_FD_119765 | JGI IMG/M metagenome (GOLD analysis project Ga0181537, IMG submission 119765) | Peatland microbial communities from MTU Mesocosm Facility, Houghton, MI, USA - PEATcosm2014_Bin23_10_metaG | ecosystem: Environmental > Terrestrial > Soil > Wetlands > Peat | place...
CACGCAGACCGGACGCAATGACGACGGGACCGATCCCTGGACCATGTCGCATATTGAAGCGCCGGTGGGCCTGACGCCCTATGAAAGCTGGCCGCACGGCGAAAGCAAAAAGCAGTTTCTGGACAAGTTCGCAACCGATCTGGATCACGATCTGCCGGGCTACTCCATTGGCATCAGCCAGCCGATCATCGACAACGTCAACGACATGATTGGCGGTGCGCACAGCCCGCTGGTCATCAAGATCTATGGCCAGGATCTTACCGAGCTGCGCCGGATCGGCCAGCAGATGGTGGACGTCCTGTACACGATCCGCGGCACTTCAAGCGCCTCGATCTTCCAGGAGCCGCCTATCCCGCAGATCGAAGTCAATCTGGACCGGGAGCGGGCCGCGCGATACGGCGTCAACATGACCGACCTGCAAAACGTGATCCAGACCGGCGTCGGCCAGGCGCCGGTTTCGACCGTTTACGTCGGTGAACGCATCTACCCGCTGACCGTCCGGTATACGGAAGCGGCGCGCAACCGGCCCGAGTCGCTGGCCGACCTCACCGTGAATACTGCCAGCGGCCAGCAGATTCCGCTTTCGCAGATCGCTGACGTGCGAGTGCACCAGGGTGAGAGCGTCGTGACGCGCGAGATGGGCGAGCGAAACCTTACTATCCGCATTGACAACCGGGACCGAGACCTGACTTCCTATCTGCGGGAAGCGCAGAGCAAAATTGCGAGCCAGGTGCATTTTGATCCGAATAAGATCCGGCTCGAATGGGGCGGCCAGTTCGAGAACCAGCGTCGCGCTGAGGCGCGGCTGCTGCTGATCCTCGCGATGGTGATGGGCATGATGCTGATTTTCCTGACCGTCGGCATCGGCTCGTTCCGTCAGGCCGTGCTGATTCTGGGAGTAGTGCCGCTCGCCACGCTCGGCGGTCTCGCCTCCCTGCACCTGACCGGGCAGACGCTGAACGTTGCGACCGGCGTTGGCTTCATTGCGCTGTTTGGTGTCGCGGTACAAAACGGCATCATCATGGTCTCAAATCTGAACCGGATGCGAAAAGCGGGATTCGAGCTGCACGAGGCCATCATGCAAGGAGCAACCGAGCGTTTGCGCCCGGTGCTGATGACGGCCACTGTTGCAACGCTTGGCATGCTGCCAGCGGCAATCCATACCGGCGTCGGCAGCGATGTGCAACGCGGGATCGCGACCGTCGTGGTCGGGGGCCTTGCGATCGCCACGGTACTGACACTGTTCGTGCTGCCCTCGCTGTATCACGTCATTGAGCACCGGGCCGAGGATCGAAGCGGGCGCGCGGGGTGGGGATCGTGAGCGCGCGCGCCCTCGCCTGCGTGCTCGCCGCCCTGTTGACCGGCTGCGCGGTCGGACCAAATTTCAAGCGGCCGGCGCCGCCGCCCGCCGCCGACTACGGGGGCGCACCATCGCACGGCGAAACCGTCTCGGCTCCGGGGACGGGCGGCGATTCGCAGCGCTTCGTGAGCGGCATGGATATTCCAGCACAGTGGTGGACCTTGTTTCAGTCCCCAACGCTCACACACTTGGTCGAGCAGGCGCTCAAAGCCAATCCGGACGTCCATGCGGCCGAGGCCGCACTACGCCAGGCGCATGAACTTTATCTGGCGCAGCGCACCAGCTTCTTTCCGGTGGTGGCTGGAACCGCCGGCGTCACTCGCTCGGAATACCCAACCAATACGTTGACCAGCCCGACAGTGTCGCCGAACTCAACCTACACCTTGTACACACCGCAGCTTACGTTGAGTTACCTGCCCGATGTATTTGGCGGCACGCGGCGCACCGTCGAAGCCGCCCGAGCGCAGGCCGAAAGCTCGCGCTTTCAGCTCGAGGCGGCGTATCTGAGCTTAAGCAGCAACGTAGTGGTTACGGTGCTGCAGGAAGCTTCGCTTCGTGGCCAGATTGCAGCCACCGAGCGACTGGTCCAGCTGCAGCACCAGATGACAGAAGCGGCGCAGCGCCAGCGCACGCTCGGCACCGCCAGCGAACTGGACCTGCTGGCGCAGCAGTCGGCGGAGGCGCAGGTGACTGCGACGCTGCCGCCATTGCAGAAGCAATTGGGCCAGACTCGCGATGCGCTGACGGCGCTCCTCGGCCGACTGCCTTCCGAAGAGCCCGCAGAGACCTTCTCCCTGGCGGATTTGACCTTGCCGGTCGATCTGCCGGTCAGCCTGCCCTCGAAACTCGTTGGGCAGCGACCGGACGTGCGCCAGGCCGAGGAAAACCTTCACGCCGCTTCGGCCGCAGACGGCGTGGCGCTTGCAAACATGCTGCCGCAATTCTCCATCGACGGGGACCTGGGCTCCAGCGCATTGAAACTCAGCCAGCTGTTCTCGCCCTACACCGGGTTCTGGGACATTGGCGCCTCGCTCACGCAGACTCTGTTCGACGCCGGGGCGCTGCTGCACCGGCACCGCGCCGCGGACGCGGCCCTAGACCAGGCGGGAGCGCAATATCGCTCGGCCGTGATCCTGGCTTGCCAGAACGTGGCCGACACCCTGCGGGCGCTGCAATCGGACGCGGACGCGCTCAAGGCGAGCGCCGAAGCGGATCGCGCCGCGAAGGCGACCTTTGATCTGGCTCAGCGCCAATATGAACTCGGCACTATCAGCCTCATGGCCGTGCTCAATGCCGAACAAAGCTACCGGCAAGCGGAGTTGGCGGTGATCCAGGCCCGGGCCAACCGATACTCTGATACCGTGGGACTGTTCCAGGCGCTCGGCGGCGGCTGGTGGAATCGTCAGGGAGATCCTGTGCATGAACAATCTGGTACTGCGCAGCAATGAATCCGGCGCGGTGACGCTGACGCTGAACCGGCCGGAAAAACTTAACGCGCTATCCAAGGAGCTGATGGAGGACCTGGATGAGCATGTAACCAAAATCGCGCGCGAGACGCGTACGGTGGGTGTTGTCATCGTGCGCGGTGCCGGCGGCCACTTCTCCGCCGGCTACGACATGACCGAGGTGCAGGAATACGTCCGCGCCCACGCCAAGCCGCACTATCACTCCGAGGTCATCGATAAGCTCGCTAATCTGCCGCAACCGGTTGTCTGCGCAGTGCAGGGCCACTGCTCGACCGGTGCGCTGGAACTGGCTCTGGCGGCCGACCTAATCATCGCCAGTGAATCAGCGCAATTCTCCGATGCCTATGCCCGCTGGGGCTTGACTCCCGTCTGGGGCCTGAGCCTGAGGCTCCCGCATCGCGTGGGCACAGCCAAGGCGAGCGAGATGATGCTCACTTGCCGCAATTACTCAGGCCGCGAGGCGCTGGCGATGAACCTGATCAATATGTGTTTTCCCGATGAGCGCCTGGAGGCGGGGCTCGCAGCGCTCGCCGCGGATATCCTCGCCAACTCCTGGTACGCCAATCAGGTCAACAAGCGCGTGCTGCTCGCCAGCGACATGCTGCCGCTGCGCGATGCCCACGAACTGGAGCTCTTTAAGAACGAAGGTCTCGCGCCGGATGCCAAGCAACGGGTCGAGAAGTTCTTTGCGCACCGCAAGCCGCAAGCGTAGCGGCACAGCGCCGGCGCGCTGCCCCGGCGCATTGCAGTCATTGCGATAATGCCAGGAGGACCGGTGATGGACAGCAAACCACCGCTGCCGCCCTTTACAGTCGAGACGGCGCGGCAAAAAGTCCGGATGGCAGAAGATGCCTGGAATTCACGCGATCCTGATCGTGTCGTACTGGTTTATACCGCGGATACCCGCTGGCGCAATCGCGCCGAATTTCCCGTTGGCCGCGAGCAGGTGCGGCAGTTTCTACAGCGCAAGTGGGCCAGGGAACTCGATTACCGCCTGATCAAAGAACTGTGGGCCTGCGACGGGCCGCGCATCGCGGTGCGGTTTGCCTACGAATGGCATGACGATTCCGGCCAATGGTTTCGCAGCTATGGCAATGAAAACTGGGAATTCAACGCTCAGGGTCTGATGATGCGCCGCTACGCCAGCATCAATGACCTGCCGATCAAGGCGACGGACCGAAAGTTCCTGTGGCCGATCGGTCCGCGCCCGGTCGAACATCCGGGCTTAAGCGAGCTGGAGCTATAACGGCTGATACAGCCCTGCATGCTTCCCGAACAGGGTTTCAGGCGGCGGCGAGAAGGGGCCTTCAGAGCGCTTTCGATAGGCCCGCAAATAAGCCGCGGCGCTGGGCGTATTGCGGCGCAAAAACGCCGATTCCGGAACCGCTGCGGATTTCATAGATCTTATCGAACAGATTGATGACATCGAACCGCACCGTCAGAGGTCCGGTGCCGGTAAATTGAAACGCGTGACTTAAGCCGAGATTGTATTGCACGTAGCTCGGCGTGTGATCACCGTTCGGGATGACGAAGCCGTCGGGCAGAACCAAGTCCTCGCGCAAACCGGTACCAAACAGCAGATCGGCACTGAACCGCGTGTCGTGCCACAGATACGACACTCCGCCCGACGCCGAAACCCGCTCCTCATGGTCGAGATGGATATAGTTGTCGCTGATGTAGGCGAGCTGTTGTGCGGTGAAGTTGAATTGCGAAGACTCAATGGTTTCACCCTTGGCGCTCTGAAAGGCAAGATTCCCATACGCAGAAAACGCATCGACCGTGTAGTTGCCGGTGAACTCGATGCCAACGATCCGGCCAAAGTGATAGTTGAAGGGTGTCAGGATTATCGGCGCGCCGAACTGACCCTCGTCGATCATATGCAGGGATGACTTGTAGAAGCTGTCGGTGCCCACGGTCAGGCGCCGGTCGAGAAATTTCTGCTGTAAGCCGACATCATAATAATCGGCCCGTTCCGCGACCGGCGGCGTGTCCAGTGTGACCGTTCCGGGAGGAATAGCCGTGGTATTGGTAAATTTTGTGAAGGTCTCGGCCGCGACCAACTCAAATGGTGGTGGCGTAAAGTAACGCGCGTAGCCGCCGTGCACCGTTGTGCCCGAGGGAGCATCCCAGATCAGATTGACGCGCGGACTGAGCTGTCCGCCGCTTGAATAGCCATTGTAGTGATCGGCGCGCAGGCCATAATTGACAGTCAGGCTGCTGAGCGCATGCCATTCATCCTGCAGGTAAGCGCTTTCGATTGACTGCTTTTGCGAGCCGTTGTCAACAATGGACTCGGGCACGTCGCTGGTCTGGACTCCTGTTGGGTCAGTCGGCAGCACCTGTGAAGTGGTGTCGCTTGAGGCGGCGTCGTGCTGTAAATAGAAGCCAGCGCGCAACGTATGCGCATCATTGAGCCGGTACGAACTGTCGGTTTGCCAGGCCAGGGCGACGTCACGCTTGACCGCGTCCTGGGCGATGCCGTTAAACAGCAGATCGCCGATCTCGTCCGGCTCGAAATCTAGACTGCTATACCGACCCGACAGCGAGCTTTGCCAGTTCACTGCTCCCTGCGAGTGCTGCCAGCTCAGGATCGCGTATTGCGTGAGCTCGTGCTGATTCTCGTTCAGATCGTTGCTGAGAAAAGCCGTCTGGCCGTTGACGTCCAAGCCCAGCGTTGGCTGCAACCCATGCTGGTTCGGAATCTGAAACTCATCGCTCGAGATGCCGAGAATCAACGACAAGCGGTTGGCAGGATCAATAATGTCTTCGAAATAGCCGAAGCCATGTGCCTGCGTGGAATGATCATGCAACGGCTCAGTGCTGCCGTCCGGCGATTCAATGCCAAGATCGTTACGGGTCAGATCGCCGCTCACGAAGTAGCTGAATTTTCCCGTGCTCGCGCCGTAATCGAAGGCAGGCTCAAAGCTGCTGTGACTGCCGCCATAGACAGACAGATCACCAGCAGGTTGCAATAGGCCGCTGCTGGTGGTCACGTCGATGACACCGGCGGTGCGCAGGCCGTATTCGGCCGGCAGCACGCCCGTGATGAGACTTAATGAGGAAATCAACCGCGGACTCAGCGTCTGACTGAAAACGCTGATTCCCTCGGGCAGGATTACGCCATTGAGGCGGTATTGCAGTCCATTGTGATCGCCGCGCACGTGCAGCTGCCCGAACGAATCCTGGGCCACATCGGGCGACTGCAGCAGCACCTGATTCATCATTGCGTTCTGACCACCCGGGGAAGCGGCAATGGCCTCGGAGTCAATTGTGTAGGTCGAAGCGCCGGTCTGAGTCTCTATCTCGGAGCGCTCCTCGTTGAGCCGCTGGGCCGTGACCACAATCGTTTCGATGGTAGGCACAGTCGCATCCGCGACGGCATTGTCGACAACCGGCGCCACGGCGTCGGCGGCCAGCAAGGGCGATGTGGCCAGTAAGGCCGCCACGACCCCGACCAGTGTCAGTCGGTATTTCGAAAAAAACATGAGTCCGATCCTGTGCAAGCAAAATAGCTCGCGTACGCGCAGGCCGTACGACGACTTCCACAATGGGATCCCGCCGCGATGGGCGGGAGAACAGGGTCAGATCAGCGGTGGTCCGCGCGCGTCATAGGACGCGGCTTCAATACTTTGCGGGGAAGATATCGCCTGGACAATGAAAGCCGGGCGTCGAATCAGTGGGCCCTGAACCACGCGCGGCAATTCGGGCGGGCCGGCGTTACCGGTAGAGTACAGACACAGCAAGCACTGCGGATGCAGATCGCCGTGTCTTCCGATGTCGTCCTTGTGAAAGTGGGAGGCCTGGACAATGCCGCCAAACAGCACCGCAAAGGCCATCGCCAGCGCAATGCGCCGGCGGACCCGTGCGACTGAGAATGGGCGAGCGGACGAAATCATCGAATTGGCACAATTCCAAGCGAAAACGCGGCCAGTATCACTGTATCCCTACCGGTTTTCAATAGGATTTGCTGCATTGCGTCTATTCCTCACTTAATGGCAACCCCCGCCCCGCCCCTTTTGTTCAATGGCAGTTCATCCCCTTGGGTGATGCTCGTCTGGTAAGGATAAAGACACGCGCATACCACCGCGCGGCAATAACCTTCGATTCATCGGCACCAACAAGCGGCTGGCAGGCATCTTCGCGATCACATAGACCCAACGGGAATTTGGCAATCTGAAATTGAATCGGTTCGCGCGCCAGAGCGGCAACGCCGCCGGGCCGACTCCAAGCTGACGCCGCAGTCGGAGCACGCTAAGCTTCCCGCATGCCGACTTTGCGCATTTCCACAGATCCGGCCGAGCTCGACGTGTCGATGATCCACCGCTTCCTGTCGCAGGAATCGTACTGGGCCAGCGGCATAGCACGCACCCTGGTAGAAAAATCGATCGCACACTCCATCTGCTTCGGCGGCTATATCGACGGCCAGCAGGTCGCATTCGCCCGCGTGGTTACGGATCGCACCACCTTCGCACACCTGAAAGACGTGTTCGTGCTGCCGGCGTTTCGCGGCCGCGGCTACGGAATTGCCATCACGCAAGCTGTGATGTCGCACCCGGATTTACATGCGGTCGCATTCACGCTTGGGACCGGCGATGCGCACAGGCTCTATGCGCGCTTCGGATTTGTGCCACTGCCAGCGCCTGAGCGCTCGATGCTTCGACCGGGAACATTCTTGGAGCCAGCCGACGGCTGATTGGCCGGCAAAAAAAACCCCGGCGGCCTGGTTCATCGGGGGGGACAGGCCACCGGAGCCAAGGACCCGGATTCGGGACTTAAGTGAATCCGGTCCATCACCCGCCTAGGGAGAACAGCGGGGAGTGCTTGGGACACTCACTGAGATTAGAAGACGTTGTCCTTGAAAAGTTCCGGCCGACCCTAGCAGCGGCGCTCGCTGCATGATGGTTTTCAATCGCGCTAGGCCGACGCATTCCGCATCACTCGCGACTGCACGACGAACGCGCCTGCTGCTGTTGCCGTTTAGCGACGCAACATGGGCCCGATTGGCGTTGCGGCAAAAGTTCCCGGGGACATCACTCGGGCACCTAAAATTTTCTTAATGCCGCGCTGCCAACGTCGCAGTCATCATGTTGCCATCTAGGACGTTGTCAGCCGATGGCCGCCCGCTATGCGGCCCTGACTAACCGGTCTGACGCTAAGTCGGGCTTGCCAAATTAAGCTTCTTAAGAGGTGTATCGGTGAAAAACTATATTGTGTTTCTGGCGCTCGGTGCGACCGCAATGTTCTCGGCAACGGCGATCGCGGCGGGCGGTTACGGTTATGGCTACGGTAACTCCGGCTATTACGATACCCCCGGGCCATACGTAGGCGCGAGCGTCGGTCAGGTCTTTTACAAGGAGCAGGGACTCGACACGCTGGCGCCTAGTGTCCTGAACTTTGAGTTCGGACAGAAAATCAATCCGTTCCTCGCCATTGAGGGTCGGGTCGGCGCCGGTATCAACGGCGATCAGTCGAATGGCTACAGCCTGTCGATACCGGTAATGTTCGGCGGTTACCTGAAAGGCAGCGTGCCGATATCCCCATGGGTCTCGATCTATGGCCTGGCCGGCGTCGCCGATACCAATTTTCATCGCAATTATCCGGACTACAATTCAAATGATGCCGGACTATCCGTCGGCGTCGGTGGCGAATTCGCCCTGTACGGCGGCGCCTCGATCCGCGCCGAATGGCTGCTGCTCGATAGCGGTACTAATGCGGGGTACAACTACAACGCCAACCAGGTTACTGTTGGCGTGAACTGGCGCCTTTGATCCCGCGCCGGCGCCGCGCAGGTCGGCGCCGCTATGATTGGATGATGTTCGCGGCGCAGCCGGTTCGCGATATGATGAACTCATGTCGACCGCGCTACTGCCGCTCGGCGCCTGGAGCAATTTTTACGTCATAGTAGGATCGGCGGCGGCCGGTCTGACCGGATTGACGTTCGTCGTGATCGCGCTGGCGGCAGATCTATCGGTGGCGCAGCCGGTGAGGTACTCCGGACTGCGCACCTACATGACACCGACGGTGGTTCATTTCGGTTCAGTGCTCTGGATCGCCGCGCTGCTCAACGTTCCTGGTCAGACGCCAGCCAGCGTGGCCGTTTGCATGGCCTCGAGCGGCTTGGTGGGCGCCGCCTACAGCCTGACGACGGCCCACCGCATGCATCGGGGTCGCGGCGATTACCGGCCGTACCTGTCGGACTGGATCTGGAACGCCGCAATGCCGTTTGTCACCTATCTGGTACTGGCGGTAACGGGGGCGCAGACGTATATGGATCCCGGGACTGCGCTTTATGGCATCGGCGCCACGGCGCTGGCGCTGCTGGTGATCGGCATTCACAACGTCTGGGATCTCGCACTGTGGATCATCGCTAAGCCTTCGAAATCGGCCGACGAGTCGGGCACTAAGAAATAGCCGGTGTTCGTCGCGGATCAAGCGCGTCAGCTGGCGTTGCAAGCGGACAGCACGGAGCGGTGAGACCTGCTGCAATTGCCGCGCAAGCACACGGCGTCACACAGCCGCTGCAAGAAATTACCGTGTGATGAACGCAACGTCGTAGCAGCGGCAACGACCGTTTCTTGCTTCGGGCACGCCGCTGCAGTAATCTTCAACCGTCTTAGGCGCAGGGAAGCCGTATCCGTTAGTCCACGGCAGCCCTACCGTGACCCCGACGGCAAGCTTGGGGCAGGCCGCCGCATTGCATTGGGGGCGACTCAATTTGAGTCGCCCCTTTTATCTCACCACTGCACCGACGCGCTTAGGCAGCCATTGGGCATTGGCGGTATTCTGTCGGCCCCGATGAAACCCATTTATTGCTGCGGTCACTGAAGCCGTGCCTGATGTCCATCCCGGCCGCCATACCGCGGCACTCCAGGTGGCAACCTCCTCGGGCCGCAAGGTCCTGCCCTGGCTGGTGGCGGTGGCGTTCTTTCTGGAGTCGCTCGACACCACGATCCTAAACACCGCGGTCCCGGCCATCTCGGCGGCACTGAAGATTGCACCGCTGAGCATGAAAGCGGTGCTCGCCAGCTACACGTTGAGTCTTGCAGTATTCATTCCGATTAGCGGCTGGATGGCCGATCACTTTGGCACCCGCCGGGTATTCGCGGCTGCCATCGGCCTGTTCACGCTCGGCTCCTGCTTGTGTGGCCTTTCGAACGATATCCATTCGCTGGTCGCCTGTCGCATCCTGCAGGGCTGCGGCGGCGCGATGATGGTGCCGGTGGGACGCCTGACCCTGGTGCGGACCTTCGCCAAGTCAGAACTGGTGCGCACGATGAGTTTCGTGGCGATGCCTGCGCTGATCGGGCCGATGCTCGGCCCGATCGCCGGCGGCCTGATTGTCGCCTACCTTCATTGGCGGCTCATTTTTTTCGTCAATCTGCCGATGGGCCTAGCCGGGCTGGTCCTGGTCTACCTGCATCTGCCTGATTACCGCGGCGATGAATCGACGCCGCTGGATTTGGTCGGCTTGATCCTCTTCGGTTCCGGGGTTGCGCTGCTATCGTATGTGCTCGAGGTATTTGGCGAGCATACGCTCAGCGCGCGGGAGATTTTTGGCCTGCTGACGCTATCTCTGTCGCTGCTGGCCGGCTACGGATTGCATGCGAACGGTATGCTGCACCCGCTGCTGAAACTAAGCCTGTTTCGGATCCGCACCTTCCGCGCTGCGGTCAGTGGCAGCTTCTTCACGCGCATCGGCATCGGTGGCGTGCCATTTCTGTTGCCGCTGCTCTATCAGGTCGGGCTCGGCTTCACACCGGTGCAATCGGGCCTGCTGATCGTGCCACAGGCCGCAGCCGCAATGAGCAGCAAGGTATTGCTGCCCAGGGTACTGGCCCGCTTCGGTTACCGCCGTTCGCTGATTTCCAACACTCTCGCGCTCGGCGTTGCGCTGTTGCTGTTCGGTCTGATTGATGCGCGCACACCGGTATGGGCCATCGTGGCGCTCGCGTTCTGTTACGGGGCGCTTACTTCGCTTCAGTACACCAGTATGAACACGCTGGTCTATGCGGACATCGGCGATGCGCAGGCCAGTGCCGCGAGCTCGATCGCGAGCACAATGCAGCAGATGTCGATCAGCTTTGGCGTGGCCGCCGCCGGCTTGACGACGGCGTTATTCATTCCCGATCGCTTTCGCACCATTCCAGCCGAAATCATTCACGGCGTGCATTGGGCCCTATGGCTGCTCGGCGGCTTTACCGTGCTGTCGACCTTGATTTTCCGCCGTTTGAAGGCCGGCGACGGCGGCAGCGTAAGCCTGCACAAGCTCGAGCACAGTGGCTAAGTCGAGCAGCCTGGCTCTGTCCGGCAGGCCGCTGCGATGCCCGCTGCGGACATAATCCGGCGAGCACTTCAGGCGCTGGGACGGTTGCTCCTCCCAGGCCAGTTATGGTGAGTGTGGGTCGCCCGGATTCCCGGTCAGTGCATACTCAGACTGCGGTCCTCACCACGGGAGCCACCCTTGAGGAGCTGGAGCGACATTCGATCGGGGCGTTGGGCGCTGGTGTGCGGCGCCACCCTGGCAGTAGCTCGATTAGGCTTTGCCAGCCCGGCACTCGTGCCGGTGACTGCGTCCGGCGGACCGCAAATAATGCTTTTTGTCAGCCAACCGCTCGGTGGCACGGCGAGTCCTAAATTCGGTTTGCGGCTTGAGAATCTGGGAACCAGCCGCGACGCGGCGGGTTTTGCCGGACCACTGAGCCACAAGCCGCTGATGGCGTTGCAGTTCAATGCCGAGAATCACCTGCAGCTGCAGATCGGCCGCAATGTGGCATTTGGCCGGGAAGCTTCCGGCTGGCACGTCAGTTCATCCGTCCGCACTTTGCCAACGCCAACGCGTGCCGCGTCTGTCCCACCGTCACCTGCCGCGCACTGAGATCGTAGTTCAGTCCTGCTGAGCCAGATCTGGTCGGGCCATAGGCTTTGATTCTTGCTCCGCGCCGTCGGCCGGCAGTTCAGGCACCATCGTCCTTGTTGCGGCGGGCAAACGCCGCCATCAGCTCCTGCTGTACCTTGCGTGGCGCCGGGTCGTAGTGACTGAATTCCATCGTGAAAAATCCTTCGCCGGAGGTCTGCGCCTTCAGCCGGTGCCCGTAGTCCTTGAGCTCCGCAAGCGGCACTTCCGCGGCGATCACCGCGCAACGGTCCGCCTGCACGGTCTCGCCATGGATGCGGGCACGCAATGACTTGAGCTCACCGGTCACGTTGCCGATTGCGCCCACCGGCGAGGTAATGCTGACCGTGACC
>Ga0181537_10004178_pt1 | contig 12070 bp, 11 predicted proteins | sample PEATcosm2014_Bin_39_FD_119765 | JGI IMG/M metagenome (GOLD analysis project Ga0181537, IMG submission 119765) | Peatland microbial communities from MTU Mesocosm Facility, Houghton, MI, USA - PEATcosm2014_Bin23_10_metaG | ecosystem: Environmental > Terrestrial > Soil > Wetlands > Peat | place...
CCGTCGATGCATTTTGCTTCCCCGCTGGTTCGCGACACTAAGCTGTACCGGACCCTGGTGGTGGCGCTGGCGCTAGCCGAGGTTCTGGTGGAAGGCGGCGAGCGCGTCGGCATTCCCGGTCTCACCCGTCCGACCGGCAGCCGCAATGTCATCGAACAGATCGCGCAGGCGATCATGCACGATCGTAGCGAGCGCAGCAGCCTGCCGCCGAACTTCGCGCCCTCCCCGCTCGCCGAGGTCGTATTGCTGTCCGACCTGTGGAGCGAGATCGGCGAAGTGCGTCGCACCGTCACGCAGCTGTCCGGCAGCGGCGCCCACGGCCACGTGGTGCAGATCGTCGATCCGGCCGAGGAGACTTTCCCGTATTGGGGCCGCATCGAATTCATCGAGCCCGAAGGCGGCGGCCGTATCACTGCGGGCCGCGCCGAGACTTGGCGCGCCGATTACATCGCGCGCGTCGCGCGGCACCGCGCCGAGATCCGCGCCGAGACCGATCGGCTCGGCTGGAGCTTTACGATTCATCGCACCGACCGCACGGCGACCGAACTTTTGCTCGCTTTGCATGCCCGAATCGGCGCCGGCGCCGCGGATAACGCGACGCCAGGGCATGCCTCGGCCAAGCCTACAGCCAAGTCCTCGGTCAAGTCCTCGGCCACGTCATCGGTCACGTCGCGGGTGCCGGCATGATCGGCGCCTTGCCGCTCGGCTTCGCCGAACCCCTGGTTCTGATCGGGCTGCTGACGCTGCCGGTGCTGTGGTGGCTATTGCGCTTAGTCCCGCCGCGGCCCCGCAGCATCGACTTCCCGCCGACCCGGTTTCTCCTCGATATCGCGCCTAAGGAAGAGAGCCCGGCGCGCACTCCATGGTGGCTGACGCTGATGCGGCTGGCGCTGGCCGCGCTCGTGATCTTCGCCGCTGCCGGTCCGCTTTGGCACCCGCCCCTGACGACGACGAAAACCGGCGCGCCGGTGGCGATCCTGATCGACGACGGCTGGGCAGCCGCAACGACCTGGGATTCACGGGTCAGAACCGCCGATGACATCATCGCGCGCGCGGACAGCGATCGCCGCGCGGTGGCGCTTATCCCGTTGTCCGACGCCACGCGCGACATATCCTTGGAAACCGCGGGTTCGGCCCGCGTACGGCTGCATCAGATAAAACCCAAGCCACACACGATCGAACGCGGCGAGGCGCTGCCGGCGCTGTCACGGTTCCTTTCCGCCACCCAAGATGTCGAACTGGTGTGGCTGTCCGACGGCACCGACCTCGGCCGTGGCGCCGCCTTCGTCAAGGATCTGGCGCAGACGCTTGGCCAGCATCCGATCACGGTGGTTGCGGGCGGCATTCAAGGCGCGCGGGCACTGACCGCGGCCGACAACGCCGCCGGCGCGCTCAGCGTCAAGGTGCTGCGCGCCGCCACGGGGCCAGCCGAGACCGGCACCGTGCGCGCACTCGACCTCAAGGGCTTGCCGCTCGGCGAAGCATCGTTCGCTTTCAAGGCCCAAGATCGCGAATCGGATGCGCGTTTCGACCTGCCGGTCGAGATCCGCAACGACATCGCGCGCCTCGAAATTTCCGGCGAGCGCTCCGCCGGCGCCGTGCAACTGCTCGATAAGCGCTGGCGGCGGCGAACCGTGGGCATCGTCTCCGGCGCCAGCGCCGATGTCGCACAACCGCTGCTGTCATCGAGCTATTACGTCGAACGCGCGCTCAGTCCGTTCGCGGACATACGCATCGCGCAAGGCGAGTCCCCCGCCGAAGCGGTGACGCATTTTCTCGACCAAAACCTGCCGATGCTGATTCTCACCGACGTCGGCAATGTCGCCGGCGATGCCCACGAGCGCCTCGCGCACTGGATCGAAGACGGCGGCGTTTTGGTACGTTTTGCCGGCCCGCGGCTTGCCGCTTCCGACGACGATCTCGTCCCCGTGAAGCTTCGGCAAGGCGGCCGCACGCTCGGCGGCAGCCTAAGCTGGGATCAGCCGCAGCCGCTCGCGGCGTTCTCGCGCGCGGGCCCATTTAACGGCATGCCGGTGCCCAACGACGTGACCGTCACCCGGCAGGTGCTGGCGGAGCCGGATGCGACGCTAAGCGACAACACCTGGGCGACGCTCGCCGATGGTACGCCGCTCGTCACCGCCGCACGGCGCGGCAAGGGCCTGATCGTGCTGTTCCACGTCACCGGCGACCCGCGTTGGTCGAATTTGCCGCTGTCGGGCAGTTTTGTCGAAATGCTCAAGCGCATCGTCAGCCTCGCCGGCACGTCAAGCGTCGCCGAATCCGGCTCTGCAACGTCAAAGAACGTGCACGAATTGCTGCCGCCGAGCCGCGTGCTCGACGGCTTTGGCGGCTTCATCGTGCCGCCGCCCTCGGCACGGCCGGTGCCCGCGGACTTTTCGGCAAGCGCCACCACCGACCATCCGCCGGGCTTTTACGGGCCGCCGGAAAGTCTTCTGGCCGTGAATACGCTGATTGCGGCGGATCGGCTGGCCGCGCTCGACTTTTCGCCGCTCGCCAATGCGACGCTCGAATTCTACCGCACCAGCGAGCCGCAAGATTTGCGCGGGCCGATCTTTATCGCCGCGCTCGCGCTGTTGTTGCTCGATACGCTGATCGTCCTGTTCCTGGGCGGCGGCATCCAGCGGCTCGTTCCGCGCTTCTCGCGCGCGGCAACGGCCTCGGTGATCCTCGTAGCGGCGTTCGCGCTCACACTTGGCCACGCCAGCGCTCAAGGGATTCCGAAAGCGGATGTGCCGCAATCCGCGCTCGAAACCAAGCTCGCTTACGTCGTCACCGGCAATTCCGAGGTCGACACCATCAGCAAAGCCGGCCTTGCCGGGCTAACGCTTTTCCTGGCGCAACGTACCGCGCTCGAGCCGGGCGATCCGATCGGGCTCGACATCGCCCATGACGAGCTTGCCTTCTATCCGCTGATCTACTGGCCGGTCGTCCCCGGCGCCCCGCGTCCCTCCGACGCGGCGCTTAAGCGCATCGACACCTACATGAAGGACGGCGGCACGGTTCTGTTCGATACCCGCGATGCCGTCGTGGCGCCGCTGGGTCCCGGCGGCGAGACTCGCAGTCCGGGCATGCTGGAATTGCGCAATATCCTGTCCTCGCTTGATATTCCGGAACTCGAGCCGGTACCGCGCGATCACGTTCTGACCAAGACGTTCTACTTGCTGCGCAACTTCCCCGGACGCTTCGATTCCGGCTCGCTTTGGGTCGAGGCCTTGCCGGCGGCGAATGAAGACGATGAAACGTCGGGCCGCCCGGCGCGTGGCGGCGACGGCGTGTCGTCGATCATCATCAGTTCGAACGATTTTGCTGGCGCCTGGGCGACCCGCTCCGACGGCCAACCCATGCTGCCGATGGTCGAGGGTGAGCCGCGCCAGCGCGAACTTGCCTTCCGCGCCGGCGTCAACATCGTGATGTACACGCTCACCGGCAATTACAAAGCGGACCAGGTGCACGTGCCGGCCTTGCTCGAACGGCTGGGGCAGTAGAAAGTTTACTATTGACAGCGCTCACTTCATATGACATTTTTACTATTTTATGAAGGTGGAGAATTGTCATGAGCAAATACGAGGCTTTGCCGCAGTTCTTAGGACAAGCCGACCTGGAAAGTCGTCGCATGAGCTTTAAGGAGATTGAGCGGATTTTGGGATTCAAACTTCCCGCGAGCGCCTATAAGCATGAGGCTTGGTGGAGCAACAATGCCTCCGGACACTCTCATGCGCGCACGTGGCTTAAGTTCGGGTGGCACACCGAAGCGCTGGATTTAGCAGCGCGCCAAGTTACTTTCCGACGCTCGGCTCGGTCCCCGAATTTGGTGCCGCCGCAGAAACATGGTCGCTGGGGCTGCATGGCGGGTACGGTTACGATTTTGCCTGGCACCGATCTGACGGCGCCATCTGGCGACCGATGGAACGCGGAAGAAGGTCGCCTCTTTAATGAGTGATCTACTCCTCGACACCTGCGCCGTGCTTTGGCTGGCGGAAGGCATTGAGTTGACCGACGATGCCCGCAAGGCGATCGACGACTGCCGCGTGAATGTGTCGCCAATTACCGTTTGGGAGGTCGCCAATCTTGTACGTAAGAAGCGAATTGCGCTCACTATGCCGGTCGCCAACTGGTTTCGTAAAACGGTCGACTTGACGGATGCGGAGTTATGCGACCTCTCCATCGAGATTCTTGCGGGATCGTGCGAATTACCGGGGTCACCGCCAAACGATCCAGCCGACCGCATCATCATTGCGACGGCGCGCGAAGCCAGCATGGTACTCGTGACGCGCGATAAGGACATTTTGGCCTATTCACGCGCGGGTTACGTTCGAACCATGGTGTGCTGATTATGAATCTCGGCGTTGCCTTCGCTCCTCTCATCGGCGCTCCGATTTTGTGGGCGGCGATAATCGCGGCGTGCCTGCTTGCGCTGCTGTTGCTGGTATCGCGAAGCCGGGGCGGCGTCATCCGCACGCTGGCGCTGGCGCTGCTCTTGCTCGCGCTCGCCAATCCGTCGCTCACGCGCGAGGATCGCGATCCGCTGAGCTCGGTCGCGGTCGTCGTGGTCGACAAAAGCCCGAGCCAGAATTTCGGCAATCGCACCCAGCAGACCGAAGCGGCGCGTGCTGCGTTGGTCGAACGCCTCGGTCGCATCCCCGGTCTCGAAATACGCACGGTAGAAGCCGGGCAGTCCGACGGCGAAACCGACGGTACGCGATTGTTTACGGCGCTCGGCGCAACACTCGCCGACGTGCCGTCCGACCGCCTGGCCGGCGTCATTATGATCACCGACGGCCGCGTTCACGATGTCCCCCCGGACGCGGGGGCGCTCGGCTTTGCCGCGCCGGTCCACGCGCTCATTACCGGGGACAAGAACGAACGCGACCGCCGCGTCGCGCTGATCGCGGCGCCGCGTTTCGGCATCGTCGGCCAACCGCAGACCATCACCTATCGCGTTGAGGACCAAGGCGCCGACGACAAGACCGCCGTGGTGACGGTGCGCCGCGACGGCGACGTCGTGGAAACGCGAACCGTCCCCGTTGGCACACCGCAATCGGTCGCTATTCCGATTCCCCATGGCGGGCCGAACATCGTCGAGATCGAAGCCGCGCCGCTTCAGAACGAACTCACGCTGGTCAACAACCGCGCCGTGGTCATGATCGATGGCGTGCGCGACAAGCTTCGCGTGCTGCTGGTTTCCGGCGAGCCCCATGCCGGCGAGCGGACGTGGCGCAACCTGCTCAAGTCGGACGCCTCCGTCGATCTGGTGCATTTTACTATTTTGCGGCCGCCGGAGAAGCAGGACGGCACGCCGATCAATGAATTGTCGCTGATCGCGTTCCCGACGCGCGAATTGTTTCAGCAAAAGATCAGCGAGTTCCAGCTTATCATTTTCGACCGTTATGCGCGCCAAGGCGTTCTGCCGATCATCTATTTCGACAATATCACGCGTTACGTTCGCGAAGGCGGTGCGGTGCTGGTCGCCGCCGGACCCGATTACGCCAGTTCGACCAGCATCTGGCGCACACCGCTGGATGCCATCCTGCCGGCCGAGCCGAGCGGCAATGTCACCGAACAGGCGTTTCGTCCCAGTCTGACTGAGCTCGGCACGCGCCATCCGGTGACGCGCGGCCTCGAGGGCGCCGACTCGACGCCGCCGAACTGGAGCGAATGGTTCCGCGTCGTCGATACCAGAAACGCCAACGGCACTACCGTGATGCAGGGGCCGGACAACAAGCCGCTGCTCGTGCTGTCGCGCGAAGGCGAAGGCCGCGTCGCCTTGCTGCTGTCGGACCACATTTGGCTTTGGGCGCGCGGCTTCGAAGGTGGCGGGCCGCATCTCGATTTGCTGCGCCGGCTGTCGCACTGGCTGATGAAGGAGCCGGATCTCGAGGAAGAGGCGCTGCGACTCACCGCCAGCGGGCACGATCTCTTGGTGCGGCGGCAAACCATGGCGGAAGACGTCGCCGACGTGACTTTAACTTCGCCGTCGGGCGCGGTCCGCACCCTTAAGCTGACGCCGACCAAACCCGGCGTGTGGGAAACCAGCGTCGCCGCCAGCGAGCTTGGGCTATGGCGCGCGACCGACGGCAAGCTCAATGCGCTGGTCAATATCGGGCCCGCCAATCCGCGCGAATTCGCCGAGGTGACATCGACGACGGAAGTGCTGGCGCCGCTGACCAACGCCACTGGCGGCGATTCCCGTCGGCTCGACGACGGCAGTGGCCTCAATGTTCCGCGCATCGTCGCGGTGCGTTCCGGCGATACCTACAAGGGCGACGATTGGATCGGCCTGAAAATGCGCGAGGCGAGCGTGGTGCGTGGCATCGGCGTGTTGCCGTTATTCGCCGGCCTCCTTGGCCTCTTGCTCCTGCTCGGCAGCCTCGCCGGCGCTTGGGCGCGCGAGGGACGCTAGGCCGACTCGTTTTTTGAACTCAAAACCCATATCGATCTCGTCCGCCAGCATTTCGGATTGCGTCGTGCCGCGTCGCAGGGCGAGATACGCCGGATCGTTCAAATTTAAAGAAGCATTCATCGAGCCAGGTCGCGTAATGGAAGTGTGGACACCGATAGCGGCAGGTTATCGGCCGGATGAAGCGTTACGATCGTTCTTTTGTAATGTCATGAACTGCCCGCGCTGTGGGTACTCGCGATTAGGCGGCGTTTCGACCCGTTCAGCCAATTCGTGGGCGATGAATGACTGCGCCGGGGCGGGAAAATGTCATGGTGCCGCTTTTGAAGCCGAGCAGAGGCCCCGCGAGTTCGGCAACGGCGGCTGTCGAGGTTGCGCAGTCGAGAACGACGATGTCGGCGGGGTTGCCGACCGCTATTCCATAGTCGGTCAAATTCATCAGCTTAGCCGGGGCGGCGGTTACCAGATCGAGGCAAGCCGCGATCTCCGCCTTTCCGCCCACCTGCGCGACATTGGCATAAAGATTTGCCATACGGATCAAGGAGCAATCGCCAAACGGCGTGGAGGGATTGAGCACGTTATTCGTCGCCAACGAGCAGGTTACGCCGTGTTGAGTCAGCCGGTGCGCCGGCGTCACGCCACGAGGCACGTTGTGATCGTGATCTCGACCCATAAGGAACAGATCCGTCGCAGGAATCACGGTCACGGCGACACCAACCTCAGCTAGGCGTCGCGCGATTCCGGCAAGCGCGTGTGCGTCGATCGACGACAATTTGGTGGCGTGGCCGACGGCGACGCGGCCACCCCAGCCGAAACGCTCGGTCTGCCGCATGACCTCGTCGAGACGCATCCAAGAGGGGTCAAGGTCGAAATCGAGATTAAAATCAATGTCGAGATCAAAGCGCCGGGCGAGAGCGAAAATGCGCTCGACATGCCCGTCCGGGTCGGTGTCCATGTAAGGACATCCGCCGATCGAATCGGCGCCGTTCTCGCACGCCTCGATGAGGAGTTCTTCGCAACCCGGATCGTTCAGCAGACCTTCTTGCGGAAACACGCAAAGCTCGATGTCGATGGCCCAGGCATAATCCTTCTTGACTTGGCGGATTGCGTTGAACCCCTTGAGGCGAATACGCGGGTCGATCTCGACATGCGTGCGCATGCGCGTTGTGCCTTGGACCAGCGCTTTGTCCAGCGTGCTGCAGGCCCGGGCGTAGATATCCGCCTCGGTAAACAAGCGTTTTGCGGCCGCTGTTTGGGCAAAGGCTTCAGCGAGCGTCCCTTCACGGATGATACAGCGATCGATAATGCAAGATTTGTCGAGATGGATATGGGTCTCGACAAAGCCGGGCACGATCAGTTTCCCGCCGATTTGATGCTCTACTCCATCGTTGGCGAGTTCGGGCGCGATTGCAGCGATGCGGCCATCGCGAATTCCGACATCGACGGGGTGGTCCTCGCTACCGGCAATCCGAGTGTTGCGAAGGACGAGATCAAGCGGCATGAGCGGTCTCATCTAGGGAGATGGTTGAATCGCACTCCGGATCCTCGCCGAACCTGGGTGAGAGTCCAGCGTTGTCGACTTTGGACCGAAGAAAATGCCCACCACTCCGCCGCCGGCAGCGTTCGGAGAACACTACCTGATCTCCCGCTCGGACCGGCGGAATGCTCGGTCTCTGGGTCGGCTGTTCGGTCGCTAACGGGGAATAGCTGACATGGCCGATTTACGAGTACACGGCGTAAACTAGATTAATCCGGCCGGATCGGCCCCGATACGCCGTCGAATGCGCCGGGGCTAAGCTCGGCAACGAGGAGACGGATCGGATCGACCGGCCCGGGCATGATCGCGCGTCCGGGCGGTATCGGCTTGAATCCGGATTTTCCGTAAAATGGCTCGTCGCCGACCAGGATGACGAGGCGGTAGCCTTTCACGGTCGCCTCGCTGAGCGCGCGCTCAATCAGAGCGTGGCCGACGCCGCGTTCGCGAAACGCCGGCTCCACGGTCAGCGGACCGAGCAATAGCGCCTTGGTGTCGCCGATCCGGATCGGGGACAGCCGCACCGAGCCCACCAGCAGCGTGCCGATACGTGCCGTAAACGACACGTCGAGGCGGTGGCCCACTTTTTCGCGCAGGCGGTAGGCCGATTTGGCGTAGCGGCCGGGTCCGAATGTGCGCTCGTGCAGCCGCTCGATCGCCGCCGCCTCGTCCGGGGTTTCTGGCAGGATGGTCAGCGACACGTCATTCATCGCGTGGCGCCTAGCATCCTGACCGGGCTCAAGTCTAGCCGATACATACCCAGCCTATACATACGCTGTCACCACATAGGCTGTCATCGCAAAGCACACTACCGCCGGGCCTGAAAATGATTAAATCAAATGACTTGGTCAGTGGAGAACACAATGGGTCTGCTTGTCGAAGGCACTTGGCAAGAGGATGTGCCGCGCACCACGAACGGCCGTTTCAACCGGCCGATGACGAACTACCATGATTTTGTCACCCCTGACGGCAGTCCGGGCCCCACCGGCAAAGGCGGGTTTCGTGCTGAAACCGGGCGCTATCATCTTTATGTTTCGCTGGCCTGTCCTTGGGCGCATCGCACTTTGATATTCCGCGAGCTCAAGAAGCTGGAAAACGTCATCTCGGTTTCCATCACCGAGCCGCTTTACGGCAAGACCGGCTGGGAATTCGGCACCACCCCGGGCAGTACGCCGGATACCGCCAACGGCAAATCGACGCTCGCGGAAATCTATCTGTTGGCCGATCCGCACTACACCGGCCGGGTTTCGGTACCGGTGCTGTGGGACAAGAAGCGGCGCACCATCGTCAACAATGAGTCCTCCGAAATCATCCGCATGTTCAATTCGGCGTTCGACGCGTTCACCAATGTGCGCACGGATTACTATCCCGCCGAACTGCGCGACGAGATCGACCTCGTTAACGATCTGGTCTATTCAAATATCAACAACGGCGTTTACCGCGCCGGCTTCGCGACCAACCAGGACGCTTATGAAGAAGCCGCGCGCGCGGTTTTTGCCGCCTTCGACCAGCTCGAAGAGCGGCTGGCGCGCCGGCGCTATCTAGTCGGCGGACAGATCACCGAAGCCGACTGGCGGCTGTTCCCGACGCTCATCCGTTTCGACGCGGTCTATCACGGCCATTTCAAATGCAATTTGCGCCGCCTCGCGGATTATCCCAATCTGTCGAATTATCTGCGCGATCTCTATCAGGTGCCGGGCATCGCCGAAACCGTCAGCATCGAGCAGATCAAACGGCACTATTACGGCAGCCAGCGTCAGGTTAATCCGACCGGCATCGTGCCGATCGGGCCGCTGATCGATTTCACGGCGCCGCACGACCGCGCCCGCTTCGGGTAATAGTAACGGTGCGCCGGCGCTTTCGCGCGGGCGCACCGGTTGCCTCAAAGAGTAAGACTTAGTAGCAGACCCAGACCGTCCGCCATTGATAACCGTAGGGCGTCGGTACCCAGCGGCGTTGATAGCAAGTGCCGCCGAAATAGGCCGAGCCACCGTAGGCGTACAGGCCAAGCCCACCGCCGCCGTAGTGACCGCCCGCGAAATGGCCGCCACCGAAGTGGCCACCGCCAAAGTGGCCACCGCCGAAATGACCGCCGTGGCCCGGCGCCGCCGTTGCGCCCGTCGCCATCGCTGCCGTGCCAAACGCAACGGCTGCAACGATCGCCAAGATCCTTTTCCGCATGTTCTAACTCCTTGCCAATCATTATGCGGCAAACCAAACGAGGCTTGAGTCGCACATATGCAACGCGCCGGCGGCGCGCGGGTTGCATGTCTGTTTTGTAATGAAGCCGACGCCGGGGATAACGCTGCCGAGACGGCGATGGCGTTCACCAAATCTCCGCGGCAACGCGCCCGGTCAGAACCTCAGCGATGCGCTCGCGGGTCGCGCGCGACGTATCGGCGGGAAGTGTGTCGGTCGCGAAAAAGCCATGGGCGATGATTTCGCCGTTCGGCTGCGGCGGCGCGGTCTGGCGGAATGAACGCACCACAAAGAGCGCGACATGATCGCGCCGCGAAACCCGGCGATTGAAATAGAGCGCGTGCAGAACAGGTGGATCGATCAACTCGATATTGCCCTCCTCGCGCAATTCGCGCGCCAGCGCCGCCAAGAGCGTTTCTCCTGGTTCAACGCCGCCGCCCGGCAAATGCCATCCGGGCAGGTAGCTGTGCTTGACCAGGAAGACCCTGCCGTTGCCGTCGAAGATCAGCCCGCGCGCGCCGAGCGTCAGCCCGCGTGTCAGGCGCCAATAGTGATGCAGAAACCAGCGAATGGCCGGATCGAAGGGACGGCGGATGGCATCGAGATTCATGCACGAACCTTAGGCTGGTATCTTTGATTAGAATTGTTCTAAGATAGTTTCGGGCGCCCGGCCAACCCCGCGACCGGGCCGCCGAGAGGGTTTACGTGAAACGCTTTGCCGAGTTGAGCGAACGGGAAATTCTCGCGCTCGCCATTTCCAATGAAGACGAAGATAACCGCATTTACCGCTCCTTCGCGGATGCGCTGCGGGCTTCCTATCCGGACACCGCAGATATGTACGACAAAATGGCCGAAGAGGAGATCGGGCACCATGACATGTTGCTCGAGCTTTACCGCAAAAAATTCGGCGACTTTTTGCCGCTGATCCGCCGCCAGAACGTCAAAGGCTTTGTCGAACGGCGTCCGATCTGGCTCAACCGCGCGCTCGGGCTGGACGCCGCGCGTAAATTCGCCGAACAAATGGAATACGAGACCGCGCGGTTTTACCGACGTGCGGCGCAAGCGGCGCACGATGATGCCATCCGCGATCTGCTCACTCGCCTCGCCGATGCCGAGGACAAGCACGGTAAGATCGCTCACGAACTCGGCGAAAAGATCACGCCGAAAGCTCGCGCCACCGAGGATCAGACCGCCAAGCGCATGTTCCTCTTGCAATACGTGCAGCCGGGACTTGCCGGGCTGATGGACGGCTCGGTCTCGACGCTGGCGCCGCTGTTTGCCGCAGCGTTCGCCACGCACAATACCTGGTCGACGTTTTTGGTCGGCTTCGCCGCCGCCATCGGCGCCGGCATTTCGATGGCGTTCGCCGAAGCGATGTCCGACGACGGCTCGCTCACCGGCCGCGGCGCGCCGGTGGTGCGCGGCGCGGTGACCGGCACGATGACGGCACTCGGCGGGCTTGGCCATGCCCTGCCCTATCTCATTCCCCATTTCTACGTCGCCACCGCGCTGGCGTTTGCCGTCGTCGCGGTCGAATTGGTCATCATCTCCTGGATCCGCACCCGCTACATGGATACGCCGTTCCTGCGGGCGGCTTTTCAGGTGGTGGTCGGCGGCATACTGGTATTCGCCGTCGGCATCCTGATCGGCAGTTCGTAATTTGTTATTCCGCCTCTGCGATGCTTTGGCCCGGTTGTCATCGTCATGAACGGCGCGATGTTCACGCTCGCTCATTTGTCCGACCTGCATCTGGCGTCACAGCCGCGATTTTCGCAGCTGATCGGCAAACGCGGGCTCGGCTTCATCAATTGGCAGCGCAAGCGCAAAACCATCCATCGTCCCGAAGTCTTGGACGCGATCGTGCGCGATCTCAAAACTCGCCCGACCGACCACGTCGCGGTGAGCGGCGATCTGGTCAA
>Ga0181537_10004179_pt1 | contig 12067 bp, 12 predicted proteins | sample PEATcosm2014_Bin_39_FD_119765 | JGI IMG/M metagenome (GOLD analysis project Ga0181537, IMG submission 119765) | Peatland microbial communities from MTU Mesocosm Facility, Houghton, MI, USA - PEATcosm2014_Bin23_10_metaG | ecosystem: Environmental > Terrestrial > Soil > Wetlands > Peat | place...
GCCAACCAGGCATCGCGCGCGGCAAAGAAGAAGTGAGCCCCAGGCTCGCCAAAGTGAGAGGCGGTTCACTGCAGGCATAACGATGCTGAGTGTTCTGCTGCCGGAGATCTCGCAGCGCAGCAAAAATTCAAGAAAATGCCGCTTGACAGATTTTGCGACCGGTCCTATATTTAACCCATCGGTTATTTAACCGACTGGTTTATCGCAAATGCAGGATCAATTGAGTTCGACTTTCGCCGCCCTTGCCGACCCTACGCGTCGCGCCATTCTCGCGCGGCTGGCGCTGGGCGAAACCTCTGTGACCGAACTCGCGGAGCCGTTTGCGATGTCGATGCCCGCGGTTTCAAAGCACCTGAAGGTGCTGGAGCGCGCCGGATTGATCGCACGCAGCCGCGATGCGCAGTGGCGGCCCTGCCGTCTTGAGGCCGGCCAATTGAAGGAGGCGGCAAGCTGGATCGAGGAGTATCGGCGCTTCTGGGAAGAGAGCCTCGACCGCCTCGACGCTTACCTGCGCAAGATGAAAGAGCCGGCGAAAAAGACCTCATCCAACGGCGCAACAAAGAAGAAAGCAAAGTCGAGATCGAAGGAGTAACGTCGTGATTTCATCGGCCGATGCAGCAACGGAATTCGTCTTCAAACGGACGTTTGATGCGCCGCGCGAGGATGTGTGGAACGCCTTTACGCAGGCGGAGCATCTCAAGCACTGGTGGGGCGCGCCTGGCAGCAAGATCGAGATCGCGCGCCACGAGCTCAGGCCGGGCGGACTGTTTCTCTATTGCCAGAAATTTCCCGACGGGCGCACGATGTGGGCCCGCTTCATCTTTCGCGAGATCGTGGCGCCGGAGCGGCTGGTATGGCTCAACGGATTCAGCAACGAGGAGGGCGGCCTCACGCCCAACCCATGGGTCCCCGCTTTTCCGCTGGAGACATTGAACACCGTGACGCTCGCCGAACAGGATGGCGGCACGCTGCTCACCATCACGGTGACGCCGATCAATGCCAGCGACGAGCAGACGGAACTCTTCGCCGGCGGAATCGCTGGAATGAAGATGGGCTTTGGCAACAGCTTCAAGAAACTGGCAGACCACCTTGCGGGGCAGAACTGACGCCGCAAGGCGCGAGCCGAGCAACAACAATCTGGAAACCGCGCGGACATCACCGCAAAGGAGAAACGCAATGAAGATCAAAGTGACCAGCGTCTATGTCGACGACCAGGTCAAGGCCCTGCGCTTTTATACGGAGGTGCTGGGCTTTATGAAGAAGTCCGATTTCAGCAACGGGCCTTATCGCTGGCTGACCGTGGCCTCAGCCGAAGAACCAAACGGCACAGAGTTGCAACTGGCGCTCAACGACAACCCGGCGGCCAAGACTTATCAGCAGGCGCTGTTTGAGCAGAGCCAGCCGGCGGCCAACTTTTTTACCGACGACCTCGACGCCGATTATGCGCGCATGCAGGCGCAGGGCGCGGAGTTCACGATGCCGCCAATGGATGTGACCGCCTCGAAGATCGCGATGGTAAAGGACACCTGCGGCAACCTGATTCAAATCACGCAAATGAAGGCATGGTCGCACTGAGAAGGAGGATGGAAATGGCAACCAGCATTGCTTTGCCCCAGCCGCGCTCAATCATAGGCGCCCTGGTTTGGGCCGTTCAGATTTTGATGGGAGTTTTCTGGAGCGTCACCGGGTTTGGAAAGGCTTGTTGTTTTGACCTGGTGGTGTGGAACCACATGCTGCCGCAAGTGGCATGGTTTGCGGCTGTGCCGCGGCCGTTGTTTGTCTTCATCGGAGTGTGCGAATTCCTGGGTGGCGTGGGCCTGATCGTGCCGGCGATCACCGGGATCAAACCGAAGCTCGCGCCGATTGCAGCTCTGGGCCTGGCGCTGATCATGCTGATGGCAGCGGGGTTTCACATCGCGCGTGGCGAGTACAACTTTTTCCTGCCGGGGAATCTTGTGCTGGGAGGAATCACAGCATGGATCGGATACGAACGATGGGTTGTGCGGCCCATCGCACCTGCGCCGATCAACACCTTTCGCGCGCTGACGGGGCTGGTGGTCTTTGGCGCGCTTGCGCTGGCTGGCTTCGCTCCGCTCTGGTACCAGTTGACGCATTCCCAATAGCAGGCGGCCCGGCACGAAGCGCGGACACCTGGACGGCTATTCGCGGACGCCGATGCCGAGGGCTTTCATCTTGCGATAGAGGTGAGAGCGCTCGAGGCCGAGGAGTTCGGCGGCGCGCGAGACGTTGTTGTGAGCTTCCTCAATTTTTTTGAGGATGTAGTCGCGCTCGTAGGCGTCGCGGGCCTGCTGGAGCGTTGAGAATTCCTCGATGGAACGCGAGGCGGCCTTGTGGGTGAGCGGGGGCAGATGCTTGCGCTCAATGCGCAGGGTGCGCGGATTGAGGATGAGGACACGCTCGATGACGTTTTTGAGTTCGCGGACGTTGCCGGGCCAGTGATATTTGGCGAGGGATTCGAGTGCTTCGTCGGCGATTTCCATGCGCGGGCGGCCGTATTGGCGGCCGAAGTCGGCAAGAAATTCGCGGGCGAGGAGAGGGATATCTTGCTTGCGCTCGCGCAGAGGCGGCACGAAAAAGGGAACGACGTTGAGGCGATAGAAGAGATCTTCGCGGAAGTTGCCCTTGGCAATTTCTTCTTCGAGGTCCTTATTCGTTGAGGCGATGAGGCGGACATCGACGCGGAGAGGTTGAGTGCCGCCGACGGGCGTGAAGAGCTGGTCGTCGAGGGCGGAGAGAACCTTGGCCTGGGTCTTGAGGCTCATGTCGCCAACCTCGTCGAGAAAGAGCGAGCCGCCGTCGGCACGCTCGAGGGTGCCGCGCTGCTCGGGCGGACCGCCGGGTTGCACACCGTGACGATAGCCGAAGAGTTCAGCCTCGATGTGGGCCTCGGGGATGGCGGCGCAGTTGAGTTCGACGAAGACGGCGTCGCGGCGCAGGCTCTCGGCGTGGATGGCGCGCGCGATGAGCTCCTTGCCAGTGCCCGATTCACCGTAGATGAGGACGCGGCCGTTGGAGGGCGCCATGAGGCGAATCTGCTGGCGGAGAGCCTTGACGGGAACGCTCTCGCCGGTGAGAACGGTGGCGGCGGAGAACTGGCGGCGGAACTCGAGATTTTCTGAGCGGAGGCGGCGGGCCTCGACAGCGTTTTTGAGAACGATGAGAGTGCGATCGAGGGAGAGCGGCTTCTCAAGGAAATCGAATGCGCCGAGCTTGGTGGCTTTGACGGCGGTCTCGATGGTGCCGTGGCCGGAGATGATGACAACTTCGGGACGCGTCTCCTGCGCGAGCGAATGAATCTCGGCAAGAACTTCGAGGCCGTCGCGATCGGGGAGCCAGATGTCGAGGAGGACGACGTCGTAGGGCGCGTCTCGCACGAGGACGAGAGCCTCGGCGGCGGTGGCGGCGGTAGCAACGCCGTAGTCTTCTTCGCGAAGGATCTCTTCGAGGGATGTGCGAATTTCTGCTTCGTCGTCGACGACCAGGATGTGATTCATTGATGCGCCCCGGTGGAGGCGACGGAGTGGCCGTTGGAGTCGGGCGCGGGCAGTGCTGTTTCCATGAGCGGTATGCGGACGAGGAAGCGCGCGCCTTTGGGGCTGTTGGATTCGGCGCGAATGGAACCGCCGTGCTCCTGGACGATCTTGGCGGCGATGGAGAGGCCGAGGCCGGTGCCGCGATGCTTGGTGGAGTAGAAGGGCAGAAAGAGGCGCTCGCGAATTTCGTCGGTGAGGCCGTGGCCGGTGTCGGAGACAACGACCTCGACGGCGGCGCCGTCTTCGCTGAGTGAGCTGGAAACGCAGAGGACGCGGAGCAGGCTGCCCTGCATGGCCTCGGCGGCGTTGTCGATGAGGTTGGCGAGGGCGCGACGGATGGCATCGGGGTCGGCGAGGACCCGGGGGATGCCGGGCTCGAGCTCGCGGCGGACAGTGATGCCGTCGAGGCGGCCGGTGAAGAGAGCCAGGGCCTCGTCGGCGACCTGGTTAAGATCGCAGGCGCGGGGTTGAGGCGCGGGAAATTGCGCGAGAGCGGAGAACTGATCGACGAGGGTGCGCATGGTGGCGACGCAGCCGAGGATCACCTCAGCGCATTTGCGGATGACGCTGGGCGAGTCTGGCTGGCCACGATCGAGGTGGCGGCCGATGCGTTCGGCAGAGAGCGCAATCGGAGTGAGAGGATTTTTGATTTCGTGCGCGACACGTTGCGCGACCTCTTTCCACGCGAGTTGCCGCTGAGCGCGGAGCAACTCGGTTGTGTCTTCGACGACGAGGACGGTGCCGGGCTGGGAGCGCGACAATTCAAAACGCGCGCTGGTGATGGCGAGGTGGATAGTGCGGCCGCGGGCGTGAAACTCGATCTCGGTGGAGGCGGCGCCCATGCGCTGGCCGCGGCGAATGACGGCGGCGAAGTCTTCGATGCAATCGGGAGGCAGCAAGGCATCGATCTTCTGCCCACGCAGGGCGGCCTCTTCATGCTGCCCCATGAGCAGAGCGAAGGCGCGATTGGCCTGCAGCACGTGGCCCGCGCCGTCGAGCGTGACGACACCGCTGGGAATGGTTTCGATGATGGTTTCGAGTTCGCGGCGTCGCTCCTCGATCGAAAGATTGGCGGCAGTGAGTTGCGCGGAGGAGGTGAGAGCGAGCTGGCGGCTGGCATCAAGATCGGCGGCCATGTGGTTGAAGGATCGGACCAGCTCGGCCATCTCGCCGGTAGTGACGAGGGAGACGCGGTGGTCATATTTGCCGGCGGCGATTTCGTTCATGGCGTCGGCCAATGCCTCGACAGGGCGCGTGATTTGTTTTGAGAGAAAGAGCGCGAGCCACACGCTGGAGAAGAAGACGACGACGGTGATGAACAACAGCATGAGAAAGAAGGTGGAACGAATGCTGTTGCGGGAGCGAAAGAGATCCCAATAGACGGCAGCGCCCTCGCGGATGCGGGCGGTGGTCTGGCTGAGGCCCTGGGGCATGGGAAGCGCGGCGACGACAGCCTTGCCGGAGGCGGTAGCAGACATGCCAAGTGCGTAGTCCATGCCCGCGATGCGGAGCACGGGCTCGTCGTTGCGCTGCGCGGCAGTGAGCAGGTTGGCGAAGAGCGGACCGTGAAGCTGGACGGCGGGCTCGGTTGCGCCGGCAACATTTTTCTCTGGGAGCCAGGGCACGAGGCTCACGGAGCTGGACTCGGGCGGGGCTTGATAGCTGGCGAGGACCTGGCGCTCTTTGTTGTAGACGACGGCAAAGCCGCCCTGCAGTGTGATGCGATGCGAGCCGAGAACATTTTGGAGAGAGGCGAGATCGCCGTCAGCGGCGCCGCTGGCGGCGATGGACTCCGCCTCGGTGCGCGCATTGCTGGTGACATATTGAGCGAGCTCGAGGACGACGCGGGTGGAGTCTTCGCGGAGCTCGGAGGTATTGGGCGAGAACCAGCGATCGAGGGAGCGGTTCATCAGCTCGAAGCTGAAAAGGAACATGAAAACCGCAGGGGCGAGAGCGATGAGCACGGCTCCAAGGACCATGCGGGTGCGCAGGCGCGTGCCGAGAGCGTTGCTGGTCTGGTCGGCGTAGAGCTTGAGGATGTTCCTGAGGAGGAGCATCAGAAGAACGAGCAGAAGCAGGAAGACGAAGACGGTGAGGGCGGTAAAGGCGAGGGTTTCGCCGGCGGTCTCAGGATTGAGGAAGCGGACGTTGGAGGTGTTAAAGGCCTGGAGCGCTCCGAGAGCGGTGAGAAACAGGATGACGCCTGCGCCAAGCAGGAGCACCGCGCGCCGCCGCCGATCGCCCAGGAAAGTCATGGGGAGAATTATAGAAGCAGTGGACAGTAGACAGTCGGCAGTGGTCAACGGGCGGAGAAACAATGATGAGAGAAACGGTGAAGAAGTGAATAAGTGAGAAAGTGAAATGTGAAGCGCCGGGATTGATTGCGGGTTAGCGGCCCAGCGCGGGCAGGACGATGAATTTGAGCCAGCCCTCCCAGATGTCGGTGAACGCATGCGTGACGATATTGATGCGGAGGTTGCGACGCCAAGCGGCCAACATGCCGTAAAGAACGCCGAGGATGCTGATGACGATGACGTTGCGCCATCCCTGATAAGCGTGGAACAGGCCGAAAACGAGGCCCTGCCCAAGAACGGCGACGGTGAGGCTGCCAGAGAGCGCGTGGAGCTGGCGCTGCAGGAATCCGCGGAAGGCAAGTTCTTCGCAGATGCCGGCAGTGATGCTGGCGCCGATCCATATCAACACCTCGAGCAAGCTTTGCGGCAGGAGGCTGTCGACGGTTTTGGCAAGGTCGGAGCCCGGTAAACCGAGCGCTAAAAGCCAGCGAGCGCTATAGGCCACACCCTCCCACAGAACCCAGAACGGCAGAGCGATCGCGAGGTCCACACCGAGATCTCTCCACGAGTTCCAGCGATCGCCGGAGAGCGTGGCGAGGTTGCCGCCGTGGTGATGGACCGCGACCCAACAGTAATAGAGCAACGCCCAATCCATCAGGCCCACGGTCAAATAGATTTGAATCGCTTTCCCGTGACTGGCAAGCTGTGAGCCGGCGGCGGCGGCGCCTCCTGAGGGTGCGTGCTGAGCAAGAAGGCCCAGGATCACGGCTCCTGCGGCGATGAGAAGGAAGCCGATGAGGCGTCCCCAGGAAGCGATGGGAGCGGGCGGGCCGGAATTTGGAGTTGCGACGATTTCATTTTGTTGCATGAGGTTTTTCCTTTCGGAACGGTGGGGCGGGGCGCTTCTGCTCGAGCTTGCGCAGAGCCGCGAGGGATTCCTGCGCCCAGCGCAGGTGGGACTCGACCTCGAGCTGGCCGAAACGCAGCACCATTTGCCAGTAAGGCGTGTCGGGATATTGGGGCTGGGAGACGATCTGCTTGCCGATCGCACTAAAGATTTGCAGCGCCGCGCTCTCGCGCTCGACCATCTGATCGACGTAGCCACGGATGGTGGCGGGCGAGGCTTTGGAGCCGAAGAACATTTTCAAAAGCAGCTCGTTGCGCGGGACCTCGGGCTGCGGCTCGATCTGCAGCCAGGCGGCGAGGCGTTCGCGGCCTTTGGCGGTGATGGAGTAGATCTGGCGGTCGGGCTTGCCCTGCTGCTTCTCCTTTTTTCCAGTGATGAATCCGGAAGCAGCGAGCTGCTTGAGGTTGGGATAGATCTGGCCGTAGCTCTCGTTCCAGAAGTGATGGATGGAGTCGTGGATGAGCTGGCCGAGGTCGTAGCCGGACATGGACTCGATGGTGAGGAGTCCGAGGAGGACTTCGGGGCCGGAGGAGGTGCGCTTCGCCATAGCGCATTTAGATATATGCCTATTAGATATATATGTCAAGCAGAGAAACAGGCAGAGTGCATCTTCCGGGGCGGGCGTTCCGTCCATGGAAGCAGAGGGGTGCTATGAGAAGAGCTTTTATTGCTGGTTTATTCTTGGCGGCGTCGCTGGCATGGGCTGAGAAGCCGGCGCCGAATCCGGCGGACTATACCATTGCGGTTCATGTGCAGCGCTCACGCCTTGTCTCGCAATGTGTCAGCGGTACGTGCCTGATGGTGGAGCACGTGGATGTAGTGATTGACGGAAAGAAATTCGAGCTCTCAGAGGAAACGTATCGCCAGGACCTGCTGCGGGTCGGCGACTACAAGGCGAAGATATTCAAAGACGAGACGACGCGCGCGTACGAGTATCAGCGGACCTATGAGTTTCTGCTGCCCGATGGGAAGACGCGCGAATATCTCGTGACCACCGAAGAAGAATAGACGCCGGGCGAGCGTGTGTCGAGATGTCGGTGAAAGCGTGGGGAGACGATGCCGACGCGGATATCGTGAAGCTACGCGGCGCAGCCTGCGCTTGTCCAGAACTCAATGGGCAAGCACGGGCCGCGCAGGTTAGCGGCGAATGCTACTTCTTGGGGCAGCAGTCGCTCGATGGGCAGCTATGCGTGCATGAGCTACAGCAACCTGCTCCGCAGCACGGGTCGCCGGTGAGGGCTAGCGCAGAGAGGGACGACAGTCCCAGGATGACGACAGCGAACAGTTTGAATTTCATAGAGATCTCCTCTCAATGTGAATGTGTGGATGGGTGCGCCGTAGCGCAGGATCGACAGGGAACACACGGAGAGGTCTAGATGCGGAGATCTTCTTTGAGCTGAAAGACGGGTGGCCGGTGCAAAGGCCGGAAGAAAAATGCAGGGCGCACGACTGCGGGCTTGAGGCTGGCAATGCGAGGCGGAACTGGCGCGGATGCGAGATCGACTGCGGAATTTCGCCGCGCGTTGACAATTGCGTTATTGCGAGACGCCTGGCAGCAGGCAGGGATGGAATGGTGCTCGGCCGGCACAGAGTGCGGGCAGCAGGGCATTCTGCGGACCGGCGGTGCGACGGACTGCGGGCACAGTGCTTGCGAGGCAAGCAGCAAAGAGAATGCGGTGACTACGAAGATGCGCAGGCGGCTATGCATCAAGTCCGTCCAAGGGTGGATGCGACAGAACTAGCCTACCTCAAGATGTGATTATCTTCACGCACTCAATTAAGGACGCTGGCGGCGGGGGTCCAGGGCTTCTGCTGGCTCTCGGCGACGCCGCGATAAGTGAGCGCGCCCTGCCAGGTATTGAGACCCTCAGCGAGACCCGCATCCTGCTTGAGCGCTTCGCGGGCGCCAAGATTGGCGAGGCGCAGCAAGTAAGGAAATGTGGAGTTGGTGAGCGCGAGCGTGGAGGTGTGGGGCACGGCGCCAGGCATGTTGGTGACGCAGTAGTGGACCACTCCGTCGACCACATAGCTGGGATTGGAGTGGGAGGTAGGGCGCGCGGTCTCGACACAGCCACCCTGATCGATGGCGACATCGACGATGACCGCGCCCTTTTTCATTTGAGAGACCATGGCGCGGGTGACAAGCTTAGGAGCGGTGGCGCCGGGGATGAGAACTCCGCCGATGACGAGATCGGCCTCGCGGGTGGCGATTGCGATGTTGTAGCTGTTGGAGGCGAGGGTGTAGAGGCGGCCGCCGTAGAGGTCGTCGAGTTCGCGAAGACGATTGAGATTGACGTCGACGAGAGTGACTTTGGCGCCGAAGCCGAGCGCGATTTTGGCGGCGTTGGTGCCGACGATGCCGCCGCCGATGATGGTGACTTGCGCGGGAGGCACGCCCGGAACTCCGCCGAGAAGAATGCCGCGGCCGCCGCGTTCTTTTTCAAGATAAGTTGCGCCCACCTGAACGCTCATGCGCCCGGCAACCTCGCTCATGGGCGTGAGCAGAGGCAGAGTGCCCTGGCGATCGCGGACGGTTTCATAGGCGATGCCGATGACTTTGGTCTCGAGAAGCTTGTCGGTGAGCACGGGCAGCGGCGCGAGGTGGAGATAGGTGAAGAGCACGAGGCCGGGACGGAAGTAGGGATACTCGGACTCGATGGGCTCTTTGACTTTGACGATCGTCTCGGATTTTCCCCAGACGTAGCCGGCATCGCCGACAATCTCTGCGCCAGCATTCTGATATTCAGCGTCGTCGAAACCAGAGGCCAGACCAGCCCTGGTCTCAACGAGGACTTTGTGGCCAGCCTCAGTAAGCGCTTTGACGCCGGCAGGTGTGATGGCGACGCGCGCTTCGTTATCTTTGATTTCTTTGGGAACGCCGATGATCATGTGCGTGCTCCTCTGTATCTATATAAGGCCTACCAATGCCATTGGTTTGACGCGTTCGCGGGGAGGGCTCAAACCCATCGACAAAGACGGTCGATGAGCGATCAGAAGGTCGAGCAGTTTCAGGAACTAAGTGCAGTCGCTCAGCTTTCAGCCCGGTCGTCGCTCCGTGATGGTCGCGCCGACATGGCCTGATGGCTTTGCTCATGACCATTCCTGAAACTGCTGTTGCCGCGCCGGAGTGCACTTCTTTGGGGGAGGGCCTTTTTCCGGCACGGCGGTCACTGCGCCTTCCGACTTCAAAGGAATGGTACGGCGCAACGTGCTTCCAATGTGTGCAAAGTTCGTGGTAAAACAGCCTTATGAGCACAAAACGTGTGCGCTCCCCGGGCGTAGCGCACGAAAGCTTCGCAGGCAATCAAGACACCATGCCAGGCGCCGGGCCGGCAGCGGGGTTGGATGAGCTGGATGCGGCGATCTTGCGGCATCTGGAGCGGCATGGGCGCGCGACCAATTACGAAGTGGGTGAGGCGGTGGGGCTGTCGGCCTCGGCGGCGTCGCGGCGAATCCTGGCGCTGGAGCAGGCGGGGGCAATTCGCGGCTATCGCGCATTGGTGGATGACCGGCTGCTGGGCAAGCGCATGACGGTCTACATTCGTGTGACGCTGGAGCGGCAATCGGCCGCGGTGCTGGGCGCATTTGAGACGGCAGTGCGGCGATGCCACGAGATTGTGAGTTGCCACCTGATGGCGGGCCAATACGACTACATGCTGGTGGTGCGGGTGGCGGGGATCGATGACTATGGGCGACTGCACCAGAACGAGCTGAGCCGGTTGCCGGGGGTTACGCGGCTGGAAACGAGCTTTGCGCTGCGGGACGTGATGGAGACGAAGGAGTAACCAGACGGCAATGGACTGTGTCTGGCACGTTGCCGGGATAAGTGGACACTTAGGTGGATGATTTCGCCGAGCAAGTGAATAAATGGATTCGAAATGGCGGTTTGCGGCGAAATGGGATTGACGGCGCAAGCAAAAGCAGGCACGTTACTTGAATAACTTGCCCTGGCTGATGCGGGTAGATAGGGTGATGGCTTACCCGTCATACTGAGCAGAAGAAAGCCTTCTGCGGCAAAGGACGGCCGGGGGCCGCTGGGGGCATCGGATGGTCGATGATGGTCGGGCCCGTATTCATAGAGATCGTTAAATTAACTTATCGCGTGATGGGGATTGAAAGAGAAGGAAGCTGCAAGGTTTCCTAAGAGGTCAAAGCGTGGCGGCAACGACGGACGAGCACGTCGCGAAAGGCGATCAACGGCAGGCGAATGACCCGGTCACGGGGCAAAGCCAGAGTCAGATCGCCGATCAGGATTGGCTTCGCAATTACATTGCGGAGCAACACGGCCTGGATGGCGCGAAGATCGTGGTGGAGCCGCCCAAGAAGAAGTCTCCGCTATTAAAGGTCATGTTGATTTTTGCGATCGCGATTGCCGCGGCGGTCACTTATCTAGCAAAGAACTCAGACTTGATGGGGCTGGCGGGGCCCAAAGATGGAGCGATGGACCTGGGCCAGGGCATATCGAACGCCGCCGGACTGCGCGGCCACCTGGTGTCGGTGTGGGATGGCAAGGCGCACTACAAGTTGAAAATCGAGCCCATCGATCCGCGCGACGATAGCGATTTTTGGCGCGTCACGCAAAACACGCCGCAGCCTCTGTTTATCAATGTGCGCATCCTCAACAAAGAAGGCGATGCACTGTGTGGCAAGCAGATTGAGCTGACGGCCACCGGCGGGGACGGAGCGGTTGCCAGCGGAGCCGACCTGTTGAAGCGGCTGCCGGTTAAAAAGAATAGAGAGATTGATGGGCTTTGGGCGGAGGGAAGTCTGCCCTGCTCAGCCGATCAATATAAGCAGTTTGATTATTGGGATTTTTCGACGACTTTTCCGACGGTAGTGCAGCAGCAGGAGATTGCCGAGCCCAAGATGGAGGCGCAGGACGAAAGTGCGCTGACGCCTCGAGACGTGCACGACGTGAGCCCGGCGCAGGCGCCGACGATTGTGCGGCACAAGATCGCAAAGCGGCCGCAGGCTGCCTACCTGATGGAAGGCGACGAGCAGGTGGTGGCGTTTGAACAGGCGCGCGGCGTGCTGACGCTGGCCTCGGAGAAGAGCTTCATGCTGTCGCACAACGCGGCCGACCTGGCGATTGCGGCGGGTTGGGCCGATTATTCGTCGACGGTGCACTACACCTGCGACTCGCGGTCGAATTGTTCACTGCGACGCGGGGGCTCGACGATTGCGGCGCGGATGAACTAGGACGCTGCTCGGTTCCATTCGGAATCACACAATTCAAACTGATGTGTAACGGCTCACTCACTCGGCGTTGTCGCTCTGTGCGCGCTGGAGCTTGTCGGATTAGTCGGCGTAGA
>Ga0181537_10004180_pt1 | contig 12066 bp, 18 predicted proteins | sample PEATcosm2014_Bin_39_FD_119765 | JGI IMG/M metagenome (GOLD analysis project Ga0181537, IMG submission 119765) | Peatland microbial communities from MTU Mesocosm Facility, Houghton, MI, USA - PEATcosm2014_Bin23_10_metaG | ecosystem: Environmental > Terrestrial > Soil > Wetlands > Peat | place...
GGGCCTTGGTCCCCTCGCGAAAAATCAAGTCTCCGGCTTCGTGGGTGATCAGTTTGGCTCCGGGAAGTTCGCGCAGCAGTTCCTCCGGCGTGATGGTGCGCGCCGTCACGCGTTTTTTGGGTGCTTTCTTGTCGACTGCCATCCTCACGTCTTACCCGCACGGACGCCGTTTGGCAAATGGGTTCGCGCCCGCAGAGGTCACTATTTTTGGCGAAGCCTGCCGACGTCTGCTGCTGGGCTTACCAGCCTTCGGTGACCAGCTTGACGGTGTTATTGGCCAGGTCCTCGGCCGCCAGCGGGAGGGCCTGGCGAATGCCCTCCTGAATGTCACTTTGCGTGAAGAAGGTGGTGGTGCCGGTGACATTATAATTCTCAAAAATCTTTCGACCGAGCCGGCGATTCACGTAGGTCACCGTGGCCTCGATGGTGAGCCGGTATTCGGCGGTGATCAGGATGTCGGTCGTGCTGCTGGCTTCCGCCGTCTGCTGGACATTGGTGATGGTGACATCGAGTTCGGAATCGGCATTGGCGTCCTGGTTGACCTCCAATGTGCCGTCGTTGTTGAAGCGGCGGACGATGGCATTGGTCACGGTCATCTGAAGATCAGGCTGCAGGCTGGTATTTTTGGCGACGGGAACGTAAACGCTGCGCACGCCCTGGAGATCGCGGCCTGAAGTATTGCCGACGCGATAACCGGCGCATCCGCTGAGGGCCACGACCATGAGCAAGGCCAGAACGGGTCTAACCACTGAACTGGTCATTGCGGCAGCGGAGTCTTGTCGGGCGGAGCCGCCACGGGTTGAGCGGCGGGCGCGTTGGTCGTGTCGTCCGCAGAAGAGGCGGCCGTCGCGCCGGGAGACGAACTCGTCACGGGAGCATTGGGATCAGCCGGAAGGGCGCCGCTGGTGGCATCGGGCGGAGCGCTGTTGGTGGGAGGTCCGGTCGGGTCAGGCGGCACGGCACCGGAGGCGTCGCCCGCCGGCTGGGGTGCGCTGGCCACCGTTTGGGGCACAGGCACCGCCGGATTGCCTGAGCCGTCGGGACCGATGCCGCCGGGCAGGGCTTCCACCACCGGGCGCAATTCCTGGATGCGCTTCTTGGCGATTTGCGCCTGGGCGGAATTGGGGTCTTCGCGAACGACCTCATTATAATAGATGAAAGCGGCGCGCGAATCGTGCTGCGTTTCGTAAAACTTGGCGACATCAAAAGCACCCTGGGTTTGCTTCTGGCTGAGCTTGCGGATATTTTCCTGCGCCTGCACGGCCTTGTCGCTGTTGGGGTAACGGACGAGGTAATCCTGAAAGGCATCGACGGCCTTTTTGGTCGCGCCCAAATCGTAATCCCCCGAGATGGACGACTTCATCCAGGCGTACCCGATCTGGTACTGCGCGTTGGCGGCCATCGAACTGGTCGGATAGTTATCAAGCACCAACTGGTAGGCGTCCACGGCATCAGTGTATTTGCGCTGGTTCTCGCGGGCCAGGCCAATATTAAACTGGCACTGCGGGGCGTAGTCGCCATAGGGCGCATTCTTGATGATGCGATCGTACATTTCGATGGTCCGCTCCATCGAGGGCCCAACGGGAATCTTCCAGATGCGTTGCGGCTCGCCCGCCAGGTAAAGGTTGGCGATGCGGTACTGCTCATTGAGCGCCTGCTCGAAATAGTCGCTGGAGGGATATTTCGTCACCATCTTCTGGAAGGCCGTAAATGCATCGTTGAAGTTGGCCTGTTCCTCGAGAATTTTGCCCACACGAAACTGGGCTTCCGGCGCGAAGAAAGAGAGGGGCCAGCGGCGCAGGAGGCCCTTGTAGGCCTTGAGCGCCGCATCGCGTTCGCCCTGGGCCTCGAGCTTGTGGGCCAGCTCCAACTGGTCGCGGGAACTCGAAGCCGAAACGTCGCTGCCGCTTTCATCCGACCAGCCTTCGCCCGGACGCCAGACCAGCTCCGCCTGGGCGAGCGATGTCGCAAAAGCCAGCGCCAGAAGGCTGCAGACGATGGGGCGAAGGCGGAGCATGAAGCGGAGAGAATACCAGATCAGGCGGATGGGTCAAGCCGATGGGACGAAATGTCTTTCCGGCCTTGGCGCTGTAGTTGGTAAACACATACCCCGAGCCAAGTGGTTATGATGAACCAAACGAAACAAAAATCCTTGAGGCAACTGATTGGTGTCATAAGCATGCCTTGCACATATCCAGATTGATCCGCAGTGCCATCAAGAAAAACGAGTGCATCTTTGCGAAGGGTTTCGGGATCGTTCTCCTCTATAATTCGTTGACGTATGGCAGGAAGTTTATCGGCATCTCGCTGGATATTACTCGCTACATTGGAAAGTCTTGGTTGGAACCAAGCATACCCGGTCAAGAGTGCGATCAGAAAAAGTATCTGCAACACTAAGAGGATCTGCAAGTAAAGGAGGGAGGTAAATTTCGGATTCATATTTTAGCCTAAAGGGTGGGCTAGGAGGGACTTGAACCCCCACTCCTTGCGGAACCAGAACCTAAATCTGGCGCGTCTGCCATTTCGCCACTAGCCCGATGAGAGGTCGATCTCGTCGACCGCGTCAGACCAATTCAGCTTACGAATTATCGCCGATTAGGGCAAGGATCGGCTGTTAAATGCGATTGCCCCTTGGGATGGCCCGCATTAAACTGGAAACCGATGAGAATTGGAGTCTTTGCTTTGGTCATGGCCGTACTGGCGCTCTTGTTTTTGCCGCCTGTGAAAGGCGACGCGACCGCACCCGCCGGTACTACCCTCGGTTCGATCAATGCGCTGGCCAATACAGTTACGCTGGTGCTTTCGCAGCCGGGAGCGGACGCAAAACCATCGACCACCTTTACCCTGTCTCCCAAAGCAGTGATTAAGCTGGACGGCAACGTGGTCAAGTTGGGGCACCTGCACGAGGGCTTGCGGGTGACCGGCTACACCGAGGGCAGCAAAGGCGTCCTCGATACGCTCGACGTGGCGGATTGATCCGGCAGGCGCAAGGGCCGGCTGTTATTCAATAACACGATGCGATTGACGGTTGGGATTGCTGGCGTTAAACTTCAAGCCATGAGAATCGTTTCCTATGCTTTGCTCATGGCCATGCTGGCCCTCATGTTTTTGCCGCCCGTGGAAGGCAAAGTGAAGTTCTCCAAGGGTACTTCCGTTCAGTTTGTCAATGCGGCGCTGAGCAAGATTGGCCTGGTGCTGTGGCGGCCGGGCGAGGGTGTGAGACAGGTGACTACTTATACCGTATCCCCCGGCGCAGTGATTACTCTTGATGGCTCGCCGGTCAAGCTGGGCCGCATTCGCAAGGGCATGCATGTGAACGGCTACACCGAGGGCAACGCGGGTGTCCTTGATAAGCTTGACGTTCAAAATTGATCCGGCCAGGGCCGGCGCCTCCCTGATTCGAGTTGGGCGGGCTGACTCGCCCGATTAATGTATCGCCGGATGGGAAAAACCGGGATACTCTGCGCCATGGCCAAAACTTCCTCCCACCGTTTGGTATTCACGAAGGATCGGTACTTGAATTTGGGAGATGCGGTGCCGAGCGGCACCCGGGACGACGCCGGCGTGCGCCTGCCCTTCGGCGGACGCTGCATGGTCGACAGCATTTATCATAACGTCGCCGCCGGCCAGTTCGTCGTGACCATCAGCCATTATCCTGAAATCAAGGTCTAAAGACTTTTGAGGAAACGGTTCACTTCATCGTGGTTTCCCATGAAGTGAAAGTAAAGCGAGCCAGGTTCCAGGGTGAAAACCAATCGCTGGCGTAGATTGAGTCGACATTCGTAAACGCCAGATTTTAAAGCGCGCAATCACGTGCCGCTATGCAAGTGAGGGTGGCCAAAACTGACGCGCGCCTTTTCCAGCAATTCGCCTATCGCGCGCCGTTGGTCTTTGTCGAGCATGCGCAACTGTTGAAGGAGATCCGGATCAATCTCTATCTTTAAGGAGGGCTTCGATGTCGCCGTTAAAAATTTTGGATTTTCCCGTGCGACGGGCTTTTTGGGCTTTGGCATGAAGTTTTTTGGCGACCGTTTTCATTTGGGCGGCGGTGAGACCATATTCCCGTTCGGCATAATCGCGGGAAAGAATTTCGACGGGGCGCAGGGCCACGACCTGCCCGCCAACCACGATGCCAATGTCGTCGCCTTGCAAGGCACGGCGCAGCACGGAAGAAAGATTCACGCGGGCCTGAGTGGGGGTAATCGTCGTCATGCTCTTAAATAAGACGCAAATGCGAGCGGCGTCAAGTTCCCCTCGTTCCCAAGCGCAACTTGGGAACGAGGGAAAAAGAAGATGCTCTCCGCATTCTGCCTGAGCTTCGGGATGGATTTCGCAACTCACAGCATCCTAGTTGCTGTTGGCAGCAGCCTCGAGAAGCATGATCAATTTTCTCGCCTCCATCTTGGATAAAACAACCGGCATCATTTGATAACTGGCAAAGCTCCTGGCGACAAATTCCAGCCCAACCGCTTTGTCGGATGATTGTCCGCCGAGCACATGCACCCTGACGACAACGCTCATCATTCGAAAGGGACTGGCACCGGCTATTTCACCAACCGTTCGCGAGATGGGAGCACCAAACATCGCGGCTTTAAATCCGCCATTTTTGATGATCTTGAAAATGAACGAACCAAAAGTGACAGCAATAATGCCAATGACAATGAAAGGGGAAATATTTTGTGGATGCATGGGTGTTTTATCGATGAATTAATTCTGCTTCTCGGAAAAGTGTGCGCTGAACTGATCCTGACACACGAGTGTGCGGCAAGCTCAGGATGACTGCATTTTTATTAGCGACGGTCACAGACCGCCGCTACACTAATCCATCATGGACGATTTGTTCACCTCCGATTCGGCGAAGTCGCCAAAAAGCGCGGACAACCGCCCGAGCGAAGAAAATCTGCCAACCGCAGGTTCGCCGCTGGCCGCGCGGTTCCGTCCCCGGACGCTCGAGGAATACATCGGCCAGGGCCATCTGCTCGCGCCGGGCAAGCCGTTGCGCCGCTTGATCGAGGCCGATCGGCTCGCCTCGCTGATTCTTTTCGGGCCGCCCGGCGTGGGGAAGACCTCGCTGGCGGAGCTGATTGCGCGCCGCACCATGTGCCACTTCGAGCGGCTCAACGGCGTCGAGGGCACCGTCGCCGATCTGCGCCGCGTCCTGGCCGCCGCCGTCACGCGGATGAAAGTCAACGGCCGGCGCACCGTGCTTTTCATCGACGAAATCCATCGCTTCAACAAGGCGCAGCAGGACGTGCTGCTGCCCGATGTCGAGGCCGGTTCCGTCCGGCTGATCGGTGCGACAACGCACAATCCGTCGTTCTACATCAACGGCCCGCTCGTCTCGCGCTCGCAGATTTTTCAGCTCGAACCGCTCAGCTCCGCCGAACTTTCCACCTTGATCGACGCCGCACTGGCTGATCCCGAGCGGGGCCTGGGCAAGCTCAAGGTCGATCTGACGCCGGAAGCGCGGGCCCATCTCATTGCCACCTCGGAGGGCGACGCGCGGCGCGCGCTCAACGGCCTCGAAATCGCCGCGCTGACGACTCCGCCCGATGCCCAAGGCGTGGCGCGCATCGATGTCGCGACCCTCGAGGAATGCGTGCAGAAAAAGCGCGTGCTCTACGACAAGGACGAGGACCAGCACTACGACACGATCTCGGCTTTCATCAAATCGGTGCGCGGCAGCGATCCCGACTCGGCGCTCTATTGGCTGGCGAAGATGATCGAGGCGGGCGAGGACCCGCGCTTCATCGCGCGACGGCTGATCATTCTCGCGAGCGAGGACATCGGGCTGGCCGATCCGCAGGGACTGGTGGTCGCGGTCGCAGCGCTGCACGCGGTCGAGTTCATCGGCATGCCGGAAGGGAAGATTCCCCTCGCCGAAGCGACGCTCTATCTCGCCTGCGCGCCGAAAAGCAACTCGGCGGTGGCCGGGATCGGGAATGCGCTCGACGCCGTGCAAAAAGGCGAGGTGGTGCAGGTGCCGGCCTACCTGCGCGACGCCCATTATCCCGGCGCGAAACGGCTCGGCCACGGCGAAGGCTACCAATACAGCCACGAATTTCCGGGTGCCATCGCGCCGCAACGTTATGGCATCGAACCGGGCCGTTTCTTCCAGCCAACCGACCATGGCTACGAAGCCAAAATCAAGGCGCGGATCGCCGAGTGGGAAAAGCTGCGGGCGAATGCGTCGAAGAAGAAATCCTGAGCCAGCTTACACCAGGCGCAAACCTGCTGCGACAAACGGCGCGAAGTCCTTGTGATTCAGTGTAGCCAAAGGGGTTCGCGAACAGATCGCGGTGGCCGCAATAAAACAATCATTTCTTGTCCCGCGCCTGCGACCGGTTTGATTATAAATTTTAGCAGAGGCCTCGGCTTCGATGACGCCAAAAGTTATAATCCTCCCCTCCAACATGAGCGAGGCATCACGGATTTCTTGCGGCGTAACCGGCCCGCTCAAGAATTCGCTCCAAGCGACTGCGCTGATGGCAAACTTCTCGCCCGCATTCAGCCAGGCGAGGAGTTGAGATTGAAGTGGCGAAGGAACGGTCACCAAACCAATCAGGTAATTGGTATCGAGATGAATCATCCCCGTTTTCGTCCGGAGGCCCGACGCTCGCGATGAATCTCCGCGCACCATTTGGCCGCGACTTTGGGCGAAATTCCGCTACCGATACGCTGAATGCGCAGGAATATTTCCAAGGGCGTCTCTCTCTTTTCCACCACAGGCTTTTCCCCCGACACCTTGTCCACGGCCCGGCGAATGACCTCCGACTTCGGCACGCCCCAAGCCGTCGCCAATTCCTGCACGCGATCCACCGTTTCCGGTTTCAGGGAATAGGTTACCTTGCTCGTTGTTACGGCCATACTTTTATTATGGCCATAAGAACGCGGAAGTCAAAGACTACAATTTCCGAAACGTAGCGAGATAAGCGTAACGACCTGCGACGGGTTTGAGCGTGAGCGTGCCGACCCCCTTCGCGTCGAGTTCGTGAAGGTACTCAAGCAGCTCGGGCCGGTGCTGGACGTGAAAGAGATCGAGCCAGCGCTTGAGGGCGATGCGGAACCACTTCGGCCAGCCGCCCTGGTCCCAGAAATCGACGACGTAAAACGCCGCGCCGCGTTTGACGTTGGCGAGGGCGGCATCGATGGCCTGGGACCAAGTGGGGATCATCGAAAGCGAGTAGGAAAAGAAGGCGGCGTCGAACGGCGCGCTGAGCTCGAAGGTTTTCACGAAATCGAGTTCCTCGGCCAGGCAGTGCCTGAGGGTGATTCGCTGCTCCAGGCGGCGCGCCTTCACCTTGGCCGCGGCGGTGGCCAGCATTTCGGTGGAGGCGTCGAGGCCGTAGCAGCGGATGTCGGGGCGCTGCCGGGCCAACCGGATGAGATTGCGCGCGGTGCCGCAGCCGATTTCGAGCACGCGGTCGCCGGGCTGAAGTTCCATGTCGCTCAAAAGGCGGTCGCGCCCGAGCAGGTAATACTTACGGGTGAAGTCGTAGACGTAGCGGGTCCAGCGGTACATCTCGTCCATTTCTTCGGTCGTGGCCATGGGAAACCCGAGACTTAACAGGAAGCCGCCGATTTAAGAAAGCGAAACCGCTGCGCGTCGAAACATTTCGGCAAGGCCGGCCTTATCAAGCCGTTTTTCCGCGATGGCGATCATGGCGTCGTAGATCACTTCCGCAGAAGGCAGTTTGGCCACTCCATTGATTCTGAGAAAAGTAAGTGATGCACTGACACCTGTTCGTTTGTTGCCGTCAAGGAATGCCTGAGCCTGGGCGATATGAAAACCATACGTTGCGGCAATATCAAACAAATCCCCTCTCGCATACATGGAGGAATTAATCGCCGAAGCCAAGGCCGATTCGATCAACCCACGATCCCTAATGCCGCTAGTACCGCCAAATTTTAGGAGCGAATCTTTGTGCAACTCGGCGACAACGTCAAAATCGAGGAACAGAGGATCAGACACGACTATTGAGCGAGTTTGCGAAAGAGGTCGGCGTATTCGTCAAAAATATCTTTGCTGATACGTTTGGCTTCTTCCTTAGAAACGTAACGGATAGTCGGAGTTACCGTATTGGAGTATTCAGGGCTTTTTTCCTTGAAGCGGAGCAGCACCTCACGCTGCTCTTCGGGAGAAAGCGTCTCGATTTCCTGAATGATCTGGCGGACGGTCATGAGAGGAGCATAAGCCCTCAGCGCTCGGAATTCAAGCCTACAACGTCCGGCTCGCGGGCGTGATGGTCAACTCTCCATCACGTAGAGATGGAAGCCGCCGTAGATGGCGGAGCGGTCTTCCATGAGGAGAGCTTTCGAGAGCGCTTCCTTGTAGTCGAACTTGGCCTTGAGCGCGGGCGGCAGGGCGGTCTCGACCGGCGACGAGGTGGCCGCGGTGCGGAAGACGATGCGCGAGCCGGGCTTGCCGACGCGGGCGATCTCGGTCCACATTTCGGCGATCTGCTCGGGCCGCATCCAATCCTGGGAATCGAGGAAAACGAAGCGGTCGAGCGACGCATCGGGCTGCGAGCGCATGTACTCGATCAGCGTCGCGTTGGTCACGGAGACGCGGTCGAGGTTGTCGCGGAGAGTCTGGAAATTTTCCTCCTTCAAATACTCGGGCATGGCGCAACGCGCGGCGCGGTCGTAACTGCGGCCAAAGGCCTGCCAGCCGAAGTAGTTTTCCGCGATGGGGAAGTCGCAGGCGAGGCGCTTGACCCGCTCGCGGTACATGCCGACCAGACCGCCGGGCGTCTCGGTCTCCATGGCACTGAACTGCTGCGGCGGGATGCCGAGCGAATAAAGCATCACGGGCATGTTGCCGGTGGCGCGGACAAACCAGTTGTCGAAAAAAGGCGCGATGTCCTGCTCGAAAACGCGTTCCTGCTCGGCGCGGCTGGAGGCGGAGAGAAGACGCGAGGGGTCCCATTTACACACCCGGGCGATGGTGTGCAGAAAGCGGATGAAATATCCCATCTTCGCGTAGTCGTAAAAATTCTTGGTGAAATACTTGATGCGCGGGCCGAAAAATATTTTACGAATCCAACTCCCCTTTTCCCAAAACGTGCGGGTATTTTCGTCGAGATGCTCCGCGAGGTAGGTGAAATAATTGTAGTGGTTCAGCTCGTCATCGGCGCAGCCAAAAAAGAGAAAGAAATCCTCGTAGCTCGGCAGGTACTGGATGGCGGCAAGCTTGAGCTTGAGCACGCAGAGATGGCTGCGATTGAGATCGACGGCGTGAATGTGCTCCGGCTTGTGGATGAGATAATTGAGGACGTTGCAGCCGCCGGAGGAGATGGTGAGCATCCGGCTTTGGGGAGTGAGGGCAAGGGCTTTGAGATCGACCCGGGGATCCTCCCAAATCTGGTTGTAAACAAAACTATTGAACCAGAAGGTGAATAATCGCTCCGAGATGCCCTTGGGACTTAAGGGATGATTGTGATGGACTGCGCCTTCCAAATAACGGGCTGTGGTCGAGTTCATTTTTTGGAAAATAGTCTGTCAGTGAACTGAGGAGTAGGTCGAACTTAGCCGGGGTTCAGTCCGGGACAAGCTTCATATCATGAAGACCCCTGAAATAAGGGCCTGACGCCTCTCAAAAAAAATCTTAGCGCTGGTCGAGAGGAACGACCTTCTTGCCGACCGGGTAACCGACATACTCGCTGCTGGGACGGAAAATCTTGTTGTCCTTGAGCTGCTCGATGATATGCCCCGTCCAACCGGAGGTGCGGGCGATGGCAAAAATCGGAGTGAAGAGATCCGTGGGAATACCGAGGCTGTAGTAAACCGTGGCCGAATAAAAATCGACATTGGCGTTGAGATTTTTCTCCTTCTTGACGATTTCGGCGATGCGCTCGCTCATCTCGACCCACTTGGTTTCGCCCAGTTCGCGGGTGAGTTCGACGGCCATGGCCTTCAAGTGAGGCGCGCGCGGGTCGAGCACCTTGTAAACCGCGTGGCCCATGCCCATGATCTTTTCCTTTTTCGCCAGCTTGCCGGCGACCCATGCATCAACTTTGTCCGGGCTGCCGATTTCCTGGAGCATGTGAATGACCGCCTCGTTCGCGCCGCCGTGGAGCGGGCCTTTGAGCGAGCCGATGGCCGTGGTGACCGCCGAGTAGATATCCGAAAGCGTGGAGGTCGTCACCAGCGCGGAAAAGGTCGAGGCGTTGAAGCCGTGATCGGCGTGAAGGACGTAGGCGAGGTCGAGCGTCTTGACCGCCTCGGGGCCGGGCGTCTCGCCGGAAAGGAGGTAGAGGAAGTGGGCCGCTTCGTCGAGGTCGGTGCGGATGGGCGGGAGCGACTTGCCCTGACGCGCGCGATGGAAATAGGCGATGATGACACCGACTTTGGCGGTCAACGAAATGGCGCGGGGCAGAAGCTGCTCCGGGGTCTGCGGACCGACGGGCGCGTGGTCATAGAGGCCGAGCATCGAAACGCCTGTGCGCAGAACGTCCATCACATTGGCATCCTTGGGCGCGTTGCGGAGAAATTCGACGACGGGCGGTGGCAGGGTGCGGGCGGCGCGCAGATCAGCCTTGAGTTGCGCCAGCTCGGCCTTGTTGGGGAGGGCCTCGTGCCAGAGGAGATAAACGACTTCCTCGTAGCTGACGTGACCTGCCAGGTCGTTGATGTTGTACCCGGCGTAGACGAGAATTCCCTCCTCTCCCATGACATCACTGAGACGGGTGGTGGCGGCGACGATCCCCTTAAGTCCAGGCGAAGTGACAGGCATGATGAATCAATTAACAAGCCGCGTGCCACTTTACCACCGAAAACGGTAATAACGTCTATTTTTAAGAAGCAGATGCATGCCCGGCAGGCAGGCTAATGATGCGAAGTTTGGCTTAACTTGGTCGGCTCACTGAGCTATGATGTAGCCATGTCACCGACACCCGAGGAACTTGAACTTGGAAAGAAGGCCTACGAGCAGGTGCGGTTCTATGAAAAAGTCACCTCGAAAGACATTCACAGTATTCCTTGGATATTTTTGACCTGCGCGGGGCTCATGCTTTTGATTGTAATCCTTGAGGCACAGCATCACGGGCATACCTCTCTTCTGCTGCTCATTTTCATACCCGCGTGCTTTACCTTGCTCATCTTGCAAAATTGGGCAGCGAAGGCGCGCCATGCTACGAATAAGTTGCTGCTGAAATTGCTGGGAGAAAAATACGGTGACCCGCTCCCTTGGGTGGCCGAGGAAAAACTGTTGGCCAGCGCGCGCGAACTGGAAGCAGCAATTGCCCGCGATCTAAAGGCTAGTCACGCCTGATGCTTTTCCTAGCATCTTTCGCAAATGCCGTTCACCTTCAGCGAAAGGATCTTGCAGTATTTTTAACTTATGAGATAAATGTGTTACATCTCCGTTCTATAAACAAATCCTAAGATTTTGTTAGTTTATTCCGACAAGCGGTGTAGGATGGCTCTCCCAGCAATGCCTTCCCAACCCTCAGAAACGCAAAGATTACGAAGAAAAACTCTCTTAATCCGCGAGGTCATTGAGGTGCTGACGGAGGAGCTTTCAACCCTTTCCAATCGCAAATGGGAAGACCTGCCCGAGTTGAAGAAGAAAAAAGTGGTTCTGGCCAGCCGCTTCCGGGAGTTCAACCAAACCTCGAACCGAGTCGAACCCGATAAGCCCGAGTTGGTGACGCTGAAGTCACTCATGTCCGATCTGGAAAATCAATCGAGGCAAAAAATCGCGGCCCAAATCGATCTCATCGGGAATCAGATGCTCGCGCTGCAAGAGCAGCACGTTTACTGGCTGGAGTGTCTTAACGTCTCCTTCCAGAAACCTTACGAGCCGATCCCGTCACCATAGGCCTTGGTATTAAGTCGGATAAAGCAACTTTTTCGCAAAGCGTCGCTTTACCTTCTAAAGCTTACTATTGTCCCGGACTTGTCTGCAAAAGGGCAGGCAACACGACTTCGTATCGAAAGAATCATGATTATTTGGCGTATGGCGGTGCTCGGTTTGGTACTCGGGATGAAAGGAGCAGACGCTCTCCAGGCCGATCCCATCTCGGAGGCGACATCCGGGAGCTCCGGCATTACGCTGACATGGGA
>Ga0181537_10004181_pt1 | contig 12065 bp, 7 predicted proteins | sample PEATcosm2014_Bin_39_FD_119765 | JGI IMG/M metagenome (GOLD analysis project Ga0181537, IMG submission 119765) | Peatland microbial communities from MTU Mesocosm Facility, Houghton, MI, USA - PEATcosm2014_Bin23_10_metaG | ecosystem: Environmental > Terrestrial > Soil > Wetlands > Peat | place...
CAGCACGACGGTCAGCACCAGCGAGACGACAATCGCGCCGTTGGATTTTTTTGCGAACACGCGATGAGTAAGCCGCCCGCTCCCGCCGCAGGCAATTTAATTCAACTTCCCCGCGCGAACCGGTTGGAAAATGCGCTGGCCAAATGGTTGGGCGCGGACTATTTTGCCCGCATGGAACATGCATCCGGTTTTCTCAAAATGGTCAATGAAGCGCGCCCGCGCGTGAAGGAAGTCACCATCGCCCAGGCCCGGGAACGGCTCGCCCAAAATCCGCGCGCCATCCTGCTCGACGTTCGCGAAGACTCGGAATGGCGCAACGGCCGCGCCGCGCAGGCCGTTCATCTTGGCAAGGGCGTCCTCGAACGCGATTTGGAAAAAATGGTCCCCGATGCCGGCACGGAAATCATCATGTATTGCGGCGGCGGTTTCCGGTCCGTGCTCACCGCCGACAGCGCGCAAAAAATGGGCTACCAGAATGTGGCTTCCCTCATCGGCGGATACAAGGCCCTCGTCGAGGCGAAGTGGCCGATGAAGTCGGGGGATTGAAGCGGCTCAATCCGCCGCCAGCTTTTTCGCCGGAACGGACACGGGCGGCGCCGCTTGGGCTTGGGAACGGCGAAAGCAGATGCGGTTGAGATGATTCAGGAGCGGGACCAGCTTGGCGCGCTCGAATTCCCCCATCAGGCAGATTTGAATCCAGTTCCGCCCGCGCAGGTACTCGCTGTTGTAACTGAGGAGAAAACCCGCTTCATTGAGCTGCGCTCCGACCTTGGCCGAGTTCAAATGTTCCGGAAGCGCCAGCGTGAAAACGGCCGGCGAGCTTTCCGCGTCCGGACCTATCAGCATGAAACCCAGTTCCCGCAGCCGCGGCCGCAGCCAGCCGGCAACTTCCGACAGTTCGGAATATCTTTCGGCCCAGTCCACCCGCTTCACCGCCGCGTGCAGGGCGTTGACCAGGTTGCTGGAATGGGTGAATGCAATCCCCTCGTTGCGCGCATACAGCCCGAGGTCCAGGTAGCGCGGCACGGGCCGGGTGGCGGGCGCCAGTTCGTGGTGATAAAAAACCATTCCCAGCCCGGGAAAAGCCCGCAAGCCCTTCCCGCTCGCGCAGGACGCCAGGTGAACGCCGTTCAAATCCACGGGCATGGTGCCGATGGAACTGATGCAATCGGCGCACAGCTTCACCCCGTGGCTGGCGCACAGCGCCTTGATCGCCGCCAAATCATTCACCACGCCGGTCGAGGTTTCGCAATGCGCAATCCACAGCCAGCCGGGCCGCGGTCGGCTGTCGAGCTTCTGCTCAATGGCCTCCAAATCAAACGGCTCGCCCCACGCGTATTGCAGCGTGTCGAAATTGAGCTGGAACCGGCGCGCATGATCGGCCAGCCGCTCGCCAAATTCACCGTTGGTCACCACCAGCCCCAGCTTTTCCTCCAGCGACAATTGGGCGGCGATGGCGTCGTTGGCCAGGGTGCCGGAGCCAAGCAGAATTTCGGCGTGCCGCGCCCCGGTCAGCTCGCAGAGGGTTTGCTTGGTGGCCTGGAACTCGGCGATAAAGGCGTCCCCGCGGTGGGATTCGGGCGTTTGCTCGAAAGCGCGGCGCACCTGCCGGCTGACCGACACCGGGCCCGGCAGGAAATTCGCCATCGGCCGGTGGAAATTGCGCGCGTTCCGGGCGCTCAAAAAATCGCGCACGCCGGCTTCGAAGGATTCGATGCTCAGATACATCGGCTGGAATTGCGCGCCTTCCACGCCCGTCAACGGGCCGAAAGGAATGAAGCCCAGGTGATGGTAAAGGCGGGACTGCCGCGTGGTGCCGGAAATCACGGCCAGCTCATAACCGTTCTCGACAAAGTACTGCCAGACCATCGCCATCAAACCTTGGAACACCTGGCCGGTCCGAAATTTCTTGTCCACCGAAAGCAGGCGGATTTCGCAGAGGGACCGGCCGGAGGGCAGGTAGGAATCCAGGTTGGGCAGCTTTTGGTCGAGCGAGAAGGGCCGCTTGCCGCGCAAGGCCAGCATCCCCGCCAGCCGCCGGCCGGACAGGCAGATCAGGTACGTATTTTCCGCGTGGAACGGGTCCACCCGGCGGCGCGTCGGCGACGGGCTGTGTTGCGGTATCTCCTCGACGAACGTCTTGTAGTTGAGCTGGTGGATCAGGTCGAACTCCCAATCCTCCGACGCCGTCTTGAACACGAGCGGTGTGTGGGTTTCCATGACGTTACTCCAGCGGATGGTCCGGGTTGGTGTGTGCGTCCTCGGGCTCGGACAGGTGCGCGAATTCATCGAGCAGATTCTTCCGGTGCGCGAACAAAATCATCCCCGCCAGCGCCGACACGATGATGATTTCCAACGGCTCGCGATCCAGCATCTTGGCGGCGACCGGCAACAGCGCGAACGCAATCAATCCGGCAGGTGTCACCCGCCCGAACAACGCGAACAGCGCCGCCAGCGCCCCGAACGCGAGCGCCAGCCGAAAATCATAAATGACCAGGGCGCCAAATGAAGTCGCCACGCCTTTGCCGCCCCGGAACCCGAGTTGCAGTGGAAAGATGTGCCCGAAAACGACGGCCAGCATCGCCAGCCCGGTCAGCCGCTGGTCATCCCAAAAATATCGCGCCGCCCAGACCGCCCCCGCCCCTTTCGCAAAATCGCCCAAAACGGTGATGAGAAAACCGGGCGCGCCCATGATGCGTCCGGCGTTCCGCGCCCCCACGCTTCCGCTGCCCAGTTCGCGGATGTCGAGTCCAAGCCGCGCGCGAACCAGGTAATAACCCGTGGTGAGACACCCGACGACATAGCCGCCGAGCAACACACCCGCAAGGCGACCACTCGAGACAGATTGCCCGAATATCTGTTCGATCCACGTCATAAACGTCAATTAATCCCGCCCGGCGATGCCATGCGAACCACCTCTGCCCCGATTGCGTCCATGCAATCCCATTCCAACAGCCGCGTCCCCGTCCCGCAACTGCTTGCTGCCTTTCTGCTTCCAAACATTTCAGTAAGCATCCAATGCCTTAATGACAGCGTGCTTTAAAAATGATTCTGATGCCAGACTAACCCCCGTTTGGTCAAAGGTCTATTATTATTTTCGGGCTGGGCGGGCAAGGTTTGGGGAACCGGGGAATGCTCGTGGGCAGTGTCCAAATCTGGCGGTGGAACGGGCGACCCGCCCGTACCGGTCGCCGACTCGCCGACCGGAATGGCAAAACGCAAGCAGCCGAGACTGCTTAGCCATGGGTTTTGATAGCTTCCGCCAATTTCGTCCGGCGGCCCGCCGGACAATACAGGCCGGTGGCCTGTGCCACCCTGTTCCAAATTCGGATAACCGCTTCGGGCGCTTCGTTGACACACCCCCGCGCGGCCCTTAGGTTTGGGTTTATGTTCGAATTGGTTTCACCCTACGCCCCGGCAGGAGACCAGCCGCGGGCGATTGCAAAACTGACGGAAGGGCTGCTGTCCGGCGCGAAACACCAGACCCTGATGGGAGTGACGGGGTCGGGCAAAACCTTCACGGTCGCGAATGTAATCCGGAACCTGGGCCGGCCCACGCTGGTGATTTCCCACAACAAAACCCTGGCCGCGCAGCTTTACGCCGAGTTCAAGGGCTTTTTCCCCAAGAACGCCGTGGAGTATTTTGTAAGCTACTTTGATTTCTACCAACCGGAGGCGTACATCCCCCGGACGGACACGTCTGTGGAGAAGGACTCCAGCGTGAATGAGGAGATCGAGCGCATGCGGCTCTCCACGATGAGCTCGCTGTTCACGCGGCGGGACGTGGTCGTCGTGGCCAGCGTATCGTGCATCTACGGCATCGGCAGCCGGGAGGATTACGAGGCGATGGTGATTCCCATCCGGACGGGCCAGTCGTTGAGCCGCGAGCAGTTTTTGCAGCGGCTGGTGGATTTGCTTTACACGCGCAACGACATCGAGTTCATGCGCGGCCAGTTCCGGGTGCGCGGCGACACCGTGGAATTGTGCCCGGCGGGCCGCGAGGACGCATTGCGCATTGAATTCTTCGGCGAGGAAATCGAGCGCATCACGCGCTTCGAACCGTTGACGGGCCACAAGATCGAGGAACTAGACGCGGTGACGGTGTTTCCGGGCAAACAATTTGTGACGCCGGCCCAGAAGATGAAACCGGCGCTGCTGTCCATCCGCGAGGAACTCGGCGAGCGGATCGCGTGGTTTGAGAAAAACGGGAAGCTGCTGGAGGCGCAACGCATCAAGATGCGCACCGAGTACGACCTGGAAATGATGGAAGAAATGGGCTTTTGCTCGGGAATCGAGAATTACACGCGGCACATCAGCGGACGCGCGCCGGGTTCGCGGCCGACCACGTTGTTTGATTTTTTTCCAAAGGACTACCTGCTGGTGGTGGACGAATCGCACGCGACAATTCCGCAGATTGGCGGCATGTACGCGGGCGACCGTTCGCGCAAAACGGTGCTGGTGGATTACGGCTTCCGGCTGCCGAGCGCGCTGGACAACCGGCCGCTGAATTTCGAGGAATTCCAGCAAATGCAAAGCCAGGCGATTTACGCGAGCGCCACGCCGGGTGTGAAGGAATTGGAATGGTCGCAGGAGCGGGTCGTGGAACAAATCGTGCGCCCCACGGGACTGGTGGACCCGGTGATTACGCTGAAGCCGTTGAAGGGGCAGATCGACGATTTAATCGAGGAATCCCGCAAACGCGTGGAGGCGAAGGAACGAATTCTGGTGACGACGCTGACCAAACGCACCGCGGAAGAATTGACGGATTATCTTCGCGGCGTGGGCATCAATGTGCGTTATTTGCACAGCGAAATTGATGCGATTGAGCGGGTGGAAATTTTGCGGTCGTTGCGCAAGGGCGAATTTGATGTGCTGGTGGGCATCAACCTGCTGCGCGAGGGCTTGGATCTGCCGGAAGTGGCGCTGGTGGCGATTCTGGACGCGGACAAGGAGGGTTATTTGCGCTCCACCACGAGCCTGATCCAGACGGCGGGACGCGCGGCGCGGCATCTGCATGGCGAGGTGATTTTATACGCGGACGTGAAAACGCAGAGCATCCAGAAATTTCTCGCGGTGTCGGAATACCGCCGGCAACGGCAGCTTGCCTACAATCGCGAGCACAACATCACCCCGCGCAGCGTGAGCCGGGCGGTCGAGGAGAGCCTGTCGACCTACCAGGGAACGCGCGACCACGCGAACGCGATTTTGAAGGAATCGGGCGTGGATTTTGACGTGACGGAAACGGTCCGGGAACTGGAGGAGGAGATGTTGACGGCGGCGAACAACCTGGAATTCGAAAAAGCCGCGTTGTTGCGGGACCAGATTCGGGAATTGAAACGGGCGACCGGCGACGGCCCTCCGGGAGACGGGCCGCGAAGCATCAGTTATGGCCGGGGAAAGCGCGGCGGGCGCAAGGCGGAAAAGCGGTGAGTCGATGAGCCGGTTACAACGTTGAAACGTTAAATCGTTGCATCGGACAACTTCTTGCGCTGGTTCACGATCAATAAAGCGATTGAAATGACGGCGCAATTTGCTTCCATTCGCGGCTCAGTTCCCTGTGAATTTGAAAGCGGATGGCTAATCTCCGAAACATCCCCGCGCCCGCCTTTCCGGCAGCGTGTCGCGCGCGAATGTCGTCGCGTAAAGCCGCATACCGCGCTTGGAAAGCTCTATCGAGCATCAACCTCAAGGCTCCGTCTGAGACAAAGGCGCAGTTCACGGATATCGGCGGCCCGGCTCAATTCAACGAAACATCCTCCGGCATGTTCGCAAGCAGCCGGTACTTCAAACCTTTCTGGGCCAGGATGAGTTTCCAAAGCTTGGCCGGGTCGGTGTCGAAGACCAGGTCAAGCGAGGCGGGATGGATGAGCCAGGCGTCGCGTTTGAGTTCGTCTTCAAGCTGTCCGGGACTCCAGCCGGCATAACCCGCGAAGGTCTTGACCTTTTTCGTCGGGGAAAAGGATTCGCCGATTTCGACGAGGGTGTCGAGCGAGTGGCCGAGGTCGAGATTCGGCATGACGCTGGCCTCGGGCAGGAATTTGTCCGAATGAAGAAAGCTCAGGGCGGAAAGCTGGACGGGACCGCCGAGAAAAAGCGGCTGGCCCTTGAGTTCGTCCGGGAGGTCGGCGACGACCATTTCGCCGAGCTTGTTGCCGCTGGAACGGTTGAGGACGAGGCCGAAGGCGCCCTCGGCGTCGTGCTGGCAGACGAGGACGACGGTGCGCTGGAAAAACGATCCATTCAAGCTGCCATTATCCAGCAGCAACTGGCCTTTGAGATATTTATTCACCTCACTCACACGCCTGCAACAATGTGCCTCAAACCGGCCATTTTTGCAACCGGGAATAAACCCCCGGGCCGGCGCGCGGGCGGCCTTTATTCCGCCGCGTGAAGGAAAAGCTCCTTCTTCTCGTTCGAGCCGTCCACCTGGATGACGACGGAATTGTCGCGAATCTCCAGGCACTGAATCAAAATGTTGGTCTCGCCCACGCGGACGCGCCCTTTTTCCATGGTCTCAAAAGTGGCGTTGTTGATGAGGGCAAAGCGTTCCTGCGGGGTCCCGGAAATGCCCTTGAGGACGAGGGTGGCGGGCACGGCGGTGGGCGGTGCGGACGGCACGACGGCCCAGACGTCGGCGCGCGATTTGGCGGGCACGTAATCACCGCCGTCCACGGCGCGGATGCGGTCGAGATTGTTCAGGTCCAGCGAGGTGTCCTCGCCGCTCTGGAACCATTCGAGGATGGTGTTGAAGCCATACTGCCGGTCCGCCGCGAGAAGGATGTTGATCCGCCCGTCAGTATAACTATTGCGCTCAATGATCCCCATCTGCACGGTGTCCTGCCGGCTTTCCATGTACTTGTGCGCCACCAGCTCGCACAACCCTTCGATCAGGTCGTGGTCGATGCTTTCGCGGCGGGCCTGCTTGACGTTCTCGTTGATCCACGTGTGCGTGTATTCATGGGCGCAGACCGCCATCAGCGCGGATTTGCGCATGTAGCTCAAAAGATCAATGGTGTGGTAAAGCTTGCCGTTGGGCAGCGGATTGCTCGCGGTGGCGCCGCAGACCGTGGCGTTGTCGCTGTGAAAGCCGGGCGCGGAAAACAGGTTTTCCAGGTGGAACTTGTCCAGGATGGTAATTTCGACGTTGTCCTCGGGAAAAGTCATGTAACGCGAAAACAGCCGGTCAATGCCGTCCTTGGTTTCGCGGCAGACATCCTTGGCTTCGTCATCGGACTTGACCGCTTCCCGGGCGTCGCGCGCGCAGAGCACCCGCCCATCCGGCAGATGAACGGCCCCGTCCTTGACCGGCAGGCGGCAGATGAAACACCGGTCGAGTTTCGAGCAATTGGAACAGACCAGATTCGTCAGGCCGGTGACTTCGTCCACGGCCGTGTAATAATCACCCTCGATGAGTTTTCCGCAAATGGCGCAGGTCAACTGCTCCGCCTGCGCGGCACACGCGAACACGAGCAGGAAAACCCAGCCCAGGAGCCAGCGCCGGTTCATCAAAACAATTCGGAGACAATTCATAGCTGCGTCGAACATAGCTTGAAACATGCCAAGGAACGCGCGGCGAAGCGCCGAGAAAGGAATATCCAGCAGCCGCAAGTGATTGAATCGCAGTCACGAAGCGCTGGTCGCTGCTCTGGAGAGCAGGGGCTGGCAACACGCCTCCGAGTAAGGCAGTGGAAGCCTGTCCCACTGCTGGAAAAACTGAGCCAGCTAAATCAAGGACTTGACGGTCTTGGCAATGCCCGCGGCGTCAATGCCGTATTTCGCGAGGAGTTCCTCCGCCTTGCCCGAATGAGGCAGCTCAAAGATGGCCAGTTTGTGCACCTTGATTCCGTCCTTGCTCAATTCGCCGGCGACCGCATCACCCAAACCGCCTTCGGGGTAATGATCCTCGACGGTCAGCACCAGATTCCCGGTCTTCTGCGCCGCCGCCTTGATGACATCGCGGGCCAGCGGTTTGACACTGTAGGCGTCAATGACGGTGATGCCGATGCCTTCGGCGGCAAGAGTATCGGCGGCCTTGAGCGCTTCAAAAAGCGTCACGCCCGCGCCGATGACGGTGATTTTATCGCCGGCGGCCTGACGGCGGATTTTTGCGCCGCCGATGGGAAATTGCTCGTCGTTTCCGTAGATGACGGGCGTCTTGGGGCGCGAAGTGCGGAGGAAGGCGACGCCTTTGTGCAGGGCCATCTGCTCGACCAATTTCTCGGCGCACACGGCGTCGCTGGGATACAGCACCACGCTGCCCTCGACGGCGCGCATCATCGCCATGTCTTCCAAGGCCATTTGCGAAGTACCGTCCTCGCCGATGCTGACTCCGACGTGGGAGCCGGCGAGCTTGAGGTTGGCCATCGAGATGCCGGCCATGCGGATCTGGTCATAAGCGCGGCTCAGGAAGCAGGCGAAGGTCGAGGCAAAGGGCACCTTGCCGCGCGTGCTGAATCCGGTGGCCACGCCGACCATGTTTTGCTCCGCGATGAAACATTCGGTGAAACGGCCGGGAAACTTCTTGTTGAACTTGTCCGAGAACGTGGAGTTCTTGGTGTCACCGTCCATGGCGACGATGCGCAGATCCACCTCGCCCATGCGGGCCAGGGCGGTGCCAAAGGCCTCGCGCGTGGCGACGAGGTCGCCGGTCTTATAGGCGAGCGGCGGATAGGCCGCGGGCGCTTCATTCTTCGGGAGCGGAAGCTCGGTGGGCGCGGGGATCGGCTCGGCGACGCCGGTTTTGGCCAGGGGCTGAAGTTCGGCGATGGCCCTGGCGGCTTCGTCCTTGGAAAGCGCCTTGCCATGCCAGCCTTCCTTGTCGGCGATGAAGGACACGCCATGGCCCTTTTCCGTCTTGGCAATGATGGCGAGCGGTTGCTTGCCGAGGCCGACAGCGCCGAGGACTTCGAGGATTTCCTCCATGTCATGGCCGTTGATGACTTCGGTGCGCCAGTTGAAGGCGTCGAACCGGCGGCGGTAAACATCCACGTCCCAACCGAAGGCGGTGGGCTGGCTTTGGCCGAGGCGGTTGACGTCAACAATGGCAGTCAGGTTGTTCAGTTCATAGGTGCCGGCGAGGGAGGCGGCCTCCCAAACGGAGCCTTCGGCGCATTCACCATCGCCCATGAGGACGTAGGTGCGGTAATCCAGGTTGTCGAGGCGCGCGCAAAGCTGCATGCCCACGCCCACGCTCAATCCCTGGCCGAGCGAACCGGTGGCGACGTCCACAAACGCCAGGCGCGGCGTGGGATGGCCTTCGAGGTCGCTGCTCAACTCGCGCAGTGTGGCGAGGTGTTCACGGGGGAAAAGGCCCAGTTCGGCCCATACGGAATAGAGCAGCGGAGCGGCATGTCCCTTGGAAAGAATAAAGCGGTCGTTGTTGGCGTAATGGGGATTCTTCGGGTCAAAGCGCATGTGCCCGAAGAACAGCGCCGCGACCACGTCCGCCGCCGAACAGCACGACGTGGGATGCCCGCTGCCCGCCGCCGTCGTGGCGGTGATGGAGTCAATGCGCAGCTGATTCGCTATGCCCGTCAAGCTTTCCTCAATAGTCGTATTCATTCGTTGGCGCATGTTAAAGCAAGCGCGGGAAAAAGCGAAGCTGAAAAATTGGGGGTGCCGGGGAAAATTTTGGGCCGGGCCGCACCCGTCCAAAGTGGCCAGGATGCAGGCTATATCCGGCGGAAACTCCTCCGTCAATTCTGCCGCGGCAGGATATGTCCGGGGACGGTGCAACTCGGCGGCGCGCCAATCTCATTGATGCTGTAAGTGCCGCCGGCGGGACAGACGGGAATGCTGTTGCTCGGAAAATATGGCGCCAGATCGGAAACGGCCGGGATGGCGCCGGCAGGCTTCTTATTTTCCAGGGCCCACTGTTGTTTGGCGGAGTCGATCAGGCGGAGATTATTGATGCAGGCATCCGTCTGCGCCTGGGCCTGGGCCTGCTGCATTTGCTGCGTCTGGGCCCGCAAGGCCTCGTTCTGCGCGGCGATTTGCTGCTGTTGTTGCAGGACCTGGCCGTTCTGGGCCTGGGCGGCCTGCAATTGGGCGCTGACCTGCTGGTTTTGCTGCCGCAACTGGCTGACCTCGCCGCGCAGGCGGAGCAGGTCTTCGTTTTCCTTTTGCAACCGGGCAATCTCGGCGCTCTGATCGGGAATTTTTTTGAGCTGCTCGTTCTCGGCGCGCAACGAATCAACCTCGGCATTGTCCTGCCGCAACCGGGCCAGCTCGGCGTCCTGGTTGCGGCCGCTGGAATACAGAAAAATGACTCCCGCCAGCAAGCCCACCACAAGGATCCATGGAATCGCCGTTTTCATGCGTTGTTATCCGGCGCCAGCCGTTTCAAAAGTGAAGCGCGCAAGAGCATAAACGAGCAATTGATGCGCGAGATTTTGCGTGATGCCCTCCGAATGTCAAGACGCGCGAAAAACCCCAACACCCGCTTTCTCCAAAGCGCGTGTCTGTGGAATTTGTTCCGCTTATTTCGCCTTGGCCGTTTCATCGGCCCGGCGGCCGGTGATTTGCAATTGATAACGGGGAATGATTTCGATGCTCCGCAGGTCGGCCACGCTGCCGGTCTTGCCGAAATCCGGGCGCGCCGACTTCGCCATATAGATGGGCGCGTCCTGCCGAAGCGGAAGAATGGCGATGCGCAAATCGCCATTAAGAATGTCAGGCGCATAACGGCGCAGGCCCACGTCAAAGGCGTTGCCATTATAGAAATCGTCCGTCAGAAGTTTTCCGTTCAAGGTGACGCGGGCGACGTCGCCGGCGTAATGCAGGCGAATTATCGGGTCGAGGGACAGATCCATGTTGTCCGGCAACCGGATCCGCCAAACAGCCGCCTTGTCAAAGTCCGGGTCCAGCGGCGCCGCGGCCACCGGCTGGTCAATCTTGCCCAGCGGAATGTCACGCGGCGCCCCGGCCGCTTGGACTTTATCGAAGCTGGCCGCCAGTGTCACTTGAGCCGGGGCGGGCGGATTAAAGCTCTGAAAAATGCCGTCGTCCTTGTCCAAGAGCTCCGCTCCGCTGGCTTCAACCGATGCGGGCGGCGGATAGACTCCGACTGTCAGGTCGCTCAAATTTGCGGAAGTCAGCCGCAGGTTGTCCCCATCAACCACCAATCCGGCATGGGTCAGGAAGACCCGGTCATGGCCCAGCCACGGCGACTTCCAAAGTGCCAGTGACGTGGGCGCATCAACCACCACCACCTGGACGACTTGGCCGTCATCAGCCGTCACCTTCAAGGCCACGCCGGTGCCGGTCGCGACATTTCGGGCAATAATCTGGTTCCCGTCTTTGGCCAATTGGCCGGACATCGGCTGAACTTTGACGCCGTGTTTGTCAAACGCAAACTCCGGGGGCACACTTCCGGTCGCGGCGAAGAAAACCGTGCTGACCTTGCCATCGTCCACCGCGGTGACGGGCTGGGCGGTGGCCCAGGCAAGATTGATGCCGTGGCCGAGGTCCAGATTGAACGGCCAGATGAAACAATCATCGGCCGGCACGGTGACGGGCTGGTCCGGCAAGGTCAACGAACCGTCCGGCAGCTTGATGGCGAACTGCGTGTTCTTTTTGGGCCCCATTTCCTGCAGCCGCTGGTAATTGTTGACGAAGACGAACCCGCTCCGGCCATCGGAACGCACGGACCAGCGCAAGGTGTCAAAATCCTCGTGGCCGTGCGGACGCTGATCCGGCATGGTGGCTGACATGGCGGCCAGGGACGGTCCCCACTCGTGGAGAAAGAGATGGAGGCGCCGGAGCAAGTGATACTGCGGCCGGATCTGGCCGTACTCGCCCAGGGCGGTTTGAAAATCGTAGTTCTTCACCGGCATGTCATTCCACATGCCCGTCGCCTGCGATTCCATGAGCGTGGACAATTTGCCGTCGGGATTCTCGCCGCCGTGATACATGTAATAGCCCGTCGAGGCGCCGCCGGAACCAAGCTTCACGAAGGTGGTGGATTCGCTGTCCAGCGGATTGACGATTATCCGGCGATGGTAGCTGCTCATCATGCCCGCGCCGATTTCACAGGAGAGATATGGGTAATTGCGCAAATCGGAACC
>Ga0181537_10004182_pt1 | contig 12062 bp, 9 predicted proteins | sample PEATcosm2014_Bin_39_FD_119765 | JGI IMG/M metagenome (GOLD analysis project Ga0181537, IMG submission 119765) | Peatland microbial communities from MTU Mesocosm Facility, Houghton, MI, USA - PEATcosm2014_Bin23_10_metaG | ecosystem: Environmental > Terrestrial > Soil > Wetlands > Peat | place...
AGGAAGCCCATGCGCCGTGAAGAATGCCGGCGGGAGGAATTCCCGCGCGCCGTGAGCCGGCGGTTGTTCCAGTGAAATACTTCAAGGCCATCGCGGCGATGTCGGAGAACCGGGTCATCGGGCTGGGGAACCGGATTCCCTGGCATCTGCCGGAGGATTTCAAATGGTTCAAAAAAACGACGATGGGCAACATCGCAGTGATGGGCCGGAAAACCTTCGAGAGCCTGGGCAAGCCGCTGGCGAACCGGACGACCCTCATACTGACGCGGCATCCGCGAAGGTTCGTCAACGCGCATCCGGAAGTATTTGACGGCTACAAGCTGCGGGAGTGGAAGGGCGGGCGGCAGATCAAGCGGCCGTTTCAATTCTGGTTCACGAAGCTCAACAGCACGCAAAAGACGGAGATCCGGGTGTTCGGCTCGCTGGAGAAGCTGGACGCGGAGGATTTCGAGAGCGACATTTTCATCTGCGGCGGGGCGCAGATTTACGAGCAGGCGCTGCCGCGGTGCTCGGATTTATATCTGACGGTCGTCAAGCGCACGGTGGAGGGCGACGCCTTTTTCCCGAAGTTCGAGGACCGCTTCCGGCTGCACGAGGAGATTGCGGACACGCCGGAGTTTCAAATTTTGCATTACCGGAACCGGGGGTTGGAGGCGGGGGAAAGCGCTTAATACCGCCCGGGATGCAAATGAAAATTCGCAAGGTTGCTCATCGGGAAAGCAACTCGGACGGGGACGACACCTTGAAACCGTCCTCCAGTCCCACAAAATCAGCGCGATTTTCCGTCACCAAGACTTCAACCCCCGCCCGGGTGGCCGCGCGCGCGTGCAGCCAGTCATGGATGCGGCCGCCGCGAATGCCGCGTTCCTGCGCCAGGGTCAGGGCCGTGAAGGTTTGTTTCTTGTCCAGTTCGACAAAATTCATTCTGGCGGTGATTTCCTTGAGCAACGCGGCGGCGTCATCGGGCGCATATTTGAACCCCAATCTTCCGCCGGTCAGGGTTGAAAAAGCCTCCGATAGCGTGTGCAGCCGGGTCCATTGGTCCGGTTCGAGCACCCTGGCTTCGATTTTTGAATCGTGGAGCGCGTCCACCAAAGCCGACGTGTCCCAGTAGCGCCTCACCTTGCGTCCCGGTCCGCCCGCACCGCCGCGGCGAGTGCCCGGCGGTCCAAGGCAACATTTGCTCCGCGCAGCCGGCCATTTACCCGGCGTGGCTTGACCGTGCGCACGTCCGCAGGAACGAGTTCCACCAGGACAATCCGGCCGTCAGCACCCTTTTCGGCATCATAGACGGCGCGCGGTTTGAATAAAACCGTGCTCGCAATCCGGCTCCGATCATCCGCCACCAACTTCATAATGGGATTATCCCACTTGGCGGGAGGATTGTCAAGCTGCTCCCGCGGCAAGCGAAGGATCAAACGCTCCGCCCAAAACGTTTGAACGGCGGGGCGGGGCTTGTTACCGTGGCCGGGATGCGAATTTTATCGGGCATACAACCGTCGGGCGCGCTGCACCTGGGAAATTATTTCGGGATGATGCGGCCGGCCATCGAATTGCAGGACCGCGGCGAGGCGTATTATTTCATCGCCAATTATCATTCGATGACGTCGCTGTTCAACGCGGACGAGCGGCGCAGGAATACGCTGGACGTGGCGCTGGATTTTCTTGCTTGCGGGCTGGACCCGAAGAAGTCGGTGTTTTTCCGGCAATCGGACGTGCCGGAAGTGACGGAGCTGGCGTGGATGCTGACGACGCTGACACCGATGGGCATGCTCGAACGGGCCACGAGCTACAAGGACAAAATTGCGCGGGGAATCGCGCCGAACCACGGGATATTCGCCTATCCGGTCCTGATGGCGGCGGATATTTTGATCTACGATTCCAACGTGGTGCCGGTGGGCCGCGACCAAAAGCAGCACGTGGAAATGACGCGGGACATCGCCGCGAAGTTCAACGACACTTACGGCCAGACGTTTGTAATACCTGAGCCGCAAATCCGCGAGGACACGGCGTTGGTGCCCGGCACGGACGGGCAGAAGATGAGCAAGAGCTACGGCAACACGATTGAGATTTTTGGCGAGGAAAAGGCGATTCGCAAAAAAATCATGGGCCTGGTGATGGACAGCCGGACACCGGCCGAGCCGAAACCGGACGCGGAGAAGAACCTGGCCATCCAGTTGCTCAAGCTGGTGGCGCCGGCGCAAACGGCGAAGGATTTCGAGGAGCGGCTGCGCGCGGGCGGGCTGGGTTACGGCGATTTGAAGAAGGCGTTGTTCGAGCATTACTGGAATTATTTTGCGGCGGCGCGGGCTCGTCGCGCGGAACTGGCGGGCGACCTCGACCACGTCAACGGGGTGCTGGCAGACGGGGCGGCGCGCGCGCGGGCGCTGGCGCAAAAGGTGTTGAAGCGGGCGAAGGAAGCGAGCGGGCTGGATTGAGGCGGGAATGGCCAGACCCTGTCCAGTCGCCTCTTGGGGAATTCTTTCAGTCCGATTCTGACGGGCGAGGGCGCCCGTCGGTACACGCGAGGGCGCGTGTGCTCCCCTATTCCAAACAAATTGTCACAGTTTATTCTTTCGCGCGGTAAAGAAACTTGCCAAACCGGACAGGGCGAATCCCCAGATCAGGCAGGTGAGGAAGGCGGCGAGGTAATTGACGGCGGCGGGGGTGGTTTCCGCGGGCCAGAGCCGTCGCAATAGCGGGCGCGGCCAGCCAAGGATTTCCCGGAGAACGCCGATCTTGAGGATGAGCCAATCCAGGTTCATCGCCGCGGGCGGAATATGGCTGAGAATCAGAATCACGAAGCCCAGAAACAGCAGGGAAAAGTAATAAAGCACCGCGAAATACGCGGTGTGTCGGAGGAATCCGGACTTCATTCGGGGCGGATTATGGCACTTGGACAGCGGTATTCCACTGTTTTGGGCCGCAAATCGCCGCTTGCCTTCGCTTTTTCTAATATCCCTTCACGGCCTCCGGAAAAATAAATGAAAATGCTTGGAACATTTGTCGAAGTCATGCGTCTCAAGGTGTGTCAGTGCGGGCAGATCTGCAATGGACCGGCCAAAACGACATTTTATAATCGTAGAAGGCGACAAGGACGTGCGTTATTTCATCCGGCGCGTCATCCAGCGGCGGTTCACCCGGGTCGAAATCAGCGAGGCCGCGGACGGCGTGGAGGCGTTGCGGCTTTTCGAGGGCGGCGGCGCGGATTTGATGGTGGTGGACCACAACCTGCCGTCGTTGAGCGGAACGGAACTGGTGCGGGAATTGCGAGCGCGGAATGCGACGGTTCCGATCGTGATGGTGTCGAGTTTTCCGGGAATGCGCTGGGAGGCGATGGCAGCGGGCGCAACGTCGTTCATCAACAAGGACGAAATCAATCCCGGCCTGGTGGACGAACTTTCAAAACTGCTCGCGGCGGCCTAGCGGCGCGACCTACATCAATTTCAGCTTCGGCAAGTCCTGGGAATCCAGCAGCCCGACCGGTTCCTTCTTCGCATTGACCACGATCAAATCGTCGATGTTGTGGCTGTCGAAGATCCTGAGCGCCTCGGCGGCGAGTGCGTCTTCACGGATGCAAATCGGGTTGCGGGTCATGACGCTTTTCAACGGTTTGGAAAAAACATCGCGGTCGGCGGCCAGCCGGCGGCGCAAATCGCCATCGGTGAACACGCCCGCGAGTTTGCCTTTCGCGTTGATGACGCTGAGACTGCCGGACTTGGCGCCGGTCATGACGAGCAGGGCCTTCTCGACCGGGAGTGTTTCCGGCGCAACCGCGACGCGCGCTCCGGTGCGCATGATGTCGCTGACCTTGAGCAGCATGGCGCGGCCGATGGCGCCGGCGGGATGGCGGCGGGCGAAGTCGCGTTCCTTGAAACCGCGCGCCTGGAGGACGGCCATGGCCAGGGCGTCGCCGAGGACAAGCATGGCGGTGGTGCTGGCGGTGGGGGCGAGATTGAAGGGGCAGGCTTCCTTGGGCACGCGGCAATTGAGGACGACGTCGCCATGGCGGGCCAGGGTGGATTTGGGCACGCCGGTGATGGTGATGATTTTGACGGAGAACCGTTTCAGGGCGGGCAGGAGATTGAGGAGTTCCTCGGATTCGCCGGAATAACTGAGCGCGATGACGAGGTCGCCGTCGTTGACGATGCCGAGGTCGCCGTGGAGGGCGTCCACGCTGTCGAGGATGACGCTGGTGGAACCGGTGCTGGTGAGGGTGGCGGCGATTTTGCGGCCGATGTTGCCGGATTTGCCGATGCCGACGACGATGATTTTGGCGCGGCGGCGCAGGGAGTCGACGACCAGTTCCACGGCGCGGTCGAACGAGCGGTCGAGGAGGGCGCGCACGGCCTTGAGCGCGGCGAGTTCGATATCAAAAACTTCGCGGGCACGGGTCAGGTGACTCATGGAGTCAGCGTGCCATCAACGCGGGGCGCTGGCAACGTTGAAGGCGCGGAGTGCAGGCCATAAAGCAGGCGCTGAAGCACGCGGTTGAATTGCGGTTGACAGCGCGACCCGGTTTAAGTGAACTCTGCGCCCAATGCACGCGGCGGACAAAACGGGACGTTGACCCATGGCATCATGAATCTTAAACGCACCGTTTTTTTGGTGATGTCGATTGGTATGCAGGTTTTCGTCTTGATGCGGTGTGGCGCCGCGGACACGAATGCGGCCGGGTTGAGTTTGGGAGGGACGGCTTCGGCATCACCCGGGCCGGGCGTTTTCTCCGAATGGCTGGCCATGGTGGCCAAGAGCCAGGCCGGGCAGCCGCATTGGGCGCCGCCGGTGGGCATTGTATCACCGTGCCTGCAGCAGGTGTTTCGTTACGACTTCACGCAGCAGTCGCTGAAGGGCGGCCGCACGCTGACGATTTATGGAAGCGGCAAGGGGCTGGAATTCATTCCCGCCGACCGCGTCCAGTTCATCATCGGCGTGCCTCCCTTGGAAACGGAGAACACGACGCCGGGCAAAAACGGCTGGGGCGACGAGATGTTCCTGGTGAAATACCGTTTGCTGGCGGCTAATGAACAGGAGGGCGACTACGTGGTGACGGCGTTCATGGGCATGACCGTGCCGAACGGGGGCCTGAGTTATTCGCTGGATCACTTCACGTTCACGCCGACGCTGGCGTTCGGCAAAGGGTGGGGCAATTTTGATTTTCAGAGCACGATCAACCTGACCGTGCCGGACAACGGCGCCGCGCATGGCGGCATGGGAACGCCGCTGGTGGTCAACGGCGTGTGGCAGTACCGGCTGGCGAAGGTGTTCTGGCCGGAGGTCGAGGCCAACTACACCTGGTGGCCGAACGGCACGCACGAGGGGTTGAACCAGCTCTTCATCACGCCGGGGCTGGTGCTGGGAAGATTCAAGCTGTGGAACCGGGTGGCGGCGGGCGTCGGCGCGGGCTGCCAGGTGGCCGTCAGCGATCATCCGCTCGTCCACCGGAATCTCATCCTGTCTGCGAGACTCATGTTTTGACCGCAACCACGAACGCCCGCCGTGGGGTTCAATAACCGCCCGAACCGATGGCGCCGGACTGTGTTTCGACAACCTGCCCCGAGTTTTCCGCGGCTTCGCGACGGCGGTATTCGTCCAGCATCGCCGCGGTGGCCGAGGCGCCGCAGCGCGAAGCGCCCAAATCGCGCACCTTGATCAAGGCATCCAGGTCGCGCACGCCCCCGGCGGCCTTGACTTGGACGCGCGACGAAACGCTGGCGCGCATGAGGGCGAGGTCGTGTTCCGTCGCGCCCTTGTAATTGTAGCCGCCATCGGGCTGCTTCACAAAATTGTAGCCGGTGGAGGTTTTCACCCAGTCGACCCCGGCGCGTTCGCAGAGCTGGCAAAGCTTTCTTTTGAGGTCGTCGGCGCTAAGCCCCGCGCCGCCGTTGGCCAGGTAATCGGTTTCCAGGATGACTTTTACCTTGGCGCTGTGCCGGTGCGCCTCGTCGCAGACGGCGCGGACATCATGCTCGACATAGGCCCAGTCGCCGCTGAGCGCCTTGCCGAGGTTGAGGACCATGTCGATTTCCACCGCGCCATCGCCGCAGGCGAGCTCGGTTTCGTAGCGTTTGGACTCGGTGACGCTGCCGCCGTGCGGAAACCCGACGACCGCGCCCACGCGGACGCCGGTGCCGCGGAGGAGTTCGGCCGCGCGTTTGACCGCGTAGGGCTTGATGCACACCGCGGCGACGCCGTATTTCGCGGCGAGACGGCAGCCGTCCTCCAGCTCCGCGTCCGTCATCGTGGGCTGAAGCAGGGAATGGTCAATCATTCGGGCGAGTTCCTCGTAAGTGTATTTCATGGGGGAAGCATAACATGAAGCGGGCGCGGAAGGAACTATCCAGAAGCCATCTGCTCCCATTTATGAGATGACTTCTTGTCATTCGGAAAAAACGGGAGCAATTTAGGCGGGAGTCCGTCCAACAAGAAGGAAATATGAAATCGCTTTACGTCCTCATGGGTCTTGCGTGTGTCCTAAGTTTGCAATCCCTGGCTGCCTCGCCGCCCGAATACGAGGCGTTGAAAGCGGGTGCGGAGCAACTAGTTGCCGATGGTTCGTATGCGAAGGCGCACGACGCCTACGGGCCGGCGGCGGCGATGGCTTTGGACGCGGGCGACCGGCGGTGGGTGGATTTCCGGCTGGCGGACACGTTGTGGCGCTCGGAGGAGGCGACCGAGACGGCGGACATGACGCAGCTTGACAACGCGCGGCGGCAGCTTGACGCGCTGGTGCGGGACATCACCCGGGCGGAGGATCATGACCGGGTATGGGCGGAAGTGGAGGAATCGCTGGGGGATTATTATTGGGCGCGGCGGAATTCGATGAACTGGGCCGAGGCCTGGCCGCATTACGAGCGGGCGCTGGATTGGTGGGGCGGCGCGGCGGACCTCGAACTGGCCCGGTCGCGGTACCTCAAAATTGTCTGGAGGTGCGCGCAACCGCCGCAGGTCGGCTCGCGCAATTATTTTTACGGCGGCTACGGCAACGTGCTGCCGCTGGAGGTGGTGGACAACGCCGTGAAGATTGCGCAGAGCGAGAACGACCGGTCGCACGCGCATTACCTGGCCGCGATGACGTTGCGCAACCAGGGCGGCGAATGGGCGCAACGGCGGCGGGTGCCGGAGGAATTCGAGGCGGCGATCAAGCCCGGCAAAACGACGGATTGGTACGCGGACGCGCTTTATAACTATGCGATGTGGATGGAAAACAACGGCCGGGCGGTGCCTCAGGCGGGCGGCGGCTGGGCGATGCAGCCGGATTACGTCAAGGCGCTGGAGCTGTACCGCCGGCTGGTGAAGGAATTTGACCAGGGGGAGACACAATACTGGCAGCCGGCGCAGCAGCAGATAAAAAACATCACCGACCCGACATTGAATGTGAGCGTGGCGAATGTGTTTTTGCCGGACTCGGAGATGGAATATTCGCTGGCGTGGAGAAATGTGAAGCGGATTGACGTGGCAATTTACGCGGTTGATTTGACGAAGGACGTGCAACTGGCGGGCCAGGACGAACGCAACAACAACTGGCTCCAGTCCATCGACCTGACGGGCCGCGAGCAGATCAAGTCCTGGACGCGCGACACGAAGGACAAGGGCGATTACCTGCCGGGCAGCGAGACCGTGCGGCTGGACGGGAAGCTGCCGGCGGGGGCGTACGTGATTGAGGCGCGCGGCGAGGGGAAATCCGCGCGCGACCTGCTGCTGGTTTCGGACGCGGCGGTGGTGATGAAAACCTCCGGCGAGCAGGCGCTGGTTTACATGTGCAACGCGCTGGACAGTTCACCATTGGCGGGGGCGGATGTTCATTTATGGGAGCGCTATTTCGACGACCAGACCTGGCATTGGCGCGATCACACCAAAAAAACCGGGGCGGACGGCATCGCGGTGTTCGATTTGTTGCGGCAGGCAAGCGGCGAACAGATTTTTGCGGGGGCGGTGTTGAAGGACCGTCAGGCGTTCGGCGCGGGCGGCTCGTATTATCGCGGGCGCGAGGACGAGAGGTGGAAGATTTACGCGACGACGGACCGGCCGGCGTACCGGCCGAAGGAGACGGCGCAATGGAAATTCACGGCGCGGAAATACGACGGGTCGGTGTATTCCACGCCCGCGGGCGCGGTGGTGGAGTATGAAATCCGCGATCCGCGCGGGGCGAAGGTGAAGGAGGACAAGGTGACGTTGAATGCGTTCGGCAGCGCGTGGGGTTCGCTGGATTTGACGGAGACGATGCCGCTGGGCGAATACCAGGTGATTTTCTGGAACAAGGGAAAAACGGACCAGATCGGGAACGCGACGTTGTTCCGGCTGGAGGAATACAAGCTGCCGGAATTCAAGGTGACCGTGGACATGCCGGAGGAGAACGGGAAGAAGAAGGCGTTCCGGCTCGGTGAAAAAGTGGAGGTGAACATCCAGGCGGATTATTATTTTGGCGGGCCGGTGGCGAATGCGGACGTGGAGGTGGTGGTGTATCAGAATCCGCTTTATCACTACTGGCACCGGCCGCACGAGTATCCGTGGTTTTACGAGGATATGAACCCGGGATTTCCGGGCGGGCGGAATTGGGGCGGGCAGGGGCCGATCATCAAGCGGGACACGCTCAAGACGGACGCGACGGGCAAGGCTTCGCTGACCTTCGAGACGCCGCAAGACAGCGGGCAGGATTTCGAGTATCGCATCGAGGCGCGCGTGACCGATGCGAGCCGCCGGGAAATCACCGGGAACGGCACGGCGCGGGTGACGCGCGAGCGGTATTATGTGTATCCCGAGCCCGCGCATAATCTTTACCGGCCGCAGGACAAGGTGACGGTCAATTTCAAGGCGCAGGATGCGAACGACCAGCCGGTGCAGACGGAGGGGACGGTGAAGGTGACGCGGGATTATTGGTACGAGGTCTGGCTGGCCCCGGACGGCCATGAGGTGAAGGGCGCGGAACTGGCGCAGTGGCAGGGCCGGAACGTGATTTTCCCGCCGCCGCCGTCGCGGCCGGGCGACCGGCCGTGGCAGCTCAAGTTCCGCGGCTATGAGCAGGACGCGATTCTCACGCAGTTGGTGAAGACGGACACGAACGGCGAGGCGGCAATGAGTTTCACCCCGGAGCGCGACGGTTATTACCGCGTCGCGTGGTCGAGCGAGGACAATGGCGGCACGAACGAGCCGCCGGGTCCGCCCATCACGGCGGAAACGACGGTCTGGGTGGCGACGACGGCGACGACGGAGGTGGGTTATCGCCACGGCGGGATGGAGATTGTGGTGGACAAGGACACGTTCCGCGCGGGCCAGACGGCGCCGGTGATGTTGAGCGTGCCGACGAGCGACCGTTACGTGTTGTTTACGGTGGAGGGCGAAAACCTGTTGAGCTACCAACTGGTCCATGTCACGGGCACGGTGAAATTGATTGAGCTGCCGATTGAAGAGAAGCATGTGCCGAATATTTATTTGAACGCGGACCTGGTGAGCGACCGGCAGATGTTCGAGGACACGAAGGAAGTGGTGGTCCCGCCGACGAAGAATTTTCTGACGGTGGACGTGAAATCCGACCGCGGGCAGTATCGGCCGCAGGAGGAGGGGACGTTCACGATCACGACGCTGGATGACAACCGGAAGCCGGTGTCCGCGGAGGTGTCCTTCGGGGTCGCGGACGAGGCGGTGAATTACATCCAATCCGATTACGCAGGGGATCCGCGGCAGTTTTACTTTGGAGACAAGCGGCAGCAGGAAGTCCAGACGCAAACGACGTTCAGCCAGAAGAGTTATGCGCGGCTGGTGGAATGGGAGAACGGCCAGTTGATCGACGAACGCGAGCGCGACCGGCGGCAGGCGATAAATACCCGCAAGGATTACAATGGTTACTACAACCTCGACGACCTCAAGGACGCGGAGACCGATAAACTTCAGTCTCTTTCGGAGGACGGAATAGTCGGCGGAATGAATCTTCGCAAGCTCAGCTTCGGCGGGGGCGGCGGAGTCACGGTTGCGAACAGAATGATGACCACCCTCTCCGGCGCCGTGGCCGCCGCCCCGCCGGAGGAGGCTGTCCAGGCAGCCGGGCCGATGCCGGGCAACATGCCAATGCTGGGCATGCTGGAGAAGAGCAAGTCGGTCGCGGGACAGGCCGAGCCGGCGGTGCAGGTGCGGAGTGATTTTCGGTCCACGATTTTCTGGCAGCCGGACGTGAAGACGGGGGCGGACGGCACGGCGACGGTGAAAATCAAGTATCCGGATTCGCTGACGGGCTGGCAGGCGACGGCGCGCGCGGTGACGGAGGGCAACCAGTTCGGCATCGCCACGACGAACACACGTACGAAGGAGCCGTTGATTGTGCGGCTGGAGGGGCCGCGGTTTTTTGTCGTGGGCGACACGGTGACGATTTCGGCGGTGGTGAACAACAACACGGACGAAGAACTGGCGGCGAAAGTGGAACTGGACGCGACCGTGCCGGGTTTTGCGCCGAAGGAGCCGATGGTTTCGGAGTTGACGGTGCCGGCGAACGGGGAGGCGCGGGCGGACTGGCAGATTCCATTTGGCGAGGCGGGCGAGGCGAAATTGAAAGTGACGGCGCGCGGCGGCAAATACGCGGACGCGATGGAGAAGACGTACACGGTTTACGAACATGGAATTGAGAAGTTCATTTCGAAGTCCGGCAAGGTGCGGGGCGATGACGTCACGGTGAAGCTGGAATTACCGAAGGAGCGTCGCTCGGGGTCGACGACGTTGACCGTGCAGGTGACGCCGAGCCTGGCGGTGACGATGCTGGATGCGCTGCCGTATCTCATCAATTATCCATACGGCTGCACGGAGCAAACGATGAGCCGGTTTTTGCCGACGGCCATCACGGCGAAGACGCTGAAGGACACCGGGCTGTCGCCGGAGGAGGCGATGCATCATGTGTTTGGCGGGATTGAAACAAATTCCGCGGCGGCGACGCATCCCGACGGAAAACAGGACCTGCAGAAGCTCGACGACATGGAGAAGGCGGGCCTGGAGCGGTTGTATGATTTTCAACACGCCGATGGAGGGTGGGGTTGGTGGAAGGAGGGGGAGAGCGACCACTGGATGACGGCCTACGTGGTGTGGGGGTTGTCGCTGGCGCGGGACGCGGGCATCAATGTGCACGAGGACGCGCTGCGTCACGGAGGGGAATACCTGGACAAACGGCTGGTCGAGGAGGAGGGGAACTACGACCTGCAGGCGTGGATGCTGCACGCGTTGTCCGCGGAGCACGTGACGTTCAAGGAGAGCGGCGCGGGGCGGTTCGAGGCGAAGGCGATGGACAACCTGTGGACGAACCGCGACCAGCTCAACGCGTATGGGCGGGCGCTGCTGATCTTGAGCGCGCACAACTACGGGTTCGACGACCGGGCGAAGACGCTGGTGGAGAACTTGGAGAACGGGGTGAAGCTGGACAACGCGCCCGACACGTCGGTGGTGATGCAGGGACCGCAGCAGACGAGCGCGGCGGTCGTGGGGACGGCGCACTGGGGCGCGGACGGGATTTACTGGCATTGGTCGGAGAGCGGCGTGGAATCGACGGCGTTTGCGCTGCGGGCATTGCTGGCGGTGGACCCGACGAACAAGCTGGTCGAACCGGTGTGCAACTGGCTCATCAAGAACCGGCGGGGCGCGCAATGGAACAACACGCGGGACACGGCCATCACCGTGCTGGCGATGAATGATTATCTGCGCGCGAGCGGCGAGCTGTCGCCGGAGCTGGAATACGAGGTGCTGGTGAACGGTGAATCCGTCGCGAAGAAAAAAGTGACGCCGGCGGACGCGTTCGATGCGCCGAGCCGGTTCGCGGTGGACCCGAAATTGATCCGGGACGGGGAGAACGACGTGCGGATTGTGCGGCGGGGCGGCACGGGGGCGATTTATTTCGCGGCGAACGCGGAGTTTTACAGCCAGGAAGAGCCCATCACGGCGGCGGGGAACGAGATTTTTGTGCGGCGGCAGTATTACAAGCTGGCGGGCCGGCCAACGCTGCTGAAGGGCTATGTGTATGACCGGGAGCCATTGAACGACGGGGACAGCGTGAAGAGCGGCGAACGCGTGGAGACGGTGGTGACCAT
>Ga0181537_10004183_pt1 | contig 12062 bp, 12 predicted proteins | sample PEATcosm2014_Bin_39_FD_119765 | JGI IMG/M metagenome (GOLD analysis project Ga0181537, IMG submission 119765) | Peatland microbial communities from MTU Mesocosm Facility, Houghton, MI, USA - PEATcosm2014_Bin23_10_metaG | ecosystem: Environmental > Terrestrial > Soil > Wetlands > Peat | place...
CGGGCCCGAGATGCCTTTAAATCCTTTTAAGCACTCATGACTGTATTGAGGTTTTCAGCCGTACGCTGTCCGGCTCTCCCCGTGGCACAACTTGGGTTTCGTTCCGCCTGAGTTCAATCCGTGATTTCGACCGTGGAGCTCTCACTTTATAACGAGATGTCGAACGTTCGGGGCAACGCTTCCAAAATGGAACGAATCACGAGACAGGACACTACGAAAAATTCCTGTTCACCAGCGTTGCTGTTGTCGGGACGAAGTGTTTTCTGCGAAGGAGAACTTCATGCCCGGAGCATCGTCATCACCCACCCGGCGCAATTTCCCAGGCGCCACCGTCAGACATTTTGGGGCCTTTGCTATCACTGCGGCCACCGCGCTTGCCATCCTCGGCGGCGCGGTCCTTCACGCGCAAGGCCACGACAAGGACAAGTACTCGCTGACATCTCCGGGCGGAATCGGGTTCTCCGACTTCAGAGGATACGAGGACTGGTCTGTGGTCTCTTCCGCGCGCACCAAAGAAGTGCTTAAGGTGATCGTCGCCAATCCGGCGATGATCACGGCATACAAGGCCGGCGTTCCGGGACATGACCAGACTTTTCCGGAGGGCTCCATGATCGTGAAGCTCCAGTGGGCGCCGAAGAAGAGCACGGAAGCGCCATACGATGTGGATGTGCCCGATGTCTTCAAGCAGGCTTTTGTGATGGAGAAGGACAGCAAGAGATTTCCGAAAACCGGCGGCTGGGGATACGCGGTGTTCAACTACGACGCCGCATCGAACAAATTCACCGCCGATCCCAAGGCCCTTGCGGACTGCGGAAACTCGTGCCATGTAGCCGTGAAGCCGAAGGACTACATCTTCCACCCGTACCAGGTGCGTTGAACGCGCCGGACATTACGTGCCACGCAAACGATGTTTCTGCAGAGGCTTTCGCAACCGGGGCATAGCGGAGCTGAACGGCAGCTGGAAAGGAAAGTCCAATGAATCAACTGACTTTCTATCGAACAGTTCAGAACGATGGGCTCTCTATCTTTTACAGGGAGGCTGGAGAAATAGACGCTCCGACGTTGCTTTTGCTTCACGGACTTCCGTCCTCCTCGCGGATGTTCGAATCTCTGTTTGCACGGCTTTCCGATCGCTACCACCTGGTCGCGCCCGATTACCCCGGATTCGGACACAGCGATTGGCCCGACCCGAAGCAATTTGCATACACGTTTGATCACTATGCGGAGATCATGAATCACTTCACCGAATCGCTCGGGCTCTCGCGCTACTCGCTTTACATGCAGGATTACGGCGGTCCAGTTGGTTTCCGCATGGTGCTGGCACACCCGGAGCGGGTGCAGGCTCTCATCGTTCAAAATGCGGTTGCACATAACGAAGGACTGGGCGCCCTCTGGGCTACGCGGCGGGCGTTCTGGGCGGACCGGCCCGCTCATGAAGAGGCGCTGCGCAAAAATCTGCTCTCGCTTGAAGCCGCGAAGACGCGTCATATCGGAGACGATCCAAGGGTTGAGCTCTACAACCCGGATCTTTGGACAGATGAGTACGCATTTCTGAACGCACCAGGTCAGGCTCAAATTCAAAGCGATCTCTTCTACGACTATCGAACGAACGTCGATGCTTACCCAAAGTGGCAAGCGTGGCTGCAGAAGACCCAGCCGAAGCTCCTGATCCTCTGGGGCAAGCACGATCCCTCTTTTGATCGCGGCGAGCCCGAACGTTACCGCAAGGACGTACCGAATGCGGATGTCCACGTCCTCGACGCAGGACACTTCGCGCTCGATACCAAGGCGGATGAGATTGCTGCCCTGGTTCACGAATTCATGAATACACAGGGAGTAAGCATTGCGAACCGGCCTTCGCAGGCCGCTTGATTCGCCAACACGGGCGCACTTGCGCGTGGAGGCGACTGCCGTTTATGCACTGAGTTTCACGCTGCTGAATGACGCGGCTCGGATGAAGAGATGCTAGCCGCGCTTGACGTTAATTTCCAAGCTAAGGAGATGAAAGATGAAAGCAGTTGTTGTCCACCAATATGGCGGTCCTGAAGTACTCAAGTTCGAAGACTATCCTAACCCGATTCCGGGTTCGGGCGAGGTGCTGGTGCGAGTCGCTGCCACCAGCGTGAATCCGATCGACTACAAGCGACGTGCGGGATTAACGAAAGATTTCTATCCCATCAAGTTCCCAGGGCTTATAGGAGTCGATATTGCTGGCACTGTGGTCAAGACTGGGCCGGGAGTAGAAGGCTTTTCTGTCGGCGACCAGGTGTTCGCTATGGCGGACAACACTTATGCTGAGCTTTGTGTCGTGAAAGCCGCGAATCTGGCGAAAGTTCCCAAGGGGCTCGATTTGATCCAGGCAGCGGCGTTGCCACTGGTCACAACGACTGGCAACCAGCTCCTCTTAGCTACGGGAGTCAACGCGGGCCAGACGGTTCTCGTCGTAGGTGCTGCTGGAAACGTCGGGCGTTCGGCGGTATTCACTGCGAAGTCACACGGGGCGACTGTGATCGCCGGGGTTTTGAAGAGGCAGATCGATGACGCGAAGACCGTCGGCGCGGATACATTCGTCGCAACCGACGACGACAGCGCGATTGCGAATCTTCCGCCGCTCGACGCAGTAGCGGATACGGTGGGCGGAAGAACCGCCGAGAAGCTGATTTCCAAGGTCAAGCCGGGAGGCGTTTATGCGTCGGTTGTCGGGGCGCCGCAGAACGCCACGGAGTACCCATCCGTAAAGGTGATGACAGTATTCTCGAAATTCGACAGAAAAACGCTTGAGTTCATGGCCGAAGCGGTGCGAGACGGCAAGCTGGTAATCCCGATCAGCCTGAAAATGCCCCTCAGTGAAGCGGCTGAGGCTCAAGCAGCGGCTGAAAAGGGTGGTATCGGGAAGGTCCTGCTGGTGGCTTGAATTAGCTCGCACTCGCAGCTGCTTATATCCCGGGAAAACAGAATCGATTCAAAAAGGAGAACAATATGGCAACAGAAGGAAAAATCCTGGTACTAGTCTCGAGCGGTCACGGCTTGCCCTTGAAAGATGGCAAGGTTTACAAGGGCGCTGGCTACTACCTCAACGAGCTGACGGTCCCGGTTCGCGCCCTGATGAAGGAGGGCTACGAAATCACCTTCGCCAATCCAAAAGGCAACACGCCGCAAATGGATGTGAATTCAGCTGTGCCCGACTTCTTCGGCGGGGACGAGGCAAAGCTTCAGGACTATCTGAAATTCCGCGACAGCCTCACTGGGCTCAAAAATCCAACTCGTATCTCGGATGTCATCGCATCGGACCTGGATCAATATGACGCTGTTTTCGTCCCCGGCGGCCATGGCCCGATGATGGATCTCCTCGATGATCCCGACGCCGGCACCGTGATGAGACACTTTCATAAAACATCCAAGCCGACGGCAGTGCTCTGCCATGGCCCGATTGCACTTCTCTCGGCTTCTCCGAATTCGAAGGAAGTGGTCGCCGCGCTGGCGGCGGGCGATGCCGCAGGAGCGCGGGCAAAGGCTCAGGGTTGGATATATTCTGGATATAAGATGACTATCTTTTCGACAGCGGAAGAGCAGCAGCGGGAGCCGCTCGAGATTGGTGGCAAGGTTCTCTTCTACCCCGATTTCGCCTTGAGTACGGCGGGCGGTGACGTAAGCGTGCTCGCTCCATGGAAGAGCTACGTCCTCCAGGATCGCGAGTTGATCTCAGGCCAGAACCCGTTCTCTGATCAAGCGCTTCTGAATCTTCTTCTACCGGCACTCAACAGGGGAAGACTAGCCGCTTGAGATTGGTGGTCAGGTTCTCTTCTACCCCGACTTCGCCTTAACTACGGCGGGCGATGATGTAAGTTCGCTCGCTCCATGGAAGACTTCGTCCTTCAAATCGCGAGGCGCTTGAGCTTGCGTAGGATTCGGGGCTAGTGCGGTAGTTTACCTTTTGCCCGCACGCCCCGCCATGGATTGTGCTGATGGCCGCGACCGCGCGATCTCTCAGCTCTCAGCGTCCTAGATGCTTGCGCCAGAACCGTTTATACTCGCTGAGATGGCACTGAAATCTCGGAAAGGGTCCGAGGAAGGGCTTTCGGCGTGACACGCTAAGTTACCGAGGGCGACAAGCCAAATTACCAGCGGACAAGAGGCAAGACAAATGGCAAAGAGTGTGAACAAGGTTATCCTGATTGGCAATCTGGGCAAAGATCCAGAGCTCAAGCATACGAGTGGCGGCACCGCCGTGGCGAAATTCACTCTGGCCACCAATGATCGATTCAAAGATAAAGATGGCAATTGGCAAGATAAAACCGAGTGGCACAATGTCACCTGCTGGGCTCGTCTTGCGGAGATCGCCAGTGAATACCTCAAGAAGGGTCGCACGGTCTACATTGAGGGCAGCCTCCGCACCGATAGCTGGGACGACAAGCAAAGCGGTCAGAAGCGTTACATGACATATGTCAACGCCAGCGACCTCGTCCTGCTCGGCGGCGGACGCGGAGAAGAGGGCGGCAGCCGCGGTTCTTCGCGCGGTAGCGACTTTGACCAGAGTGGCCACGGCGAGTTCGAATCTGCACCGGCCCGTGCCACTGAAATCACAGATGACGATATCCCGTTTTAGGCGAGACAATTTGTATTGCTTCAGCATAGGGTCTTGAGAAATCAAGACCCTATATCATCTTGCCGCACAGATTCTGCAACCTCCCCATGTCGGCGCTAAAATCCTAATTGAATTGCGTGAATTGATTTGTTGATTTCAATCATTTCATCTTCAAAGCGCTTGTCTTGTTCGGCCCCCGCCAGCAGGAAAGAGTTTGTGAGAACGGCCTTTCCGTTTTCGACGCCCGTAATCACATAAGAGCAGCCTGTCCAGTGCGCCTCATCCAGATCAGTGCTAGACCACTTTGCAGGCCAATCGGGATGCGAGTGATAAAAACCCACAATGTTCAAGCCCGCCAACGCTGCCTCTCGCTGGATGCGAATCAGTTCAGCAGGACTAATATGATACCGATTCTGCGGCGAATCCGTGCGCGTGTTGCCGCACGCCACCACGCGTTGCACCGTCTTGTTTGCCGCCTCGTCAAACTTGCCCACCAGCACGCCACAGCACTCATGCGGATAGGTGTGTTCGCCGTGCTCTCGTAGCTGATCGAGTAGCGCTTTCTGTATTCTCAAAGTCATCGCAACGTACCCACAAAGGTTCCGCTAGTTTCGCTTTGGCCAGCACCTGCACGCATGTCATCCCCACGCTGTGAATCATTATGCAACTTTCCCAATATCTCCAAACACCCACTGAAAACACTGGTCGGTGCCGTACGCATTGTCGTTGGGTTAGATGGTTTCCAGTAGCCTCTTAGATTTGAGGTTAGATGTGTATTCTTAATCACTTAGTCCGCAACACGGCTCACGTACTTATTCTTAAGACTTGGTTACGCAAGAGCCAACTCAGGCCAGCTACTCAGCATCTTCTGAAAATCAAGGAGACCTCTAGATGAGAACGTACATTCTGCAAACCCTGCGCAGTCTGCAAAACGACGAGTCCGGTCAGGACCTGATCGAGTACGCCCTGATCGCAGCTTTGATCGCTCTCGCCGCAGTTACAACCATTTCATCGTTGGGAACAGCCATAAACAATGGGTTCTCATCGATCACGGCTGCATTGAACAGCGCTGTCTAACTCCGTCGCCGCTCACTCGACGTTGCGGTAAGCGAATCGCATCCATCAACTCTTCGGCCCGTGCCGCGGTTGGGCGGGCCGGGGAATGCTTGGAGCATTCTCGCTCATCAACGAGTCACCCGACGCGAGCGTACGTCTCTGTGTGAGGAGTCAGGCAGAAGTGCGACCGTCATTCGCATCATCTTCTTTGGTACCACCTGATCGATACGGGTGCACTGAGGAAAGCAATGGCTGAAACGGCACAGCAGTACATGAAGCGGATTCTAAGCAAAGTAGACGGTGATCCCCTCACCATTCAAGCTGCCACAAAACCGGCGCTGGAGCACCTTATCAGAGAAGTTCCGGCGGCACACCTGAAGCGGCGTCCATCTCCCGATCACTGGTCGATAGGAGAGATTCTCGCCCACCTTGCTGATGCGGAAATCGTCACGGCTTTCCGAATCCGCAAAATCCTCAGCGAACCCGGCAGCATCATTTCGGCCTACGATCAAGACCTTTGGGAAGCAAATCTGAACTACAAAGCAAGAGACCCTTTCCAGAGCGCAAGGGAATTCGGACTCTTGAGAGACATGAATCTCGCCGTCCTGCACAACCTCACCGAAGAACAGTGGGAGCACTACGGAATGCACGAAGAGCGAGGCAGGGAATCAGTGCGGCAACTGGTGCGCCTTTGTGCCGGACACGACATCAATCACCTCAAGCAGATCGAAGTCATCCTGAAGGATTCCGATTCAAGTCGCCCCGCTGCGTGAGAAACTTATTTGCCGACCCATTCAAGCCCTCTTTTGGCTTGAGTGGGTTTGTTGACTCCCAGCAGCTCGATTCCTCACCCGCTCCCGTGACCTTCATCACCGCGAGTTCTTCCTCCCCGAGCTTTAATTCCATCGCATGTTAGGAGGTGCTCCATGCTTCTCTCCGACAACGATGCCATCAACCTTCTAGTTTGTGCCATCTGTGGAGGGCCGATCCTCCCCGACCAGCCCTTCATCGAACGCGACCATCGCCCCATCCATTCTGAATCCGTCGACTGCAATCCCCAGGAGGGCTGGAATCCCCATATCGACGCCGAGTGAATCGTGTTGACCGTTGCGGTACGCGCCCTGACGTAACCCGTGCTCCCGCCCCAAACTGGTAGCATAGGAGGTGACACTGATTAAGGAAATCTTGACTTGGACGTTCTAGCCACTCGCTCCTCGCGCAGGCTCGCGCTTGCCGCGGTCATCGTAATCTTTCTGGCCGTTTATTTCGGCTCCTCCTTCTCGCCTGCATTGCAGGACGACGTGGACACCTCCCACGCTGTGGCCGCACGCGAAATGCTCACCCGCGGTGATTTTGTCACCCTCCACATCAATGGCGTGCGCTATCTGGAAAAAGCGCCCCTCATGTATTGGCTCATCGCCGGCAGCTTCCGCGTTTTCGGCTACACCGAGTTCGCTGCCCGCCTCCCGATTGTTCTCTCCATGCTGCTGCTCGTGCTCCTCGGCTACGCTTGGGGCAGTCGCGCCTTCGGCCCGCGCGCCGGACTCTACGCCGCGCTCTTCACCGTCACAGGTGTAGGCTATTTTCTTTTCACCCGCGTCCTCATACCAGAGGCGATTCTCAGCCTCTTCATCGCCGCCGCCTTCTATTGCCTCGTCTGCGCCTTGGACCGCCCCAACTCGCGTGGCTACTGGTATGCGGGATACGCATTCCTCGCCCTGGCCGTGCTCACCAAGGGATTGCTCGCTCTCGTCGTCATCGGCATGACTCTGGTGGCTTATCTCGCCTTCACCGGGGAGTGGCGTCGCTGGCGCGAGTTCCATCTCTTCTCCGGCCTTTTGCTCTTCTTCGCCATCGCCGCGCCCTGGCACATTCTCGCCGGACTGCGAAATCCCGGCACTCCGCAGCATCACGGATTCCTCTGGTTCTACTTCATCAATGAGCACGTCCTGCGATTCCTCGGCAAGCGAATTCCCAAGGACTACAACAAGCAGCCCGCCTACCTCTACTGGACGCTGCATCTGGTCTGGCTCTTTCCCTGGAGCCTCTATCTTCCTCTCGCCATCCGCCGACTTTGGGCCAGTCGAAGCCAACGAGGAGAAGGGAAGCAGCTCGACTTCCGTGCCCGTACCCGCTGGATTTGCATCCTCTGGGCCTCTGTGACCTTGCTCTTTTTCGCCTTCTCGACGAATCAGGAGTACTACACTTTCCCGGCCTACCTTGCGATCTTCATGCTGCTCGCCGCCGCCGTCGCAGGAGAAGAGAACGAGGGGCGTCAGCCTTGGCTGCTCGCCACATCGGCCATCAGCGTCGCCGTCCGCATTGCGTTCGCGATGGTTCTCATCGCGGGACTCTGGTCGTCGCGCAACCTGCCCTTCGTGCCTGATATCGGAGAGGTCCTGGCCCAATCCAACCAGGCCAATGACACCCTATCCATGGGACACATCCTCGACCTCACGGGACAGTCTTTCGCCGCCCTTCGTTTCCCGGCCATCCTCGCCGTCATCGCGCTGCTCTTTGGCTCGCTAACGGAAATCATTCTGCGCATCCGCCGCAAGAACTTCGCCAGCACTTGGGCACTGGCAGTCACCATGACCGTTTTTCTCGTCGCTGCCCACATCGCGCTCATCCGCTTCGACCCCTATCTAAGCTCGCACGTCATCTCTCAGCGCATAGCCGCCGTCGTGCAACCGCAGGACAAGGTGCTCATCTACGGAGATCAGGCCTACGGCTCATCGCTGGTCTTCTACCTCAAGCATCCCGTCGAACTGGTGGATGGCAACACAACTTCCATGTGGTTTGGTTCCACCTTCCCCGACGCGCCGCATATTTTTTGGGATGACACAGATCTGGTTCGTCTCTGGAACTCCGGTACGAGGGTCTTTCTCTTTGTCCCGGACTTCCAACAGAAGAAGGTGAATGAACTTCTCGGAGCCAACGCGCTGGTCTTTACCTCTAGCTCCGGCAAGATCGTCTACACCAATCGCGAGTGATCCTCCTCAAGCTTCGGGTCTTCTGATTTTTGCTTCCCCGGTGTCTGCTCCGTAGCCAACTTCGCGCCGCACTGTCGTATCATCAGTCCGTCGCGCACAAGGCGGTAGCGTTCGCCTCTCCACTCCACCGTGTCTTCCGCGTAGCTGGCCAGCCAAAATCCAAAGCCCATCAGGTCGCGCAGCGGATAAAGCCAGCACCACGTCAGCGCGCGCCGGTCGCGCACCACGCCCCATCCCACCACAACGGACATCACCATACGATTGACCACCGTCCAGCCCAGCAGCGCCCATCCCAGCAAAACCTGGCCGCTCAGCCATCCGCCCAAAGCCGCCAGCAATCCGAAGGGAATCGCGAATCCCAGCACTGAGCTCGCATGGCCCGCCGGAATCGAAAACCGCGTGCTCAACATCCACCGCTTCTGGTGACGCATACTCGCCCAGAATGAACGGTTCAAAACGTAGTGGTCGATCACCTCATCGCAGATCACTACTTTCAACCCAAGCTTTGCAATCCGGTTGCCCAGCACGTAGTCGTCCGCGCAGTAGTCGGCCAGCACGCCAATGCCGCCAATCCGCTCCACCACTGAGCGCGTAGTCGCCATCGTCGGACCAAGCGCAAAGTCCACTACTCCCACATTCGCTGCCGCCACCACTCCGGCGGTCATCTCCACGGACATTCCGAGCGCCTCCAGCCCCGCCCACAGCCCGCCCGTCGGCACGCCGCGATACAGGCACATCGCCAGTCCAGTCCCTTCATCCAGCAGGGGAGCGACCACCCGGCGCAGATAATCCGGTTCCACGCCCACATCGCTGTCGCTGATGACCACATACTCATACGCGGCCACCTTGAACATCTCGCGCAGCGTGCAAACTTTGGCATTCGGTTTATCCGGTTCGCCGGAGAACACAGTCCTCGTATGCACCTTTGGATATCGCGCGCATAACCGCCGCACAACTTCCAGCGCAGGGTCGCTCGCGTCACGGGTGCCAAACAAAATCTCAAACTCGGGGTAATCCTGAAGAAAGAAGCTTTCGAGGTTGGCTTCCAGTCCTGGCTCCATGCCGCACAACGGTTTCATCATGGAAGCCCCGGGCAACACCGCGCGGTCAACCTCCGCCGTGCACTGCTGACGAATCCGGAATCGCACGGCCGCCACCAGCAGGAGTGCCAGGTAGCCCGTCGAACTCAACACTCCCGCTGCAGCCAACCACAGCACCGCGTTTCCCACTAACGTCATGCGCAGAATATCCACCTGGAGAAATTGTTTTCGTCGGGACCGCAATCAGTATAAAGTAATCACGCCCGAAACAAGGCACATGAGTTTACACCTTATTTTCACGGTCGTTTGAGTTCGTGAAGCTCAAGCTGAGCCACGTTCAAACGAGTCATATCTCCACAGGAGGACGGTATGTTGAAAGGTCGTAATGCGGTCGTAACCGGGTCCACCAGCGGTATCGGCGAAGGAGTGGCACGCGCGCTTGCCGCTCAAGGCGCCAACATCATGCTAAACGGCTTCGGAGACGCTGCCGCTATCGAAAAGCTTCGCGCAGAGTTGGCTGCCAAACACGGCGTCCAGGTCTTCTACAACCCGGCTGATCTTTCCAAGTCGGAGGAGTGCGAGGCGCTCATTCGAGACTCTGAAAAACGCCTGGGTTCCGTCGACATTTTAGTCAACAATGCCGGAGTCCAGTTCGTAGCGCCCATCGATGAATTTCCCGTCGAGAAGTGGAACCAGATCATTGCCATCAATCTCTCCTCAGCGTTCTTTACCATTCGTGCCGCTCTGCCCGGCATGAAGAAGCGCGGCTGGGGACGCCTTATCAACACCGCGTCCACCCACGGCCTCGTAGCCTCCGCCAACAAGGTGGCCTATGTCGCCGCCAAGCACGGAATCGTCGGCATCACCAAGACCGTCGCTCTTGAGACCGCAACCAGCGGAATCACCTGCAACGCCATCTGCCCCGGCTGGGTCCTGACGCCTCTGGTGCAGAAGCAGATCGATGATCGCGCCGCCAAGGAGCACATCGACGAGAAGACCGCCACGCACAACCTCCTCGCCGAAAAGCAGCCATCGCTGCGTTTCACCACCGTGGAGAACATCGGCGCCCTCGCCGTTTTCCTTAGCTCGGAAGCAGCACAGAACATCACCGGCGCCATGATCCCCGTAGACGGCGGCTGGACCGCACAATAAGCATGGTGGCCCATTCAAGCCCGTTGTTGGCTTGAGTGGGGCTGTTGATCTTGCATTTGCTTTTGCTTCTAACGCGTCCCACAAACAAAAACGCCAGAGGCTCTAGCCTCTGGCGTTTCTTCAATCCGTAATGCTTACGCGAACACTTCGCCGGGCAGGCTGTTCAGCGTGCGCGACTTCAGCGTATTCGTATTCCTGCGGCCTAACGAGATCGGAATCGGCATATTCACCGGAGCTACCGTCCGCGTCTTGCCCAGTTCCAACCGTTCGATCTTCAGCTTGAGCGTGCGCTCAAAGCGGCGAAGCTCAATCATCTCTGCGCCGCTCACAATCGTAGCTGCACGGCCAGAATGGCCCGCGCGGCCTGTGCGGCCTACGCGATGGATGAAGTCCTCCGCGATGGCTGGCAGGTCGTAATTCACCACGAGTGCAACGTCGCCCACGTGAATGCCGCGAGCGGCCACATCGGTCGCCACCAGCACCTGAATACGGCCAGCCTCAAAGCCTGCGAGTGCAGCCGAACGCTGGCTCTGGGTGCGGTCGCCGTGGATCATGGAGGCGGCGAATCCGTCGCGAACCAGGTCCTTGGCCAACCGCTCCGTGCCGCGCTTGGTGCGTGCAAAGATCAGCGTTTTGCCGCTTTCGTTATAGAGCAGCTCGCGCAGAACATTGCCTTTCTGCATCAGCGGAACTTCGTAGGCCTGCAACTGAACTGCTTCATTCGGCTTCAGAACGTTGCCAATCGAAATGCGAACCGCATTATGCGTGCACTTCAACAGCAAGCCCTGCACTGACTTCTCGAGCGTTGCCGAGTAGCACAGCGTCTGGCGATCTTTCGGAAGCGCAGCCAGGATGCGTGTAATTGCGGGCAAAAAGCCCATGTCCAGCATGCGGTCCACTTCGTCCATCACCAGTGTGCAGACAAAACGGAGATCAACAATCTTGCGACGCATGTAATCTTCAAGGCGGCCCGGAGTTGCCACTACCATCCGTGCTCCCGCGCGCAGTGCGCGGATTTGAACCTTCTCGCTCAATCCACCAATCACCAACGCGGCGGGCGGATTCTTCTTGGGACGCAGTGCTTCGTACTGGTCATAAATCTGGATGGCAAGCTCGCGCGTAGGCACAAGCACCAGGGCATTGATTTTTCCGGGGGGCACCTGCGCGAGCATCTCCATCACGGGGATAAGGAAAGCCAGCGTTTTGCCGGTTCCAGTTTGCGCGGTCGCGATTACA
>Ga0181537_10004184_pt1 | contig 12062 bp, 8 predicted proteins | sample PEATcosm2014_Bin_39_FD_119765 | JGI IMG/M metagenome (GOLD analysis project Ga0181537, IMG submission 119765) | Peatland microbial communities from MTU Mesocosm Facility, Houghton, MI, USA - PEATcosm2014_Bin23_10_metaG | ecosystem: Environmental > Terrestrial > Soil > Wetlands > Peat | place...
ACGCTCGCTGGGTTGTTCGGCATTCCCGTGAGGGCGCTGCCGGAGGACTGGGAGGCGTTCGCCGCGTACAACCGGCAGATGCACGCGTCAGACGAAGTGGGCGTCAGCGATCGAGCGCGCGCAATGGCGCACAATTTGCTTATAGGCGCCGGATCGTGGATTCGTCCTCCACGTTGGTATCGGGCGTTAACCACCGAGTGGATGCCAGAGAGATTCCGGCAGGAATTTGGGCTGGCCTTTGGTCCGCACGAGCAGCACGCGGCCGAACAAGCCCGGCGCCGGCTTCCCGCGATCTATTGTAAATTGCCTGGCGCGGCGCGCTTCATCGGCCCATGGCGCGAGGCGCAAGCGCGGCTGGCCGGAAGGCGCGCAGGCACATTCACTCGATGGAGCAACCGCTTCTGGATCGGGCAACCGTTGCTGCCTCCAGGATTTGCTTTGCGCAGTGGACTTGAAGGCGCGACAATAACGGAATGAAGTGGCTTCGCCTCTCAGCCCTTGCATTGCTCGCCAGTTGTTCGCTATTTCCCTCGTTGCATGCACTCGACAAACAGCCTGCCAGCGCCTATCGCGCGCGGCGTGTGGCGCTCGGCAGCAACTTGCAGGGCGGCGTGGCCGTACTCTTCGCCGCCGAAGAACCGTTGCTCGATTTCACGCCCTACCGGCAGGATTCGGATTTTTATTACCTCACCGGATGGACGGAGCCGGGAGCGGCACTGATGATCGTAGGCGATGCACCGAGGGCTGCTTCACCGCGCACATACAAAGAAATTCTGTTTCTGCCGGCGCGCAACCTATCCATGGAAAAGTACACCGGCGTAAAGATGGATGCGACGACGCAGGGCGTTACGCGGGCTGCGGGCGTTGACACCGTGGAATCGATGACCGAGCTGCCCGGCGAGTTGACCCGCCTGATGACCGCCGACCGGCCCCTCGTCGGCAATGTGTGGACGCAGCCGGATTCTGCCGCGGCCACGGCGCTGCTGGGTTTTATACGAGTGACGCTGGGGACGCAAACAGCAGCACCGCCGCACGACGTGACGAGCTTGACCATGCCGCTGCGCCAAATCAAGGATCAAGGCGAGATCGAGCTGCTGAAGAAAGCGGCGCAAGCGTCGGTCCTGGCTCAGCGCGTGATGATGCAGTGGTGGGTGAAACCCGGAATGACGGAGCGCGCAGTCGCCGGAGGCATGACGGCCGTGTGGATGGAAAACGGATGCGAGCGGCCGAGCTATGCGCCCATTGTTGGCTCCGGCATCAACTCCACTACGCTGCATTTCGCTGCCAATGACCGCACCATGCGGGATGGTGACATTCTGTTGGTGGATGCGGCCTGCGAGTACTCCATGTACGCCGCCGACATTACGCGGACCGTTCCGGTGAACGGGCATTTCACAGAACGTCAGCGCGAAATTTACAACATCGTGCTGGGCGCGCAGCGCGCGGCGATCGAAGCATTTGTCGCGGGCAGATCTACGCTCAACGATCGCGACCGCCAGGATCCGAACTCTCTGGACACGGCGGCCTACAGTTACATCAACTCCCATGGAAAAGACCTGCACGGGCAGCCGCTCGGCCAGTACTGGCTGCATGGGTTGGGGCATATGGTGGGGATCGATGTGCACGATCCGGCCATCTACCCGGTGGTGCTGAAGCCAGGAATGGTCTTCACCATCGAGCCGGGCATCTACATTCCCGAAGAGAAGCTGGGTGTGCGAATCGAGTGCGACTTCCTTGTTGGGCAAGATGGGAAACTCATCGACCTTGACGCCGCGCTGCCCCACACTGCGGAAGAAGTTGAAGCGACCATGCGGGCGAAGTAAAAGGGAGTTATGGACCCGCGCGACGCGATGGACCCCGAGCAAGTCGAAGCGCTGAACCGCGCCTTTAACGAACAACTATTAGCTTGTCTCGATGAGTGTGCGCGCGGCCGGCGAGGGCTCTTCGCGGAGTCTGTGGGCTCGGACGAGGAAAACGATTCGTGGCCTGACGCGGCGCGGCTGCGGGAGCTGGCTATTGCCATGCAAAACATGCTCGCGCAGCAAGGAGAGCGCAATGCGCTTTGCGACGAGTTCCTCGACCTGTGTTCGATTCACGGCGAGAGTCATCCGGGCGAACGCAGGCTGGCGCGCACGTTTCTCGAACGGATTGAACGGGGCGAAGTGGGAACGCCCACCCAACAGAAACCTTGGTAGCAGCGGGGCTACGCTTCAGATCAAACTCCGCTAACCCCGCTAGCTCCGCTGCCCTACTTTAGAAGCGCACGCCGAACGAAACGGGAATCATCTTTGTATCCGCTGCGACAGCCGTTGTTCCCAGTCCGTTGGGATTGCTCACCGATGCCGGCGACAGCACATCCAGATAGCGAGCTTCAACGAAGATCCTCGCACTGCTTTCGCCAGACGAGCCGCCTACTCGGTGCTCGAAACCGCCGCCGATATTGAATCCACCTTGATTCGAGGAGAAGTGCCCCACCACTGCTGGAACCGTTCCCACTTCGCAGAAGTAGTAGCAGAACTCCGTTTCCTCAGGATCGGTGAAGCTCGTAACCTTGCGATAGAATCCACCGCCGCCAACGATGTAGACCCCGTTGTTGGCCTTGGGAGTCAGGTGTACGACCGGATCGAAGGTGAACGACCAGATGTGCGAGTAGCCACCGTTAGCGCCGGTCTCGGCAATCAGGCTTCCAGGCAATTTGTCATCGATGAATTGGTATTCGATGAGCCCGGAAAGATACTTTGAGAAGTTCAAACCTGCGCCTGTCGTGAATTGCCCGCCGTAGGTAATGGAGTTGCTTTCGGGAGCGTTAAAGCCGCCGGAGGCCTCAAATGCCCAGTTATGCAGCATGCCACCACGCTTTTCACCGCCGCCGTATCCTCCGCCGTTGCCGTATTGGCCTGCGGACGAGCCGTCGTTCGGGGAGGCAACGCCGAATCCGGGACTGTCAAGCAGAGAAAACTCGTTAAGCTGCAAACCAGTGGCGCTCAGGCCTGCCTGGCTGGAAGAGTAGCCGGTCGAGCCGGATTGATCTTGGAGTGGGGTGGATTGCGCATTCGCAATTCCAGCGACAAGAATGGCCGCGCAACCCAGGAATTTGACACGCCGCATCAGCGACATCCTATAGGGGGATAACATGTCGGAACCTCATGGATCGAATTGTCTTATCTAAGCCGGGACAGCTTCCCCCGGCAATAGGTTAGACACCGAAACCGGCCAGAGGTTGCTTTTTTGAGGCCAGGTTTTGCGGGACGTGGGATGCAAGAACATCCAGGCAATCAGGTCCCGGCACCCAAGAAAGAAAGGCCGGCTTTTCGCGCCGGCCTTCGACTGACTCGCCAATTCGCTAACTTGCTGTGCTTACCCCTGAATGTCGAACTGCTCAGGGTGCAGCGTGGGATCGCTCTTGACCAGTACGTTCTTGCCCACCAGCTCTTCAAATTCGTTGAGCCAGCGATTGCCGTTCGACTTGAGAATCTTCACGGTTTCTGGATTCACGCGCAGCATCACGTCGGCGTTCTCAAAGTGCTTTCGCATCTTGCGCAGCTCGATAAAAATCTCGTTGCACACCGTGGTGGGACTCTTGACCATGCCGGTCGCCTGGCAAGTAGGGCATGGCACGCTGAGGGTGCGCTCCAGCGATTGCTTCACGCGCTTGCGCGTAATTGCAACCAGGCCGAAATCGTTAAACTGCAGAACCTTCGTCGGCGCGCGGTCGCTTTTGAGAGCCTCTTCAAGCGCGGCCATCACCTTGAAGCGATTCTTGCGCTCGTCCATGTCGATGAAGTCGATCACGATGATGCCGCCCAGGTCGCGCAGCCGGATCTGGCGAACGATCTCCGGGACTGCGTCGAGGTTGGTCTTGAGGATGGTGTCCTCAAGACGCGCCGACTTGCCGACATATTTTCCCGTATTGATGTCGATCGCAACCAACGCTTCCGTCTGGTTGATGACAATGGAGCCGCCCGATTTGAGCCAGACCTTGGAGCGCAGCGCCTTCGAAATTTCGTCTTGAATCCCGAAGTGTTCAAAGAGCGGCACGTCCTTGGTGTAAAGCTTCACGCGCCGCACAAGCGTCGGAGAGAAGCGGTTAAGGAAGCGGACGATGCGCTCGTAGTCTTCCTGCGTGTCTACCCAGATCGAGGCGAAGTTTGAGCTCACCTGGTCGCGCAGGATGCGTTCGATGAGCGACAGGTCATGGTAGATGAGGGCGGGCGACTTGGAAGATTCTGAGCGCTGCTTGATCTCGTTCCAAAGATTCATCAGGAAGCGCAGATCGGCGCGGAGCTCGTCTTCTGAAGCACCTTCCGCCGCGGTTCTCACGATGAATCCCCCTGAGGCCTCGCCACGTTCGTGAACCAGAATCCGCTTCAAGCGATGGCGTTCCTCATCGGATGCGATTTTGCGGCTCACGCCGACATGCGTAACCGTAGGCATGAAGACCAGGAAGCGGCCTGGCAAAGCGATGTGGCTGGTGATGCGCGCGCCCTTCTTCGCGATGGGCTCCTTGGCAATCTGCACCAGGATCTCCTGGCCGGACTTCAACAGGTCGGAGATGATGGGCAGATCAGAGGTTTGTGCCGAGCGGCGCGACGGCCCACGCCGGCCGCTTTGAGGAGCGCGACCACGCTGTCCGCGACCGCCACGATCGTGGCGCTCGCGTCCCGGAGCAGGAGCCACATCTGTCGCGGCTTCTCCTTCTTCGCTGTCGAAGTCTTCCTCCTCAACGTTCTTCTCATCGAATTTCAGCTGGATGCGATGGTCGAGGTGCGCTTCCTGCAACATCTCGCCGAGTTCGCCAGTGCGAGTGTGGCCGGCAAGCGTCTCCTCTTCGTAATCGTCCGCATCGTGGATCTCGGGTTTATGGCGGCGCGAATGAGGCGTGGAGTCAAATTCTTCGCCTTCGATGACCTCTTCTTCAACAAGGCCTTGTCCCGGAGCGTAGGTCGAAACCGGAGCTGCGGTAGCAGTTGCTTTGCTTTCAGCCTCCGCTTCGGTCTCTTTCTTCTTGCCGAAGCCGAAGAGCCGGAAACCGGTAGGCGCCGACGGATCGACGCGATGCGATGCGGATGCATCTTCGCTCTCTTCCGGGGTCTGAGACTTCGCTTCAAATTCTTCTTCGTCGGCGACTGGTTCTTCCGCCGCTTCCAGAGCAACCGGCTCTTCTTCAGAGGGCGGTTCGATTGATTCCGATTCGAACTCTTCTTCCTCAAACTCGAACGCCGCTTCATGCAGAGCCTCTTCAATTTCGTGAAGCGAAGGCGGCACAGACTCCTGAACATCCTCAAAGGTTTCTTCGTGGACGAACTCAGCAACTGGCTCCGAAGACAAATTGGGATCGGCGGAGATGCCTGACTCTTCGGTCCCTGCGATTGTTGGCTCAGCGCTGGGTTCCACCTCAACCTCAGGCTGTCGGTCGCGATGCCGAGAGATTGATTCTCCGGGCAGCAGGCCGCTGCCATCCCATGCCAGAGGGGCCTCAATCAGCGTGGAAGGCTTGTAGGTCGGGGCCGGGCGAGCTGGAGCCGACTGCTGCGATGCGGCTTTCTCGGGCTCCGCTGCGGGGGTGCCGCCATACTTCGAAAGAGACTCACCGGGAAGCACAAAGGCCGGAGGAGTCTGTTGCCCGCGCGTCGCCTGCGGAGCGCCCGGTGCCGAGGCGCCGTAGGTTGAACCGGCGGGAGTTTCGGTTGCATACTCCGGTCGAGCAAAATCCGAGCCGCCAAGCGGTTCCTCTGAAGTTTCGCCAACCGGTTCAGATTGCATGGGAACCTCAGGCGAGCCACCCGGCCCACGGCCACCACGACGGCGGCGACGGCCACGCCAACGGCGTCCGCCCGCCTCGCCGGATTCCTCATGAGCTTCAGTTTGTCCGCCAGCAGCCGGCGGTGGGGGAGCGGATGCCGCTCCGTTCGACTGCACTGCTTCTTCGGCCGGTGGGCGCGCATCGCGCCGGGGTTCGGTTCGTTGGCCTGAACGCTGGCCGCGTTCATCCTGCCGTCCACCATTTCGGTCGCCTTGTGGGTGCCGCACCTCGCGCGGCGCCTGGCCGGCTCCGCTGGCCGCAGCCTTCTCCACTTCGTCTGAATCTTCCTGGTCTTCGAGCTCGATGAAGTCGGTTACGTAAAGAAACGCATCGCGCTCAAGGCCGAGGTCGACAAACGCCGACTGCATGCCGGGCAAAACGCGCGTGACGCGTCCTTTGTAAATGGAACCCGCGAGGGTGTATTCGTTTTCGCGTTCGTAATAAATTTCCGCGAGTTGATCGTCTTCTAAAATCGCAAGCCGCGTCTCATGCGGCGTGCTGGAAATGCAAATCTCTTTTGCCATCGTACCTTTCCGTCCAGCGGCACAAGGCAGCTGGAACCCGCGGCAAGGTTCGATGGAGACGCGCAGAAACGGCAGGGAAAGGGATGGGCGGAACACCTGAGGGGAGCTGGCGCAACGGCCTCCGCGCGGCGGGCTGCCTTAACGGCGACGAACCAAAGCGGATGTCCAATTGAATAGGCCGGGCGTGCTGCTGATTGAGGTGATTCGATCGCAGAGAATCTGTGGCCGTCATCCAGGGCAACCCGGCAATCCATTGTTGTTGCGGGGCTTCCTGGGGGGCCAGTTGCTGGGTCTGATAGGGGGCCGTATTGACCGGCCGCGCCGTTTGACGTGCGACGTTTGCGGGGAAACTCCGCGCCTGGGAAGTAGGGAACTCGTTTTCCGAACTGCCCGCGCGATCCGCGCAACTTGCAAGCCGCATGTGAGACCGGCGTTCCTGCCAACGGATCGTCGTTGGAGCGGCCCGGTCTTCCCGTCTCTGCGTGCTCATAAAACCAATCCTGCCGGGCGCGATCCATCGGGACCATGCCGGCGAAATACTTCAAATTGCCTCTCTTGCGTCCCGCAGCAATTCCTTGATCGCCTCGGGGGCACGCAAGAGCTTAATCTTGCTTCGACGACATCCCGACCCCTTGGATCGAGGTCCGTCAGTTTACGAACCTGCGCATGCGGACATTCATCGCCACGCCCAGCGTCAGGAACGTGAACAACACCGAAGATCCACCGTAACTCATTAAGGGTAAAGGGATTCCGGTGACGGGCATAAACCCTATGACCATGCCTACATTGACCGCAATCTGAAAGGTCAACACAGCCACGATTCCCATGATAATAAGTGAACCGGACAGGTCTGCGGCTGTTTGAGCGTTTTGAATCAAACGCATCAATATTAGGAAGTATAGCAGCAGGGCAAATGCAGCGCCGATGAAGCCATGTTCCTCGCTAAACGCGGCAAAGATAAAGTCCGTGTAGGGAATCGGCAGGAAGTAGCCCTGAGTCTGGGTGCCTTTTTCCGCGCCTTTGCCCCATACGCCCCCCGATCCGACAGCGATAAGGGATTGTCGAACCTGATAGTTGGCGCCCCGTGGATCGTTATCGGGATTTACAAAGCTGGTGAGGCGAGCCTTTTGGTAAGGCTTAAGGAATTTGCCGCTCGTCCAGACGCCCCCTACCAGCACCAGTCCGCACACGCTCAGGATGAGGGCCTGCCGGAGGTTAATCCCGCCCAGAAACAACCCTGCGATCAGAATCGGCGCATAAGTCAGCGTCGTTCCCAGGTCGGGCTGTTTGATCACCAGCAGCATGGGGATTCCCACCAGCGCGAAAGCCTTGAAGATATCCTTCCATGTCAGGTTGCGGCCGCCCAGGTTGGCAAAGTAGCGGGCCACAATGAGAATCAGCGCCACCTTGACGTACTCCGAAGGCTGGAAAAGGATAGGGCCGAGTTTGATCCAGCGTTTTCCGCCCAGCGCCTTGTGGCCCAACGGCGAGAGAGTGGCCACGAGGAAAAGAAGACCGATGCCGTATGCCCATGGCGCCCAGTCCAGCACGCGGTGATAGTCGATCTTGGCAAAGATGAACATCAGCACGAGGCCTACGGCGATCGCGCCCATCTGCATCGACTCAAAGCGCGCAAACCTCGTATGCACCGTAGTGGAATAGACCTCAATGAGCGAAAGGGAGCACATCCCCAGCACCGCAAGCAGCAGGCCCCAATCGAAATCGCGAAAACTCAGCATGCGGCGCATGGCGGCTACTGTTCCTTCCGCCGCACAGGCAACGCCTCTGCCAACTGCGATGGGATCGAGGCAGGGACTGACGCGGCTGCCGGATTCGGTTTCGCCACGGGCTTCGGTATCTGCTTCGTGTCTGGCTTCGTTTCTGAATTGTTCGCAGCGACAACGCCCTCGCCATCAACGTAGAAGTGTCCGCTATTGAGTCGCGTGGGTGAATTCGCGTTGCTGCCGGGCTTGGAGCTTGGCTCGGTCCACACGGCGCCAACTTCGACCGGCGGCGCGCCGTTCTTTGATGGAGCAAGGTTGTTCGCCAGTCGCCGCTTCTTATTTACGTAGGCCGCCACCACCTGAGCGCCGATGCGCGCGGGGTAGTAACTAAATTCACCGCTTTGCCAAAGCACCGCAACCACAAGCTCGGGATTGCGCCTTGGCACCAAGCCCACAAACCAGACGTTCGGGTAGGTGGCGCGGCCCTTATTCGTCTTCTCAAGAGCCTCGTGGCTCATCTGCTGTGCCGTGCCCGTCTTTCCCGCAATGTCAATTCCCTCAAGATGCGCGGACCCGGCGGTGTGAAAATATCCCGGCTGCGTCACGTCCGCCATTCCGTTGGTAATGATCGTCCAGTTGTTGGGATCGATGGGGATATACGCGTCGCCCGTGCCGGGAAAATTGTCCAACAGCCCTTTGCGGAACTCTTCAGGAAGCTGGTCGGGAAATACCGAATGGGGCCGAACCAGGTGTCCTCCAGATGCGATACCGCCGATAATGCGCGCAAGTTGGATCGGTGTCGCTTCAACCGCGCCCTGCCCGATGGCAACGTCGAGAGTTTCGTCGGGATACCAGCGGGCATGGTAGTTCTTCAGCTTCCATTGCGCACTCGGCATCAGCCCCGACTGTTCACCCGGCAAGTCGATTCCCGTTTTTTGCCCGTAGCCGAATTCGTTGGCATATTTCGCGATCGTATCGATGCCGAGCTTGTCGCCGAGCATGTAATAGAACGTGTCGCAGGAATAGGGAATTGCGTTGTAGATATCTACCGCACCATGGTGCTCGTCGCAGTGGTGGAAGTACCCGTAGGGACCCCATCCGCCAGTGCAGGTGATGTGCATGTTTTGCGCAATGCCTTCCTGAAGTCCGGCTACCGACATGAGGATCTTGAACGTGGATCCCGGCGCCAGCTGCGCCTGGATCGCCTTGTTCAGCAACGGGTGGTCGGGATCGGTGATCAGCTTGTTCCACTCGGCGCGGTCAATCTTCACTGCGAAGGCGTTGGGATCGAAGCTGGGCCGCGAAACCATGGCCAGAATCTCCCCATTACGCGGATCCATGGCGACGATGGCGCCGTTGCGGTTGCCCAGGGCGAGCTCCGCCGCGCGCTGCAGATCGTTGTCGATGGTCAGCTTCAGGTCCTGGCCCGGCACGGCGTGCTCGATGCCGAAGTAGCTTACTTCGCGGCCATGGCTGTCCACCACCACTTCGCGCGAACCGTCCTGACCGCGAAGCAGTTCGTCGTAGGTCTCTTCCACGCCGGCTTTGCCCACCACATCACCTGGCTCGTAGTAAGCAAAACGCGGATTATTCAGGTCGTCTTCGCTTACTTCGCCAACATAGCCGATTAGGTGAGCGGCAAAACCGTCACGCGGATAGAGCCGGCGCTCCTCATCGATCGTCTCCAATTCCGGCAGTTCATTGCGATGCGCCTCGATGAAGGCCTGCTCGTCGGCGGTAACGTCCTGCTTGATGGGGATGGGTTGATATCCGGGCTCGGAACGATAACGGTGCAATGTCGCGCGCAACTGGTCGATGTCGAGATCGAGTCCCTTCGCAATCAGCGGTAGATCGGCGTCCACGTCGTGGCTTTGCTCCCTGACCAGGAAGCACGAGACAGAGGGGTAGTCATCAACGACAATGCGATTTTCACGGTCGAAGAGCTTGCCGCGCGGCGCCAGGATCGGCTCTTTGCGAATGCGGTTTTCATCGGCCAGTACCCGGTAGCTTTGAACGTTCAGCACTTGCAACCGCCATAGCCCCGCGGTGAGCGCCAGCATGAGGAAAAGCACGCCGTACTGCACCACCGCCAACTTGATGGAGGAGATCTTTTCGCCGCGATTACTGTTGCTTGAAACCATGTGCTTCCGTCTCAGAATACCGCGAGTTCTGCTTCTTCACTCGTTCCACGCGAGTCGGTTGGGTACCTAAGTCCCTGCGTCCATCCCGCCTTCTCGCTCCCTCTCTTCTGTGGTTCCCCGGTCCTTACTTCCTACTGGCAACTCCCTATTGCCGACTGGCTGTCCCCTTGTTCCCTCGTTCTCTTGTTCCCTGCTCTTTAGTCCTTCATCTGCAGACGATCAAGCAGCGGAAACAGCACCACGGCAATCGCCGAATTGCCCAGCGCGCGGAATAGCTCGTTAAGCCAGCTCCACTCGAGCGTCATGCCCAGCAGGAAGCGCGTAACGAAAAGATAGACGGCGCTGGAGAGCAACGAGAGCGCGAAGTTGAGCAGCAGGCGAATCGTATGGTTGTCGACCTCAAGGCGGATTCCCGCCGACGCTGCCAGAAACCCGATCACTGTCTTGGCGATCCCGTTGATGCCGATGGGGCGGTGCGAGAGCGCATCCTCAAACAGGCCCATGGCCGCTCCCATTACCGTGCCTTGGATAGGGCTGCGGCGGCCGAGCGCAAAGTAGACCGTGACTACGAGCGGCAAATCGAACCAGTCATACGGGCTCGTTACACGGGGGAGCCATGCCTGCAAAACCAGCGAAATGAGCGGAACCAGGGCGTAAACAATGACTGGATAGCGCCGGATCTCGAAATCGCGCCGGTATTCGGCGCCGAGCAAGGCCATGATTATTGATCCCTCTGCGGCGTTGGTGGCGCGGGTTTTGCTGCTGGTTGAGCCGGTTGGCTCTTCGGTTTCGGTTTAGGCGCATCGGAACCATCGCCCGGCGCTGTCCCTGCCGGTATAGGTGTCGCGTCGCTCGGCGAAAACTCATCCGGGTGCAGCGGCTGCGGCGGACGCGCGGCCGGGTTCGGGTTACTGGTGTCATTCAACGGCTGCTGGTCAGGCGGAAGGTTGGGGTCGATGAGGCCGGGAAGCTTCTCAGCCATAATCGCGGAAGCCTTCATCTGGTCGTTGACGGCGGCGTCGTCGCTCCCCTTCATGATTTCGCTGGCTTTGATGTCCTGCTGCTCCTGCGGCGAAAAGCGCGGCTCGGTCGAGGTAATCACCAGCACTTCATCGAGCCGGTCAAGATGCGCCGCCGGTTTCACAATCACGTCGACAAGCCCATCGCGGTCGGGATCGCGAACCACTTTGTCGACCACACCCACCGGCAGCCCACGTGGAAAGATCAGATCGCCCCCGGCGGTCAGCACGTTCTCGCCCGGGTGAATCCGCTGATCGGCTACGATGCCCACCACCTCCAGTTGCCCCAGGAGATCGCCCTTCAAAATGCCGCGAATGCGCGTGGTTTCAAGAATTACGCCCGCGCCGCTGGTAGTATCGTTCACGGCAAGCACCTGCGAGGTCCGTCCGAACACATCGCGCACCTTGCCCACAATCCCGTCGGCGGTGATAACTGCCATATCCGGCTTGAGGCCATCGTGCGCACCTTTGTCAATATAGAAAACGTGCGAGCGGTCGCTGCCGCTTGATCCGTAGGCCTGAGCGGCCAGTGTGGCGTAGATGTAGTTTTGCTGGAACCCGAGCAGCGCCTGAAGGCGTTGGCCCTGACGCGCATCCTCAAGCAGAGCGGCCTGCTCGAGCCGCAGCCGGCCAATGGTTTTCTCGAGGTCCTGGTTCTGCTGCCGCACGTGCCTCAGATCGACATAGTTCGACCACGCCCCCACAATGCCAAGCTTGGTTCCATGGATCAACCGCTCCGGCGGCGAGATCACTGCGTTGGCCCAAAGCCTGATCAACCGCACGCTACTCGGGTCTGCAGAATCGAGCGAGCCGTGCCCGGCGCTCGTCCGGCGCACTTGCACCGCAAGCCC
>Ga0181537_10004185_pt1 | contig 12062 bp, 15 predicted proteins | sample PEATcosm2014_Bin_39_FD_119765 | JGI IMG/M metagenome (GOLD analysis project Ga0181537, IMG submission 119765) | Peatland microbial communities from MTU Mesocosm Facility, Houghton, MI, USA - PEATcosm2014_Bin23_10_metaG | ecosystem: Environmental > Terrestrial > Soil > Wetlands > Peat | place...
AATTGGGCAACCTCTACGCGCAACAGTTGTATGATGTTCCCCACGCGCGGGAGCATTACATGAGGGTTTTGCAATTGGACCCGGCGAATCCGCAATCATCGAACATCGAGTTCTGGCTCTCCGCCAATCCGCAGTAAATTGTCCCTTGCGAAAACCACCGCGCCGTTCCAAATTCAAGGCATGGCACTGACACCTTCCACGATGTTGCCGCTCGGCACGACCGCGCCGGATTTCAAGCTGCCGGACACCAACGGAAAGACGGTTTCACTTTCGGATTTTAAAAATGCGCCGGCGCTGCTGGTGCTGTTCATTTGCAACCATTGTCCCTACGTAAAACATATTCGCACAGGCCTGGCGCAATTGGCGCGCGATTACGCGCCCAAGGGCGTGGCGATCGTCGCTATCAGTTCCAATGACGCGGACAATTATCCCGACGACGGCCCGGCGCGGATGAAAGAGGAAGTGAAATCAGCCGGATATATTTTCCCCTACCTGTACGATGAGACGCAAGTGGTGGCCAAGGCCTATCGCGCCGCCTGCACACCGGACATTTATCTTTTCGATAAAAGCCAGAAGCTGGTTTATCGCGGCCAGATGGACGACAGCCGCCCGAACAGCGGCGTCCCGGTGACGGGCAAGGATTTGCGCGCGGCGCTGGATGCCGTGCTCGCGGGCAAACCTGTTTCGCCCACTCAGAAAGCCAGCGTGGGCTGCAATATCAAGTGGAAGGCCGGCAACGCGCCGGATTATTTTTGAAGAGTTTAAGACTCCTTTCGTCGAATCCGTTCTGGATTGCGTGCGCGGCTCATGGCGGTGTCATAGGTAATCAGGCATTTGCAATAGAGGTCGTAAAGGCAATTATCCATTAACACCATTCCTTCTTTCCGTGAGGTTTGCAGGGTGTTTTCCATCTGGTGAAGCTGACCGTCACGGATCAAATTTCGCACGGCATTGTTGGCGATAAGTAATTCATAAGCGAGCACGCGGCGACTCCGGTCGGCTGCTGGCATCAGCTCCTGCGAAATGATCCCTTGTAAGGCGTTGGCCAGTTGAAGGACAATTTGCCGCTGCATGTTACCCTCAAAAACGCCAATGATGCGTTCCAGCGCGTGAGCGGTATTGGGAGAATGCATTGTGGCCAGGACGAGATGTCCCGTCTCTGCGGCAGTCAGCGCGGTCAAAATTGCTTCGTGATCCCGGATCTCACCAACCACGATCACATCGGGATCCTGCCGCAACACATGGATGAGCGCGCGGTTGAACGAACGCACGTCCGTCAGCACCTCCTGCTGCACCACGATAGCACGTTTATTTTGGTGAACGAATTCGATCGGATCTTCAATGGTCACAATTTTACAGCGGCGTTCGCTATTAATGAGGTCCACCAGATAATTGAGGGTCGTGGTTTTGCCGGCGCCCGTCGGGCCAGTGAGAAGAACCAGTCCGTTGGGGCGGCGCGCCAGTTCGTCCAGTTGTTCAGGCAGGCCCAGCTCTTCCCGACTCGCTATGCGGTCGCCACAAAACCGAAGGCTCATTTCCGGATGCCCCTCACGCCGGTAAAAGGTCACACGAACACGCCCGGCCACACTGTGCAAAAGAGAAATGCATAATTCCCAGTCATGCTCGAATTTTGCCCGCTGCTGCTCATTAAGCAGGCTGTCCACCATATCCGTAATTTCTTCTTCCGTCAGCGCATCCTCATCGGCCAGGATGATCTCGCCATTGACGCGAAAGGCCGGAGGGACTCCCGCCACGAGATGGAGGTCCGAGGCGTCAATGTCATTGACCGAGTTTAAAAACTTTTCCAATCGTGGTGTGCTCATCGTTTCCATAATTGTCGGTACCAACTGGCCGCCTTCGCGAAAATTCCTTTCTTCGAAAGCTTACAGGCCGCCTGGCTGGCTTCATGACACTCCGGGTTGAGTTGCGATGCCTGGGTAAACGAAATTTGGGCGGGGGTAATTAATCCCAGGGCCTCCTGGCAACGGCCCATCTCCAGCCACAAGATGAAATTACCGGCATTCCCTTCGATGGCTTGTTGCAACAAGTCCAGTGCCAGCACGAATTGTTCGTGGTAAAAGCGGATGCGCGCCGCCAGCCAAGCGACGAACCAGTCTTTGGGCGCGAGCAGCAGCGCCTTCTCAAAACAATAGTCCGCGCGTTGTTCTTTGCGTGACAAAAGCACATCCCCGCGCGCCAGCCAAATATACGGTGTGTCCCCGCGTTCTTCGATGGACGCATCCGATAATGCCATGGCCCCCTGCAAGTCGCCTCCACGCGCCAGCGCCACGGCCTTGGCCGCCAGCAGTTCAGGACAATTGGGAAAACGTTCCATCGCCTTGTCCGCCCATAGCTTGGCCTCACGAAATTCCCCCAGTTCAATTAGCATCCGCACCTGGCCCGACCACGCGGTCACATTTTGAGGATTAAACTCAAGAACTTTTGAGTATTGCCTCAAGGCCTGTTCATAATCACCGGTTGCGAAAGCCGTGCCCGCCTGGTTCCAGTAATAGGACTCATCCTTGGCCAGCGGCTTTTGCTGCTGCCACTGGTCTTCCGATTGCCCGCCTAATTCCAGATTGCCAAAACGGCTCATGGTAAAATTTGCTTTCGCCAAAACCAATGTTTCATCGGCCTGCCATCAAACTCATCCACTGGCACACTTGCCATCTGCAACATCAGAGAAGAGAGGCGGTTTTCATTACCCCCCCCTCGAATGCTATAACTGGGCCAGATGAACCAAAAGTTCTGCGGAACGGTGATTTCGCCGTAACCTGGCATGTGAGGCAATGATGGCTGCGCGACGCCATTAACGATAAAAACATTGTTCGAAAAAACTATTTGGTCACCGCCTATCGCCAGCACCGGACCCAAACCGACACCAGACCGGGCGTACATTCGCAAATCCTCAGTGTATACTGTCTCCGAGCTGGCCGGGAGATTATAGGCAACCCAATCTCCGCGTTTCACTGTTTGTGCCGAAGCAAACTTTTGCACCACGATTACCCGCCCATTCATCCGCAGAGGCAACAGCCAGTGATTTTGAATTGCGCCCCGCAATGGCACATAGATCAAAAAGCCAATAGCTAATAAAACGAGAATGGTAAAGGCCAAGCGCGTCCTGAATTCATGTTCATGGAAAATGGGACGGCAATAATAGCCGATTCCACTGACATGGGCGGAGATAATCATGCCGAAGGCATAATTGGCAAAACGGTAACCGAATCCAAGGATGAAGATAAAAAACAAGCAGGCACAACCCGCCATTACCATTTTGCCCCAAAGGCGGGGACCGCGAAGATAAAACCCCATCCCTGGCACCAAAAAACTGAGAGCCAACCCGCGCCACGTAACCTCGCCGGGCAAATAAATCCGGTCCATGGCCATCCCCCGCCGGACCATGTTGGCCACATAAAAAACCGGCGCGTACCAGCGCGCGCGTGGCGGGTAATAAGGTGATGCCGCTTTGCTCATTTTTGCAGGCAAAAATTCTGCCTTTTCCAGCGACTAATGCCGCTGGTCTATGTTGTAACGCACCTGTTCCTCTGGCTCATAAAATTCATTGGTCAACTGTTCCGCTTTCAGCTCTCCGACGATTTGCTGAAACATTTTCATCGCCTCAAGGCAGCCTTTGCCCTTGAATCCTTTCACATGCAGTTCCACGCCGCCGTCTTTGCCAATCGTGATCTCGAATTCTCTCTGCGGCATAATCAATTCTCCCAATGGCGAACTTTGAGGCGAATGGAACGATCCGTATTAATTTCCTCTTCGACAATGTTGAAACCGCGGGCCTGCATTTCGCTCATGAGCTTTTGGTAGACATATTGTTGCACAACCGCCTGGCTCAATTCCTGTCCCATCGCCTGTAATTCTTCTTTGCTGTGGCCGTCGCCCGAGACGCAAAGCGACGCTTTGCCGCGCGCATCGCGCGAAAAAGTGATGGTAACGCCGTCTCGGCTCACCACAATGCGCTGGTCGCGTGCCAGTTGGTTGGTGACGACTTCGCTATTCTCAATTTCCAACTCGACGCTGGGCTTTTCTTTTTGCGCCGCCCTGGCGGTCTTTGTTAAGTCCGCGGCTTCCGCGGCCACCTGGTAGCCGAGAGACGTGGCAGCGGCCACCACCGCCGCGCTGAAGGCCGGCCAGGCGGCTATCACCACCGGTGTAAGTATGCAAACGCAACTCATAAAGCTAATATTTCAAATCCGTGTCCGGCCGTCGCGCCGCGGCCAACCGCGCCGCTCTGGTTTGTTTTCTAGGCGGCTCGATTTTCATTCGCGTCTTAAGTTTTGACCGGGCTTTGGCCAATTCGTCACGCGACAAAGAAGAATATTTCAGGTGCTCCCGGCGGTTTCGGCGCGCCGCCCGTATCCAGCGCCATAGGAACGCCGCCGTTACCATGCCGAGGGCAGGCCCCAGGCCAAAACAAATCTCACGGAGTTCCTCGTCATCAAGATTCGCCCTTAAAAAAAAGGCGAGGACCACCACGCCCAATAAAACTAAAAAAACGGTGAAAAAAAGCGTCCCATAACGCCGGTCCTTGGCATCGTCGTAAAGGTTGTTCCAGAATGGGTTCATTTTTAAAGAAAACTAAAATTCCATCCGCCGCGTGCCTCCCTCCTTTTTTGCTTCCCGCGAAACACTGGCGTTGCGCGCGCGGCCCTCGGCCCAACTGCGCAACCGGTTGATTTGTTCGTCCATGGTTTTGGCCAGCGGCACCGTCTGGGACAAAGAGGTCCGGATATTTTCCATGGCCAATTCCTGCTTCGAATAAAAGGCGTCGTAAAGGGCACTATTAACGGCTTCTTCGATTTCTGCTCCGCTGAATTCTGAACTGGCATTCGCCAGCGCTTCCAGGTCGAATTTTTCCGTATCGCGCTTCCGCCTGGCGATATGAATTTTGAAAATTTCTTTTCTTTCAGCAGGCGATGGCAAATCCACAAAGAAAATTTCATCCAATCGTCCCTTGCGGAGCAATTCCGGCGGCAGTTGCGAAATATCATTGGCCGTGGCAACAACGAACACCGGCGCCGTTTTTTCCGAGAGCCAGGTCAAAAATGTCCCAAAGACACGTGCAGTGGTGCCGCCATCCGTGGAACCGGAACCTTGCGAGCCGGCAAATGCCTTGTCAATTTCGTCCACCCACAGAATCGCTGGGGCGACGGACTCAGCCACGGTAATCGCGCGACGGACATTTTCCTCCGAAGAACCTACCAGGCTGCCAAACATCCGGCCCATGTCAAAACGCAGCAGAGGCAGTTGCCATAAATTGGATACCGCTTTGGCACAAAGGCTCTTGCCGCACCCCTGCACTCCCAGCATCAAAATTCCCTTGGGAAAAGGCAGGCCGAATTCACGGGCCTCGTGCGTAAAGGCCACGGCACGTTTAGCCAGCCATTCTTTCAAGATGCTCAGGCCGCCGACACTCATAAAATTTTCATTGGTCGAATAATATTCCAGCAAGCCGCTTTTGCGGATGATCTGCTGTTTTTCGGCAAAAACTTCGTTAACATCCTCCGCGCTCAACCGCTCACTTTTGACAATAATTTTGGCAAAGACATTCTCCGCTTCACCAAGGGTTAACCCCAGCGCAGCCTGCAACAGCCGATCGCGCCCGGTATCGTCCAGTTCAATATTTACCTGTCGAAACTCCTTTACATCACCGATGATTTTATCGAGCAAGGCGGCCAGGTCATCCCGCGAAGGCAAAGGGTGATTCAATAGAGTGATTTCCTTTTCCAATTCGGCCGGAATTTCCAGCACGGGCGAAACCAGGATAATCGTTTTGAAACTGTTCTTAAGGTGCAGCGCGATTTCCTTGAGCTTGCGCGTCACCGCAAAATTGTTTTTGGTTAAAAAAGGATGAAAATCTTTAAAAAGGAAAATCGCCGGCTCAACCTGCTCAATCACCTGGTCCAACGCCATTAAAGGATCCTTCGTCGCCGCGTTGCGATGCTTTTGAGATTGTATAGAAGTGCCCGCGGGAACGATGCCGGTGCTGTAGCTCCACTCAAAAACTTTTTTCTGGCGTTTTTGTGCGATCTCCATCACCAGGCTCTGGACGCGCGTCTCTTCGCTGCTTAAAATGTATAAAATGGGATAACGCGCCCGGATAAGCGTCTCAAGCTCGGTTTGGAAGTTCATTCTCTTTTTTTAATTTTTTGGCACGGGTGGCAATGGTTTGGTCCCCTGGATTCAAACCACACAACAGCTCGGCCATCGGTTGAGTCAAACTCTGCACAAAAATTCGGCCGTCAGGCAGGATTAATAGTTCACTGCTTAAGACATTTTTCTCGGTTTTGGACTTGGTCTTCACGGAATTAAATTCAATCCATAGTCTTCGGCAATTTGCCGCGCTTGGGCGGTTTCATCATGGGACACGGTTCCAGAAAGTTCCCCGTGCCACCGCGCGCGCCATGCCGGCCAAAAACCGGAACGCAAGTTGACTTTGACCTCCGGCAGGTTTTCCGCCAGCCATGCCGCCACCGGCTGCCAGCAGCAGTGAAGATGTCCGGGCATCAGTAAATGGCGCACGATCAACTCGCAACGTGCATGCGCCCAGAGCAAATTTCCCTTCACCACGCCAGTATAACCCGGGATTTTCGCCAATCGTCGCGCGCATTCATCATTGCCGAATTTAAAGTCGGCCAGCCATGTATCAAACATTCCATCAAGCAATTCGCGCGCTTGCGCCGAGCCATGGGCGTTGGTTTTCCATATCAACCGGGCTGAATTTGGCAGCAGAGCCACCAACTCAAGAGCCGCATGGAGATGAATGGTCGGCTCTCCGCCCAGAATCATGATAGTGCGAGCGCCATTTTTCAGGGCCGTCTTTGCTCTTTCCGCTATTTCGTCGGCTCGAAAATTTTTGCCAGCCTGCGGATTCCAGCTTTCAGCGCCGGTAATGCAAAAGTCGCAGCGCAAGTCACATCCGCTTAAGGCAATAGCGAACGTCGGAATGAGCTCCAATTCGTCGGTCAACTCTGTCTGCGCGAGAAAAAAACTCGGCTCCGCTCCTGCGTGACACACGCCCGCGCGTCCGGTGAGGCGGTTTACCCCGCAATGGTGCGCGCAAAAGTGGCAATCCGCCAGCATCGCCCTGGCAGCTCTGGCCCTTTCGCGGGCCTGAACCGCGCGCCGGCCAACGGGCCGCGTCATTGTCTCAACTTTTTCAGCGCAAAACATTTTTTTAGCATTTCAATTTATCCAAGCCATCGTTTCCACCATGGACGCTGGGGTTGCCTTTGTAATGAGCGTTTCAGCCGCTTCGCAACCGTATCTGGAACGGCCGTTTGCTTGGCATCGAATCGCAGGACATCTTCCGGTGTAGCAAATTCGTGGATCGTTCGCTGGGATTCCGACTGGAGCTGCGATTCAGAAGCTTGCTCCTCCCGGGCAAGAAATTTTTTTTCGTATTTCATGGTTCAGTGTCCTTTTGGAATAAAAGTGTGAAAGCCTTGCGGGCCCTGTGTAATTTACCACGTACCGCATCGGGAGTCTGGTCGGTCAAAGAGGCAACCTCCTCGTAACTTAATTCCTTGTCAGCCACCAGCAGTAACAACAGCCGATATTCTTCAGACAGGCCATCCAGCGCCTTCTGGATTCGGCCTCCCAGTTCCTTGATTTCCAAAACCCGCAGCGGCGAAGCAGTTACTGCGGGAGCATTTTTTTCTAAAATTTCGTCCTCGGTGGCAAAGACGTTGCGATTGTGCCAGCTTTGACGGAGGTTACTACAATAATTGATGGCGATGCGATAAAGCCAGGCACGCGGCGAAGACTCCCCTCGAAACTCGTTCCATTTCCTGAAGGCCCGGATAAAGACATCGTGCGTCGCATCCTCCGCCCGCTGGGGATCACCAAGTAACCGCAAAGTCAAATAATAGATTTCACGGCTGTTTTCCTGGTACAATGCGGAAAGTTCCTCCGACGCCAAATCTGGCGGTGCTTGTGCCAAAGTCTGTTCGACCGGTTTATCCACAACAGATTCCACGCTGATTAGACAGGGCAGCCCCTAAACAGTCACGCAAAATTAGCCGAGTGACGCAACCTGGAAAAACAGGCAGAGGACCAGTTAATTTGCCGGTCTAAACCGAAAAAGAACCAAAGAAACTATTTCTTCGGCAGCTTTTCCTCGACCATCTCGCAAAGGACGTGCATCAGCAACTTGTGACCTTCCTGGATGCGCACGGTTGAGTTTCCCGGTGCCAGTAAATCAATCGTCGCCACGCCTTTGGTATATCCGCCGTCGCGGCCCAGGAAACAAATGCTCTCGACGCCCTTACGCTTGGCTTCTTCAAGCGCGCGCAGGACGTTCTTCGATTTGCCGCTGGTGGTGAGAGCGATCATGACGTCGCCTTTTTCCGCCAGGCCCCAAATCTGACGGGCGAAAATTTCATCGGCATGGTAATCGTTGCAAACGGCGGTCATGAATTCGCCGTTGGCCGGCAGTGAAATGGCCGGATACGGACGGCGTTCTTCGCGGAAGCGGCAGAGAAATTCCGTGGCCAGGTGCGTGGCATCCGAGGCGCTGCCGCCGTTGCCGCAAACGAGGAGCTTGTGGCCGGAAGTCAGGCAGTCCAGGACCATTTTAGCGGCGCGAGAGAGCGGTTCTTCCAAAGCAGCCAAACCGCGCAACGTAGTGACCGATTCTTCAATCGCCTGTTGCAATTGTGTCATCCGGCGAGGGTAAGCGAAATAGCCAGCCGAGGGAAGCTGGGAAATTTTTGTGGAAAAAGCGCGCCAGATGCCTCTACCAATCAACCGAAAAAACCTCATATTATTTGTCACCGGCAAAGGGTGCAAAGGGTGCCGGCGCTGATTCAACGGAGCACGCGCGACAACAACAGGCACGCGTGCTCCGAACATGCCGTGCTTTAGGGTGCACACGGCGCATTTCCCTTCATCCCCCAAGTCCGCCTCACCAGCGTGGCAACGCAAACAACGCGCTGCCAAAACAGGTTTATGCTTTTCGTTTTCACAGAGTTTTTCTCTTTCGGATTGGCCATTTTCAGGTTTGAGGTTTTGTGTCATTCGTATAAGGGAATTACGCCACAGTTGGCGTTTTCTGACAGAGAAAATAGCTTGGAAACAATTTTCAAACCGGGCGTTCCGAACGCGCTGCCCGGTTCAGTTGTGAGCGATGCAAAATTGGTTGGATGGACAAAATGAGATTTGTATATTAATGACAGGTCACCATGAAAGCCGCAGGATACATCGCCGTCTTTCTCTCCTTGCTGTTGGCTTTCACCCTTCTCCAGGGTATGGCGTGGCCGATGGTGCCGGAGCAGGGTTGGCAGCAAAGCTGGTGGCAGTCTCACCTTGGGGCCAACATTGGCCATCTTTTATCTTTGCCCGCGATGGTACCCGCGCTCATTGTGGGGAATTGTGGGATCTTCAATCGTGGCATTTTATTGTTAATCACTGCCTTTGGGCTGCTGGTCGAAGTGGCCTCATTTTCGGTTCTGGCCTATTTGATAGCCCGCCGTTGGTTGGAATCACTCGCGGATGGGTGAGAACTTGCAGGCGTCATGTTAAGCCTTAAGTCATTGGTAATTAACTGTGTAAAGTCTTCGGACCGTTTTGTTAAGGATTGTGTTAAGCCTTAAGTGGCTGATAATCAACAATGTTAAGGATGTTAAGCCTTTTAAGCGAATGGGTCTTTGCTCTCTGCTTGAAGTTTTCATCTCTGGGAATAATATCTCTTCATGCCGATATACGAATTTCATTGCGAAAAATGCGGGAAGGACAGCGAAATCCTGGTCCGTACGAATGATTGGAAAAACTCTGAATGCCCTCATTGCGGCTCAAAGAAGTTATCGAAGAAATTTTCCACCTTTGCCTCGGCGGGCGCAGCCTCAAATCCATCCGGCAAATCCAGTGCGGGTGGACATTCGTGCGGTGGCGGCCATTGCGGCTGTCATTGATTTCCGGTCTTTGTTTGCGTTAAAACGTTGCTGCGCTGGTTGCGCTAGTCTCTATGCAAGTCCGTTTTCTTTCCGGTCCGGCCGGCAGTGGCAAGACATTCCGCTGCCTGGCGGAAATCCGCAAAGCCCTGCTCGACGATCCGGAAGGCCCGCCGCTGATTTTCCTCGCGCCCAAACAAGCCACCTTCCAGCTCGAACGCCAGTTGCTCGTGGACAGTTCGCTAAAAGGTTATGCGCGGCTTCATATTTTGTCCTTCGAACGGCTGGCGCGATTTGTCTTTGACCGGCTGAATGCGGCGCTGCCGGAATTTTTGAGCGATGAAGGCCGGGTCATGGTCTTGCGGGCACTGCTGCTGCGGCATGAGGATGAATTAAAATTGTTTCGCGGCAGCGCGCGGCGCGCGGGCTTCGCACAGGAAACTAGTCGCCTGCTGAACGAATTTCAACAGCATCAACTCTCGCCGGTCAAAATGCGGGCACTGGCGGAGAATAATAACCTCCGCTCCGATCTGCGCGACAAGCTTCGGGATCTCGCGCTCCTGCACGAGCGCTACTCCACGTCGCTGACGGAAAATAAATTGCAGGACGCCAATCATCTGCTCAGCGCGGCGACGGGCCGGCTCCGCGCAAATGCCGAAAACCCTGCGCTCCAATTTTCCGCCCTGTGGCTGGATGGATTCGCCGAAATGACCCCGCAGGAAATGGATTTGCTCACGGCTACCCTGCCCTTTTGCGAACGCGCCACGCTCGCGTTTTGCCTGGATGAGACGGGCGTAAAAGTAAATTCCTGGCTGTCTATCTGGAATGCCGTCGGCAAAACGTTCGAACAATGCCGTCGGCGTTTCGAAAGTCTGCCCGACTGCAAAGTCGAGATTGAAGCACTCCGTCGCGATTCCAGGAAAAGCCGCTTCGCACATAGCACCGCGCTCCGTGACCTGGAAGTGCGCTGGCAAGGCAGCGGAAACGTCTCTGCAAAACCTGACAAAGCGGAAACCTCCTTACTGCGAATTGTCGCCTGCCAAAATCCGGAAGCGGAAGCGATTTTTGCTGCGCGGGAGATTCTCAAATCTGTGCGCGCCGGAAATCGTTTTCGCGATTGCGCTGTGCTGGTTCGCGACCTCGAACCATTTCACAAGTCGCTCGCACGAACCTTCCGGCAGTATGGGATTCCATTTTTCCTTGACCGGCGCGAGAGCATTGCCCATCACCCGTTGGCGGAGTTGACGCGCAATACCCTGGGCACGGTGGCTTTCGACTGGCGGCATGAGGATTGGTTTGCGGCGCTCAAGACTGGCTTTTGCCCGGCGGGAGAAGCGGAGATTGATGGGCTGGAAAACGAATCACTTGCGCGTGGCTGGCGTGGCAAAAAATGGCGCGAGCCGATCCAAATCCCGGAAAACGCCGCTTTGGAACAAAGAGTGGAACGGCTACGCCAGAAAATTGTGGGTCCGTTTGAAATTTTTTATGCGCAACTTGCCAAAGAAAAATTTCAACCAACGGGAACACTGCTGGCGGAATCGTTGCGTGAACTGTGGGAAAACCTGCGCGTCGAAGAAACGCTGGAACGCTGGAATGTCGTCGAAGCGAATCAAGAGAACGCGGGTCAGCCGCAACCGGCGATTCACGCAACCGTTTGGGAGCAAATGAATTCGTGGCTCGACAATGTCAAGCTGGCGTTTGCGAATGAGCCAATCACCCTGCGCGACTGGCTGCCGGTTTTGGAAGCGGGACTGGCAAATCTGTCCGTCGGCGTCATTCCACCCGCGTTGGATGAAGTCCTCATCGGCGCGATTGACCGTGCCCGCAGCCCCGAATTGAAACTCTGCCTCGTGCTGGGCACGAACGAAACGATTTTTCCCGCCGCCCCGGCGCCAGGCACGATTTTAACTGACACCGATCGCGATGAATTGAATCAAGTCGTTCCGATCGGCGCGGATCTGAGGGAAAGGCTGGCACGTGAACGCTACTTTGGCTACATTGCCTTTACGCGATCCGGCGGAAAGCTGGCCGTCACTTTTTCGCAGAACGACGCCGATGGCGGGCCATTAAATCCTTCATCTTTCATCACGCACCTGCGCAGCCTCTTCCCCAAACTCCCGGTCGAAAATTTTGACAGTCACATTGAATTTAACGAGGTCG
>Ga0181537_10004188_pt1 | contig 12047 bp, 7 predicted proteins | sample PEATcosm2014_Bin_39_FD_119765 | JGI IMG/M metagenome (GOLD analysis project Ga0181537, IMG submission 119765) | Peatland microbial communities from MTU Mesocosm Facility, Houghton, MI, USA - PEATcosm2014_Bin23_10_metaG | ecosystem: Environmental > Terrestrial > Soil > Wetlands > Peat | place...
GCGCTCGCCGAAGATATACTCCTTCATCTTGGGATTCCAGCGCTTGGTCTGATGCCCGAAGTGAACACCCGCTTCGAGCAGCTCCTTCATTGTGATCGTGGCCAATGGGCCTCCTTCGTGGATTGCATCCGGGTGGTCGATGCCAGCCCATCCCAACGGCCAAGACCTGCCGTCGGGAACCCTGGGTCGCGCCCGGATTGAACCCGCTCACGCGGGAGATTTGAAACCATGGGCTAGAAACAGCCCCCAACAACTAGCGCTTGCTGAACTGGAACCGCTTGCGGGCGCCCTTCTGCCCGTACTTCTTGCGTTCTTTCTGGCGCGCATCGCGCGTCATCAGGCCTTCGGCCTTGAGCAGCTTGCGCAACTCCGGATTGAACAGGACCAGCGCACGGGCAATGCCCATCTTGACGGCGTCGGCCTGCGCGGCCACGCCGCCGCTCTTGACGGTGGTGACGACGTCGAAGCTCGAGGCCAGCTCAGCCAAAACCAGCGTCCGCTTGGCGGCCACACGCTGCTGCTCGGTGACGAAGTACTCGTCAAACGCTTTGCCGTTGACCTTCCACTCGCCCGTACCAGGGCGCAGAAAGACGCGGGCAATTGCCGACTTTCGGCGGCCCGTTCCGTAATATTGAACCAAATCAGCCATTCTTGTTTAACTCTCTCTGCCGCGCTCCTCGGGAGCACAGCGAAATCCTCTTATGCAATCTTGAGTGCTACCGGTTCCTGCGCCTGATGTGGATGCTTGTCGCCGCGATAGACCTTGAGCTTGGTCGCCATCTGGCGGCCCATCTTGGTCTTGGGCAGCATGCCCTTGATGGCTTCTTCAAGAACCTTCTCAGGCCGGCGATTGATCAGGCGGGTGAACGACTCTTCGCGCAGGCCGCCCGGAAAGCCAGTGTAGCGGCGATAGAGCTTGGTCTGGGACTTGAGGCCGGTCAGCCGAACCTTTTCGGCGTTGATGACGATGACGTGGTCGCCCATATCGATGTAGGGCACATACTTGGGATTCAGCTTGCCGCTCAGCACACTGGCAGCCTTGGTCGCCAGCCGGCCCAAGGTCTGGCCGCTGGCATCTACCACGTACCATTTGCGGTCAATATTTTTGCCGCTCGGAACAAAGGTCGACATTCTCTTCCTGCCTTCGAAACAATCTCTTGGACCGCAACCAACCGGCCCGAAAATCACTCGCGCAAATCATTTGTGCCCACGCAAAACGCACGGGCCTTGATTCCACCCACTGCCAAACAATCCTGTTCGGGTGAGGACTGCGGGGCCTGGTCCCACTGGGACATTTGCCGGACTGGACTCGATCTGCTTTGTCGTCCAGCGCCGACGGCCTGTTCCGGAAGAGCCTCACGGGAGGCTGAACCGGCCGAGTCAGGAGAACCGTGATCCCGTTATCGAAACACCGCTATCGGAACCGCAGCAACCAGACGCAAGGCACAATACCGCGCAAGGTCTCTAGAATACCGGAATTCCGGCGCAGAGTCAACGAAATCGAGGCCTTACGAGCGGTCGGGCTGGTGGCCGCAATGCGGCGCCGATGGTAACGACCGGCCGAGCGCATGCGGTGGCTAAGCCCCTATCGAGCGTATACATTGGAGGCAATGAAGCCCACGCACGCGGCGAGAAAAATGCAACCGGACGGTCTGTCGGACCGGAGGGAAGGCCTGCTTGGCATGGAGATTGGCCTGTGAAAAAGCTCTCTGGCCGACAACTGGGCGCAGCCGGCATCGTTGCGCTTGGGTTTTGCCTGGTCGCGACCATGTATGCCGTTGGGCTCACTGACCAGAACGCCGCCAGCCGCGACTTCATCGGCTACTGGGCCGCCGGGCAGCAGCTCGTGCACCACGCCAATCCCTATGACGCCGATGCGACTTTGCGGCTTGAGGAGTCAGTGGGCCTTGGCGATCAAGAGATCAAGATCACGCCGAGCCCGCCGGCAGGGCTGTCGCTGGTTTTACCTCTCGGACTGCTGCGCGCCAAAACCGGGCTGGTCTTTTGGCTGATGTTGCAGATCGCCTGCCTCGCGGCGTCGATCGCGGTTCTGTGGATTATTGAGGGCCGGCCGGCGACGCGTCTGCATCTCTTCGGCTTTCTGTTTGCGCCGGTCGTGGCATGCATGATGGCCGGGCAGTTGGGCATCTTCTGCCTCTTCGGAATCGTTCTCTTTTTCTGGCTGTACGAGACGCAGCCCTTCATTGCCGGCGTTGCGCTGCTACCCTGCAGCCTCAAGCCGCATCTGTTTCTGGCGATTGCTCTGGTGCTGGTTTTGTGGACGATCGATCGAAGGTCGCCGCGCGTGATTGGCGGTTTTGTGGCGGCGCTGGCTGCGAGCTACGCGGCGGTCCTCACCTTCGATCCGCATGCGTGGACGCAATACATGACGATGATGCAGACCGCGGGCATGCAAGACCGATGGGCGCCCACCTTTGCCGCGTATCTGCGCATGGATGTGCCGCCGCACGCATTGTGGATGCAATACGTGCCACTTGGCGCGACTTGCATCTGGGCTGCCTGGTTCTACTGGTCGCGCCGCGACCGCTGGAACTGGCTGGAACACGGATCGCTGATACTGCTCCTCTCCCTGTTGACAACGCCCTATGCGTGGATCACCGACGAGTCGATCCTGTTGCCCGCCGTGTTGTTTGCCACGTATCGCGCCGCCGAGGCAAAGCGCTCGCTGCTGCCGATCGCTCTCTTCGCCGGAGCCGCGCTGGCCGAGCTCTTCGCAAACATTCGCGTCACGTCGTGGTATTTCATGTGGACCGTGCCCGCGTGGCTGGGCTGGTATCTCTATGCGACGCGCGGACGCCGCTACCTGGCCGGCGGCGCGGGCAAGTCGATCGCGTAGACATGTTGCGACGCAGTAAGCACCAACAATTGCCGCTTCTCTTTGATGAATCGCGCCACCAAGATCGACTGATCGAGTGTCAGGCTCTCGATCCTTTTTCCTGACGCGAGATCGTAGATTACCAATTCCTGCGGCCGGTTGGCGGCAGCGAACAGGCCCAACCCCGCATCTGCCGCAAGTGCTCGGCCAAAGAAGGCCAGCACCCGCGCACCGTCCGACACGCGATAGACCACTGTGTTGTTGCGGCCGCCGCGCACCGCCAGCAGATCGCCGAAAACTGCGGCTGTGGGCAGGTCACCGCGCGCGGATCTCATCTCCGGTACCAGCAGCAGGCGTTTTGCAGTGCCTGTGCGGCTATCCAATACCTCGGTCAGCAGACCATCGTCGTCGTACTTATTTATCTCGTCTGCGCTACGCAGGAATACGTTCTTGTTGTGGCGCCACTCGTCATTGGCAGCATCTGACAGCCAGCTCATCGCCAGCAATAACTGGCTGTCATCTGCCGGGAGAAAGCGCGGAACACCGAAAGCGAAGCGATGCAACCAGAGTCTGTTCCCGCTGAGCGCGTCGCGGCCTTCCACATCGACATCGGCAGGCGTTGACCCGGTTGCATCATGAACCTTCATCCCAATCTCGACGCTTCCATACTGCACTGCTGAATTTCCGATTTCGATGTCCGTGAACGTTTTGTGCGTCTTCTGGTCGATGGTGCGATTTGCGGCGGGCTTGAGCTCCTGATCGACATATTGCGCCTGCAGATGATCGTTGTCGTCAAAGGCCACGGCGCGAAACGGGTAAGCAACAGTTACACGTTTACCCGCGGCCAGGTCCCACACGGCGCTGCGCGCGCGATCTGAAACCGCAAGATAGCGCCCGTCTGCGCTGAAGGCGCCAGCCTCAATCGAAAGCAGCGGAGTGACCGGCAAAGCAATCGACTCCCAGGGACCGCCCAGCTTGCCGACCGCCAATCCGCCGGTGTTCATCTCCCGCGCCACCATGTCGCCGGAGACATCGACAGTCTCAAGCTTGAATGAACCCTGCGCTGAGCCGGTTGCCGGATCGAACAGGGACGCTGCCGCACCCGACGACGGACCGGTAAGCACCAACGGCCCGCGCGTGATTCCAGACAACCACCCGGAATCGAGGGTGAAGTTCCGAATCAGTTTTCCGTCGGGAAAAGTTGCGTAGCACATTTTGAACTGTGTCCACATCGGCAGGCCGTGAGCGCCCCAGTCGCACTCGAAGAGCAGCTTGCTCGAATCGACAAACGCCAGCCCCCCCTCATAGAGGTCAGCAGCGCTGCCACGGGGTTTAATCGCCTTTTGCGCGACCAAATCGAAAACTACGCGGCCCGCTCCGGATGTTGCCAGAAAATAGCGCCCGTCCTGGGTCCATCGCATCTCGCTCCAGCTTCTGCCATCGACAGACCCGGTCGCCGAATTCCAATCGAACATGTTCGGCTCAAAGATGTTCGTGTTCTGGTAAATGAGTCGATTGCCGGTCAGATCGATGAGCCGCAGCCAGACCGCATTGTCGACGTGGGTGATGCAGGCAAATGTGTTGCCGTCGGGTGAGAGGCTGCTCTGCGAACAGCCCATGTAGTCGGGGAAATCGAGGACGCCCACGGGCTGCCGCGTCGCAATATCCCAGTTCTCGACGCGCAGCGTGTTGTAGTGAAAGACGATATTTTGCGAGTTGGGCGTGAATTGCGCGATCTCCGAACCTAATGCATCGATTGAGAAGAGGCGCGCGAGAGGCGCCGTGCTGAGCACGTGAATCTGCGATTCATCCTGTGCGAGCGCATATTTTCCGTTGCCGCTCAGCCGCACGTTTTCGAGCGCGGGGTTCATCGGCTGGTCGAGCGCAACCGATTGAAGCCCGGGCGTCGGCGCAACGATGGGGTCAATTCTGGCAACGCTAAGCGCGTCTTCATATGGTTTGAACTGGGCGCGATAGGGCGGCCTCACGATGCGGCAGGGCTCAGGCAGCTCCTCGACAACCTTGTGGGCCTGCTTGATCCGTTCGCTGACTGCGGGCGTTGTATCGAGCAGGTCGGTAAAGAAGTTTCCCGTATATCCGTTGTTGAGATTGATGCGGTCGAGGAAAGCGGCGAGGGCCTGCGGCGCATAGCCAGCCTTGATAAGCACGTAGAGCGCGACGCGATCTGCCAGCAGTTCATCCTTCTTCTGGTCGTCGTCGCTGAGCTGCGCGCTGTCTGGTATGGTGATGTTTTGCAGCCGCTCGAATTTGTCGATCAGGTCGAACTTGTCGCCGACCGATTTCACACCCATCATTTTGCTGAGGCGGAGCGTGACCAGCGACGCCGCGTGGTGGGTGTAAACGCGGCCTATCTCCTGCGCCAGCATCGCTGCCACTTCGTCTTCGCTGCGCGCGTCCAGCAGAAGTTTGCGGCTGATGTAAATGTGCCCGCCTGCCAGGGAGAAAGCGCGGACGTCGCCCGATTCAAAGACTCGAAACTCATAGCGTATTTTCGGATCCGGCAGTTGGGACGCCAGTTTTTGTCCGATCTCGTCGATGTACGCGCTCTCGGCCTCCGGCTGCAGCATGTAGCGCGGCTCGACCATTTCGGCCTGCGCGTTGCCGAGCCACTGCTCCTGCTCTGCGCTGAAGATGTTGGCACGCGAAACGCTGGTAGGAGGCGGGACCAGCGAGCACACGCCGGAGCGCACGGCATGCGCGGTCTCCAACAAGGTTCCAAGTGCAAAAGCTAAAGCGAGACCCGCGAGCGGCCGCATGAGAACGATCCCTCGGCAAAACATAAACGGGCTTCATCTTATCGCACGATGCGGATTGCCTTCGATCTTCGGAGCTGCGTGAACCCTTGGCAGATTTACGGCTCAGACAGCGAATGCCCCACAGCCACCTGAGATTTCAGGCAACCGTGGGGCACTCTTCTTTTCAGGATCTAACCGCCGCTCTTATGCTGCGTTCTCTGCCGAGCGAACGCGGAAGTGCTTCATCTGAAGCTTGAGCGCACGCTCGATCTTGCGTAGCTCGCCGCGTTCGGCGGGCCCGGCAAAGGTGGAGGCAACGCCCTTGGCCGATGCGCGGCCGGTGCGGCCCACGCGATGGACAAAGTCCTCGGCCTCTTTGGGCATGTCGAAGTTGACCACATGCGCCACGTTGGCAACGTCGATGCCGCGCGCGGCAACGTCCGTTGCAACGAGCACCCGATGATGGCCCTCTTTGAAGCTGCGCAGAGCGGAGTTGCGCTGCGACTGCGAGCGATCGCCGTGAATCTGCGTAGCCGACCAGCCGGAGCGGGTGAGGCGGCGCGCGACGCGATCGGCGCCATGCTTGGTGCGCACAAAGACAAGGAAGCTGCCCTGCTCGGAGCCCAGTAGATGCTCGAGCAGTTCCTGCTTCTGCGAGTGATCTACCTCAAAGGTGCGCAGCTCCACGTTATCCGCGGGCTTGAGCACCGAGCCGATCTCGACGCGCACGGGGTTGTTGAGGTATTTGCGCGCGACTTCGCGCACCGCGCCCTCGAGCGTGGCGGAGTAGCAGAGGGTCTGGCGATTTGCGGGCACCATGGCTGCGATGCGCGCAATGGCCGGCTGGAAGCCCATGTCGAGCATGCGATCCACTTCGTCAAGTACGAGTATCTGGACCTGATCGAGTCGCACCAGCTTGCGCGTGATGTAGTCCTCGAGCCTGCCCGGCGTAGCAACGATGAGCCGCGCACCGCGGCGAATGGCATCGAGTTGCGGCCGCTCCTGCATGCCGCCTACCACCAGGGCAACGGTCTGCAATGGGCTTGTGCGGATGGTTTTGAATGCCGCCTCGACCTGCATTGCCAGCTCGCGCGTGGGCAGCAGAATAAGCGCCTGTGCTGCGTTGCGATCCTGTACGCGCTGCAGCATTTCAACGATGGGAATGAGGAAGCCGAGGGTCTTGCCGGTTCCTGTCTGCGCCGTGGCGAGCACGTCGCGGCCCTCAAGAGCTGGAGGAATGCAGCCGGTCTGCACCGGGGTTGGAGTGATGAATTTGTTAGCGTCTAGCCGCGCCATGAGGGCGGGCGAAAGGGGAAACTGCGAAAACTGAGTCGTCAAAACTTAATCATTTCTGTTGCTCCGGAGCCTCTTTCCATAAGGCCTGCAATCGGAGCCGGACACGGGAGGCGCGCGTACACACTTCGGGCGCGAGCCTGCTTTCAATAAATATGCGTAAGAGAGAACCGTAAGGTCCTTAAGACTGGTTGACAGGAGCTTTGAAAAAACGCCTGCAACCCGGAGCTGACCCACGCTACTGGTTCGCCGCAAGGCTCATTGCCGAACGGCACCACCGGCGTTTTCAGATACAACCTGAACGCCGCTCTCTTATTGAGAGCCCAGGTGGTTACGCTGTAGGGGCTTGGGGAAATCTGTGCCAGGCAATCTTGCCCTAGGAGGGAAAAACCGCCGCTCACGACCAAATCACTGAGCGCATGTCGAGTATAGCACAGTATTCGCTTTTCTTTTCCCCTACCGTCAATTGATGGCCGAGCTTGCGGTGACCGGGCGCAGGCGATTGAGCAATACGCGTGCCTTTTGCGTTACGCTAGCCACGCGGCGCGCCCTGCACCCGTCGAGCACAAATTCACCTCCACCGGCTTCCCGAGGACCTTCCCCATGAATCGGACGTTCAGACTTCTTCCCTGCCTCGCGGCCCTTATGCTCCCGTTCGTTGCCGGCGCGCAGACAATTCCCGGAAATGCAGCGATCGACCAAAAAGTGGCAGCGATCATGTCCGGCACGCACGCCAACGGCATGGCCGTTGCGGTCGTCGATCACGGGAAGGTCGGCTATGTGCAGGCTTACGGCATTCGCAACGCCAAGGGTGACCCGCTCACCACCGACACGGTGATGTACGGGGCCTCGATCACGAAGACTGTCTTTGCCTACACGGTGATGCAGCTGGTCGACCTGGGAAAGCTGAAGCTCGATACGCCCATCAAAGATGATCTTGACCATCCGCTGCCCAGCTACGGCCCTGATCCTGTCTTCCCCGATAAGCACGGGCCCTATCCAGATCTGGCGGGCGATCCGCGCTGGGAGAAGATCACGCCGCGCATGTGCCTCACCCACACTACCGGGTTCAACAACTTCTATTTTCTTGATCCGGGGCAGAAGCTGACCATTCACTTCGAGCCTGGCACGCAATTCAGCTATTCGGGCGAAGGAATGATCCTGTTGCAGTTCGTAATTGAGCATGGCCGCGCGGCGCAGGGACTGGGACTCGATCTTGGCGACTTGACCAACGCGAATTTTGCGCGCCTGGGGATGACGCGGACAAGCCTGGTATGGCGGCCTGACTTCGCGGCCAACTACGCAGACGGATGGAACGATCAGGGCCAGCCGCAAGATCATAACCGGCGCAAAAAGGTGCGAGTGGCGGGCTCGATGGACACGACCATCTCCGATCTTCCAAAGTTTGCGGCGGCACTTGTCCGCGGCGATGGGCTCAGCGCGGCATCCCGAGCGGAGATGACGAAGGGATCGTTTCATATTCCGACCGCGCATCAGTTTCCCGATTTTGGCGCGGCCCTGCCGGTGAATGAGCAGCGCAAGGACCTCTACGCGGGGCTAGGGGTTGTTGTGTTTGATGGCCCACAGGGGCATGGCTTTTACAAAGGCGGCCATGATGGCCAGACCGCCAACACCATGGTTTGCGTGGAAGCGAGCCAGCGGTGTGTCGTGATCTTGTCGAACGACGTTCGAGCGGAGGCAGGGTTTGACGGGCTGGTGAAATTCATCCTCGGCGAAACAGGTGTTCCCTATGACTGGGAATATGGCGACCACGCCGGAAAATCTTGATTTCGCAGTCGCGACTCAGATCCGGAAGCGAGCGGCTTAAGGCTCTTTGATGCGGTGCATGCGCGCATCAGGAAAGCCCAGGCGCTGCTTGAGGGCGAGAATCTCGCCAATCTTGTCGTCGGCGATAGGCTTGAGCGGCTGGCCGATCTGGCGAGCGATGAGGTAGGTCTTGCAGTAGGTGTCGAGAATCTCCGCAAGCCACTCGGCGTGGGTCGCGGTGTCGGCCCAACAGACGATGCCGTGATTGGTCAGCAAAATCGTGTTGTGGTCCTCGACAAAGGGCAGCACCGACTCAGCAAAGGCTCTGGTCCCGGGCGTCTGGTAGGGCGCGACGGCGGCCGGACCGATAAAAATCTCATACTCCGAAATCAAGCCGATCGGCGGCGCGGTTCCGGTCATCGCAAAAGCGGTGGCATAGGGCGGATGGCAGTGCACGACGGCGCGTGCACGGGAGTTGGCCTTGTAAATCTCCAAATGCAGAAACAATTCGCTGGTGCGGGGGCGATCGCCGGCCAGAATGTTGCCGTCAAGGTCAGAGAGGCATATGTCGTCCGGCTCAAGATCGCGTTTGCTCATCATTGTCGGCGTGCAGAGCACGTAATTCGCGCCGAGGCGCACGCTGATGTTGCCGCCATTGCCGTCGACGTAGCGGCGCTCCCACAGCTTGCGACCCACGTTGATGATTTCCGCGCGCAGAGCTGCGGCTTCAGCGCAGTGGGCTGCAGCGGCCGGCGTCATCGCTTCAATCTCAGGCGCTCGCGTGGCTTCTTCCGCAGTCTGCATCACTTCTCTCGCTGCTCGGTAATCGGAGTCGTTCGCACTTGGATAGCTCGCCTCCCGCGGGCGCAATGGGGTCGTCCAGCTGCGAGAACATGCGGCCGCATCGACAATCTACCCATTACATATAAGACAAATTGCCCCAGAAGCAGGTGACTCAGGTCACGGATGAGGAGGCGCTGGGCTACTTCAGCGCAGTTTCCACATGACTCGCGGCGGGCAGCTCGATGCTATACACGCTCTGGTTCGCGGTCAGGACCAGGAGCGCATTCTTTGCCTGGATAAAGTGCGCGGCCCGCGGCAACTGGTCAAGAACCACGCGCTTCAGTTCTTTGCCGTTCGTAATACCGTAGACAATCACTTCCTGATCGCGGTTGGTAGCTGCGAGCAATCCAAGCCGGGCATCCCCTGCAATCACCCGCCCATAAAATGCGCCCATGCGTTTTCCGTCGGAGACGCGGTAAATGGTGGTGTTGTTAAAAGCGCCATGGACTACCAGGAAATCTCCATAGAGCAACGGCCAGACCTTGCCCGAGGACTGATAAGTGCGCTGCGGAACCTGAACCGCTTTGCGGATCTCACCGGTGTGGCTGTCAGCCAATTCGACGATGAGCCCTTGGGGAACCCATTCCCCTCGCGTATCAGACGACTTCACGAGCTTGCCGCTCATGCGCTTCGCCTCTTCGGCGGCTGAATCGCCTCCAATCTCAAAAGAAAGCAGGAGCACTCCGTCCTCTGTCTGCTGAACTTCGGGAGCGTCATGCGAATAGCGCTTTACCCAGAGCGGCGCTCCCGTGGATGCGTCGGCGACGCGCAGGTTGATGTTGGAAAGTGTGTCGCCCGATTTCTCCAGCGGATCGGATGTCACCATCACATCGCCGCGCTGGAACTGATCGATGACAAATTTCGCCCCTTCCGCGGCCTTGCCGGTCTTGAGGTCGATCTGATAATTCGCACCAGGCTTTTGATTGGCCGGCTGATATTGGGCAAACATCACGTTCTGCTCATTGATCTGCGCCTCGCGAAACGGGCGCATGAGAGCGACGCGCTTCTCGCTGTTCAGGTCCCAGATCGCGCTGCGCGACTTGCTTGAGAACGCCAGGAAATGCCCATCGGAACTGAAAACCGCCGCCTCGACTCCGTAGAGCGGACTGGCGGGCAGATCGGCCATTTCAGTCTTGGAGTCGCCAGGCTGACTCAGGGACACGCCTCCACCCTCGTTTTCGCTCACCACCATTTTTCCGTAGACATCGACCGAATCGAGCTTGAATCCCGCAATGGCATTTCCGATCGACGGATCGACCAGCACGGCCGCCGCATCTTTGGTTGGGCCGATCAAAACTGCATTCCCATTGGTCACTGGCTCAACCCACTGATAGCCAAGCTTGAATGAATTGATCGCAATGCCCTCAGGAAAAGACGATTCACACATCTTGAAGGTGTCGTGGCTGGTTTCCTGAGACGTTCCCCAGTCGCATTCATAGACCAGCTTGTCTGAATCCACAAAGGCGATGCGCCCGTCTATCAGGTGAGTCAATTCCTTGTTCAGTGTGATTTGTTTTCTCTCCTCGAGATCAAAAGCGAAAGCCTTTGATCCGACAAGCAGCAGCAGAACTTTGCCGTCCTGGCTATAGGTCACGGTCGCCAAGTGGGCCTCTGACGACCCGCGAATAATAATGACTCCCGATGCAACCGAACCGCCGGCATAGAAGTTTTTGTTGTCGTAGAACAACTTGCCCGAAGCAACATCGCTCAGCTTAAGCCAGATTCCTGCATCTGTTCTTGAAATGCATACGAAGGTACGGCCGTCAGGTGAGAGGCTGGTTTGAAGGCAGCCGTCGTAATCCACGAGTTCGTGGTAGCTCTCTTGTTTTCCGGTCGCGATCTTCCATTTCTCGACGCGCATTGACGGGTAGTGAAAGACCACGTATTGCGAGTCGGGAGTGAAACGGGCAGGAAAAGCTCCGCGCGCATCGATGGAGAACAGCAAGTTGAGCGGCGAGCGGCTCAGAATATGGATTTTGCTCCCGTCCTGCGTAAGGACGTACTCTCCGCTCGGGCTAAAGCGCACCTGCCGGAGCGGCGACTTCATGGGCGGATCAAGCCTGAAGGAACTGAGGCCCGGTGTCGGCTCGACGAGGGGATGAATCGGCGCACTGCGCAGCTCATCCTGAAATTCTTTGAATTCCGGTGAGGAGCCAGACTGGATTTGTTTGCAGCTCTCAGAGACAGATTCAGACAACTTACGCGCCACGCGCACGCGCATGCTGACAAGCGAAGTTCCACCCAGAATATCCGTCAGAAAGTTTCCTGTGTGGCCTTTATTAGCCGCCGTGCGATCAAGGCTTTGAGACAAGGCCCATGGAGCGTATCCGGCCTTGACCAGCGCATAGAGACCCACGCGGTCTGCCAGTAGTTCGTCCTTTTCTTCCTCGTCCTCGCTCAATCCAGCACTGTCTTTCCAGGGCGTGTTGAAAAGCATCTGCAGTTTGTCTTCGACATCTTCTTTGTCGCCGAGCACGGTTACCCCCATCCGTGCTTTCAGCTCCCGCGTCAGTTCTGCCGCCATCTGCTTGGTGTATATATGCCCAATCTCA
>Ga0181537_10004189_pt1 | contig 12044 bp, 10 predicted proteins | sample PEATcosm2014_Bin_39_FD_119765 | JGI IMG/M metagenome (GOLD analysis project Ga0181537, IMG submission 119765) | Peatland microbial communities from MTU Mesocosm Facility, Houghton, MI, USA - PEATcosm2014_Bin23_10_metaG | ecosystem: Environmental > Terrestrial > Soil > Wetlands > Peat | place...
CGGCAAGATCAACACACCGCGCCCGCTCGCCGGTATTGCCATCTCGGCTGATAGCCGCACCGTGGTGGCGGTCGACGACGCGCAACCGACACTCTTCTTGATTGACACGGCGGCCGGCCAGGTGCGCGAGGAGATCGGGCTCAAGGACGTGCCGAAGCCGGCGCAGATCGCGCGTTACGCTCCCGACAGCAGCCTGCTCGCCGTTACCAGCCTCAACAGCGATACAGTAAGCCTGATCGATCCGTCGTTTCGCGAGCAGACCGCGATCAAGGTCGGCTCGCAGCCGATGGACATGGCGTTTCGCGGCGACGAATTATTCGTGCCCTGTCAGGGCGACGGCTCGGTGCACATCATCGATATTCCCGGCAAGCGCGTGAAGCGGAGTTTTCAGGCCGGCACGGGTTGCGAGTCGGTCGGGTTCTTCTAACAACCGGGTTCGTTCGCGCGCCGCTTTCTGCCATGACTGCCAGCAAGCATCCGACTGGCGATAGCGGACAAGACGCGGGCGCAAATCTCGCTTACAATTGCCGTTGGCAGGCCACAAAGGGCCGGCCAGTTGAGGGGAGCAAGTCTATGATTTGTAAGGTTATTTTAGTCGCAAGCTTGGGCGTGGCGGCATTAGCGGTGACGCTGCCCGCCGAGGCCCAGCAAAGCCGCGTCCAAGTCGGCCAGCTCGCGTGTTCCGTATCCTCCGGCGTCGGCATGATCGTGGGTTCGCAGCGCAACGTTAATTGCACCTTCCAGCCCGATAACGGTCCGCCGGAAGCCTATACCGGGACCATGACCAAGGTCGGCCTCGATGTCGGTTTCACCAGCGGCAGCGCGATTATCTGGACGGTGTTTACCGGCACCAATCGCTATGTCGGAATGCTGTCCGGCACCTATACCGGCGCGCAGGCCGAAGCGACCGTCGGCGCCGGCATCGGCGCCAATGCGCTGATCGGCGGCTCGAACCGCTCCGTGGCGTTGCAGCCACTGTCGGTGCAGGGACAGACCGGGCTCAATGTGGCCGCCGGCATCGGCTCGCTGGAATTGCATCTCGCGCAATAGCACGGCGTAATCGCGCCTCTTGACCGGCACCGCCCACGCCTGAAACGATGCTCGCAGGCGGCCCCGCGCCGGAACGACGGGACCGCAGTGGAGGCGGTTGCGGGAGGCGGTCATGGCGGCAAATGGCGGTAACGGCGCACGCGCGGCTGGTCCACGCTGCGTCGCGCTGGTCGGTCCTTTCCAGAGCGGCAAGACGACGCTCCTTGAAGCCATTCTCGCCCGTACCGGAGCGGTCCAGCGCCAAGGCAGTGTCGAAGCCGGCAACACCGTCGGCGACGCCAGCAAGGAGGCGCGCCATCACCACATGAGCGTCGAGCTCACCGTCGCCACATGCAACTTCATGGGCGACGCTTACACTTTTCTCGACTGCCCGGGTTCCGTCGAATTTGCCCACGATATGCGCGCGGTGCTGCCGGCGATCGATGCGGCGGTCGTGGTGTGCGAACTGGACGAAAAGAAAATCCCTCAGCTGCAGCTCATCTTGCGCGAGCTCGAAGATCACAAGATCCCCCGCATCCTGTTCGTCAACAAGATCGACAAGGCCGATGCCGGCGTGCACGACGTGCTGAAATTGCTGCAGCCGGCTTCACGCACCAAGTTGATCTTGCGGCAAATCCCGACCTTCGCCGGCGACATTATCTCGGGTTTCGTCGACCTCGCGCTCGAGCGGGCCTTTGTCTACAAGGAGCACGCGCCGTCGGAGGTCGTGCCGCTCGAAGGCGATGCCGCCGATCTGGAAAAGACGGCGCGGTTCTCGATGCTGGAAACGCTCGCCGATCATGACGACGAGCTGATGGAGCAACTGCTCGAAGACATCCAGCCGCCGCGCGACAAAGTGTTCGACGATCTGCGGCAGGAATTGCGCGAAGGTCTGGTCTGCCCCGTGCTCATGGGCACCGCCGCGCGCGCCAACGGCGTCTTGCGTGTGCTCAAGGCGCTGCGGCATGAATCGCCGGGCATCGTCGAGACGGCGAAACGGCTCGGCGTCAAGGCTGGCAGCGACGCCATCGCTTATGTGCTCAAGACGCAAAACACCGCGCATGGCGGCAAAATGTCGGTGGTGCGGATGCTCGCGGGGCAGGCCGGCGACGGCACTACTTTCTTATCGGGCGACGACGAGGCCGGCCGCGTTGCCGGCGTGTTCAAGCTCCTCGGCCAATCGAGCGAAAAGCGCGGGCCGGCTGCGGTCGGCGAGACGGTGGCCTTCGCCAAGCTCGACAAGGCCAAGACCGGCGACACCCTCTCGGCGGGCAAACAGCCTCATGCCGCGCTCGCCAGAACCACGCCGCATCCGCCGGTGCTGGCCATCGCGATTTCGGCGAAGGAGCGCAAGGATGACGTGAAGCTCGGCTTGGCTCTGAACAAGCTCGCTGAAGAAGACCCCTCAATCAGCATCGTGCACAATGCCGAGACGCACGAGGTGGTGCTGTGGGGCCAGGGCGAAATGCACTTGCGCGTCGTCACCGAGCGGCTTGCCGATCGCTTCGGCGTCGCGATCGAGCGCCGTCAGCCGGCCGTCGGTTATCGCGAAACCATCCGTAAGGGCGTCGTGCAACGCGGCCGGCACAAGAAGCAGTCGGGCGGTCACGGCCAATACGGCGACGTGGTGCTCGACATCAAACCCATGCCGCGCAGCGCGGGCTTCAGCTTTGAAGATAAGATCACCGGCGGGGTTGTGCCGCGCAACTATATCCCCTCGGTCGAGGAAGGCATTATCGACGCGCTCAAGCATGGGCCGCTCGGCTTCCCGGTGGTCGATCTGCATGTGTCGCTGATCGACGGCTCCTATCACACGGTGGATTCTTCCGACATGGCGTTCCAGACAGCCGGCCGCATCGGCATCGTCGAAGGTCTGCCGCAATGTCAGCCGGTGCTGCTCGAACCGATTCATCTGGTGGAGATCGTCTGCCCCAGCGAGGCCACGGCCAAGATCAACGCTCTGATGTCCGGCCGGCGCGGCCAAATAATCGGCTTCGACACGCGCGATGGTTGGGATGGCTGGGACGTCGTGCGCGCCAAAATGCCCGAGTCGGAGATCGGCGATCTGATCGTTGAGGTCCGTTCCGCGACTGCCGGATCCGGCACGTTCACCTTCAAGTTCGATCATATGGCGGAACTCACCGGCCGCACCGCCGATCAGATCATCGCCGCGCGCCGGGCGGCGGAATAAAAGCGGCGGTCAGATATGCCAGCCTATTGGGTCGCGCGCTCGAAGATCAACGATCCGGTCGAGTATAAGAAGTACACCGATCGCGTTCCGGCGATCATCGCCAAATACGGCGGCAAGGTTTTGGCCCGCGGCGGCAAATTCCAGATCATGGAAGGGCCGCAAAAATTCCAGCGCTTTGTGGTGATCGAGTTTCCGACTTTCGAGCAAGGCGTCGCCTGCTTCACCTCGCCGGAATATGACGAGGCCGCAGCTTTCCGCCGCAGCGGTGCGGGCGAGGTCGAGACCATCATGGTCGAAGGCGGCGAGGCTACCAAATAGCGCTACGTCGTTCCCGCCTTACGCCGCGACGCGTGGCTCCCCGCCACCCGGCGGCGGAACCGGCAGACCGTCGGCGGCATATTCGTTGAGCTTATTGCGCAGCGTGCGAATCGAAATACCGAGCACGTTTGCGGCATGCGTGCGATTGCCCAGACAATGTTTCAGTGTCTGCAGGATCAGATCGCGCTCGACTTCCGCCACGGTGCGGCCGACCAGCCCTCGCGTCACTTGCTCGGCGGCGAAGGCCGCATGCGCCACGGCCGGCGCGCCACGCTGCTGATCGATTCGGGCGCCGTCCGGCGTAAGGATTGCGTCCGGCCCTATCTCGTCGCCGGTTGCCATTAGCACGGCGCGGTGCATGGTGTTCTCGAGCTCGCGTACATTGCCGGGCCAATAGTTCAGCGTCAGCGTGCGCCGGGAGTCCTGCGACAGCGGCCGCGCCGCGACGCCGTTCGCCGCGGCGTATTTCTTGACGAAATATTCGGCGAGTTCGATCACGTCGGCCGGGCGCTCGCGTAGCGGTGGAATTTTTAAATTCACGACATTGAGCCGGAACAGAAGATCCTCGCGGAAAGTGCCGTCACGCACCGCTTCGGTCAAATTGCGGTTCGACGTGGCGATGATGCGAATGTCGATCGGCACCGGCCGCGTGCCGCCGACGCGGTCGATCACGCGCTCCTGGATGGCGCGCAGCAGCTTCGCTTGCAGCCGCACCTCAATCTCTGAAATCTCATCAAGCAATAGCGTGCCGCCGTTGGCTTCCTCGAACTTGCCGACGCGGCGCGCCACCGCGCCGGTGAAGGCGCCCTTCTCGTGGCCGAATAGCTCGGACTCGACAAGCGATTCCGGAATTGCCGCGCAATTGACGCAGATCAGCGGCTTTCTAGCGCGACCGGAATGAGCGTGGACGTAACGGGCCAAAACCTCCTTGCCCGTGCCGGAATCGCCGGTGATCAGCACGGAAGCCTCGCTGCCGGCGACCTGTTGGGCGAGCTTGACCACGCGCGCCATGGCGTCATCGCGGTAGATCAGATCGCGCCTGTCGTCGGCAACCGCGGCGAGCACGGCCGCGATCAACTCGGCGTCGGGTGGCAGCGGGATGTATTCCTTGGCCCCGGCCTGGATGGCGGCGACCGCGGCGCGCGCATCGGTCGCGGTCCCGCAGGCGACGATCGGCGCATGGATGTGCTCGGCCTCAAGCGCTGCAACCAGTTCGCGGATATTGATCGCGACGTCGACCATCAAGAGATCGGCGCCGCGTCCGGAGCGCAGCACCGCAAGCGCTTGCGCATTATCCGCGGCGTGGGTGACCATGGCGCCCTTGTCCATCGCGATCTTGGTCGCGGTGGTGAGCTGGCCGTTGAGGGTGCCGACGATCAAGAGGCGCATATTGTTATTCCTTCTTCGCTAACGGCGAGCCTCAGCTCCGCTCCGCCTTGATGATTTCCGTCATGGTCACGCCGAGTTTTTCCTCCACCAGCACGACCTCGCCGCGGGCGACCAGGCGGTTGTTGACGTAGATATCGATGGCCTCGCCGACCTTGCGGTCGAGTTCGAGCACGGTGCCGGGGCCGAGCTTTAAAAGTTCACCGATATCCATCCGCGCCCGGCCGAGCACCGCCGAGACCTGCACCGGCACGTCGAACACCGCTTCGAGATCGGAGGCGATGCGCGTGGTCGGTCCCTCAGGTTCCGGCGCGAGCGGCGCTTCAACCGGCGCCCCGCCGCCTTCGAGGTTGGGTAGCGGGATTTTGCCATCCTCACTCATTCTCGGATCTCCTCAACATCTCGTGGGTCGCGGCGAAGGCGCGGCGTGCGCCGATATAGCCGGTAACCGCTTCGCCGATCACCGCGTCGGCGGCGGCGCTGTCGCGATTGATGCCGCCGTCGGCCCATTCGATCCGGCAGTCGCCGACCGCGATATCGGGTTCGGCGAGTACCACCAGCCGGCCCTCGAAGCTCCTCGCGCGCACGATGTCATCGAGCTTTTCCTTGGCCGTGGCATAGAGCGCGTCGTTGACGCGCACGGCGACGTGGGGCGCGGCGATCAATTGGCGGAAGCAGTCGCTTGCCAGTGCCGAGATTTCGACGAAAGGCTCGCGTGCGATCAAGGCGGGCGCCAGCTTGCGCGCCACCGCAACGGCGACCTCGACCGCCTCGCATTCCAGCCGCGTCTCGATCGCGTGCAGTCCATCGTTTGCCACGGTCAGACCGGCGGCGATGCGGTCGAGCGCGTCGGCCATCCGCCGCTCGGATTCGACCGTCGCGTCGGCTTGCGCCGCGGCAAAGCCGCGCTCGTGCGCGGCGATCTCCGCCTCGGCGAGCTTCAACGCGTGTTCGGCAAGCGTAATCACCGGCTCGGCCGGGTCGCCGCGGTCGTCGCGGGCGAAGTCTACGTCGAACAGAAATTTCTTCGCTGCGCTCATCGCCATGGCCTCAATAAATCAGCTCTTCTTCGCCGCGAGTCTTGGAGATGACGATCTCGCCCTTGGCAGCCAGGTCTTTGGCGAGATTGACGAGGAGGCCCTGCGCTTCGTCGACTTCGCGCAACCGCACCGGACCCATGGCTTGCATGTCGTCCATCAACATCTTGGCGGCACGGGTCGACATATTGGACAGGAAGAACTGGCGCACCGGTTCGGCGGCGCCTTTGAGCGCGACGCCGAGCTTGTCCTTCTCGACATGGCGCATCAGCGTTTGCGCCGAGGCGGTGTCGAGCTTGGTCAGGTCGTCGAAAGTGAACATAAGCGTCTTGATGCGCTCGGCGCTCTCGCGATTGTCCTCTTCGAGCGCCGTCAAAAATCGCGTCTCCGTCTGACGATCGAAATTGTTGAAAATCTCGGCCATGACTTCATGCGCGTCACGCCGGCGGGTTTGCGAGAGGTTCGACATGAACTCCGTGCGCAGTGTCTGCTCGACTCGCTCCAGCACTTCCTTTTGCACCGCTTCCATACGCAGCATGCGGTTGACCACGTCGAGCGCCAAATCTTCCGGCAGGATGGCGAGCACGCGAGCCGCATGTTCGGGACCGATCTTCGACAGCACGACGGCGACGGTCTGCGGATATTCGTTCTTGAGATAATTGGCGAGTACCTCTTCCTGCACGTTGGAGAGCTTTTCCCACATGTTGCGGCCTGCCGGGCCGCGGATTTCTTCCATGATATTGCCGACCCGCTCCGGCGGCAGATATTGCTGGAGCAGTCGCTCCGTAGCGTCGAAAGTGCCCATGATCGAGCCGGAGGAGGACATGCGCGAGACGAACTCGACCAGAAGGTTTTCGACCTGTTCGGCCTCGATCGTGCCGATGGTCGACATCTGAACGGAAATCTGGCGCAATTCGTCGTCGTCGAGCATGCTCCAGATCTTGGCGCCGTGCTGCTCACCGAGAGCGAGCATGAGCACGGCAGCCCGTTGCGGCCCGCGCAGCGGGCGCATGGCTGGGCTCGCAGTTGGCTTTGTTCCGGCGAGGCTCGCCAATGCGCTGGCGATCTCGCGCTGCGTGGCTTCTTCGTTTTTTGCGTTTGCTACTGCCATGGTGCTGGTCGTCAGGCCGCGGCGCTTTCATTGAGCCATGAACGGATGATGGACACAGTCTCACGCGGATTCTTGTCGGCCAGTTCGCCAACCTTTTGCACCGATTGAGCGTGGACCTGACCCTGGATTTGAGCGATGTCGATCATCTTGGCCGTTGGACTTGGCTCGGCGGGCCGGGCCAGGACGGCGCTTTCGGCAGTGATTGCCGCAGCCGCATTCGGCGGCGGCAATCCGTCGGCGGCGGCTGCACTTGGTGGCAATGCCGCGACGCCGCGCTCTTCCGGGGTAATAATGCGCCGCACCAAGGGGCGTACCACAAGCAAGAGCACGACCAGTCCAAGCACGCCCATGACCGCCATTTCGATGGCGCGCATGATGTCGTCCTTGGTGAAATGCAATGCCGACAGCCAGCCGCTCGGCTCGACGATCGGATTGGCCGGGGTCTCGGCAAAACGCATATTGACGACCTGCACTTGATCGCCGCGCTTTTGGTCGAAACCGATCGCCGAACGCACCAGCGCCCCGATTTGATCGATATCTTCTTTGCTGCGCGGCTGATAAGTCACGTCACCTTTGTCGTCCTTGGCATAGGTGCCGTCGACCAGGACCGCGACTGAGACGCGGTTGAGGCGGCCTCCCTCGATCACTTCGGTCTTGGTGGTCTTCGATATCTCGTAATTGACGATCTCCTCCGACTTCCGACTTTGATCGCGCGGCGCCGCATTGGGATCGGCGGCCGCGGCTTGCCGCTGATTGGCCCCGGGCAATTCGTTGCCGACCGTGACCTGGTTATTGGCGCCGTCGTTGGAGGCGGAGGTTTCCTCGCGGGTCTGGCTCGACCGGACGACGCGGCTGTCAGGATCGAATTTGTCCGATGTCTGGGTAATGCGATTGAAGTCGAAATCGGCGCTGACCTGCACGCGCGAGTGACCGGGGCCGACAACCGACGAAACGATGGAATCCACCTGCTCGCGCAGGTGTTTCTCGAACGAGGCTTGCCGCTCGTCGGTGCTGATGTCGCCTCCGGTCGCATCGTCGCCGGCGCCGTCGGCCAGCAGCTGGCCTTGTTCGTCGACGATCGACACGCGCTGCGGCCGCAATCCGTTGACGGCGGTGGCGACAAGGTGGCGGATGGCGCGCACTTGCGCCGCCTCGAGCGAGCCGCGCACCTTGAGCACGATCGAGGCCGACGGTTCGATCTTGTCGCGCGAGAACAGCGGCCGGTCCGGCATCACCAAATGGACGCGAGCGTCTTCGACGCGGTCGATCGAACGGATGGTGCGCGACAGCTCGCCCTCCAGCGCACGCAAATTGTTGACATTCTGCATGAAGCTCGTGGTGCCGAGCGCATCCGACTTATCGAAGATTTCGTAGCCGATGCCGCCACCCTTGGGCAGGCCGTTCTCGGCGAGCGTCATGCGCAGCCGCGCGACGCGATCGGCCGGGACCATGATGATGTTGCCGTCATTGCGCAGCTCGTAGGACACGCCCTCGCGGTCGAGTTCCTTGGCGATCGAGGCGGAATCCTCCAAAGCAAGGTCGGTGAAGAGCGGCGTCATCTGCGGTGCCGTCACGCGCATCATGAGAAAGGCGAAGAAGCCGATGAGAGCGACGGTGACGGCGCCCATGGCGGCAATTCGCGGCGCGCCCAGCGTCTTGGCAAACTCGAGCAGACCTTGCACTGAGTCTTCCCTCACCGGCCGACGCATAGAGCGTCCCACCCGGCAAGATTTGCCCGGTTGATGGTTAGCGCCGGGTTAATAAATTGTCGGAAGGAGCACGCGGTGACGTCTTTTCCGTCATCCTGTGACCAGCGCCGCACGCACGTCCCCGCCGCGCGCCTAAACCGCTTGCCGTGCGCGGCGACGCGAAAACGCCGGCCTGACGGCCGGCGTTGGTAATTTGCTAAGACCGATTAAGCGGGTGTTACTGGCGGTATTGCTGAATGCGCGTCGTGCGCAGTCCGGCCAAGCCATGTTGGTCGATCGAATATTGCCAGGACAGGAATTCCTCGACGGTCAGCGTATAGCGGCTGCACGCTTCTTCAAGCGAGAGCAATCCGCCGCGCACAGCCGCGACGACTTCCGCTTTGCGGCGGATGACCCAGCGCTTCGTCCCTGGGGCCGGCAAATCGGCGATCGTCAGGGGGGAGCCATCTGGCCCGATGACGTATTTAACCCTCGGGCGATGGGGTTCAGTCATATTCAACTCTCACTTACTCGATTACTCACAGAGGCTGACCTTACGCAGGGCCGCTTAAAATTTGCCTAAGCGAAAGGCTCATTTGGCGGCATTTGCGGGTATTTGCCGCTCGGCGCGGTAGGTAAAATGCCGTAACGGGTGCTGAAATCGGCTGGGGCGCGGGATTAGCGCCAGCCGGCATTACAGAAGCGAAGTGAGATTTGCGATGTTGGTATTGAGCGAGCCGATGCTGCTATTGAGGCTGCTCAGACTGCTGAGAGTACTGGCGGTCCCGCTATTGATCGATTGAATCGAGCTGATCGGATAGCTCTGGCCGCCGACCGTGACTGTCGGCGGGTTCTGACTGGTATTGATGCCGCTGACCGTACCTTGGACTTGCGTGGACACCGTGACGGCTTGACCGTTGGCGTTGGTCGCGGTGATCGCCAATGTGTACTGGCCCGCCGGCCAAGTGACGCCGTTATTGCCTTGGCCATTCCAGCTATAGCTCTGAGTGCCGGCACTCAGCGCCACCGTCCCGCTATAGGCGGTCTGACCGCCTGAGTTCGTGATGGTGACGGTGCCCGTTGCCGGCGAAGGCGAATTCAATGACCAGGTGGCGGGCGAGCCGGCAGCAAGGGTGGCTGTCGAGCCGGCGACGGTGACGTTGGCCCCGAGGAATTGCATCGCCGACGTCGCCTCAGCGGTCTGCTGCAATGAGATCAGGGTTTGCATGTTGGTGTTGGTATCGATCTGCTGCTGGACCGAGGCGAATTCGACGAGCTGCTGCGTGAACTGATTGGTGTCGAGCGGATCGAGCGGGTCTTGGTTCTGCAACTGCGTGGTCAGCAAGGTCAGGAAGGTGTTGAAATTACCGGCCAGCTGTTGCGACCCGACGACGCCGGCGGCCGAAGCGGTGGACGCAGTCGAGTTGGTGGTGCTGCTGGTGGGGGTGGTGCTGGTCGTGGGTGTTGTCGTCGTCATGATCGATCCTCAGAATCTCGGTTCACACGCGAATGTCGACGCCGCCGCCAAGATTCCAGCGGGAGTAGATTTGCGTCGTGTCGACTGGAGCTAGATCGGCGTCGGGAATCACAAGCTGAGGCGCCGCGTTCTGTTGCGCGCCGCTGCCGTTGCCGCCGTTCTGACCAGCGAAGGATTGATCGCGGAGCGTGAATTGCAGGCCGTTATCGGCGGTTTTCAATCCGGCCTGCTCAAGCGCGCGTTCGAGCTGCGGCTGCTGGCTTTGCAGGAGGGTCAGGGTTTCCGGACGGTCGACGGTGACGTGGGACGTGACTTGGCCATTGCCATCGAGGGTGAGCTGCACGTCGATCCGGCCCAGTTCCGGCGGATCGAGTCGGATGTCGAACTGGTTGGAGCCGGCCTGGGCGTGCGCGGCGATAGTGATGGGAAGTCCTGAAATCGGAACTGCGGCCGCAGCCGCGGCGCCGGCCGTCGCTGTCACCGCCTGGGTCGTCACCGTGGCGGCGGCGCTGATCGCCAAATTCGGCAGATCGGTGCTCGCCGCTTTCACAACATTAGAAGCCGTTTGCAAGTTCGACGAACTATCGGCTGCCGTTGTGGAAGCCGCGGCGCCGCGCGCGGTGATGAGATCGATACTCGCTTGGGCGCTCGTGTCGGGCTGGGGCGCCGTGAAAGCGGTATTGCTCGCCTGAATCTGTGCTTGTTGCGCATTAGCCGGCGACTGCGTGCCGGGTGCAGCGTTTGCCAGACCTGCCGATCCCGATTTGGCCGGATCCGAGCCAGCACCGTTATCGCCGGGTACTTGCGGTGCCGACGCGGCATCCAAAGTAGCGTCGGCTCCGGCAGCGACGGTCGCCGCCGTTGACTGATTATTCTGGCCGGCGGCGCGCAAAAAGCTTCCTGGCGCGCGGGCTTTGCTCTGTTCACCGATCGCCGCGCTCGCGCCCGTTGTAATGGGGGCGGCTGGTGTCGCATCGGCGACATTGTTCAGCACGATCACTGCGGCGATCGGCGATGAGGCGGCAGAGGTCCCTTGATTCGCCGGCGCTCCGGCGCTGCTTGAGGCCGCGGTCATGTCGCCGCTTTCGTCGCTCTCGGTGCCGGCGGCCACCGGCTTTTTCGTTGTGGGCGTGCTGGCCGCTGTTTCTAATCCCGAGCTTTGGGCATTCGTGGCCGCCCGTGCCGCCCAATTTGCCGCCGCGGCAGCGTCCGTATCGTTCGCACCGGAAGCTTTGGGCTGAGAGGACGCGCCGGTTTGGGACTCGGCGGAGACTGTGGCCGTGATGGTTGTGGTGTCTGTCGTCTGGGTGCCTGCATCCGCGCCAGCCGGCGCTGCAGTGGTCGAGCCCGGCGTAGCCGGCTGGGCAGTTCTGCTCTTGGCGTTCGCCGCACCGGTTGCGGCCATGTTTACGGCTGCCCCGCCAATGCTTGCGCTCGCGGCGTCGTCTGTGCGCACGTGCGTTCGCGCGGTACTGGACCCGGCATTGGCATTTGTGCCGGCGTTGCCTGGCATGTTCGTGACTTGACTTGCCGCCCCGTTCTCGTTGCCGGCGCCATTCGCGCTGGGAGCCGAACCGGAATTGGAAATTCCGCCGGATGTTGCGGTTGCGTCGGTCGGGGATGACGTCGATTGTCCCGCGGCCTGCGGCGCTGAAGGCTGAGGTGTCGAAGTCTGAGGCGTCGAAGTCTGCGGCGTCGAAGTCTGCGGCGCCGGCGCAGGATTGGCGGCGGCGCTGGCGGTCGCTGCGGGGGTATTGGTTGCCGCCGCCGTGCTGGCGTCGAGCCAAGCCGCGAAAGGCGTGTCATC
>Ga0181537_10004190_pt1 | contig 12041 bp, 6 predicted proteins | sample PEATcosm2014_Bin_39_FD_119765 | JGI IMG/M metagenome (GOLD analysis project Ga0181537, IMG submission 119765) | Peatland microbial communities from MTU Mesocosm Facility, Houghton, MI, USA - PEATcosm2014_Bin23_10_metaG | ecosystem: Environmental > Terrestrial > Soil > Wetlands > Peat | place...
CTGGAAGACTTGGGCAACCATTCCGAATCCTTTGCAGCTTTGCGACGCGCCGCCGATGCGCGCCGTCGCTCCTTAAGCTATCAGGTGGAAGCGGACGTGCAGACCATGGCGGATATCTGCCGCTGTTTTGATGCGAATTACATGTCCATGTCCTGGGCTGGATACGCAGACACCCGCCCAGTCTTTATTATCGGTCTACCCCGCAGTGGGACGACGCTGATCGATCGCATCCTCAGTAGCCACAGCGCGGTAGAGAGTCGGGGTGAATCGAGCGACTTCGGTGCAACAGTGACGCGCCTGGCAGGTCCCGCAAGCACCAAGCGTGAATTGATCGAAAATGCGGCCCGGCTGGATCCAACTGATATAGGCCGCGAGTTCTGTGGTCGCCTGCCTAAGACCACACGCTCGCACATCATTGACAAGACTCCAGTGAACTACTTGTACGCAGCATTGATCGCCAAGGCGTTGCCGGCGGCGCGCATCATTCACGTTTGCCGCCATCCGATGGACGCGTGCTATGCGATGTACAAGACGCTGTTTCGCATGGCGTATCCGTTCTCCTATTCGCTCGACGATCTGGCGCGATATTACATCGCGTACGACGGCCTGATGACGCACTGGCGCGCGCTGCTTGGCTCGCGATTGATCGAAGTTGAGTACGAAGATCTGGTCGCGCACCAGGAGGTCGCAACGCGACGGCTGCTTGAGCAATGCGGCTGGGCCTGGGAAGACAGCTGTCTTGAGTTTCACAGGAACGAGACGCCATCGCTGACCGCGAGCGCCGCGCAGGTCCGCCAACCGATCTACAGTTCCTCGGTGGGCCTCTGGCGTCGCTATTTGAATGAGCTTGAGCCGCTTGCGAATCAGTTGAGCGGTGCTGGCATCGCAATCGCCTGATGGCTGCGAAGCGTATGGCCCAGGTCTGCTCGCTGGCGCTCGCTGCGATCCTGCTGCCATGGAATGAAGCTCGCGCGACGCAGCTGTTTGCCGCCGATTTCCAGGACGGCAAAACTACGGGGTGGACCGCGGTGGGGGCGGCCGATGTACGGCTGAGCACTTACAATGGCAACATCTCCATGCAACTGAGTGCGGGCGCTGTGGCTTTCGCGAGCTTCTCTGCGAGCGGTTACCAGCAGATCGTCGCGACACTCGCGTTCGCCGGCGCACACTTGGGAACCGGCTCCTGCATTGCCGACATATCCGTCGATCACGGCCAGAAGTGGATTGAGGCCGCGCGACTGAATCCGGGCGAAGACGATGGCGTAACCCTGCGCCGGAACGGCGCCCGACTCGACGCTGCAACGGAAGCGGGGCAGGTGCTGCTGCGGGTTCGAAACGTATCGGTCGATCCCCAGGCCCGCTGCTGGGCGGACGACGTAGTGGTGGAGGGAACGCCGCTGCTGCCGGCTGAACGTATTGCACGAAATGGGGCGCGCATCGCCCTGACAGCCGCAGCGCTGGGCGGCGCGCTGGCTGATGGCCCGTGGCCCATGGCCGCCTTCGCGCCCACAAAGGACAGCCAGCCGGCTCGGCAGCACTTTGAGGGTCGCCTGCAATTCGTCGCTGAGCAGGCCGGGAGCAGGTTTCGGACCCTCCTTGATCCGTATCATTTGGCGACCGATCAACAAAGTGCGATAGAGCACTTGCCGCCTTTCGACTTTGAATTTATCCAGTCCGGCGACGCACTGATCCCGGTACGGCGCGGCGCCGTCGCCAGCGATCATCCGGATTGGGAATTCATTATCGAGCCGGGCCGAGTCTGGGAGGAGGGCGGCGATGAGGGCTATGCGCGCGCCAGCGTGCCGTTTGCGCTGGAAGAGCGTAACGCCAATTGCATGCACAACGGGGTGCTCAGCTTCCTGTTTCGGGCCGATGGCCGGATCTCGGACGTGGCTTATGAGATCGGGAAAGAGACCTGTGCCTACCTGCACTTTGATGCCTGGGGTTATTTCTCCGCCCACTACACGCCCGCGCCGGTGCCTAATCGCGACGGAGTACTCGCACGTTACCAACAGGAGATCGCCCGCCGGATACCTACCCGACCGATGGCTGCGCTCGCCGTCGATCATCCAGGCGCCGACCCCAACCGGTTTGGCTCACCCGTTGAGGTGCCCACAAATTCAATGACACTTTATGGAGTGACGCTGGATGGCGTTAACTACACCAGCGGCTGTGAGACGCGATTTGGTCCTTACCCGTACTGTGACGAACTGGACTTGCCTTCTTATTCGCTGGCCAAGTCGCTGGTCGGCTCACTCTCGAGCCTGCGACTGGCGATGCTTTACCCGGACGTGCTCAATTCCCGCATTAGCAGCTACGTACCGGAATGCACTGGCGCCGCCCACTGGGACCAGGTGACTTTTAAAGAAGCGCTGGATATGGCGACCGGGCATTTCCGGTCACGTGCTTTCGAAGCCGACGAGGATTCTGAGGATTTCCTTATATTCCAGAGCCATGAAGATCACGCGGGCCGCATCGATTTTGCCTGCACCCATTACCCGTTCAAGGCAGCGCCAGGCACGGAGTGGGTTTACCACACCACTGACAGTTACGTGCTCGGCGCCGCGCTCAATGCCTATTTCAGGAGCAAACAAGGTCCGACGGCGGATCTGTTTACAGACCTCTGGTTGCCACAATTCTGGGCACCATTGCACCTGAACCCTGCAAGCGCGATCACGCGCCGTACGCGCGATTCGGCGGCCCAGCCGTTCACAGGCTTCGGATTGACATTGCTTCGCGACGATGTCGCAAAATTCGCGGAGTTCATAAATGCGCAGCACGGCAGCCTGGGCGGTGATCAGGTGCTCGAGCCGCAGCTGCTGGCCGAGGCAATGCAGCGGGATGCTGCACGCCCAGGACTAGTCGCCGCCAAGGATACCCGCTATCAACATGGGTTCTGGGCCTGGAACGCGCAATCTACTCTAGGGTGCCGGGATCCAACCTGGATCCCGTTCATGTCAGGATATGGCGGCATCACCGTAGCGTTGATGCCAAACGGAATGAATTACTACTACTTCAGTGATGGCTACGTCTTCAGTTGGGCGCGCGCTGCGGGCGAGGCCAATCGGATCCGACCGTTTTGCAAGATTGCTGGCGTGGCGGCGCAATGACTAATTACAAGCGAGTGATCGCATGACCGATACGAGCACTACCGGTAGCACACCCAGAATACTGCTGTACTTCGCCCCGTTGACACTGTTGATCTACCTGGTGGCCCCAGAGTACCTGCTCGATATCCCGACCAGCTACATGCTAAAGAATCAGCTGCATGTGAGCGCGCCGCAAGTTTCCGTATTTCGGCTGTTGACGGCCATACCGGTGTATCTGGCGTTTGTGTTCGGCATGGTGCGCGATCGGTGGAATCCTTTTGGGCTGCGGGACAGGGGGTTGATGCTGCTGTTTGCGCCGCTGACGGCGCTCATCTACGGCTGGATGGCCATCGGACATGTCAGCTACGTAGGGCTGCTGCTCGGTATGACGGTAGCCATGCTCGCCTTTCGCCTGGTAATAGCCGCTTACCAGGGATTGATTGCATTGGTCGCCCAGGAAGCTCTGATGAGCGGGCGCCTCAGTACCTTGTGGAATACCGGTGCGTACCTGCCAATCGCATTATCCGTGTATGCCGCCGGGTTCGTCTCAGAACACATGTCAGCGCGCGAGACCTTTCTGTCGGCCGCAGCGCTGACTTTGCTGGTTGCCCTGTTCGGGCTGTGGAAGCCGCGGGCGGTGTTCAGCCACACCTATGATCAGCCGCAGGCGCGGGCTTCAAATCTGCTCGCCGATTTGAAGCGGCTGCTCGGGCATTGGGCAATCTACCCGGCGGTGGTGATTAATTTTCTCTGGTACTTCACGCCGGGTATTGGCACGCCGATGCAGTTCTACCTGACCAACCACCTGCATACCAGTGATGCGCTGTTTGCCGACTACATGAGTCTGTATACGGTCTCGTTCGTGCCGACCATTTTGCTGTATGGTTTTCTGTGCACACACATGAAGCAGCGCAAGCTGCTGTGGATTTCAGCCCTGATCGGTGTTCCGCAGATGCTTCCGCTGCTGTTCGCGCATAGCGGGCAGGCTGCGCTGCTGATGGCGGTTCCAATGGGCATGATGGGCGGCATGGCCAATGCCGCGTTCTACGACCTGGCGATACGATCCTGCCCGCCAGGACTGCAGGGAACCTTCATGATGTTGATCGTGGCGCTGATGGCCTTGGCTTTTCGCGGCAGCGACCTGCTCGGTTCGTGGATATACGCCAGCAGCCCGGCGCATGGCTTCCAGTACTGCGTCATTGCCATGGTCAGTGTCTACGCGCTGATCCTGCCCATTATTGCTTTGGTTCCCAGGCGCATCACAGCCACAGCCGATGGCGAGGCAGGAACCTCAAGCTGAATCTTCGCAGGGCAGGTCATCCCTCTGATTTGTGAAGCGCGGCGCCTATACGGACCGGCCTATATAATATTTAACATAATATACATTATGCGCAATGTGGGTTGTGAGGCGCGGGCAGCGCCTAGGGGCTGTAGCACTGCCGTTGGGCGGTGAATGCCTAGGATTAGCGCTTATTAATGTTAGAGCCATCGAGACTTAACGCACCGCGACCTACAGTGCCTCGATCATGAGCTTCGACATCTCCATCGCAGACCTCGACGCGGCGCAGCTGACGGAGTCGAACGATCTACCCGGCGATCCCAGGCCCAAGGCCGATGCCAGTGATCTGAGCCTGGTGCGACTTGCGCAGGCGGGTCATCGCGGCGCCTTTGATCTGCTGGTGCTCAAGTACCAGACCAAGGTGCTCAGCGTGGCGCGGCGCTATGCCCGGCACCCGCCGATGGCCGAGGACATTGCCCAGGAAGCGCTGATCCGGGCTTATCGGGGCTTGCAGCAATTTCGTGGCGAGAGCACATTCTATACTTGGCTCTATCGCATCACGGTAAACGCGGCGCGTGGTGAGCTTGCGGCTCGGCAGCACGATCGTCCTATGGTATCCCTCGAAACAGCGCGCGGATCAGACCTCGATGAGACCGCCCTCCATCTGACTGATGCCAACACTCCAGAGCTGGCAGCAGTTGCCGATGCGATTCGGGACGCGGTGAACGCAGCCCTTGAAGGCCTGCCGGCCGAGCAGCGCCGGGCGATCGCGTTGCGCGAGATCGAGGGCTTGAGCTACGAGGAAATAGCGGTGGCGACCGGTACGCCGCTCGGCACGGTCCGTTCGCGAATCTTCCGCGCCCGCGAGAGTATCGATAAGCACCTGCGAAGCGTGGATCGGATCAGTCCAGAGCCCCCCACTGCCCTGGGTGGTAACTGATGCTGCGATCCGTCCCAGCTGCGTTTCTCTGGTCACCGTTACGGCTCGGCTGAGGCCCCGATGCACAAGCCCCCGCTCGCAATCGTGTTGCTGATGCTGCTGCTGATGCCATGCGTGCGGGCCGAGGCCGATGCGCCGCAATGCCAACAGCATCTGATCGTCCATCTGACCCCGGATGTGCCCAATCCTGCCGACGCAGGCTTCCTCAGTTCGCTGGTGACCATCCCGTACTACCGCCTGGTTTGGGTGAGGAAGGTCAGTGACGACATTGTGGCGCTGGACCTGAGCGGCCCGGGAACCGCTGACGACTGCACACGCGTCATCGAGGCTATGCGGCGCGATTCGCACGTGGTCTCGATCGAGCTCGGCGGCGGCGCGACTTGAACCTGCCGCTGCGGTCGCAGGGCGCGGAATTGTGAGCGGGCTGCGGCTGAGGTAGGGTGACACCTACATCACTGTGGTTAACGGTCAGGGCGGCGCCCCAGCACCACGAGCTAAAAGACTGTTCCAGCGCAGCGCCGAAAACAATAAGTTTCAGTCATGCAAAACACACCGACCTCTGCCGAAAGTCCGGATCCCGCTTCTGAACCGGCCTGGCGTCGGCTGCCTCACTGGCGCCTCTGGCTCATCGGTCTGATCGTCGTGGTGCTGGTGGTCGCCGGCCTGGTGACTTGGCATCTGATCGCGGCCAGCCGCGCTCGTGCCGCCGCCGCGCGTCGGGTCTCCGTGATCAGCCTCAAGACGGCGACTGCCACCAAGGGCAACATCAGCGTTTACCTGGACGCTATCGGCACCGTGACGCCTGTCTACACCGACTCGATCACCGCGCAGGTGAACGGCCTGGTCACGGTGGTGCACTACACTGAAGGTCAGCGCGTCAACAAGAGCGATCCGCTGATCGATATCGATCCGCGCCCCTACCAGGCGACCCTGATGCAGGCCCAGGGCACGCTGGAGCGTGACCAGGGGTTGCTGGCGCAAGCGAAGATGGATCTGGCGCGCTATCAGGCGGCGCTGGCCCGTAACGCCATCGCCCAGCAGATCGTCGATGACCAGGAAAAGCTCGTCGAGCAGGATGAAGGGACCGTAAAAAACGATCAGGGCACAGTGCAGTACGATCAGCTGCAGCTGGAGTACTGTCATATCACGGCGCCCATCAGTGGCCAGGTGGGTCTGCGCCTCGTGGATCCGGGCAACGTGGTGCAGGCGAGCGGCACGATCACTCTCGCCGTCATCACGCAGCTGCAACCGATTACTGTGGTATTCACGCTGCCGGAAGACAGCCTTGCTCCGGTGGTGGCGCGCTTGCAGGCGAAGGCCAAGCTCGATGTTGATGTGCTGGATCGCACCGCTCAGAAACAAATTGCCGCCGGCGAGCTGCTGGCGCTCGACAATCAGATCGACACTACGACTGGAACGCTCAAGGCCCGCGCGATCTTTCCGAACAAGGATAGCGCGCTGTTTCCCAACCAGTTCGTGAACACGCGCCTGCTCGTGAACACCCTGCAGGGAGTGACGCTGGTGCCCTCCTCCACGGTGCAGCAGAACGGACCGGCCTCCTTCGTTTATGTGATCCAGGACAATGTCGCCCACCTGCGCAACGTCAAGCCCGGCGTAAGCGATGCGGGCCAGACCGCGGTCGAGGGCCTCAATCCGGGAGAAGTGGTCGCCGACAGCGGCTTCGACAAACTGCAGGACAACGCGCACGTCAGCGTTGCGAACGCGCCCGCAGCTACAGCGGCGCCCAAAGCGGCCGGCGGCAAGTGAGCGTCGCCGGCCACACGCGCCGGTGCTGGTATTGCGCGCCCACCGGTCCAGCTAGCCTGACGCCGAGCGCGCGCTTGTGAATCCCTCCCGTCAATTCATCCTGCGTCCGGTGGCCACTGCACTGCTGATGGCGGCGATCTTTCTGATCGGCATCGTCGGTTACAGCCAGCTGCCGGTCTCGGCACTGCCGCAGGTCGATTATCCGACGATCCAGGTGGTCACCTTCTACCCGGGCGCGAGTCCGGACGTGATGGCGACGACCGTGACCGCGCCGCTGGAACGGCAGTTCGGGGAGATCCAGGGCCTGAGCCAAATGACCTCAACCAGCTCGGGCGCAACCTCGGTCATCGTGCTGCAGTTCGCGCTGAGCCTGAACATTGATGTCGCTGAACAGGAGGTGCAAGCCGCGATCAATGCCTCGCAGAGTCTGCTGCCCTCGACGTTGCCGTCGCCGCCGGTCTACAGCAAGACCAATCCGGCCGATGCACCGGTGATGACGCTGGCCATTACCTCGGATGCCATGCCGCTCTCCAAGGTCGAGGACATCGTGGATACCCGGCTGGCACCGAAAATCTCGCAGCTGAGCGGAGTCGGACTGGTCACGATCAGTGGCGGACAGAAGCCTGCGGTGCGCATTCAGGCCAATCCTGCGGCCCTGTCCTCCTACGGAATCAATCTGGAGGATCTGCGCGCAGCGCTGGTCCAGTCGAGCGTCAACGCGGCCAAGGGCAATTTCGACGGACCACGCCAGGACTATCAGATCGACGCCAACGACCAGCTGGTGACCAGCCAGGACTACCACAAGGTCGTGGTTGCCTACCGCAATGGCGCGCCAGTAATGCTCACCGATGTCGCCACGATCGTCGATGGCATCGAGAACAACTCGCAGGCCGCCTGGATGAATCAGACGCCGGCAGTGATCCTCAATGTACAGCGCCAATCGGGCGCCAACACCATCAGCGTGGTCAAGAGCATCAAGGCGCTACTGCCGCGGCTCGAGGCCAACCTGCCCACCGGCATACACGTCAGCACGCTGACCGATCTGACCGCAGGCATCAAGGCCTCGATCTCTGACGTCGAGTTCGAGCTGCTGCTCGCCGTGGCGCTGGTGGTGCTGGTGATCTTCCTGTTCCTGCGCAGCGTCAGCGCAACCATCATTCCCAGCGTCGCGGTACCGTTGTCACTGATTGGCACGCTGGCCGTCATGTACGGTTTTGATTACAGTCTGGACAACCTCTCGCTGATGGCCTTGACCATCGCCACCGGCTTCGTGGTCGATGATGCGATCGTCATGATCGAGAACATCTCGCGCTACATCGAGCAGGGCGAGAAGCCGCTGGACGCCGCGCTCAAGGGCGCCGAGCAGATCGGCTTCACGATTCTGTCGCTCACCGTGGCACTGATCGCGACGCTGATTCCGCTGCTGTTCATGGGCGATGTGGTGGGGCGCCTGTTCCGCGAGTTTGCCGTGACGCTGGCCGTCACGATCGGCTTCTCGGCGATTGTTTCGCTGACGCTGACGCCAATGATGTGCGCGCGCATTCTCCGCCACAAAGGTCCCGAGCAGCAGGGGCGCCTGTTCAAAGCCTCGGAGCGCGTGTTCACCAACGTCATCGATTTTTACGGGCGGACGCTAAAGTACGTCCTCAGGTACCAGCGTGTCACGCTGCTGGTGGCACTCGCGACGCTGACGTTCACGGTGCTGCTCTACATCTTGATTCCGAAGGGCTTCTTCCCGGTGCAGGATACCGGCGTCATCCAGGGCATCTCCCAGGCAGCGCCGACCATCAGCGCCGCAGCAATGGCTGAGCGTCAGCAGGAGCTGGCCAAAACAATACTGGCCGACCCGGCGGTGGAGAGTCTGTCCTCGTTCATCGGCGCCGATGGCACCAACATCACGCTCAACAGCGGTCGTATCTCGATCAACCTCAAGCCGCTGAACCAGCGCAAAGGCGCCGCCGCGGTCATCGCGCGGCTCAACGGCCAGCTCGCCAAAGTGCAGGGCATCCAGCTTTTCCTGGAGCCGGTGCAGAACATCACGGTAGATGATCGCGTCAGCCGCACGCAGTACCAGTACACCCTGGAGGATTCAGATCCCGAGGAGCTTGCCACCTGGACCAATCGCTTTGTCGATCAGCTCCAGCGGCTGCCGGAACTGACCAATGTCGCCACAGATCAGCAGCCCGGGGGTTTGGCCGCGTATCTGGTGATCGACCGCATTACCGCCTCGCGCCTGGGGATTTCGCCAGCGACCATCGATAACACGCTTTATGACGCCTTTGGCCAGCGCCAGATCAGCACGATGTACACCCAGGTCAACCAGTACCACGTCATTCTGGAGAGTGCACCGGCGTTTCAGCAGGATCCGAACCAGTTGGATCACATCTACATTCAGTCCAATGCCTCTGCAGGCACAACCGGTGCCGCCGCCTCCGCCTCGTTCGCCTCGATCGGCTCCGCCTCGGCCGGCTCGAACGCGCTGACGAACTCGCCACTGTACACACCCGCGGCCAGTACGCTGACGCCCCCGACCAATGCCCTCACTGCCGCTGCTACGACCGCCACTCCGGCCAAAGGCGCGGGCTCCGCCGGCGCCACGAGCTCCACGCACAGCAACGCGGTACCGCTCAGCGCCTTCTCGCACTTCGAGCGCGCCACCGAGCCGCTGACGATTGCTCACCAGGGCCAGTTCCCGGCCATCACCGTCTCCTTCGATGTTGCACCGGATTCCTCGCTCGGCAGTGCCATCAGCGCGATCGACAAGGTGCAGAAAAAGCTGCATCTGCCATCCAGCGTGTTGGCCGGATTCCAGGGCACCGCCGCTGCGTTCATTAATTCGCTCACCAACGAGCCGCTGCTGGTTCTCGCCGCCCTGGTGGCGGTCTACATCGTGCTCGGCATTCTGTACGAGAGTTTCATCCACCCGATCACGATTCTCTCGACGCTACCCTCCGCCGGCGTCGGCGCACTACTGGCGTTGATGCTGTTCCGGCAGGACCTGAACGTGGTCGCACTGATTGGCATCATTCTGCTGATCGGCATCGTGTCCAAGAACGGCATCATGATGGTCGATTTCGCCCTGGATGCCGAGCGCCACCGGGGCAAGAATTCGACCGATGCGATCTACGAAGCCTGCCTGCTGCGCTTCCGGCCGATCCTTATGACCACGATGGCGGCGCTGCTGGCCGGTCTGCCGCTGGCACTCGGGACCGGTATTGGCGCGGAGCTGCGCCGCCCGCTGGGCATCGCAATGGTGGGCGGATTGCTGCTTAGCCAGGTGCTGACGCTCTATACAACGCCGGTGATCTATATCTTCTTCGATCGCCTGGCGCACCGCGGCCGGCCGGAGCCCGGCGGCAACGCGCCCGCGGGCGCGGGCGATTCCACGGCCAGCCCCGAAGCTGCCGCATGAGCATCTCGGCGCCCTTCATCGGCCGGCCGGTCGCAACCACGCTGCTGACGGTGGCCATCGTCATTGCCGGTGCCGCGGCCTTCGGTGTGCTGCCGGTCTCGCCACTCCCGCAGGTGGATTTTCCAACGATCTCAGTGAGCGCGAGCCTGCCTGGCGGCAGTGCCGATATCATGGCCTCCTCGGTGGCGACCCCGCTCGAGCGCCAGTTCGGGCGTATTGCCGGCGTCACTGAAATGACCTCGGCCAGCTCGCTCGGCAGCACCTCCATCACGCTGCAGTTTGATCTGAGCCGCAACATCGATGGCGCCGCCCGCGATGTCGAGGCGGCGATCAATGCGGCCCGCTCCTACCTGCCGAGCAACCTGCCATCCAACCCGACCTACCGTAAGGTCAATCCGGCCGATTCGCCGATAATGATTCTTGGCCTGACCTCCGGCAATTACGGGCCGGACAAGCTCTACGATGCCGCATCGAGCGTTATCCAGCAGCGCCTCTCGCAGATCCCCGGAGTTGGGCAGGTCAGCATCGGGGGCGGCGCGCTGCCGGCAGTGCGCGTCGAGGTCAATCCGACGCAGCTGGCAAGCTACGGCCTGACGCTGGCGCAGCTGCAGGCTGTGCTCAGCCAGCAGAACAGTGATTTTCCGCGCGGGCAGTTGCACCAGGGGGAGGTCACGGCCGACATCCTCACGAACGGCCAGATCTCGCATGCCTTTGACTACCGGCCGCTGGTGGTGGGCTACAAGAACGGCGCCGCGGTGCGGCTCGCGGACGTCGCCGACGTCACCGATTCGGTGCAGAACCTGCGTTCGGCCGGGTATCTCAACGGTCAGCGTGCCGTCACGGTGATCATATTCCGCCAGCCAGGCGCCAATATCATTACGACCAACGATGCCATTCTGGCGGCGCTGCCGTTCATCCGCGCCTCGCTCCCGGCAGGGATCACTACCACCGTGGTACTGGATCGGACCACGACCATCCGGGCTTCGGTCAGCGATACCGAACGCACGCTGCTGATCGCCACCTGTCTGGTGATCGCGGTGGTGTTTATCTTCCTGCGCAACCTGCGGGTCACTCTGATCCCCGCCGTCGCGATGCCCGCATCGTTGATAGGCACCTTCGCGGTCATGCATCTGATGGGTTACAGCATCGACAACCTGTCGCTGATGGCACTCACGATCGCGACCGGGTTCGTAGTCGATGATGCCATCGTGGTGATGGAGAACATCACCCGCCATATTGAGGCCGGCATGAAACCGATGGCGGCTGCGCTCAAGGGTGCCGCGGAGATCGGGTTCACGGTGTTGAGCATCAGTATTTCGCTGGTGGCGGTGTTCATTCCGCTGCTGTTCATGGGCGGTATCGTCGGGCGGCTGTTCAGGGAATTCGCGGTGACGCTCTCGACGGCCATTGTGGTCTCGATGGTGGTGTCGCTGACAGCGACCCCGATGATGTGCGCCTATGTGCTGCGGCCACAGGCCGAGCAGAGCCACGGTCGTCTCTATCAGGCCAGCGAGCGAGTCTTTCAGCGGCTGCTCGCCGGTTACCGCTCAAGCC
>Ga0181537_10004191_pt1 | contig 12037 bp, 8 predicted proteins | sample PEATcosm2014_Bin_39_FD_119765 | JGI IMG/M metagenome (GOLD analysis project Ga0181537, IMG submission 119765) | Peatland microbial communities from MTU Mesocosm Facility, Houghton, MI, USA - PEATcosm2014_Bin23_10_metaG | ecosystem: Environmental > Terrestrial > Soil > Wetlands > Peat | place...
TATTTCGCCGCGTAGGACATGATCCGCACGCGGTCGAACCCGGCTTCGTCGAGCGCGCGGCGCACCGCGCCGACCCGCCCGTCCATCATGTCCGATGGGGCGATGATGTCGCAGCCCGCCTCGGCCTGGATGATCGCCTGCTTTTGCAAGATTGCGACAGTCTCGTCATTCGCCACATAGCCATCGCGGATCACGCCGTCATGGCCGTGCGAGGTGAACGGGTCGAGCGCGACATCGCACAGCACTCCCATCTCCGGCACCGCCTGTTTGAGCGCCGAAACCGCGCGGCAAATCAAATTGCCGGGGTTGATTGCCTCGCGGCCGTCGGGGTCTTTCAGCGCCGGGTCGATTGCCGGAAACACCGCGATCGTCGGGATGCCGAGCGAGGCGGCCTCGCCGGCAGCGTCGACCAGCGACGCAATCGAATGGCGAAAGGCACCCGGCATCGTCTCGACCGGCACGCGGTTGGTCTCGTCATGGATAAAGACCGGCCAGATCAGATCGCCGGCCGACAGCGTGTTTTCGGCGACCAGCTTGCGCGACCACGCTTCGCGCCGGTTGCGCCGCAGGCGTGATTGCGGATAAGGCGGCAGCGGCGGCAGAAAAGATTGGGTCACGGGCCGCATCCTTCAGCGACAGATCGATTCCTCAATCTAGATATAGTTCACCCGAGCGAATAATCGTAGCGGATGAAGCCGTCGAATTTGGCCAGCCGGTCATAGAGCAGCCGCGCGGCGGCGTTGCCCTTAAAATCGCGCGCCGAAGCCGCATGTCGCACCAGGACGAGATGGCGTTATCACGATGTCGGTCATGGCTTGCCTCCGCGGCGATGGCAGCATAGAGACGGGCTGCCGACGAGAGCCGCTCGCGGGTGATTGACCCTACCAATGCCGGCGGAGGGGTGATGCTGATCTTTCGCCAATTGTTCGATCCTCAATCTTCGACCTACACCTATCTGCTCGGTGATAGCGCGAGCCGCGCGGCGGTGCTGATCGATCCCGTCTTCGAGCAGGTGCGGCGCGATGTAGCACTGGTCGGCGAATTGGGCCTCAAGCTGATCGCGACGCTCGAAACCCATGTCCATGCCGACCATGTCACCGGCGCGTCGCTGCTCAAGCAGCGCACCGGCAGCAAGATCATGGTGGCTAAGGCCGGTGGCGCGGCCGGCGCCGACCGTTATCTGGTGCAGGACGACGTCATCGCTTTTGGCGAGCGGCGGCTGCTCGTGCGCGCTACGCCGGGTCACACCAATGGCTGCCTGACCTATGTGCTCGACGACAGCTCGATGGCGTTTACCGGCGATTGTCTGATGATCCGCGGCAGCGGCCGCACCGACTTCCAGGAAGGCGACCCGGCGGCGCTGTACCATTCGGTGCGCGAGCAGATTTTCTCGCTGCCGGATGATTGCCTGCTCTACCCGGCGCATGATTATCGCGGGCTGACCGTGACCAGTGTTGCCGAGGAGCGGCGCTATAATCCGCGTCTCGGCGGCGACATCGCGGTTGGCGATTTTACCGGCTATATGGCCAATCTGCGCCTCGCGCATCCAAAGCTGCTCGATGTTGCCGTACCGGCCAATCTACGCTGCGGCCAGCCGGAAGGCGGGGAGCAGCCGGCAAGCCCGATCACCGATCCCGACTGGGCGCATCTACGCTACAGCTTTGCCGGGGTGTGGGAGATCGACCCGCACGGGCTCGAGGAATTGCCCGGTCCGGTGCAGATCCTCGATGTGCGCGAAGCGGAAGAATTCACCGGACCGCTGGGTCACATCGCCGGCGCGGTGCTGGTCCCGCTGGGCCAGCTCGCCGAGCGAATCGACGAGCTCGATCATGACCGTCCGATCGTCGCGGTCTGCCGCGCGGGCGGCCGTTCGGCCCAGGCGACGGCGATCTTGCAGCAGGCGGGGTTTGCCGAGGTAGCCAATCTGAACGGCGGGATGCTGCGGTGGCGCGCCGAGGGTTATCCGGTCGAGGGCGGCAGCGCCTGAGCGGCGACTAAGGAAGCGGGGCGAAGTCGCCGAGGCTGATGCCGGCCCACAACAACACGATAAGCCCGAGCATAACGACCCAAAGAACGGTGCGGCCGCGTGGCGGCACCGGGATCAAGACCGCCGCCAGCAACAGGCAGCCTGTCACCAAAAAGAGAGTGGTTTCGCTCATGCGCCCGGCCAGATTGTCCCAAGCTCAGGGCATGGTGAGCGTGGCGGGTTAAAGACTGATGAAAATTGGGATGCGTCCTATTCCGCCGATTGTCCCCGATCGCCGGGGACGAGCGCAATGATCTCGGCCTCGTGCTGGCCTCCGTCGGTGGCGGCGCGCAGCGGGCGGATCTGGGTCTCGACCTGACGCAACTCGGCCAGCGGTTCCTGGGTCCCCTCGATCTCCAATTCGTTGAACTTGCGAGCCTGTGTCAGCACTCGGCTTTCGAGACTGCCGACCAGATCGTTGTAGCGCTTGACTGCGGTGTCGAGCCCGGCGCCGACCCCGGCGACATGGCCGCCCATCGTCGCCAGGCGGCGATAGAGCTCGCGGCCCAATTCGCCGATATGCCGTGCATTCTCGGCGATCTTCTCCTGGCGCCAGCCGATCGCAATGGCTTTGGCCAGCGCGATCAAGGTCGTCGGCGTCACGATCAGCACCTTGCTTTCGATCGCGTCCTCGAAAAGCTGCGGGTCGCGTTCGATCGCCGCCGCGTAAAAATTCTCGCCGGGAATGAACATCGCGACAAAATCCGGCGTGCAGGGCAGGGCGTCCCAATAGGCCTTGCCCGACAACAGCCGCATATGCGTGCGCAATTGCCGCGCGTGCAGCACCAGATGCGCCTCGCGCGAATCGTCGTCGGCCGCTTCGATCGCGTCGAGATAGGCGGCCATCGACGTCTTGGCGTCGACGACGATGTGCCGTTCGCCCGGCAGGCGGATGATCACGTCGGGGCGCAGCTTTCCGTCATCACCGCCAAGGGTTTGCTCGGTCAGGAAATCGACATAGGCCGACATGCCCGACAGTTCCATGACGTTGTGGAGCTGGTGCTCGCCCCAGCGGCCGCGGGTCTTTGGCGCGGCCTGCAGGGCGTTGACCAGCTTGCGGGTCTGCGCGCTGGCGTCGGCCTGCATCAGGACGAGCGCCTTCATCTCCTCCGACAGCCCGCCATAGGCTGCCGCCCGCGCCTTCTCGACGTCGACAAGGCCCTTTCGGTATTCCTCGAGGCTGGCGCTGATCGGCGCGAGCAGCGCGGTGATTTCTTTCTGCCGCGCTTCAAGGTGGCTGCTGGCGCCGTCCCGATGTTTTGTGAACACCTCATTTGCGAGGCCGAGGAAGGTCTCCTGGTTCTTTTGCAAGGCTTCGGCGGCCAGCGCTTGCATCTTGGTTTCGATCTCGCCGCGCAGCTTGGCCAGTGCCTCGATCTCTCGCTGATGCGCTTTTTCCTCGGCCGCCAGGGTGGCGTTGGCCTCGGCGAGCGCGACGCGGGCTTGGTGCAGTTCGAGGTTCAGACGAAGTTGCGCTGCCTCAGCCCGCACCGTGCGCTCCCGCTCGGCGGCAAGCTCGCGCCCGCGCAGCAACCAAGCCGCAACGCCGCCAATGGCGAGCCCGACGATCAGCAGCAACGCGGCGACCAGGGCTTCCATGTCTCGCTCCCCTACAAATGGACGCTTTGAGGTCATCACTATACCAGATTTTGTGTGTCGGAAAGCCCTCCGCGGGCCGGGCCGATAGGCGCGTCTCGAAGGACGCACAAAGCCCGTCCAATTCGGGTAATCTCCCGCGAATGGATTTCGACCTCTCCGACGACCAGCGCGCGTTTCAGGAGACGGCGCGCGACTTCGCCCACAGCGAGTGGCTGCCGCACGCGCCGGGCTGGGACGCGCGCGAAGAGTTTCCGGTCGCGGCCTTGCGCGCCGCCGCGGCGCTCGGCTTCGCCGGGATCTATGTTGGCGAGGAATTCGGCGGCAGCGGGCTCAAGCGGCTCGATGCGACCTTGATCTTCGAGGAACTGGCGACCGCCTGTGCCTCGACCGCCGCGTATCTGTCGATCCACAACATGGCGGCGTGGATGATCGACCGCTTTGGCTCGCGCGACCAACGCGCGCGCTTTCTGCCAAAGCTGATGTCGATGGAGCATTTCTCCAGTTATTGCCTGACCGAGCCGGGCAGCGGTTCGGACGCCGCGGCGCTGCAAACCGCGGCCCGGCGGGACGGCGACGATTACATCCTCAACGGTACAAAGGCGTTCATCTCCGGCGGCGGGTCGAGCGACATCTACGTCGCGATGGTACGCACCGGCGACAGCGGCCCCAAGGGCATCTCGTGTCTGGTCATCGAAAAGGGTGCCAAGGGTCTCGCCTTTGGCAAAAAGGAGGAAAAACTCGGCTGGCATTCGCAGCCGACTGCCGCGGTGATCTTTGAGGATTGCCGCGTGCCGGTCGCGAACCGCCTCGGCAAGGAAGGCGAGGGGTTCTCGATCGCGATGATGGGGCTCGACGGCGGGCGGCTCAACATTGGCGCCTGTTCGCTCGGCGGCGCCCGCGCGTCGTTTGAGGCGGCGCGCAATTACATGCTGGAGCGCCGGCAATTCGGTCGGCGCCTCGCCGATTTTCAGGCGCTGCAATTCAAGCTCGCCGACATGGCGAGCGAATTGGAGGCCGCGCGGCTGCTCCTATGGCGCGCCGCTTCGAGCCTCGATAAGGGCGATCCTCAGGCGACGCTGCATTGCGCGATGGCGAAGCGCCTGGCGACCGATGCCGGGTTTCACGTCACCAATGAGGCGCTGCAGCTTCATGGCGGTTATGGCTACCTCAAGGATTTCCCGGTGGAGCGTTATCTGCGGGATCTGCGTGTGCACCAGATCCTCGAAGGCACCAACGAGATCATGCGCGTCATCATCGCGCGCCATCTGCTGCGGCAGTAACCAGTGCCGCTTTTTGCCGATGCGGCTCCTTCCCGGGCCGATTCGCCGTGTCGGAGTTCACGACTTCTTGACGGCGTTGCGGGTGCGCCTTACCGTCGCAGGCGAGCTTTGGGCGGCGTGCGCGCCGCGGCGATATTCCGACAAAAACAAGACGATCCAGCAAGGAGCGAGCGCTTATCGTTTAGGTCAAACCCCGGCACCGTCCGGCACAGAAAGGGAGAGCAGCATGGCTTCATGGAAGTTGATTTCGGCGGACTCCCATATCGTCGAGCCGCCGGATATGTACACGGATCGCATCGCGCCCCGGCTGCGTAACCGGGCACCCCGCATGGAGCGGCGCACGACCCCGACCGGTCGCGAATACGACGCATGGATGCTTGAGGGCCAGCAAGTCGGGACCCTCGGCGCGGTGATGCAGGCCGGGCAGCGCTTTGAAGACCCCTCGCAGATCGATTTCCTCGGCCTCTGGGAGGATGTCCGCAAGGGTGCCTATACCGCCGACGCGATGCTCGCCGAAAACGAGGAAGACGGCATCTGGGGCTCGGTGCTGCAGCCGAGCCAGGGCCTTTTCTGGTACCGCATTCCGGACAGCGAGTTGCTGACCGAGATCTGCCGGGTCTACAACGATTGGATCGCCGATTTCTGCAAGCCGTATCCCGATCGGCTGAAGGGTATCGCGATGCTCAACACCGACGATCCCGACGCCGCGGCCGACGAACTCGTGCGCTGTGTCAAGATGGGGCTGGTCGGCTCGTTCATCCCGGTCGCGCCGCTGCCCGACAAGCCGTACAGCTCGCCGGTCTACGACAAGTTCTGGGCGACGGCGCAGGAGCTGAAGCATCCGCTCCTGCTGCATATCGGCACGCCGCGCATCGGCGTTCCGGCCAACGAGTTCACGATGGATGTGACCGAGCTGACCGGCGCCGGGCGTTCGACGACCGATTACTGGGTACGCTATTCGCTCGGCTCGATGTTGTTCGCCGGCGTGTTCGACAAATTCCCCGGGCTCAAGATGGGCTCGGTCGAGCACGAGGCCTCGTGGATCCCGCATTGGCTGAAGCAGATGGACTTCACCTATGTCGAACGGCCGGTCTTCACCAAGGGCTGGCGGTCGGCCGACGGGCTGATGCCCAGCGATTACTTCAAGCGCAATATGTTCGTCGAGTTCATGGAAGACGATCTCGGCGTGCAATTGCGTGAGCATATCGGCGTCGAGAACATGCTGTGGGGCAGCGACTACCCGCATGCCGAGGCGACGTTTCCGCGTTCGCAGCAATTCATCCAGCGCATGTTCAAGGGCGTGCCCGAGGAGGATCTGCAAAAGATCACCTCGTCAAACGCCGCGAAGATGTTCGGCTTCGAGCTAGCGGCCTGACCCTCGGCGCCATTGCCTGACCCCCTCTCCCCGCGCGCGGGGAGAGGGTTGGGGTGAGGGGTTATTAGAGATACATCGATGGAAGAAGGCTTTGTCGCGGTCGCCAAGGTCGCGGACGTCCCGGCGGGCACGATGATCTTTGTCGCGGTCGAGCGCGAGCGCATCGTGCTGGCGCATGTCGAGGGCGGCTTCTACGCGTTGCGCGATGTTTGCGGTCACCGCAACGCGCCGCTGTCGCGCGGCAGGCTCGAGGGCTGCCTCGTCGAATGCCCGCTGCATTTCGCGCAGTTCGACATGCGCACCGGGAAATATGTCGATGGCCCGTACTCGGCCGATGTCCCGGCTTACGAGGTCAGGGTCGAGGACGGCACGGTTTATCTAAAGCGATAGGTCGGCGATGACCCGGTGACGGCTGGGCCCGGGAGGTCAGGCTCGAGCCGCCAGCCGGGCCCTCGCCGTGGCGTTGCCGTGCGCCGCGGCTCTTTCGTACCACTCGCGCGCCGCGGCCGGGTCGGCTTCGGTGCCCCGGCCGGCGGCGAGCAGGTCGCCGACCATTATTTCCGCTTCGGGCAATTGCTGTTCGGCTGCCTTGAAACACCAGGCGAAAGCCTGTTCGCTGTCCGGTTCGACCCCGTCGCCCTTTGCCAGCATCACCGAGAGATTGTACTGCGCGACGCGGTCGCCCTGCTCGGCGGCGCGCCGATACCATTTGGTCGCCTCCGTAAGGTCCATGGCGACGCCCTGCCCGGTGCAATGCATCACGGCGATTTGCACCTGCGCACCGGCATGCCCCTGTTCGGCGGCGAGGCGGAACCAGACCGAAGCCATCTCGGCGCTGCGCGGGATATCCCCGCCGCGGAGGTAGAGATTGCCGAGGAAGAGTTGCGCATCGAGATAACCGGCTTCGCCGGCGGCGCGGTACAGACGCATCGCCTCGTCGCGCCGGCCTTGCTGGGCGCGCAAATGGCCAAGCTGCAACAGCGCCGGCAGATGGTTGCGCTCGGTGGCCCGGGTTAGACGCGCGTCGGCTCGCGCCTCGTCCTGTTCGACCCCCTGGCCGCGCAAACAAAGCTGGGCGAGCGCCAGCATCCCATCGAGGTCGTCGCCCTCGACGGCGCGATTGAGCCAGGACGCGGCAAGCGCGGCGTCGGGCGGCACGCCTTCGCCCGCCAGATAAAGCTGCGCGAGGCGTACCTGCGCCTTGGTCATTCCCTGTTCGGCGGCTCGCCGGAACCAGTCTACGGCGCGCTCGGCATCGCGTTCGACGCCGCTGCCGCTAAGGTAGAACGTGGCGATGTTGAATTGGCCGAGCGCGTGGCCTTGTTGTGCTGCGAGCTCGAACCATCGCGCCGCTTCGCTGATCCGCTGCGCAACACCTTCGCCACGGGCATAGAACGTGCCGACGGCGAATTGGGCGTCGGCGATACCCGCATCGGCGGCGGTACGGTACCAGTTCGCCGCTTCGAACTTGTTGCCGGTCGAACCCTGGCCGGCGCTGTACATCTGGGCCAGGGTCATCATTGCCGGCGCGTGACCGCCGCGCGCCGCGCGCCGAAAACAGGTCTCGGCGGCAATGAGATTTTGCGGGATGCCGTCGCCGTGCCAATGCAACAGCCCGAGATTAAAGCTCGCGCGTGCGTTGCCGCGGCCTGCCGCCTGCTCGAAGAGCTTGGCGGCCTCGCCCGGGTCGCGCGCGACCCCCGAGCCGGCGAGGTACATCAAGCCGAGCGCCAATTGCGCGCCATCATGGTCATTTTCCGCCGCTTTACGGTAATACTCGGCCGCCGTCGACAGGTCGATGTCGACGCCATAACCATTGGCATAGAGGACGCCGAGCCCGAACGACCCCTCGGCATTGCCGTTTTTGTGCGCCTGCTCATACCAGTAGCGCGCTTCGGCATAATCGATATCGCAAGCGAAGCCGCGCGAATAGAAAATCGCGGCGCTCGCCTGTGCCGCCGGCAAACCCTGCTCAGCCGCGGCGAGGGTCCAGCGCAGCGCCGCGGCGTCATCGCGCTCAACCGTTAATCCAGCCGGAAACAGGAGCTCGGCGTTGCGGTCGGCGATCTCTTGGTCCTGGGCTGACGCGGCGCGGTACCACTCACCCACCGTCAGGATACCGTTGTCGCTATAGCCGTGCTGGTAGAACTGGCTCACCTGTAACTGGGCTTCGGCATGGCCCTTCTCGGCGGCCCGGAGGTACCAGCGAAACCCCTCGGGGCAATTTTTGACGACTCCCTGACCGTAAAGATACAGATACCCCAATCGATATTCGGCCTCGCGGTTACCTGCCGCGGCTGCTTTCGCCCACAGGGCGAAGGCGCCGATAAAATCTTGCGCCTCATAGGCTTCGAGCGCGCCAGGGATCGGCGGATCGGGTTCATACGGGCGGATTGCAGCGCGGTCTCGAGCGCGGCGCGAAGGTGCTGATTGAACGTGGGTTATCGCTGGTGGTGCCGCCGGCTCTGGCTCGAGAGCCGGCTGCAACGCAGCAGGCTCTTCGGCTGGCTGCGGCTCCGGGGTCGGCGGTGACGCGGCAAGCTCTTCGACGGCCTCCGGCTCCGGAGTTGGCTGCGTCGCGATAAGCTCTTCGGCTGGCTCCGGCTCCGGAGTTGGCAGCGTCGCGATAAGCTCTTCGGCTGGCTCCGGCTCCGGCTCCGGCAGTGACGCAGCAAGCTCTTCGGCTGGCTGCGGCTCCGGGGTTGGCAGCGCCGCGGCAAGCTCTTCGACGGCCTCCGGCTCCGGGGTCGGCAGCGACGCGGCAAGCTCTCCCGCTGGCTCGGGTTTTGGGGTCGGTAGAGACTCCAGCGCAACAACGGGTTCGAGAGCAGGTCCAGAGGGCGGCAGCGCGGTTTCCGCCGCAGGAGCCGCCGGCGCTTGAGGCGACGGCGCGACTTCCGCGGGAGCTTCGGGCGCCGGCGGAGCAGGGGGCTCCGCGATCGATGGCAAGACCGGTGCGATGATTTCCGGCTCGTGGAGGATTTCCGAGAACAACGCGAGCGTCATCGCTCTATCGGGAAGCGGTGGCGCTGCATCCCCGGCTCGCGTCGGGGATGCCACGATCAGCGGCTTCAGAAAATCGGCGCTGATCTTTTGTATCGAGAGCGGCGCTATGAAGGCCGGCTTGGTGCGGTCGATCGCGTTAATGCGGCGCGCGATGACCGCCGCTGCGTGCAACGGCAGCTCGGCGCGACTTGCGGCGACCGGCGGCCGCGTCGGCAGCGCGGTGTGGCCCTTGACTGCCTGCGGCGAAGCCGCGCGGCGCGATCCGCCCGGGACAGGGCGGCGCAGCGCGGAGATGCGCCGTTCGAGGCTCGGCACCGGATTTGGCGCCGCCGCCGGCGGGTTGTCGGCGGCGAGCCGCGTTGTTTTAGGCGCGATCAATGCAGGCCGCGTTCCGGCCCGATCGCGATTGATCTTGGACGGCTTGGTCCGATCGAGGGAAACGATGCGCCGGGCGATAAACCGGCCTGCCTTCAGCGAGGCACCGCGTCCGTCGTCCACACGCGGCTTCGACCCGGACGGCGGCACCGGTGTTGTCACCCTGCTTGCCGCGGCATCACCGCGATCGGCGGGCCGCGCCCGCGGCTCCGCTTCCGCGTCGCCATCCGCCGGCCCGTTCGCCGAGCTATGCTCGTCGATCGCCGCCATCAGGGCTCGCGCATCGCTTCATCAACGCCGCGCATCACACCGCCCAGCATGTACATAAACAATGAGCGCGTGCCGATATGGATATCGGCGTTGAGCGTGATGCCGGGAACAAGCCGGAAGTCAGGTGGGACGTTGCGCAAGGTGATCTGGCTCAACGTGACGCGGACTTTGTAGTAAGGGTCAACCGTCTGGCCATTATCATCGGTGGTAAAGGTGCCTTCGCTGATCGAGCGGACCTTGCCGTCGACCGTTCCATGCTCGATGAAGTTGTAGGCGTCGAGCTTGACCGTGGTGGCGTCGCCGACTTTTACAAAGCCAACGTCACGCGCGGAAATATGCGCCTCCGCGTCTAACGGTGATTTAAGAGGCGCGAGATAGATGAGCGGGTCGCCTTGGTTCAGCACCGACAGCGGCGACAGCTTGGCGATCCTCAGCACCATGGCGTCTACGGGCGCTTCAAGCCGCACCAGATCTTCGTGTTTGTTCGCCTTGGTCAGTTGCTCGGCAGCGGCGTCGCGAGTGCCTTGGGCGGTCACCATCTCTTGACTGACCTGCCCGTACCATTGCTGGACATAAGCGTCGCGTGTTGCGATTGCCGCGTCGAGCTGATGTTGCGTCTCGGTCACCGCGTTGCGGTCGAATTCGAGCGCGCGCTCGATCTCGAGCTTCTGGTCGGTCGCCACGAGAAGGTTGAGCCGGCTTCCAACTTGCGCCGCGGCGAGGGTTGCCCGCATCTGTTCGATTTCTTGTGAAATCTTCTGGCGATCGCCATAGCGGGCCATATCGGACTGATACTTGACGATGGTCGATTTCAGCTGGGCGATCTGCTCGTTGTAGCTGCGTATCTGGGCGTCGAATTGCGCCTTGCGCTGCTGATAGTAATCGCGCTGGGCCGAGATGTAGGTGTTCGCGATCGGATCGTTCTGCAGCGGCATGTCGAACGGCTTTTGCGCGAGCTCGGCCTGGCAGCGGGCAATTTGGGCGTCGAGACTGGCGACTTGCGCTTTGAGCGCGCCGACATCAGCTCTTGTGAAGGTCGGGTCGAGCGTCGCGAGAACCTGACCCTTTTTGACGATTTGACCCTCGCCAACATCGATCGTCTTGATGATCGACTGGTCGAGCGCGCCCAGTACCACGGTCGGTTCGACCGTCACGATCTGACCGGATGTGGAGCTCACCACCCGGTCGACCCGCATGCACGCCGTGATCACGACCAGGGCGACAAACATCCCCGCGAGGCAGAGCACCGTCAGATGCGTCTGGATCGGCTCCGGTCCCTCCAGGATCTCCGCGGTTTCCGACTGAAAGACCCGGACGTCACGGGTCGAGGCGAGCTCAAGCTGAGCCGGCTGGGCGGAACGAAATAACTTCATGCGATGGCCTGGGTGCGAGGTGCTGGTGCTGCTGGTGCCAGAGATTGGCGTAGATGTCGCAACGTTCGATAAGCTCGGCATGCGGACCGACGTCGTAAACCTTGCCGCGCTCGAGCACGAGGATGGCATCGGCACTGACGAGCGAGGACAGCCGGTGCGAAACGACGATCATCGTACGACCCTCGGCGATCCGCATCAGATTGGCGTTGACGATCGCCTCGCTCTCCGCGTCGAGCGCGCTGGTCGCCTCGTCAAGGATCAGGATGCGCGGGTTGGTAATCAGCGCGCGTGCGATGGCCAGACGCTGACGCTGTCCGCCCGAAAGGTTCGACGATCCTTCGAAGATAAACGTGTCGTAGCCGCGCGGCAGACGCTCGATGAACTCTTCGGCGCCCGCCAGCCGCGCCGCCATCACGATCTCGTCAAAGCTGGCGTCGGGTTTTCCGGAGGAGATCGTCTCACGGATTGTACCGCTGAACAGAAAATTTTCCTGCGACACGACGCCAAAGCTGCTGCGCAAATGATTGACGTCGTATTGCCGCAGATCGGTGCCGTCGACCTTGATCAGCCCTTCGTAATTGCCATGGAACATTTGCAACAGCCGGGTGACCGTGGTCTTGCCCGAGCCGCTTCGTCCCATGATCCCAAAAACCGAGCCCTCGGGAATGGTAAACGACACATCATCGAGTGCCGGCGAAGTGGCACCGGAATAGCGAAACCGGACACCGGAAAA
>Ga0181537_10004192_pt1 | contig 12035 bp, 13 predicted proteins | sample PEATcosm2014_Bin_39_FD_119765 | JGI IMG/M metagenome (GOLD analysis project Ga0181537, IMG submission 119765) | Peatland microbial communities from MTU Mesocosm Facility, Houghton, MI, USA - PEATcosm2014_Bin23_10_metaG | ecosystem: Environmental > Terrestrial > Soil > Wetlands > Peat | place...
AGCTGCGCCAGCATCTCCATGGTGACGTCGACCACGGTGGTGGCGATGGCGACCGGAGCGGCCACGCCCAACAGTGTCGCCGCCCGCGCCCCCATGACGAAGCCGCCGATCTGCGACAACGGCAGAATTTCCGAGCCGGAATCGCGGATGGCGCGGCTGGCGACGTAGATCCACGGCTTGGACGCGCGCGGCGGCGGCACGATCACCCACCAGCACAATCCCAGCACGACGTAGAGCAGGATATGATAGAGGCAGACGATGGCGAAACCGCCCCAGCCGATCGCCAGCAGCGCGTTGACCACCGCGCCGAAGCCGTAATAACCGACGACGCAGGTGCCGAGGATGATGCCGGCAATCGCGGCGAGGATCGCGAGGATCCTCATGAAGTGCGGAAGCTCCACAGCCGCAGGCTCGACAGCGCCACGGCGCCGAGCTTGGGCAGGAAGCTCGGCCGCAACAGGCCGTCGTCGAATTCCTTCATGCGCCGCGCGTTCTCGCCGTAACAATTCTCGAGGAAGCGGCGGAAGGTGAAGCCTTCGAGGAAGACGCCCGCTTGCGTCGCGGAGAAATCCTTGCCGTCATTGACCTGCGCGCCGCGCCGCGCGGTGCCGACCAGGCGTTTCAACGCGCGGTAATAATAGCGCAACGAGGTCAGGCCCCGGCGCCAGGCGGCGGCGCGGCCCTGCCGCATCTCGTGATAGGCCATCCAGTTGACGAAGAAGACGATGTGGCGCGTCTCCTCGTACATCAGCCGCTCGAAAATCGCGAACATCGTATCCGGCAGGAAGCCCGCCTCGCGCGCGATCTTGAACACGCCGAAGCCCAGGAAGGAATCGACGCACTCGCCATAGCCGAAATCCTTGAACGCGGTCTCGATGTCCGGCGACAACGGTTCGAGCGGATTTTCGGTCGCGTCGATGCCGTAGCGCTTAATCATCACGCGGATGAGATCGGCGTGACGCGCCTCTTCGAAACCCTGCAAGGCCACCGCCTCTTTCACCACCGGATCGTCGATGGTCTCGGTGAAGGCCTTGACGATGGCGCCGGCGCGCCGTTCGGTGAACCACACCTCTTGCCAGAACGGCACCGAGCGCAGGCGTTTCAATGCCGCCGCGTCGAGTTCGGGCCAGGGCAAGGTATTGGGATCGTAATCCTGATAGGTTTCCTTGAAGTGGCGGCAGAACGCCTCTTTGTGTGCCTCGGAGCCGAGGGCGATCTCGTTCTTTTTGCCCATGAAGCGCCGGGCCAGCCGCACCATGCGCGGCACGAAATTGGGGCGCAGCAGGCGCTCGTCATAGCCGCCGAGGCGGCGGTCGTTTTCGGCGAGGCAGATGTCGATCATCTCCGGCAGGGTGACGTCGACGCCGACCTGCTTGCCGCCGGTGACGGTGAAATTATTGTCGGCGTCGGGCACGCCGCCGATGCCGCGGGCGATGCCGATGCGCTCCCAGATCAGGAATGCCCAGACGCCCAAAATCTTGAGCGCGAACCAGGGCCGGCGCCACCACTTCATGTTGCGCCGGTGCCAGGCCACCCAGTTGACGAAAAACAGGATGTGCCGCCCCTCCTCCTGCATCACCGGCTCGAAGGTGTCGACCAATTCGGCCGGGAAATAGCCCGAGCGTTTGGCCAGTTCGAACAGGCCGAAGGCGAAGAAGCTGTCGATGCATTCGCTGTAGCCGGTGACCATGAAGGCCCATTCCGGATCGCGCGGCTTGATATAGGCGGGCTCGGGCTTGAGCTTGATGCCATAGGCCTGGACCAGATTGGCCAGCACCTCTTTGTGGCGGCCTTCCTCGAAGCCGTTCATCTCGACCGCGCGTTTCAACAGCGGGTCGGTGATCAGATCGGCATAGGTCATGACGCGCAGCTTGGCCTTGCCCTCGGTCTGCACCGCGATATCCCAGATCGGCAAATTCACCAGCCGGTCGCGCGCGTTCTGGTCGAGCTTGGGCCAGTCGATGACCGCGGGCTTGTAGGGGTTGTGGGTTTCGAGCAGCACTTTGCTGAACATGATTTTGTGTGCGTCGCTGCCCAGCCGCACCGGTCCCTTTTCCGGGCTTTGCCAAATGCGGGCGGTCTGGTCGGCCGCGGCGAGAGTCGTATCCATAACAGCAAGCCCTCTTATTCTGGTTCCACGCTGCCGCCATATTACCCAAACCCGGTAGCAAACAAGCAGCCAAATCGTCCCTCCCCGGCCTGAAAAATCTTCGGGAATATCTGGGCTAAACCCAGGTCAAACCTGGGCAAAACCGGGGGTTCGGCGGGATGTTTCCGCGAATTAGTCGCCGCAACCTTGGTCCGGCGCGGTCCCACCTGACAATTCGTTTAGGCGGATTATTCCGGCAGGAGTGGAGAAATTGGTGGTTTTGAGCCTATAATCATTCATTGGTTCAGTATCAGCTCATGGGGATGATCATGCGGCATGGATTTTTTCTGGCGGTCTTGGTGGTGGCGGCGGTCAGCGTTTCGCCCGCGGCTTTTGCCTGGGAAGTCCAGCACACCGGAACCAATCCGGATGGCAGCCCGCAATTCGCCGATCCCGACGCAACCACCGACGCGATGGCGGCGCATCTCGCCGACGGCAACAGCGGCGCCGGTACAGGCAACGTGCTGCACTTCGGCGATTCCTCCATATCGATCAGCGGCGGCTCGGGCTATAGCTCAGGCTCGTCTCCAGCGATGCAAAATTACTTCGTCGGCAATCCGGCGGTCTCTCGAACGGTGCCGAACTCCAACTGGTAATCGTTGGCTGGTAACCGCTGGGGCCTAGCCGTTTCCCCGCTCAAGTAGCGCGGGTGCTTTACTGCATATATTGCTGGTTGGCGACGATGCCGATCTTGACCACGCCGGCGCGTTGCGCTTCGGCCAGCACCATCGCGACATAGGAATATTTGGACTGCCGGTCGGCGGCGACGTGGATTTCCGGCTGCGGAGATGCTCCCGCCGCGTTCCGCATGTCTTGTTCCAACGATGCACGGTCGGGCACCGCGCTTCCGTTCCAGGTGATCGCGCCATCGGCCGATATTGCGAGATCGACCACCACCGGCCGGACGATCGGGGGCTTCTGGTCGCGCGGCATGTCGAGTTTTACCGCATGGGTCTGCACCGGAATGGTGATGATGAGCATGATCAACAGCACCAGCATGACGTCGATCAGCGGCGTGGTGTTGATGTCCACCATCAGCTCGTTTTCGCCACCGGGTTCGCGCAAATTTATCGCCATGGCCTCTACTCTCCCGCCGGCGCCGGTGCGGCGCGCTCGGGTTGGGTGATGAAGGCGATCTTGGAGATCCCGGCGCGCTGGCAATCGACGATGACGCGGCCGACGAATTCATACGCCACGTCCTTGTCGGCGCGGATATGGACTTCGGGCTGTGGGCTGGTTCGCGCGCGCGCTTCCAGCCGGGCCAGCAGCACGGCGCGGTCCGACACCGCTTCGTTGTTCCAATAAATTTGGCCGGTCTTGTCGATGGCGATCACGATGTTATCCGGCCGGGTCTCTGTCGGCCGATTCATTTCGTTGGGCAGCGCCACCGGTACGGTATGCGTCACCACCGGGATGGTGATGAGGAAAATGATCAACAACACCAGCATGACGTCGACCAGCGGCGTGGTGTTGATCGCGGCGGAAAGAGCGTGGTCGTCGCTCGTGTCGCCGAACAGGCCGCGCTCGAGCGCCATCTAACTCCCCCGCACGGCGGATTTCGCCGCCTTGCCGCCGACCAGCATGGTGTGGAGATCGGCGGCGAAGCCGCGCACCCGGTCCATCGCCACTTTGTTGCGCCGGACCATCCAATTGTAACCGAGCACCGCCGGCACCGCGACCGCAAGACCAAGCGCCGTCATGATCAGCGATTCACCGACCGGGCCCGCTACCACGTCGATGCTGGCCTGTCCGGCGATGCCGATGGCGGTGAGCGCGTGGTAGATGCCCCACACCGTGCCGAACAAGCCGACGAAAGGCGCGGTCGATCCCACCGTCGCCAGGAAAGCGAGCCCGCCTTGCATCCGGTTATTGATCAGATCGATCGAGCGCTGCAACGACATCAGGATCCAGGAATTGAGATCGACCTGCTTCGCCAGGCCGCCTTCGTGGCTCGCCGCCGCCTGCATGCCATCCTCCGCCACCATGCGGAAGGCGCTGTCCGCATCGAGCCGGTTGGCGCCATCGCGCAAGGACGCGGCGTTCCAGAAACTGGCATGGGCGCGCTGGCCCTGACGCAACAACTGCGTCTGCTCGATCCATTTGGTGATCATGATGTACCAACTGCCGAGCGACATGACGACCAGCGCCAATAGCGTGCCGCGTGCGACGAAATCGCCGCTCGCCCACAATGCCGACAGGCCATAGGGATTTTCCACCTGCTCGGTTGCGTCATTGATCGTGGGCGGTGATTCCGGTGCTGGGGCCGTCGCCGTCGCGGCAGCCGCTGGCGGGTTATTCTGCGCCAGGCCGGTCACCGGAACCGCGAGCAGAATGAATCCCGCCAATGTTAAACCGGCGCAAGCGCGCGGCAGAAACTTGGAGGACAGCTTGAAGGATTGGATGATGCTCATGGTGATGCCTGCCTATCTGAGTTTCCAGGTGAATTTCAACGTATGCCACATCTCGCGCCTCTGCCCGTCGATCGTGCCGGGGATGAAGCGGTAATCGATCTTGATGCCGTCGAGCGCCGCCTGATCGAGATCTGAAAAGCCGCTCGATTGCACCAGCCTGGCGTCGAGCACGCGGCCGTCGATGCCGACCAGCACCTGCAGCACGACCGAGCCTTGCTCGCCGGCACGCCGCGCATAGGCCGGATAATCGGGATCGCGGCTCGACGCACGATCGACCATCGGCGGCTCGTTGCCGCTGCCGGTGATCGCATTCGCTCCGGCGGGCGTGCTCGGCGGCGGCACTTCGGGCGGCGGCACGAAAGGTTTTTGTACCGGTGGCGGCGGTTTGGCGGGTTCGGGCGGCGGCACGGCGACGATCTGCGCTTCGATCGGCTGCTGGATAAGACCGACGGAGCGGTGGGCAAGCGCGTGCACCAGCGCATAGATCAGCGCCAGATGGATGAGCACGACGAAAATCAGCCCCGCCAGCCGCGGTGTCGAAAGCCGGGGCGCGAGATATCCGGCCATCAGAATTCCTTCCTCAGGCCCATGAAGAAGGAGCGTCGCGGCCCGTATTGCGAGGCGAACACGCCGACCCCCGAGCCCGAGCGCAGCAGATAGGTTTCATCGAGCGCGTTGACGATGTCGAAGCTGACATCGATGGCGCCGCCCGGCGCGTCGGGGAAGCGGTGGGATACGCCGAGATTGACCTGTTCGTAGGACGGCACCGTGCCTTCGTTGTAGCAATCGCCGTAATTCTGCGTGCGCAGGCCCGAACCGGCGATGACGTCGATGCTGTAGCGCGTGGCGTACCAGAGATAGGACATGCCCGCCGAGGCGGTCATCAACTGGCTGTGGTCGGTGTTGACCAGATGCGTCGCGGCGTACTGCAAATCCGATTCCGGACAGCCATTGGCCGGGACGTCGGAGAAATTGAATTGCTCGGACGAGATCACCTCGGCCTTCTGTTCGGCGATGGCGAGATTGCCGTAATAGGAAAAATTGCCCGCGTCATAGGTGGTGGTGAGTTCGACGCCCTTGTTGTATCCGACGTGATAGTTGAACGGGGTCAGGATGACCGGCGCTCCGAACTGGCCTTCGTCGAGCAGGTTGCGCGAGTATTTGTAATAAACATCGATGCCGGCCTTGAGCCCGGGCAGCAATTCCTGCTCGATGCCGGCGTCGAAATATTGCGCGCGCTCGGCCTTGATCGGCGAATCTCCGCTCGACGCCGCCGCCCCGGTGGTCGCCGCGAACAAAGCGGGGTTGGGCGAGAGTTCGAGCGGCGGCGGCGTGAAATAATTCGCATAGCCGACATGGATCGTCGTCGTCGGCGCAGGTTGCCAAACCGTGTTCACCCGCGGGCTGAGCTGGTTCTCCTCGGTATCGCTCTCCTGGTCGAAACGACCGCCGTAATTGAGTGTGAAATCCGGCGTCAGCTTCCACGCATCCTGGGCATAGGCACTGTAGGTCAGGCCGGTCTTGGCGGTGTTGTCGACGATATAAAACGGCGCCGAACCGCCGGTCATCTCGACATAGGAATTGGTGTTGGACGAAGCCCGCTCCGCTTCCATCAAAATCCCGGCGCGGAATGTATGATCCGTGATCGCCTTGTAACCGGCATCGGCTTGAACGCCGTTGACGAAGCTTTGGCGCAAGGCTTCCTGGGCGATGCCGTTGAACGCCAGATCGCCGGCAAGATCGGGCGTGAAATGCAGCGTGCTGTATTTGCTGTAGGTCGAAACCTGGAAATTTAGATCCTGCCGCGATTGCAGATAGGAGAGAATGCCATAGCTGCCGGTCTCGGTCTGGCGCTCGTCGAGATTGTTGGAATCGAACGCCGCGGCTGGCGTGCCGCCGACGGAATATGTCGCGGCTTGCCCGGGATTGTTCGGGATCTGGAATTGCCCGTCGAAAGTGCCGCCGAGCAGGTCGATCCGGGCCGAGGAATCCACCGGCTTGTCGAGATAGAGGAAGGCGTGGGTTTGTTCGGTGTCGTCGTGGATGGCGTCGTAATTGGGCGTCGGCGGCTCGATGCCGCGGCTGTTTTGCAGATAATCGCCGGCCACGTAATAATTATAGCCGCCGGATGAGCCGCCATATTCGAGGCTCGGCTGCACCGTGTCGTAACTGCCGCCGTAAATTCCGGCCGAGCCGCCGGGCGCGAAACTGCCGCTCTTGGTCTCGATGTCAACCACGCCGGCGGTGCGCAGCCCGTACTGCGCCGGCAAGGTGCCGGTGATCAATTCGACCGAGCTGGCGAGCCGGGTGCTGAAACCCTGTCCGAAAAAGCTGACCCCTTCCGGCAACAAGATGCCGTTGATGCGGTATTGCACATTGGCGTGTTCGTTGCGGATGTGCAGCTCGGCGTTTTCGGCGCTGTCCTGATTGACGCCGGGCGCTTGCAACAGCACTTGGCTGAGCGAGGCATCGGCGCCGCCGGGCATCGCCGCGATCGCCTGGCTGCCGAGGCTGTAACTGGCGGCGCCAACATCACTCTTGACCGTGCTGACGGCGCCGGTGCTTTGCGCGGTGACGGTGATCTCTTCGGTGGGAATGCCGGGCGGCGGCGGCGGCGGTTCCTGCGCTTGCGCCGGACCGACTGCGGCAAACGCCAGCATCAAGCCAAGCGCCAGCACGCCAGGCAGGGCGGCGCGGCGGCGGATAGGACCGGAGGTCGCGGATGTGTCGTGAGGCAACGGCACGGAATCCATCTGCATGAGATATTTTCCGGCAGCGGGCAATTCGGCCCGGCCGGCGGTTCAGTCAGTCGATCTCAGGCGATGGGTGGCGCGCGGGTGCGGAAAAGAAAATATTCCGGCGGCGATAACAGCAATGGGGAAATGGCGGCGCTGGCGGCAATAATCGTAAGGCGCGGCAACGCCAGCAGCACCGGTGGCGGCAACGCCGATCCGCCGGTCATATGCATCACCTGACAGATGGCGCAGCCATCTTCGTCGGGCCCGGCCGGTATTGGAATGTCGCCGCTGCCCGGCATGGTCACCATGACGGGACCGCTGCTGCCCAGTAGGCGGTAGAAATCCTCGGGGTGCATGTGACCGTAGCTGGCGGCGAACTGCACCAGCATGGCGGCCAAAGCCAGGAAACGCGCGAAGCCCGTCAAGCTGGAATGCGATTCCTGCTCTGATTCCAATCCGGCCCTGACGATTTTTCCGTGCAGCGGCAGCTCCCCTCGAACCGGCATGCCGGTCTCCAATCGCGAACTTACGGGGGATCGCCAAGTTACGCAAGTCACTTGCGTTATATCCGGCATCCGGTTATGCCTTTTTTCATGGCCCGCAAATCCCGTATCCCCGCCGCCTTGGCCGAGCTTCTGGTGCATGGCAAGCGTCACGCCTGGACGCTGGAAGAATTCCGCGACGATCTGGCGCGCGGCGGCGAGCGGGCGGATTTCTCCTCGGTGTTCCGTGCCGCGGAAAAGCTGGTGGCCGACGGCCGAATGCGCAAGCTCACCCTCGCCGATGGCCGCGCGCGGTTCGAGCCGGCGGGCGATCACCACGACCATTTGCATTGCACGCGTTGCGACGAACTCGTTCCCCTGCCCTGCGTCGTCCACGCCAACGCCTTCGCGGCGCTCGAAGCGCGCACCGGGGCGCAAATCGCCGAGCACAACATCGTGTTCAGCGGCATCTGCCGCGATTGCCGCAGGGAAAAAACGCCGCGCCGGAGGCGACGCTGACTTTTATCGCACGGCTTTGCGCTCCGGCTGGTCTGATTTTTCTGCTCACCACCCCGGTGCTGGCGCAAGCGCCGCAGCATCTCGCCATCGTCGCGGCGGAAAATTTCTACGGCGACGTCGCCCGGCAGATCGGCGGTCCGGACGTGACGGTGACGAGCATCCTGGCCAATCCGGATCAGGACCCGCATCTCTTCGAAGCGAGTCCTTCGGCGGCGCGCGCGGTTTCAGCCGCGCGCATCGTCATTTATAACGGCATCGATTACGATCCCTGGATGGAGAATCTGCTCGCAGCATCCCGTTCCTCCGGCCGCGAGACCATCATCGTGGCGGGTCTTATCGGCAAGAAACCCGGCGACAATCCGCATGTCTGGTACGACCCGGCCGCCATGCTGGCGTTGGCGCAAAGCCTGTCCGCCAGACTTATCGCCGACGATCCCGCGCACCGGGACGAATACAAACAACGCCTCGCAGCCTTCACGGCTTTGCAGAAACCGATCGAGGCCAAGATCACCCAGCTCCGTGCCCGCCTCGCTGGAACGCCGGTCACCGCCACCGAGCCGGTCTTCGGCTACATGTTCGATGTGCTTGGCATGGATGTGCGCAACCGCGAATTCCAGATCGCGGTGATGAACGACACCGAACCCAGCGCCTCGGATATCGCCGCCTTCGAAAACGATCTCAAGTCCCATCAGGTCAAGCTGCTGGTTTATAACAGCCAGGCCACCAACCCGATCGCCGATCGCATGGTCGAGCTCGCCAAGGCATCGCAAATTCCCGTGGTCGGCGCCGCCGAAACCGAACCCACAGGAAAAAATTATCAATCCTGGATGATGAGCGAACTTGACGCCGTGGACCGCGCGCTGCCGGGGAAATCGCCGTGAACGCCGTCGAATTCCGCAACGTGACGTTGAAACTCGGCGACCGGATGGTGCTTGACCGCGTCAGCTTCGCCATATCCGCCCGCGAATTCATCGGCGTGCTGGGGCCGAATGGCGCCGGCAAGACCACCATGATGCGCGCCATTCTGGGATTGCTGCCGGCGAGCAAAGGCGCCATCGATGTGCTCGGCCGCCCGCCCGCCAGGGGAAATCCGGCCATCGGCTATATGCCGCAGCTGCGCGCCGCGGCCGGATCGTTGCGCTTGAGCGGGTGGGATTTCGTCGCCGGGGTCGTCGATGGTCATCGTCTTGGACTGCCCTTCCCAGGCAAGGAAGTCCGCAACGAAGTCGCCCGGGTGCTCGATCTGGTGGGGGCATCGGGGCTGGCGCGCAGGCCGCTGGCGGAATTATCCGGCGGCGAAATGCAACGCTTGCTGCTGGCCCAGGCGTTGATCGGCAAACCGCGCCTGCTGCTGCTCGACGAGCCGCTGCATAGCCTCGATCCGCGCTACCAGCACGAGATGGTGGAACTGGTCAAATCGCTCCAGGCAGAGCTCGGCATCGCGGTGCTGTTCAGCGCCCACGAGATCAACCCGCTGCTGGGCGCGCTCGACCGCGTGCTTTATCTCGGCCGTGGACAAGCGGCGCTCGGGCCGGTTGCGAAGGTGATCACCGGACCGGTGCTGTCGCGGCTTTACGGCGCCAAGATCGAAGTCGTCCGCCTCAAGGGCCGGATCTTCGTCATGTCCGGCAGCCACGACGTCGAACGCGACATGCACCGCCACGAAGACGGCGGCCATGATCATGGTCACGATCACGAGGATCAATCCCATGGCGATGCTTGATTACGATTTCATGCGCAATGCCTTCGCCGCGGCGGCCATCGTCTCGCTGGTCTCGGGGCTGGTGGGATATTTCCTGGTGCTGCGCGGCCAAAGCTTCGCCGGCCACGCGCTCTCCCATGTCGGGTTCACCGGCGCCACCGGCGCGGTGCTGATCGGCATAACCCCGCTGTGGGGCATGGTGGCGATGACAGTGGCGGCGGGCATCGGCATGGGATTTCTCGGCGAAAGACTGGCCCAGCGCGACGTGGCCATCGGCATCGTGCTCGCTTTGTCGCTCGGCCTGGGCCTGTTGTTCCTGCATTTCTTCACCGCCTACGCGACCCAGGCGACCTCGCTGCTTTTCGGCAATGTGCTGGCGGTCGACCGCCGCACCGTCTGGATTCTGCTTGTCCTTGGGCTGGTCAGCGTGGCGGCGCTGGCGGTCATATCCCGCCCGCTGCTTTTCGCCAGCCTGCAACCCGAACTCGCCGAAGCCAAGGGCGTGTCGCTGCGGCTTTATGCGGTGTTGTTCCTGGCGGTGGTGGCGCTGGCCACCGCCGAATGCGCGCAGATTGTCGGCGTGTTGCTGGTCTTCGCCTTGATGATTGGCCCGGCGGCGACGGCGCAACGCGTCACCACCCGATTTGGAGCCGGAATTCTTCTCTCCGCGATTCTGGCCCTGGCGGAAGCCTGGGCGGGAATCACCCTGGCTTTCTATACCGATTGGCCGAGCAGCTTCTGGATCACCGCGCTCAGCGCCGGCATCTACCTGCTGGCGGTTCTCTTGTATAAACACGGAACCGTGCACCAGCCGGTTCCGGTTAAAATCGCGGTTAGAAAACCAAAATGAAATGCAATTGACCGCCGCCCTCCGTATTCTTCTGGTCGTGACGGCTGTTCTCGCCGGCGCCGCTCCGGCGCGCGCCCATCCGCATATCTGGGTGACGATGAAGACCACGCTGATCTACGCGCCGGACGGGTCGATCACCGGCATCCATCATGACTGGGCCTTCGACGACATGTATTCGGTTTTCGCAACGCAAGGCCTGGCCCAGAAAACCAAGGGCGTGTTCACGCGTGACGATCTGGCGCCGCTGGCCAAGGTCAATGTCGACACGTTGAAAGGATCGGACTATTTCACCTTCGTCACCGCCGACGGCAAAAAGATAGAGCTCGCCGATCCGCCGCAGGATTACTGGCTCGATTACACCGGCAGTACGCTGACGCTGCATTTCACCTTGCCGTTCAAGCAGCCGTTGAAGGCGAAGGATTTGCTGATCGAAATCTACGACCCGACCATCTATGTCGATTTCGAATTCGCCGATCAGAATCCCGTTTCTCTCACCGGCGCGCCCGCGCAATGCAAGATGAAGTTCCAGCGCCCGCCCGATCTCAGCCTGATGTACAAGCAGGGGAAACCCCTCGGCGAGCAGTTTTTCAATTCGCTCACCCCGGCGCAGAATTGGGGCGAGCAATTCGCCAATAAAATCATGGTCGGTTGCGGTTGAGCATAAACCCCCCATCACGCCGTTGCGCGCGTCTGGCTCTGGCCGCAACCATGCTGCTGCTCGCGGCGGGCGCGCTCGTGCCGGCCTGGGCCGATCCCTTCGGCGGCGGGGCGGCATCGGGGCCGCCGCAACTCGGCGGCTTCGCCGGCTGGATCCTGGCGGAACAATCGATGTTTTATCAGATGATGTCGGGCACCATCCGCGACGCCAAATCGAATGGCAGCGCCGCCTATACCCTGCTCGGCATTTCCTTCGTCTACGGCATCTTCCACGCCGCCGGTCCGGGCCACGGCAAGGCGGTGATTTCCTCCTACATGGTCGCCAACAACGAGACCTGGCGCCGCGGCGTGATCTTGTCCTTTGCTTCGGCGGTGCTGCAATCCCTGACCGCGATCGTGATCGTGGCCATCGCGGCGGTGCTGCTCAATGCCACCGCCAAGATGATGGACACCACCGTCCAGATCATCGAGACCGTGAGCTACCTGTTCATCATCCTGATCGGCGCGCGGCTGTTATGGGTGAAAGG
>Ga0181537_10004193_pt1 | contig 12030 bp, 13 predicted proteins | sample PEATcosm2014_Bin_39_FD_119765 | JGI IMG/M metagenome (GOLD analysis project Ga0181537, IMG submission 119765) | Peatland microbial communities from MTU Mesocosm Facility, Houghton, MI, USA - PEATcosm2014_Bin23_10_metaG | ecosystem: Environmental > Terrestrial > Soil > Wetlands > Peat | place...
ACCAGTGCGCCAATGATGCCCGCGAGCGGATCCATCCACAGCCAGCCGAAGAAGCGTGCGAGTGTCAGACCGGTGATGGCGAGAATTGAGACGACGGCATCACCCATCACGTGAATGTAGGCCGAGCGTATGTTGTAGTCCCTGTGCGCGGCGTGGCCGTGATCATGATCATCATGGTCGTGGTCGTGGTCGTGCTCGTGGTCATGCTCATCATGATCATGTTCGATGCTGCGAGCATGGCTGTGGCCATGATGCTCGCTGCCGCTCAGGACCCAGGCGCTGGCGATGTTCACCAGCAAGCCGAGGCATGCGATCGGGATGGCCTCGGTGAAATGAATCGTAATCGGTGACAGAAATCTTAGCACCGCCTCATACCCGATCAGCAGTGCGATCATTGCCAGGATGATGGCGCTGGTAAATCCGGCGAGCTCGCCGAGCTTGCCGGTGCCAAACACAAAGCGCTCATCCGTTGCGTGCCGGCGCGCATACGTATAGGCCAAGGCAGCAATCAACATGGCCCCAGCGTGGGTCGACATGTGCAGGCCGTCGGCCACGAGCGCAAGCGAACCAAAGATGCTCCCGCCGATGATCTCCACCAGCATCATCGCGCCGCACAGGATGATCACGGCCCAGGTCTTACGCTCGTTCTGCTGGTGACCCGAGCCCAGGAACACATGACTGTGTCCAATCATGCTGCAATAATATCAAGCCGGCACCCGAGAGGTCGGTCTTAACTAGTGGCCGGCGTCCAAGCGCGCCCACTCATCAATCCTAAGCCGTGCGACGAATGCTGCCGCACCGTGGCCGTCCGGATGAAAGATCAACGCCTCACCGTCCGCAAGACCTGTCGACTCTTGCGGGTACGCCTCCATAATATTCGGGAAATGCGTCACGATGAATGTGTCCGTTCCCAGCGCCGGCGGCTCTGCCGTTTTCGCCCGTAGCCAAGCCCCGCGCGCGCCGCTCTTGACCGAAACCATGCTTTGGCCGGCGTCGCCGAGTTGCGGGAACAGTGTTGCCGGGCCGAGCTGCGCGAACTTGATCGTTTCGAGTGCACGATAGGTCGGACTGGACAAGACTTGACCGATCGGTATGCGTAGCTGGCGCAGAGCTTCGCCCAAGGCCACCGCCGAAGATCGACCTGCCCCATCCAGCTGACGCTCGAGGTTTGGGTTATCAGTGTTTGCTGTGCTGGCGTCCGGCGGGTCGCGAGGAGAGCTGGCGTGACGCATGAGGATAACGTATCCACCTGCGCGCATCGCCGCCGCCAAGTTCTGTCCCGCGAACGAATCGCTATGGGAAACCGCGATCGACAGAACTGCCAGCGTCAGGAACACAGCGAAACGCGAAGTGTGATTCCTCATGTCGGCACTCAGTCGACCGGGGAGTGCCGGCCCAAGTCAAAACGACGACCAAATATGCATTTGACGATCAGATGATCGGTGGCGGCCGTGGCGCCGATGCCCACGCCGATGTTGATTTCCCACACGGGAGACACGTTCAGATCGGTCACGGCGAAGACCATCTGCTGCTGATTGTGAATGGAGTCAAAATCCCCCAGCGGGCCGTAATCAGCATAGTACTCGATGCCGCCGCTCACGATGCTGGTGAAGTCATAGCTGATCTTGACGCCAGGCGCGAACTGAACGCCCTGCGTTGCGTCCGGGCCGTGCCAGGTACGCTCGAGCGCGGGGTTAACGGCGAGATACCAGCGCCCGATGGCCTTGTCGATGATCGGACGAATCTCCCACGTCCAGGTGTCCGGGGAATAGACGGCACGCTGGTAGCCGACCTCCGTGGACAGGCTCACACCGACCGGCCAGTTCCACGAGTCCGGCACGCGCACGCGCGGGCGGATATGGTCGCCCACCCATTGCGCGCCATGACCATCCTGTTCGCTCGTGAATATATAAAATCCCAGCTCGGACCAGTCAGTGATTCCTTCGGTGAGCTCGACGGTCTCGTGCTCCTGATGGTTGGTCGGATACACGCCATCGATTGTGGCCGTCTGGCCTTCGACGGTGAAATTCGAGTGCAACTCCACCATGAGAGTTTCGGGCGCCACCGTCTCGGCACCGTACACCTGGATCTCATAATTGCCCTGCGCTCGCGCGAGTGTCGAAATACCAACGAGCGCCAGCGCCACGAGCCAGCGCATCGCAGAGGCGGCCGCGCTCTCAGGCATATTGAAACAGCATCATGAAACCTAAATCCATATGGTTCTGCTGATGACAGTGAAACAGGCTCGCGCCCGGATTGTCGGCCGTGAACTCGACCTCAGCCTGCGTCTGTGAATCGACCAGCAGCACATCCTTGATGATGCCGCGCACGTTCTTTGCGGTCTTCGAAACAGCATTCGCGCTCAATGGTGCGCCGAGACTGCGCAGCTCGAAGCTGTGGCGATGCAGATGCAACGGGTGATCATCCATGCTCTTGTTGATGAACTGCAGGCGGTAGCGCTGGCCCACCTTCAGCGGGTTGGTACCCGTTTCGGGGTAGGATTTGCCATTTATCATCCAGGTCTCCATGCTGCCATGACCCTGGAACTTCGGTTCAAACACCATTGGGATATTGATCGGAGCTGGCGTGGGCTCGGCATCGGGCTGGGCGGCGGCGAACTGCTCATAGTTCCAGACCAGATCGGTCGGCTGCTGCCACCGCGGCGGACCCGTCTGGCTCGCATATTCGACGATAATACCCATGCCCGCGGCCTGCACATGCTTACGAACTTCGCCCAGGATCCACACGCCTGGATTGTTCATCACCACGAGCGCGCAGACGCGCTCAGCCGGGGCGAGACGCAGCATCGGCACAGCCTGGGCTGCCGGCACCGGATTACCATCAAGCGCAATCACGCGCAGTTCGTGGCCGGCGATTGATATCCAGTGAACTTCCGTGGGGCTGGAATTCAGTACATGCAGCAGCACGCGCTGACCCTGCTTGACGCGCAGTGGCTCGCCTGAGCCCATGATCCTGCCGTTGATCGTGGCGAAGTTATAGCTCGGTTGCATCGAGCCGTCATCGCTGGCGAGCAGGTAGCCGCCCCAGTCGTGCAGCGCGAGAAAGAACTCCTGATCGTAGCGCCCAGGCTCATCACGGGGCTCGATCATCAGAAAGCCATGCTGTCCGCCATACTGCCCGCGGGTCAGATCACCCATCGCCATCGTGTGCGTGTGGTACCAGCGAAAGCCGGAAGGGCGCGGCATAAACGTATAGCGCGCCGTGGTGTTCGGCGCGATCGGCACCGTACCTTCCTCAATGCTGCCGTCCGCATCAACCGGCGTAAACAAGCCGTGCCAGTGCACAACCTCTGCACGGTCATTGCGATTGGTCACTTCAACAGTGATCGGCCGGCCCTCTTTGAAGCGCAGCAACGGGCCTGGAACCTGGCCGTTGTAGGCGACGGTCTGCAACTTATGACGCGCTGAGAGCTCGAGCGTGAATGGCGCGATCTCAAGCTTATAGTCAGGCGTTGCGAGATTCTGTGCCGCTGCCGGCAACGCGGCCGACACGGCTGCCATGCCGGAGAGCTGCAGCACGTCGCGGCGCGAAATCATGCTGCAATCATAACAAGACGCTAGTCGCGCGCTCAGTCTTCCGAACTGAAATGACGTCCGTAATCGCTTAGCAGTATCTGTACGCCAAGGTAACTCGTGAACTCGGGCTGCCCGTAGGAAAATCCGTTCAGACTGCGACCGACCAGGAACAATGCGATCAGACCCTGACGCAACTTGTAGCGGCCACCGACATTCAGCGTAATCGCGTGCGGCACCCCTCCGTCTGCAAAATCGTCGTATATCTCGCCATCCAGCTCGAGCCGTTCCGTCACCGAGCGGCCGACAGCCAAGCCGAGAATGCGCTCTCTGGGTCCGTGCACGGGAAAATAAGTGCCCGCTTCAAAATCCACATCGAGCGGGCCGATGGTTCTCTGCACCTCAAGCGGCAGCAGAAAACGTGGACCGGCGCCACCGAGTCCCTTGGCCTGCGCGAGTGCTGATAGGCCGGTCTCAATCTGGGGAAAGACTGACATGTGCCAACCGTCATCGCCCTGATCGAGAAATCGCCACTTCACGCCGGGATAGCCGTTGCTCCAGCCGCTCGCAAGAGGCTGGCCGTTGACGCTCTGCAGAACGTACGGCACCTCGTAGGTCAATTGGATGCGATCACCGACGCCGTAGTTCAAGTCGATCTGGGGTATTTGGTAGGAAGAAACCCCGCGGGCAAAGCTCGGCATCACACCGAGATTGATTTCCCAATGTGCGTCCCCAGGAGTGCCAGGATCATTGGTCAGAAATGGCGGCCCGGCCTGCGCGTGTGCGGGCCTCGGGGTGTGCAGTGCTATCGCAACCAGGCAGGCTGCGAGAGCGGCCTTCGCGAGCCCCCTGCGCAACGGTCTAATAGCCGACGACCAGCACTTTGAATGTGCCGTCCAGTACGGCGGGACGTGGACGCGGCTGATCGGCGCTCGGCGCGGATGCGGGACCAAATTCAGCGGCTACAAGGTAAACGCGATGGCCCTGCGCATCGAGCGCCATCGTGCGCGCGCTCTTTTGCGTGCTCACGGTGGCGACCACCGAGTAATGATCAGGGTCATCCTCATGAATCACGGTCAGCGTGCCGTCCTGTCCATTGGAACTGAACACGAAGCCGCGCTCGGCATCGAACGCCGCCGCATCGGGACCTTTGCCGATCGGGACCTCGGCCACATGCCTGCCCGATACGGCGTCGGTTACGACGAGCACGCCGTTGTCGCATACCGAGAACAAGCGCTGGTGTGCGACATCGAAAGCGAGCCCCGAGGGCGAATCGCAATGGCTCAGAGGCCAGGTTGCGATCCGCTTGACCGTCGAGGTATCGATTTCGCTGAGCTGCGAGCTGTCCTCGATGTTAAAGAAGATGTGGCCCGCGTGATCGGTGACGGCGAACTCGGGTTTCCCGCCGGCGGGTATCGTCGCGACGACAGCGGCCTTGAGCGGATCGATCACGCTGATGTCGTGGCTGGTCCCATTGAAGGTATAGAGTCGTTTGCTGGCTTCGTCATACAAAATCGCGTCGGGATTATGGCCATTCACCGGAATCGTGCGCAGCGTTGCGAGCGAATGCAAATCAAACACCGTAACCATGTCAGCACGCCCATCGCTGATAAACCCCTGTCCGAGGCTCGAAGCGAGCGCAATACCGTGCACGCCCTGGGTATCCGCGATCGTCGACACGATTGAGCCGTCGAGTGTGTTCATCACCAGCACGCGGTCGGCGCGGGATATAAACAAGCGATTGGCCGCGGCATCGAACGTCAGATAATCCCAGCCGCCAGGACCGCCCAGGGAAATTCGCCGTTGAATCGCGAATGGGCTATCGCCGGCAGGCCCCGCTGGCGCGACGCTCGCCGCGTGCGCGAGATTCGCGATCAACAGCAACGCGATCACTGTGCGCATGATTCAATCTCCCAAGCCCTGACAAGAACGCAATTCTAATCCGGGCTACTCAGGTCTCAATAGCTTCTCCATATCCCGATGGTGAGCCCGCGCGGCAGGATCTGCACGGAGAATGGCATCTCGCGCCTGGAGGCCCAGTAGCCCGTGGCCGTACCGAGCGCCCAGCCCGCGATCACATCGCTCTGCCAATGATCCTGGTGCTTCAGGCGCGCCAGTCCGTCGTAGAGCGGCAGCGCTTCCAGAGCCCAGATCCATGGGTCCTCGTGTGCATAGTGCACGATGATCGGCGTGACAAAGCTCGCCTGCAGCGTCACCTGACCGCTCGGAAAGCTGTCATAGCCGCTGCCCTGGAACCATTTGTCCGGGTCATCGCCCTGATTCGGCCGCGCGCGCCGGAAGCCGTATTTGAGAATCTCCGCGCTGATCTCCCCCAGGGCCGTGGCATCAATCGATTGCCAAAGCGTATGGCCGAAATCATTCTCGTAGCCCAGCCACACCGCGCCACCGACCTCGAACGCGAGCGCCCCATACTCGATGGCTGTCTCGTAATGAGTTGACCAGATGCCGCTGTTGTCGTAGGTCCATTCATGATCGATGCCCAGCGGACCACCACCAGCGTAGGCACAACTCGTGATCAGGGCCAGCAGCAGCCAGCGCAGCCGCCAGCCACGCACCATAACGCCGTGCATTGCAGCCACATTGCGCATGGAGCAGCTACGTCATTTTGCCTTGCACGTTACCGAGTATAGCGCACGACGCAAGGCCACCTGATAGTTCGCAAGGGGCGTCGCGGCGACAGCGCAATATTCTCTTTTTTCGCTATCGTTATTCGATAGCGAGTTTCGATGATATGATCACCACCGTGCGTGTGCAGAATTGACGATCAAAACCGCTAAAGGAACGACAAGCGTTTCCGCCAGGGTCGCGCCTGTGGTGGATCACCGGGAGCTTTACGCCGGGCTAGTCCGCCTCCATGTGCTGCACCACGCGTGCAAGGAGGCGGTCTACGGCTTGGAGATGATTGAGGAACTGCGCCGGCATGGCTACGAACTGAGCGCGGGCACGCTTTATCCGCTCCTTCACGGGCTCGAGCGCAAGGGACTGTTGAGGTCGGTGAAACAACGGATTGGCGGCACGGAGCGAAGAGTTTATCGGGCCACGAGGGCGGGACGCGCTGCGCTGCGCGCCGCCAAGGCAAAGGTCCGGGAGTTATTCGGCGAACTGTTCGAAGAGCAACACGGCGGACCGTGAACAAATCGCTGAACGATCCGCCTGCTCGCGACGCGTCGTCCATTGGTGGCGAAGATGGAAATCACTTTCCGTGAAGCGCTTACAATCGTCCATGGCATGTTCTTCGGCGCATTGCTGCTGCTCAGCTTCGCCGGATCCGCCATCGGTCTGTACGCGATCTCGGCCTCGACTAATTCTTGGACGCCGAGCCTCAGCCAGCGCAACTTCCTCTCAGTCTACCTGGCCGTCATGGCGCTACTGGCGTGGGCCGCAGTTCTTCTTGGCGCGTACGCCATCTATCCCTGGTACCGTGCTCATCCGCCAGCTGGAACACTCGATCTAACGGGGTATCCTCAGCGCCTTCTGCTGTCCAATGCTGCCACTGCCGGTTGGCACGACATTGGCATGGAGTGGAAGGAGCATATCGCCTGGCTCGCGCCGATCAGCCTGACCGCAGTGGCATATCTGTTCGCGCACTACGGTACTGATCTGCGCTTCCACAAACCACTGCGCAACGCAGCGTTTTGCTCTACTCGCGCTGGGCTTCATCGCGGCGTCTGTCGCGGGCTTCTTCGGCGCCATGCTCAATAAGTTCGCACCGGTGCGAGGCGGTCCGAACGTCGTCCTGATGCAGGAGGAAACGCATGGGCGATAATTCGGCGCCAATGCGCGTGAGTGGCCCTGGGGCGGCAGCGGTTCTGGCTGCGGCAATCGCTGGATTCGCCCTTGGCGTACTGGCACTCGCCGCCGATGCAATCCCCGCGCTCGCGCGCATATTGAACTTTTGGAATCTGACCGGACCGCTCTCTGGCGTCACGGATATCGCCATCATCGCATGGTTCGTGTCGTGGTTTGCGCTCTCTCGCCGCTGGGTCGGACGCAATCCGAACTTGCAACGCGTCAATCTGGCCGCCGCACTGCTGCTTGTCGGGGGGTTACTGCTGACTTTTCCTCCCGTTATGGACCTGTTGCAAGACAAATGATCCGCTATGAGCGCGCGCGTTCGGCCTGCGCACGCGCGGGCGCGGGCGCGGGCGCGGGCGCGATGGCGCTGACATTAGGCTTGGCCGCACTGCCGCTCCAGACGCTGGCTGGTCCACCGTTTCAAACCGATGACCCTGAACCGGTCGAGCTCGGGCATTCCGAGTTCTATGTCTTCTCGAGCAGCGACGGCACGCCAGTTGAGACCGACACGATGGGCCCCGCGTTCGAGTTCAATTGGGGCGCATTTCCGAATACGCAACTTCATGCGATAGCCAGCTTCGGCACGGTCATCCCGTCGAATGACCCGACCTATCTTCCGGCTGGAGCAGGACCGACGACTTATGGCCTGATTGACACGGAACTCGGCGTCAAATACCGCTTCATCTCGCAAACCGACAATCGGCCGGAGGTGGGTACGTTCCCGATGATCGAGCTGCCCACGGGCAGCTATTCCAGGGGCCTGGGTGTCGGCAAGACCTGGTACAAGCTGCCGCTGTGGATTCAGAAGGATTCGGACCCGTGGACAACCTATGGCGGAGCGGGCTACGAGCTGGTGCATCAGGTTGATTACAAGAGCTTTCCATATGCGGGGTGGCTGCTACAACGCGATATTGGCGATAAATGGACCTTGGGTGGAGAGATCTGGTACCACGGCCCCGAAGGGCTGGCGACGCCGCAGACGCATTCAGCCACTATGTTCGATTTTGGGGGCTATTATTACTTCAGCAAGCCGGCTTTCCAGCTTCTGTTCTGCCTGGGCCGCACGATAGTGGGTCAATCCGAAACCTATGCATACTTGGGCCTCTACTGGACCTGGGGCAAAGATAACGATAAAAACGAGTCGGCGCCGGCTGATAAGGTCGCCTGGTCCATGTCCGCGAGGACACCGACGCAGCTGTAGTTTTAGGGGAGCATCCAATGAAAACCATCGCGCGCGCCTGTACGTTCTATATCATCGGCGCCGCGCTCAGTACGCTGGTGTTGGCTGCGCCGCTCGCCGAGCGCATCGGTCACTACGTGCCGGCGAACACCAAACAGATCAGCGCCGTGCATGACGGCGCGGGAACGATGAATTTCGGTCCAATCTTGGACGATAAGACGCTGTCGACCAACCTGCTGTTTCTGCACCGCGGCGTCATCGCCCCGCACAGCGGCATCGGCGAGCATTTCCACGATCATTGCGAGGAGATGTTCGTGATCTTCAGCGGTGAGGCGCAGTTCACGGTCGATGGCCGCACGTCTTTGCTCCAAGCGCCCGCAGGCGCGCCCGACCGTATGGGCCACGCTCACGCGATCTACAATCCGACCGACAAGCCGATCGAATGGCTCAACGTCAACGTCGGTATGTCCAAGGTCTATGACGCCTTTAATCTCGGCGATCCGCGCGTCGGCGTGGCACTCGATCCCATACCGCAATTCATCACCATGAAGCTGGATCGCGCCGCGCTCAAACCGCTCGCGCAAATAAATATCGCCCACGGTACGGTCATGCGCCGCCGTGCACTGGGCCCCAGCGTATTCTCCACGCCCTGGTCCTATGTCGATCATCTGCTGCTTGCGCCCGGATCGAGCATTGGGACGACCCGCATGGCCGACATCAGCGAGGCCTATTACGTGATGACCGGCGATGGCGCGGTAACTGTCGACGGCGAGACAGCCGCGATCCACGCGGGCGATTCCATTCCGGTGGATCTCGGCCAGAGCAAGTCATTTACCGTAACGGGAAATGCGCCGCTGGAACTGCTGGTATTCGGTATCGCGCGCGATATGAAGACCAAGGAAGCGTTTGCCGCGGATCCCGCGAACGCGAATTAGCAGCAACCGCCCTGAAGTTGCAACCAACATGATCCGTTGCTAGGCTCGATCACATACTAATTCTCAATAACAAGGAGCATCATCCGATGCGCGCAATAATTCTGACGATGACTGCGCTCGCGCTGGCGAGCACCCACGCGGTCGCGCAAACGCCGAGCGCTGAGGCGCGTATGAAAGCGATGAACATCACCTTGCCTGAAGCGCCTAAGCCTGTCGCCAACTACGTCGAGTGGGTCAGAGAAGGGCATCTGCTTTTTTTGGCGGGGCACACACCTGACGCACAGTGGAATGGCAAAGGCAAAGTAGGCAAAGACGTGACCGTGGAACAAGGCCGTCAGGCAGCGCGTGAAGTGGGACTGAGATTATTGGCAACCATGCGCGAAGCGCTGGGTAGTCTGGACAAGGTCAAGCGGGTGGTGAGGACCTTCGGAATGGTTAACGCCGGGCCGGGCTTCGGGGAGGAGCCGGCAGTCATCAACGGGTGCTCCGACCTGATGACGGAAGTCTTCGGTGATGTCGCCGGCAAGGGCGTGCGCGCGGCAATCGGTGTGGCCGAATTGCCCAATGCCGTACCGGTCGAGATCGAGATGATTGTTGAAGTCAAAGACTAGTGCGCAGGTCCGGTATTGCTGTTGCATCACTGTGCCTGGCCATGCTCGTGGCCGGCGGCGGTTGGGCGCAGGCGCCAGCGCCCTCGCCGCTCCAGCCGGCGCCGCCGGAGCAGCTGTCTCCCGCGGCTGCTCAGTGGTGGGCTGATATCAGCACCCTTGCCGACGGATGAGTTTGTTGCTGCGCTCGCGCTGCGAGTTGCCGATGCGGATACGCGTCCTGAGTGTTTGCCCACTGGTATCTTTCGCCGCGACTTGACTCATTGAGCAGCGCAGACTGACTAGAGCCAGCAAGCCAACAGCTGTCGTCACTGCTTCACGAATTTCTCGACCTTTCCGCTTAGCAGACCCAGGTAGACATCGCCATTGGCGGCGACCGCTGCCCCATGCGACTCCGTACTTCCCTCTCCCGGTAACCTGCCGATGACGCTGCCATTCAAGTCGTGCAGTACTCCGCCGGTCCAGAGATGCTGGTCCTTGGTCATCACAAGCGCGGAGACGCCGCCGATGTGGTCCCACTCAGTCAAAAACTTGCCGTCAGCGTCAAAGACTTCGACTCGTTGATTTTCTCGATCGGTCACATATATTCGACCCTTGGCATCGATTACGAGATTATGAGGCAGTTGAAATTGCCCCGGACCATTTCCTCTGGCACCAAACTGGCTTAGATATTTTCCCTGCGGTGAAAAGCGCACGATCCGCGCATTACCGTAGCCATCGCTGACCACGATATCTCCGTTCGGAGCGACAGCCACATCGGTCGGCAGATAGAAGGTATCGGCGCTCATACCCGCTTTCCCTTTGGTACCGAGCGTCATGATCGTGTGTCCCTGCGGATTCAACTTATAAACGACTTGCGCCGGCGCATCGACAACCCAGATGTTGCCCGCAGAATCGGTTCGAATCTCGTGGGCTCCGCAATTGCTGCATCCGGACGGGCCATAGACGGCCTGGTACGCGGACATGGTGGCGGTGCGATCTTCCTGTTGCATGGGCATGATCTTGCCCTGACTGAATTTGACGTCTCCCCAGGGACCAACAAGATCTCCATTGGGCTTGTATTCCAAAATGGCATCATCGCCGCGATGTAGCACCAAGACATTGCCGTTCTGCTCGACGGTCACACCGGGCACTTGCCAGTAATTCCATGGGCCCGCTGGCAGGCCTTTGTCCCCGAGGGCTGGCTTCGGCCACTCTGGCACCGCCTTGTAGTTCAACACGGGCGCATCCCAACCCGGCTTGGCGGCGGTTTGTTGACTCATTGAAATGTCTGCATAACAAAGCAGACAAAGCATCCATACTGAAGAGCGAATAACGCACATACGGCGCTCCTTGGCCGCCTTGCGCGTCCGCGCCAACGGCCTTTGTGGCTTAGAATGTTCCCGGTGCAGCCCCTGCCGCATTAGATCATACGGGAGGATCCGTGGCGAAGAGGACGAAGAAAAAGAGGAGCGCAGCTACGACAGGTACCGGAAAAAAACGCACCGCGAAGCGTGCTGCGCGCCGTAAGGCGCGCCCCGAGCTCTCCCCGGCGCGCCTGCTGCAGCTGGGCCTTGGGTTCTGGGGCTCGCGCACTTTCCTGAGCGCGGTCGAGCTGGGAGTATTCTCGCTGCTGGCCAAGGCGCCGCTGCATGAGATCCAACTCCGCAGGCGCCTTGAGCTGCACGAGCGTTCTGCACGTGACTTTCTCGACGCATTGGTCGCGCTCGGTGTCCTGCGGCGCGTTGCGGGCAAGTATCACAATGCGCCCGACACGAATCAGTTTCTCGACCGCGCCAAACCGGCATACGTCGGCGGCATGCTTGAGATGGCGGCCGCGCGCCTGTACCCGTCCTGGGGCTCATTGACCGAAGCGCTGAGGACCGGGGCTCCGCAAAACGAAGCGAAGGCCGGTGGCGACCTGTTCGCCACGTTGTATGAGAACGAGGATCGGCTACGGGCATTCCTTGCCGCGATGA